>ERZ1649853.1198-NODE-1198-length-10320-cov-7.641792_pt1 | contig 10320 bp, 5 predicted proteins | sample MGYA00575353_ERZ1649853 | MGnify/ENA primary metagenome ERZ1649853 (study PRJEB40853, sample SAMN11349654) | freshwater sediment metagenome | isolation source: river sediment | host: Sediment | place: India: Okhla Barrage, New Delhi | collected 2017-02-21 ...
CCTTGCCGGTGTCGGCTAGGTCCACGCGCGGCTGCCGCACCATCTCGCCGGCCATCGACCGCGGCGTCAGGAACAGGTTCTCCCACTCGGACCTGAAGTCGTCGAAGACCCGGTCCATGTCGCTCAGCATGGTCCACGGGCTGGTCCATGTCTGGTCCCAGTAGTCCCTTGGCACCACGCCCTCCTTCTTGTCTCTCCTTCGGATCATGCTTCTCTCACCTCCGTTCTCATGCCATTCTCGGCTCGGGTTTCGATTATGTTTGCGCTTCTATATAATGCTTGCTACGGTGCTTTCTGGGGCCCGACGGAGGTCGCTGCGCCGCTGGCGGGGGTCTGCAACCGCCTCGCCCCCAGGCAGGCCCGTGGAGAACTAATTATACGGAACGGCGATATGCTCGCCCGATGAGCGGGACGCTGGTCGGCGGCTCAGTCATAGTCGGGGACCCAGCGGAGGCCAGCCAGATACACAACAAGGGGTCCTACGGGGCCCCGCAGTCGGGGGGCGCCCTCAAGCTCGAGCTCATGGAGGCGATATACCTGGTCGAGTCGGGCCGGCTCAAGGTCACGGAGGGCGGGTCCGAGATCCCCGCGGCGGAGCTGCTGCGGAGGGGCCACCGCGCCTCCGAGGGCTTCGAGGTCAGGTACCTGGTGTACAGGGAGATGAGGCAGCGCGGCTACATCGTCAAGACCAGCTCGCCCCCGCTCGACTTCAGGGTCTTCCCGAGGGGCGGCTCCCCGAACAAGACTCCGAGCAGGTGGTGGATGGCCGCGATCTCTGAGCGCTCCACGTTCGACCTGGGCGACCTGCTCGAGCACCTGGACAGGACCTCAGACGTGAGGAAGAACCTCCTCCTCGCGGTGGTGGACGAGGAGAGCGACGTGACATACTACGAGGTCAGGCGCGTCGTGCCGAGGGGGAGGCTGGGTGCCGTCGACCTGAGCTCCGCGCACGAGGCGCTGATGATGGCCGACAGGGTCCTTGTCGACGACGACGCCTCCGCCGCCGCCCTGCACGGGGGCCACTTCTTCGGCAAGAGGATAGGGCCGGGCCTCCAGCTCTCGCTGATCGAGGCCTCGTTCCTGGTGGAGCTCGGCGCACTGAAGCTGAGGGACGCCAAGACCAACAAGCCGGTCGGCCTCTCCGCGCTCAAGAAGCGCGCGAGGGCCGTCCAGCCGGACTTCGACCTCCGCCTGAGCGCCTTCAAGGACATGAAGGGGAGGGGGATGGTGGTCAAGACCGGGTTCAAGTACGGCTCCCACTTCAGGGCTTACGAGGGGGACCCGGACAAGACCCACGCGCGCTACCTGGTCCACGCGGTGCCGGAGGAGTACACGGCCATGTGGCCGGAGGTGAGCCGCGCGGTGAGGCTCGCGCACGGCGTCAAGAAGGAGATACTCCTGGGGCGCGTGACCAAGAAGGAAGTGGAGTACGTGAGCCTGAGCAGGTTCAGGCCCTGATCATATCCTTGATCTCATGCCGGGCTTGTGGAGCTCGTCCTGCCAGGAGTGCGGCTTGAAGAGCCTGCAGTACTCGTCGATCGTGTCCCTGTACTCGATGGGAGGGACTATCCCCCGGCACTCCGTCCCGAACCTGTCGCAGCCGTAGCACGAGACCATGGCGTCCCTACTAGCCGTGCGGCCATAGTTAACGGTATCCCTGGGAAGCCCCGGCTCAGAGGAGCCTGGGGACCAGCTCGACGAGCCTGTTGGCGTAGCCCCACTCGTTGTCGTACCAGGAGAGGATCTTCGCGAACCTGCCCTTTCCGCCGATGACCATCGTCGACGGCGAGTCGACGATGCTCGAGTGGGTGTTGCCCACGATGTCCGAGGAGACTATGGGGTCGACGCAGTACTCCATGATGCCCTTCATCGGGCCTTCTGCGGCGGCCTTGAGCGCGCCGTTGATGTCCTCCGCGGTGACCTCGTCCCTGGTGGAGAAGCTGAGGTCGGTGACCGAGCCGACGGGGGTCGGGACCCTGAGGGCCAGGCCGTTCATCCTCCCCTTCAGCGCGGGTATGACCTCGCCTATGGCCTTCGCGGCCCCGGTAGATGTCGGGATGATGGACAGCGCGGCGGCCCTGGCCCGCCTCGGGTCCTTGTGTGGCGTGTCCACGAGCCTCTGGTCGCCGGTGTAGGCGTGTATCGTGGTCATCATCCCGGTCTCGATCCCGAACCTGTCGTTGATGACCTTCGCGGGCGGGGCCAGGCTCCCGGTCGTGCACGAGGCCATCGAGATCACGTCGTGCTTCGCCTTGTCATACATGTCGAAGTTGACGCCGAGGACGACCGTCACGTCAGGTCCCTTGGCAGGAGCCGATATGACCACCTTGCGCGCGCCCGCGGCCAGGTGCTTGGCGGCCTTCTCTTTCTCGGTGAAGAGGCCGGTCGACTCGATTACGACGTCGGCGCCGAGCCTCGCCCACGGGATCTCCGCGGGGTCCTTGCACTGGGTCGCCTCGAACCGGTGGTGGCCGACCTTGACGCCGCTCCCGTCCGGGCGGCAGTCGCCGTCGAGCTTGCCGTAGACGGAGTCGTACTTGAGTAGGTAGGCGAGGGAGTCGACGGGGACGATGTCGTTGACAGCGACTATCTCGAAGTCCTTCCCCATCCGCCCGCTCTCGAGCGCCGCCCTGTAGACGTTCCTGCCAATCCTTCCGAATCCGTTGACGCCGATCCTGATCACGGTGACCCCGAGACTGCGAACGTCGGTACCCCATAAAAACGTGTCTCACAGACAGCGGCATGACCGGTACGTCCTCTAATATAGGGGCCGCTCGGGAGCGTCCGGAGCCCCTCCCGAGATATTATATAGCACTGAGTGATTCGATTATCGGGGAATTGGCTGTGGGTGCGAATACCTTCGCAGATCGACAGCGCAGAGCTTGCGCTGTCGCAGGGATTGTGGTATTGTGTTTGATCGCCGCGGTGATGGTTCCGGCTGTGCCGAACCGCGCCGAGCCGGCTCTTGAGCCGGCCCCCTTCATGGAAGTGACCGGGGAGACGGACGCGGCGATGGCTGGCCGAAGCATCGCGTTCTTGGACATAAACGACGACGGTGTAGGCGACCTGGCCGTGGGCGCCCCAGGGGACGACTCCGCTGGTGCGAACTCTGGCAAGGTCATGATCTACCTAGGGCCCGGAGTCTCGGGCAACCCGGACGTCGAGATAACTGGCTCGGCTGGGGAGAGGCTCGGCTTCTCCCTGGCCCGGGCGGGCGACGTCAACTCCGACGGCATAGACGACCTGATCATGGGCGCTCCGGGGAGCGACTCCGCCGGCATAGACGCCGGCGCGGCCTATATCGTATTCGGCCACACGAACGTCGCGTCCTTGCCTTCGGCAGCGGCTGACGCGGACGTCATCGTCCTCGGGGAGAACGACAGGGAGCAGTTCGGGTATTCGATCTGCTCGGCAGGCGACGCCGACGAGGACGGTGTCGACGACGTCTATGTCGGCGCCCCGTTCGCCAATGAAGGGGCAGTGTACCTGCTCTACGGCGACTCGTCGATGGATTCTACGATCGACAAGACATTCAATGGGGACACCGTCGGAGACCAGTTCGGGTTCTCCGTATCGAGCGGCCTGAACCTCGACGGGACCTCCCAACCGGACCTGGTTGTGGGCGCCCCGGCGAGCAGCTCCGCAAAGGGCGCCGTCAGTGTGATTCTGAACCCTGCCAAGACCATTCCTAAGGTTGTGGTCCTGACGGGCGCCACGATTGGCGACAGGTTCGGCACATCGACCGCGGTGCTCGACTACAACGGGGACATATACGGCGACGTGGCCGTGGGTGCTCCGAACGTCGGAGGAGCCGGGGCAGTGTATCTGTTCTACGGTTCGTCAATCTCTGGCAGGTTCGACAAGGGCATCGACGTCACGTTCTCGGAGGGACTGGCGGGCGACATGTTCGGCGTCTCTCTGAGCGCCGGCGAGCCGAGGACTGACGGGGTCTCCGACCTGATGGTCGGTGCTCCGGGCAACGACACCGCCGGGACCGACTCCGGGTGCGCGTACGTCTTCTACGGCAACTCGACGGCAGACGCAATAGCCGATGTCTTCCTCGAGGGCTTCGAGACAGAGGCCCGGTTCGGGTTCAGCGTAGCCACAGGCCCAGAGGGCTCCGCAGACTACGACGGCGATTCTGCAGCGGACTTCGCGGTGGGGGCGCCCTACGACGGCACCGCCACCCAAGGCGCGGCGTACCTGTACCTGGGATTCCGTGTTGTGCTGCCAGCGAACCCGATTGTTTACGGTTATGTCCTGGACTCCGTGACCGGCCTGGGTATCAGCGATGCCCTGGTCACCATGGTAAGCCCGGCCTACACCGAGACGGTCAGGACGACCGCCAACGGCAGCTACGGGATTGCCGCTGAGATCTCGCTGCCCCCGGGGACCTACTGGATCAACGCGTCGTTCGACGGCTATTTCACCGGAAGCCAGCAGCACGACCTGGCCTACGAGACATGCACGAACGTCAGCTTCAGCATGCTCAGGCTCCCGGTCCTGGACGGGGTGATCTCCGACGGGAACGACACAGGGCCGCTGGAGGACGCCCTGGTCGAGGTGTACGATGACACTGACGCGCTGCTCGACAGCCTGACCACGGACGCCACCGGCGCCTACTCGTTCGTCCTGGAGTACGTGGGCGACATCACGATCGTGATCTCGAAGGACTACTACTTCGACATCGAGGACCCGCTCACGATAGCAGCGAACGACGAGGTCACCACGGACTACACTCTGGACCATTACCCAATCCTGGTGGTCACCGCTGAGAACACCGACCTCGACCCCATCGCGGGCGTGGACGTATCGGTCTCCATCGGCGGTGTCGTCCTGGCCACGGGTGAGACGGACGCCTCGGGCGAGGCGACGATGATGGTCCCGGGCGAGGGCTCCGCATATGTCAATTCGACGATGATCGGGTACGTCCCGGACAGCAGCATCGTCGTGCTGGCCGCCAACGTAATGACCTACCTCGACATTGAGATGGACCGCCAGCCCTCGATCTTCGGGACCGTCAAGGACTCGTTGTTCGAGGCCCCGATATCAGGCGCGGTCGTCGACATGTTCGAGTCTGGTGGCTCGGAGATCGTCGACACGGCGACGACGGACAGTTTCGGGTCGTACACCCTCGACGCGGTTGAGGAGGGCACCTACGACCTGCGGGTCACGGCCACCGGCTTCCTGAGGGAGTATGAGCTCGGGGTCTGCGTCGTCGCAGACGAAGCGACCATGGTGGACTTCTGGCTGGTGACAGACAGCATACCGCCGACTTCGGAGATATCCGACCCGCAGCCGGGCACGCTGGTGACATCGACCGAGGTCTTCGTATTCGCCAACGCCACGGACCCGAACGGCAACGAGATCGCCTCCGTTGCGCTGTGGTACAGCCACGAGGGCAAGCCGTATCAACGCTGGGCGATTGACAGAGAATGCCCGTACATGTTCGTGTTCGATGCCACCGAGGCCTTCGGGGACGGCGTGTACGAGTTCTACACCATCGCCACCGACTGCGCGGGCAACGCGCAGGTGGCCCCGGCATCCAACGACACATGGATCGTGATAAGCTCCGGGGTACCGGTATCCGCGGTCGACGAGCTCGACCCGTACCAGGGATCCGCGACCTTCACGGTGACTGCGACGGGCTCCGACCCGTTCGGCGTGCAGTACATCGAGCTGTGGTTCAGCTACGAGGGCGGCGCGTACGAGATGTATGGCAGCGACTCGGTCATGCCCTACTCGTGGGACTTCACGGCGGTGGACGGCGACGGCGAGTACAGCTTCTACAGCATCCTGGTGAACGGCCTTGACCAGACCGAGCTTCCGCCGGACGAGGCCGACGCGACGACCCTGCTCGACACCACGGCCCCTGCCGTGGCGATAACCGCGCCGGCTGACGCGTCAGAGATCGCCTCTGGCTCCGTCGACCTCGAGGCATCGGCCTCCGACGATGGCGCGGGCCTGGACTATGTCACTTACAGCGTGGACGGCGGCGCGGCCGTGGCCGTGGAGGTCACGGATGGCGCTGCGACGTACGACCTGTCCGTCACTCTGGACCTGGCCGACGGCGAGCACACGTTGACCGTGACTGCGATCGACATGCTTGGCTGGGAGGCATCGGACGAGGTGACGGTCCTCGTGGACACCGAGGCCCCCGAGCTGGCCATCGTGCATCCGGCCGACGGCTCCGCGGTGAACACCCCAGACGTCGAGGTCTCTTGGACAGTGACCGATGATGGCACGGGAGTGGCGCTGACGGAGATCCGCTTCGGATCAGGGACATGGGAGACGGTGGTGGGCACGACGACGCTCTTCGAAGGCCTCGACGACGATGTCTACACGGTCGAGATCAGGGCGACGGACGGAGCCGGCAACACCGCCACCGCATCCTCGACCTTCGAGGTCGACACGATCGCTCCGACGGTGTACATCACGACGCCGCAGGAAGGCGCATCGCTGACGACCTCGACCGTCCTCGTCAAGTGGGAGCAGTCGGACATAGGGTCCGGCCTCGACGTCGTCGTCGTGAGGATCGACGGCGGAGAGTGGCTGACGGCCCTGACCAACTCCACGACGTTCTCGTCAGTCCCTGAGGGCTTGCACACAGTCGATGTGATGGCCACGGACCTCGCAGGCAACTCCGACACGGACTCGGTCACGTTCTCAGTCGACGGGTCCTCCCCCGTGATCGACATCGTCTCGCCGACGGACGGCGAGCTGTTGCCGGTCGACTCGGTTGTCGCCGAGTGGGAGGTCACGGACGGCGGGAGCGGGGTGAGCACCGTCGAGTACAAGCTGGACGCATCCGCATGGGTGCCGACGACCGCGGCAGGCACGGCGACCCTGTCCGACCTGACGGAGGGCGCGCACACATTCAGCGTGAGGGCCGAGGACTACGTGGGCAACACCGCGACGGCTTCGGTGTCGTTCTCCATAGACACACTGCCCCCGACGGTTGACATAACCAGCCCGGCTGAGGGCGCGGTGATCTCGTCCAGCGATGTGACGGTCGAGTACGACATCAGCGGGACCGGCAGCGCCGTGGACTCCGTCGAGATAAGCCTGGACGGAGGCGCCTGGGAGGCAGCGGGGATGAACTCCGAACTGCTCCAGTCCCTCGACGAAGGGGACCATGCGGTGTCCGTGAGGGCCACGGACGAGGCGGGCCACCAGGCCACAGACAGCGTCTCGTTCACGGTCGACCTCGGGGCGCCTGTGGTGACGATCACGTCCCCGGCCGATGGAGCGCTCTTCAACACCGACGCGGTCACGGTCACCTGGACGGTGTCCGATGCCGAGGCGACCGTCGAGGTAAGCCTGGACGGAGGCGCCTGGGAGGCGGCGAGCGGCGGGTCCGAGACATTCTCTGGCCTGGACGACGGCTCGCACACGGTCGACGTCAGGGCGACGGACGAAGGCGGGAACGAGGGTGGAGACTCTGTGACGTTCGCCGTAGACACCACGCCCCCGTCGGTGACGATAACGGCACCAGCAGAGGGAGCGATCATAGCCTCCTCCTCGGTGTCCGTCACATGGACGGCGGCCGACGCCTACTCCACGGAGTACAGTGTCGACGGCGGCGCATGGCTGGCGGTCAGCGGCACATCGGTGACCCTGTCGTCCCTCTCGGACGGCGAGCACACCGTGACGGTCAGGGTGTCGGACGAGGCGGGAAACGAGGCTGAGGACACGGTCGGCTTCGCGGTCGACACCGCGGACCCGTCGGTGAGCATAACCTCGCCCGAGGACGGCGCGGTCATAGACTCCTCATCTGTCGCCTTGGCGTGGACGGCCACGGACGTAGACACGACCGAGTACAGCGTCGACGGCGGCTCGTGGCTGGCGGTCACCGGCACCTCGGTGACGGTGTCCTCCCTCGCGGACGGCGAGCACACCATATCGGTCCGCGTGACGGACGTCGCGGGCAACACGGCCATGGACAGCGTCGCCGTGACTGTGGACACCGCAGCCCCGACCGTTGTGATAACCGCGCCCGCCTCGGACGCCTCCGTGGCGGACACGACCGTAGCGGTCGTGTTCTCCGCGGACGACGGGACTGGGAGCGGCGTGTCGGCGATAGAGGTCAGCCTCGACGGCGGCGCGTGGTCCGCGGCGGACAGCGGCACCGGGCACACCTTCACGGGCCTGGCGGCGGGCGAGCACACGGTCGAAGTGAGGGCCACGGACATGGCCGGCAACACCGGCTCGGACTCGGTGACATTCACCGTCGTCCTGGACGACGTGGACCCGACTGTGTCGATCACGTCCCCTGCGGACGCCGCCGACGTCGGGACCTCGTCGGTCACTGTGACCTGGGAGGCCTCTGACGGCACAGGCAGCGGGGTCGAGACGACCGAGGTCCAGCTCGACGGCGGGGCATGGCAGACAGCGACCGGGACGTCCTACACGCTCTCCTCGCTGACGGACGGTTCGCACACTGTGACGGTGCGGGTCACCGACGGCGCCGGCAACACGGCCTCTGACTCGGTCACCTTCACGGTCGACACGGTGGACCCGACTCTCACCATAACGTCCCCCGAGGACGGCTGGGAGACCGAGGACACGTCCGTGACGGTCGAGTGGACCTGCACCGACGCGGGCAGCGGCCTCGACCGCATCGAGGTCAGCATCGACGGCGGAAGCTTCCTGTCCGTGGGCGCCGCGACCGAGCACGCGTTCGACGGCCTCGCGGCCGGCGAGCACACGGTCGACGTGCGGGCCTACGACGACGCGGGGAACATGGCCGAGTCGAGCGTGTCCTTCACCGTCACCGAGGGTGGCGGGATAAGCGCGCTGACCATCGCCATCGTCCTGCTGGTGGTCGTGGCTGCGGTGGTCGCAGTCGCCATGCTGCTGAAGCGCAGGAAGAAGGAGTCCTCGCCGCCGATCGTCGAGTGATCGGGCGAGTCGGTCCAGACGGACAAACCCTCCAAACCCTTTCGAGCACCATTTTTCCATCCGTCCTTCGGACGGGCGTGGCCGCAATGTCAGCGGATTCGAGAAGGATAAGCCGGGAAGGAGTTTGGGACGGTGTTTGGGCCGGTTCTGCCTACAGCTGGACCTCTATGCCCAGCTTCTCGGTGAGCTCCTTGTAGCGGTTCCTGATGGTGACCTCGGTGACGCCCGCTATGTCCGCGACCTCCCTCTGCGTCCTGCGCTCGTTGCACAGGATGCTGGAGATGTATATCGCGGCCGCGGCGACTCCCGTCGGCCCCCTCCCGGAGGTGAGCTCCTTCTTGGCGGCGTCCTTCAGTATCTCGGTCGCCTTGGACTGGACCTCGCCGGAGAGCTTCAGCTCCGAGCAGAACCTGGAAACGTAGTCCTGGGGCTTCGTCGGCATCAGCTTGAGCTTGAGCTCGCGCGTCATGAACCTGTAGGTCCTGCCGATCTCCTTCCTGCCGACCCTCGAGGAGTTCGCGACCTCGTCCAGGGTCCTGGGCACGTTGCACTGCCTGCAGGCCGCGTACAGCGACGCCGCGACGACGCCCTCTATGCTCCTGCCCCTGATGAGGTTCTTGTTCACGGCCTTCCTGTAGGTCATTGCCGCCGTCTCCCTGACGTTCCTCGGGAGGCCCATGGACGAGGCCATCCTGTCCAGCTCGCTCAGCGCGAAGGCCAGGTTCCTCTCCGTGGCGTTCGAGACCCTTATCCTGCGCTGCCACTTCCTCAGACGGTACAGCTGGGCCCTGTTCCTCGTCGGGATGCTCTTCCCGTACGAGTCCTTGTTCTTCCAGGAGATCTCGGTGGACAGGCCCTTGTCGTGTATGGTGTAGGTCATCGGTGCGCCCGTCCTGGCGCGCTTCTCCCCCTGCTCCACATCGAAGGCTCTCCATTCGGGGCCCTGATCGATGAGCTGGTCGTCGAGGACTATGCCGCAGTCCTCGCAGACGAGCTCTCCGCGCTCGTAGTCCCTCACAAGGTGAGAGCTGTTGCACTCAGGGCATCTCTCGATCTGCTCAGTCTCCTCTCTTACCTTTGCCATGGTACCTCTCCTGTTCGACGTAGACCTCCTTGCCGAGCACAGCAAGGGTCCGCATCTCCTTCCTCGGTTCGATGGCAACGTACGGGGCCCGGACTGGTCCGAACACCTTGACTACTCTCCCGACCTCCCCCTTGACGTTGTCCCTCACTACTGACTTCATGACCGGTGCGAACCGCGCCTTGACGATGAGCCGCCCGTCGTGCGATATGTCCTGAACCACGCCGAGTAGCTGCAAACGTCTCACCGAATCATTTTTATAAGTTTTGTTGTGCGCCCTATGTACAATGTTATATATAATGTTTTTCTCAAGGTATATAAGGTTTGAGCATCCTTCC
>ERZ1649853.1200-NODE-1200-length-10315-cov-16.594444_pt1 | contig 10315 bp, 10 predicted proteins | sample MGYA00575353_ERZ1649853 | MGnify/ENA primary metagenome ERZ1649853 (study PRJEB40853, sample SAMN11349654) | freshwater sediment metagenome | isolation source: river sediment | host: Sediment | place: India: Okhla Barrage, New Delhi | collected 2017-02-21 ...
TCCCGTCCCCCGCACTAATTTACGAGTAAAGCATAAATACCATGAGGCGTACTATTTTTGATTTGGTGAGCCCTCATGGTAATGCCTGATAAGTCCAGATATGTCTATCTGTACCTCCCTTCTGCTGAAGATAAGGCCCGTTGGGATAGCCTGGCCAAAGAGGCCGGAGTACCATTATCCAAGTTTGTCATAGAGGTCGTGGAGAGTTCTCTGGCTGAGAATACTGACTTCAAGCCTCGTGGAGAACTCGTCAAGGAGATCGGCAAGCTCAGAACTGAGAACAAGGAACTCAGAGATGACCTGAAACAGAAGAAGATCGTCTTAGAGAAATACGAGACTGAGCTGAAGAGATATCGCAGCGAGGCGTTCCTCGATGACCGCTTCAAGGGAGTCAGAAAATACAGCACTCAGATCATCAACATCCTGAAACGGGGCGTCACAGTTGACAGCTATAAGCTCCTCGAAGAGCTTGGCATCGATCCCAAGAATTCCGATCTCGTAAGTGCAGTTTCAAAGCAGCTTGAAGAGATGGAGGCTTACGGCCTGGTCACCAACACCTCTCGTGGCTGGAGGTGGATAGGATGATCGAGGCTGCCGAAGCTGAAGTTACGAATTCGTCATCATTGGACTTCATAGACCAGTTCAGGGATGACTGCGATGTTCGGGGAATGTCGCCTGAGTCCACCAGACGCTACTATTCATCACTGAGGATCTATGCTCAATACTTATCGGGCATAAACCAAGACATGCTTCTGGTGGATAAGAATACCATCAAGGGCTTTCTGGATTATCTCAGAAGAGAACGGGGCGTGGGCCAGAAGACGGTCGAGAACTACTTCTGCGCCCTGTCGAGCTTCTACGAATTCTTGGAATATGAGGAATACGTAGATAGAAACCCCATCAACTCGGTTAGGAAAAGGTATCTGCGCAGGTACAAAGACAATGATGACGGCCAGGTCAGAAAGCTTATCTCTGTAGAAGAAATGGCCAGGCTGATCAATTCCATCCTCGATATAAGGGACAAGGCGATAATTGCTCTGCTGGCTAAGACTGGTATAAGACGCAATGAACTCATCAAACTCGATGCTGACGATGTTGACCTAATCGAGAGCAGCATCAGGCTAAAGCCGACGCCCAAGAGAACGAACAGGACTGTCTTCTTCGATGATGAGACCGCCCTTATACTGCATCGTTGGCTGAGGGCGAGAGCATCACGCAATCCTAAAAATAGCAAGGCCCTGTTCATCAATAATGAAGGTGGCCGCCTCAATCGCAACGGCGTATACACAGCAGTCACAAAGGCCGCTGAGAGGATAGGCTTGCATAATCCCGGCTCTGAAAGAACCGAAGACCATTTCAGTCCTCACTGTTGTCGTCACTGGTTCACCACACACCTCAGGCGAGCGGGCATGTCCAGGGAGTTCATCCAGGAGCTAAGGGGCGACGTCAGGCGGGAAGCCATAGACATCTACGATCACATCGACAAGAAGGAGCTTCGTGAGAGCTACCTGGCACATATACCACAGCTGGGAATCTAGCCCTCGAATGAAAATCTATTTTCTGGCTTTGGCGCAGCTTCTGCAAACATCTCTGCCATCTGAATCTTGAATCAAATCCGACTTCGATGTCTGATTGCCGCATACGCAGCATCTACTGATGCCTGCTGCCTCCAGGATCTTCCTGTCTTCATCGGTCTCACTGCGGAGCGATATCCCCATACTGTATGTGGCTTCTGACCTGAGCCTATGCGGTGCCTGGTCGGACCATGCCTGATAAAAATCGCGGTTCAACGAGCAGGCATACAAAGGCGGTCTTCCCGTGCGGCCGCTCCGAGCCTGTTCCAGCTCAAGGGTGATTCTGTCAACAGCTCCTTCCCTTGAGAGCTTATCCACGTAGCGCCTCACATTGTGGATGGACAGGCCGGTTCTTCTTGCAATTTCTGGCTCAGTGAAGTTTGGCAATCCTTTAATGTGGCCTTCGTGGATCAGCTGCAGGATCTTGAGCATTTCCTCTCTTTCCGCATGAGTCTTCATTCCGGCCAGCTTCAGCATACAGTAGGCATTAAAATGCTCATCGCGATCCAGGCGCTTCTGGCTTCGCTCAAACCTCTCCAAGATATCCTTCAACTGATAAGTCTCGGCCATCTTCTGGAGCCCTTATTGCCACAGATACTTAAATCATTTGATACACATAAAATTATTTTCTGCAACTAATTAAATATAAATAGATTAATGAAATATATGAAATTCATGTTTATAGTGAAAAGACAGGTTATCAGAGGACATCAGTTCCTCACCATTCCTCGTCCACTGGCTGACAAGCTGAACGGCCGGTTCATGAAGGTCAGGATAGTAGGAAATCGACTGATCTACGAGCCAATTCTTGAGGGCGGTGATTTCAGTGAGTAGTTCACCCATCTGGATGGAGGTTTGGATGGAATCCCTGGGCACGCTTCATGGGGTCACCAGAACAGAAGATGACCTTTGTGTGGCGGCAATCGGGCCAGTTACAGTTTTTGTTCCTGATGAACTGGCCAGGAGACTGGAGCCTCATGTCGGGGAGAAGATAGGCATCCTTCGCACAGATCATGACTATAGGCTCAGGATATTTGGGCAGGAAAGAGATGGTGAGTCCAAATCTGATTCTATGGGCTTAAGGGATCAGACGATTTCCATGAAATCCTTGATTGTGATCGCCTGAGAGGAGGAATGTCAGTGACCCTGGTTGACGCCCACAGGAGCAGGCTGGCTCTGAAATACGGCATAGATCCAGAGCATCCTCAGGTAAAGAGCTTGATGGAGTCCGGACATCTCAAGAGCATCGGCTCCACCGAGGAGCTCCAGGCACTTTTATTCAGGCAGGACGTCACAGGGACGGGAATCTATATTGGATATCCAAATGATGGCGGATGCTTCACGGTTAGGCTGGACGAGCCTCTGCATAGAGATGGAAAGGAGCAGAAGTATCTGCACAAATCCGAGGAGCTAAACCATCTCTTTGTGCCGCTAGGTTTGGATTTAGACGCAACTAAAGAGCTGATAATCACCGAGGGCGAGCTGAAGAGCCTTTGCGGCTTCCTCCAGGGCCTGCCAGTCGTCGCCCTGAGCGGCATTTGGAACTGGAGGACACAAGGGGCCGATGCTGAGCTGCTTGCTGATGGCGATAAGCTCTCTGATTCTCAGGCTCTCATATCGGAGCTGGATCGAGATTGGAGTGGAAGAAGCATAACTCTTCTCTACGATAGTGACATCACCATAGACCATCCTGGTTATCCTGCTTTTCAGAGGTTGGCGGAGCAGCTCTACAGGTTAGGAGCGGAGGAGGTCAGGGTAGTCACTCTTCCGTCGATAGAGGAGAAAGGCAAGACTGGGCTAGACGATTTTCTCCTGGCCAAAGGAGAGGAAGGGCCAGAAGATCTTCAGAAGATCATAGATCGCACTGAGCCCTATTTGCCTTTGGGCGATGGTGCCGAGAGCTATGCAGAGCGGCTTATCCAAACAGATGATCTGGAGAGCAAGCTCGATGCCACTGTCGCCTACCTAGGGAACAAGGGCGAGTATATCTGCAAGGACTGGCTGAAGAGACACATTCCCCTGGCCGACGACAGAAAATCGTTATTGAGGGATGCCAAAGCCAGGTTAGCAGAGATGCCCAGGAGAAGGCTGAGTTCAAAGAGGGCGATAGGGTCACGAAGATCTGATCTTGGGGCCCTGTACGATCAGTCCTTCACACTGCTGCAGGATACCAGGTACACCATCGATGAACGAGGCAATCTCTGCAAGATGGAGATGAAGAAGATCGATGGTCAGGAGACCATTTACTTCAAGCCGTTGTGCAACTTCGTGCCTTATCCCATTAGACAGATCTCAAAGGACAATGGCGTCGAGGTGGAGAGATTCTTGGAGGTCTCAGCCATCGGCCCGGACGGATGCCAGTTCAAGCCCACCATGGTTCCTCTGAAGAACTTTGCAGCTATGGATTGGATAGCTCCGAGCTGGGGTGCCCAGGCGTCCCTGGAAGTGGGATGGCTGATCAAGGACGAGGTACGCCACTGCATTCAGTCCATGGCCACCAGAGGCTCTGTGCCTGATGAGGCCGTTTTCACTCATCTTGGATGGCGCAAGATTGGGGATCAGTGGGCCTATCTGCATGCAGGAGGCTCTATAGGTCCTGCGGCTCAAGTCGAGGCACCTAAGAGGCTCTCAAACTACATTCTTCCTGCAAATGCCGATCATCTGAAGGAAGCACTGACATTGAGCCTCAACTTGCTCGATATAGGACCCAGAGAAATAACTATCCCACTTCTGGCGCTGATGTATTTATCGCCACTCTGTGAGCCCCTGCGAGCAGTTGGCATAGAACCAGGATTCTTGATGTGGCTGTTTGGATCGACTGGTTCCATGAAGAGCACCCTGGCTGCCCTGTTCCTGTCTCACTTCGGGCGGTTCGATGGCAAATCACTTCCAGCCTCGTTCCGAGACACTGCGGCCTCATTAGAGTCTGCCAATTTCGGGGCAAAGGATTCGCTGTTGGTCATAGACGATTTCTATCCAGGTTATAGCTCCAGAGAAAAAGAGATGCTGGAGGGAGTAGCCCAGAAGCTTACCAGGGCCTATGGCGACAGAACAGGCAGGGGCCGGATGAACGCAAACATGACATCCAGGGCAAGCTACCCACCACGAGGCATGGCCCTGGCGACTGGCGAGGATCTGCCTCATGGGGAGAGCTCTTTAGCCAGGCACTTTATTCTGGAGCTGTCGCCTGGTTTGCTGAACAAGAACAGGCTCACAGAGGCTCAGAGAAATAAGGCTCTGCTGGCTGAATCCATGAGAGGCTACCTGGAATGGCTGGCTCCGCAGATCGATTCGATGCCTTCGGAGCTTAGACAGCAGTTTGAAGAGCTGCGAGAGAAGGCTCAGGCGGATGGCAGGCATCCCAGGCTGTCGGAAGCAGTTGCCCATCTGTTCCTGGGCTTCAACTGCATCCTGGATTTCTGTATATCTAAGGAAGTCTTATCTGAAGAGCAGGGCCAAAAGCTGGCCGAGGAAGCCTGGAACACTCTTAACCGAGTGTCGGATAAGCAATCTGAGACCTTGAAGGACCAGCAACCAGCCCTGAAGTTTTTGAAGATTTTGCAGGAGCTAATCTGTCAGAAGAAGGTGTACCTGGCGGACCTTAAGAACGAGGTTCCAGCAGGCTCTGAGCATCTGCCTGTCGAAAAGCGCGTGGGCTGGCAGGGCGATGGAGTGGCATACCTGCACATGGGCAATGCCTTCAAGGAGGTCTACCAGTACTGCAAGGAAGAGGGCGAATTCTATCCGGTTCAGAAGAACACTCTGATAAAGCATATCGGACAGATGGATTTCTTTGCCGGAAGCAAAGAGAACGGAATCTCTATCCAGAAGAGGTTTGGAGATGAGAAGGCCTGGGTCGTGCCCGTCCGAGCCGATCTTCTGGAGGCTGATTAGATGCCTTCATTTCGATCCAGTCCTGCTGCCGACAGGACAGAGTTATCTGGACAGGACAGAAATAAAAATAGCAATAGACATCATGTCCTACGTGTCCTGTCCGTCCTGTCATTTCTACCTACCATAGCCAGGTGTTATACGAAAGAGGAGCGATGTGTTAGGTCCGTCCGGCTCAATATAGAAGACACTATGGAGAACTTACAGGACAAGCAGGACAGACAGGACAAAGCTTCTATTGATAATTTTATTCTTGTCCTGTCTATTAATTATGGAACAGGACAGACAGTACAATTACAAGACAAAAATTGTAGGAGGTTATTCAAATGAGACTGCTCTATACGCCATCATCATCTGAAGCGAAATCAAGAACAGATGCTCCTGAGCCTGCATCTCAGATGATGCCAGCCTTCCACGAGTCCAAAATTCAGGCCGTTGCAGTAGAAGAAGCCGAATCTGAAATCATCATGATCAAAGATATGATAGGCTGGGCTGCTGCACTCAAGGAAGTCCGTGATTTGGGCCTCTGCGGCCTGGATCTGGAGACTACAGGTCTTGATCCGCTAGTGGATCGGGTGCGCCTGATCCAGCTGGCCATCAAGGGAAAGGTGTTTGTGGCGGATATTCTGTCGCTTGGGCCCTCGATCATGAATGACCTGGCGGATCTGATGGAGGATGGCCAAGTGAAGAAGGTGATTCATAACGCCAAGTTCGAGCTGTCTATGATCCAGGCCAGCCAGGCCAGAAGGCTGAGGCCGAAGAGCATCTTCTGCACCATGCTGGCCTCCCAGGTCTGCTGGAGCGGCTACTACGTACTGATCCCAGCGCCCAAGGCCGTCAAGTTTCCCTGGAAGCGCAGCCGCACAGATCACAGTCTCAAGGCCCTGTCAAAGAGGCACCTGGGCCTGGAGCTCGACAAATCCTGCCAGACGTCCGATTGGGGCTCAAAGCACCTTTCCAGGGAGCAGGTGGAGTATGCTGCCAAAGACGCAGAGGTCCTGCTGCCCCTGTACGAGATCTTAAGCGAGCTTCTTCGGATGAACAGGCTGGAGGAAGTGGCAGAGCTGGAGTTCAAGACTCTGGCACCTGTGGTGGAGATAGAGCTGTCCGGTCTGCCCATTGAGGGCAAGGCAACTCTGGCCTTGCTGGATTCCAAGACTGCCCAGTCGAAAGAGGTGCTTCATGAACTGCAGGACGAGGCTATGAGGAACGGATTCAAGCCCAGACCGAAGAAGGGCAAGAAACACAGTGACCTCATAAATCCTGGCAGCCGGATGGATGTGCTTGGGTATCTGAATTTCCTTGGCTATAAGGCAGTCTCCACTAGGGAAGAGGATCTGAAGGCCCTGGGATGCCCCTGGGCGAACAAACTTCTGAGATATCGACGTGTATCTCGTCAAAAGAAGTTTCTGGAGGACTGGCTTATTCGGACCTCACCTGTAGACGGCAGGCTTCATGCTCAGTACTTCCAGATGGCCACTGTTTCTGGCAGGTTCAGCAGCCGAAAGCCCAATGCCCAGCAGATTCCCAAGAGGGGCGAGGACGGGTTGGCCATGAGGAGACTGTTCAAGGCCACGCCTGGCAGGATGATTGTGAAAGCCGATTTTTCAGGTATCGAACTTCGCATAATGGCCAAGCTCTCTGGCGACAAGACCATGATCGAGGCTTTCAAAGCTGGCCAGGATCTTCATAAGCTCACAGCCAGCAAGCTGGCAGGAGTGCCTCTGGAACAGGTTACAAAGGAGCAGAGGCAGGCAGCGAAGAGCGCCAACTTCGGGCTCATCTATGGAGCTTCAGCCAGCCGGTTTCAGGCTGCTGCTAAAGAGGAGTACGGCGTGAATATGACGCTGGAGGACGCTGAACGCATTCGCCAGACCTTCTTTTCCACTTATCGGGGCGTGAAGATCTGGCATGACGGCCAGAAGATCTCCAAGTATCGGCCCAAGAAGCACTACTTCCATGATGTCGAGCACGGCTATTTCAGCCGCCCATTGATATGCTCTACGACCATATTGGGCAGGAAGAGGGTTTGGGGATGGTTCAAGCAGAACACGCTGGCCAAGGAGACTGAGCTATTTAACTCTCCATCTCAAGGAACGGGAGCGGATCTCATAAAGTCGGTTATGGTGGAGCTTTATGAGATCCTTTCATCGGGAGGGCACGAGGAGATAAGGATGATCGGCTCCATTCATGACGAGCTTCTCCTGGAGGGGCCGGAGATTCGGGCCCAGGAGATGGCACAGATTTTGAAGGATGTCATGAAAAAGGTGGGCAACAAGATTCTTGATCCTGTGCCTGTCGACGCAGAAGTGACGATCTCGACCAGCTGGGGCGGCGATTGAGGATTCTAATTAGGACGCAACGAAAGATAGAATATAGACATTTTACTTTGATCTGAGCACCGACCTGGCACTTCTCATGATAGGCCTCGTGATAGGCCCATCAACCTGTTTTGAAAGCATCTCCTTATAGCTAATAGTGTTACTATCTATTTTTGTATCAGATTTGTTTGTGGCGAGGCATATCGTTTTAGCCATCAAGATATGTCAATTCTTCTAGATTAAGATCCTCACAATTGGTTTATCCTTCACATTAACCCACACATAAGCCCTTTAGAACTGCCCTCGTAATCTCCATGGAATCCCATAGGAATCCCCGAGGATCAACGTAGGATAATGTCGTATTGTAGTCTCGAAGATACAGATACCAGAGATTTTCGATTTGCTGATGGAGATTCTCCATAATTGCCTGTTCTGTCATAGTTCTTATATTCCCGGACCCATCCGCAGGGTCGGGGCAGGCGGTCCAAAGCTCATCTCACCGGCTCGATCCCACCCTTTGGATGCCAAAATTACCTCGATTCTGAGGAATACCTCCGGCGATTATCCTACGCTAGATCCTTCAACGCTGATTTCTGGGAAGATAGCCTAAAGGGTTACAGCAAGGTCCTGCAATATTGGTGAGGTTATCTGCACAAAGTTTAAATCATTGAGATATCCAAAATATATTAGGCGGAGCTGAGGTTTCGGACACACTCCACGAATCTGGTCAAATTATGAGGCGAATTCATGATTGACATTTCAAATAATGAAAAAACGGTTGATCTCATCAATGTTATTATTGTGAAGCCTGGGTATCAGCAACACATAATTGATAATGTCCGGGACATCTTGAACCAAATTGCGAAAAAACGTCCTGGATTTATATCTTCCACAGTTTATAAGAGTCTGGATGGCACTCAGGTTGTATATTTCATCAGGTGGAGAAATTCAGACGATGGTTTGGCGTGGTTTGAAACTATAAGAGATGCCTTGAAATTAACAAAAAGTGTAATCGAGAAAGCTGATTATCACCTATATGAAGTAGTCGAGACCATATCACTCTAATGGTTGAAGGTTTCAGGCTTACATAAACGGTTTTGGGTCATTGGACATAATGGTACGGGGCTTGAAGACTGGCTAGGCCGCTGCCTCCGCTCAGCTATTCTGATTCAGTTCTGTGACACTTTTTGCAGTTTCCAAAAAAGTATCAGAACTTCGGTGATGCAGGTTGTATGTACTACCTCGTTCCTCCCTTTCAAATTGGCCAAAATCTGCTTCTGCCTAACTACCCGTTCCTACACATTCGGGTGCAATCCGGTCACAATCAGCCGATCGTGGTTTTTCTCTATCCGTGAAAGGAAGAAGAACATTCACAATCTGACGCGTAACATCGACGGATGACGAAGCCAGAAAGATATTTATAAAATCAAACTGCGCGCGGCCACCCCGCCCTAAAGGACGGGGTATGCTTCGGGCCGCGCGCCCTCACGCCCGGTTTTATGGAATCCTGAAACCGTCGAGCTTTCGTTGACCAGATACCTTTGGTCAGAATTATAGTAACTCTGTTTACGGTTCCCAGAGAGTCCTTGTTAATCAAATTTAAGAAAATATGAAAACCGGGCGAGGGTTCACTTCATCCCCAACCTGAAGGTCGGGGTATTCGTGACCCTCCGCGCTCCCGATGTAATAAAATAAAATGCGGCCATTTTGGCTTAAAAAAAGACAACCTGGCCAGGTAGGTTATTCATGGTCTGGTGGAGATGAGGCCAGCCTCCAAAGCGGCTTTTTCTGAGGCCAAGTGTGATCTCCTACCTGGCAGGTTGTGTCTGCATCGTCTCACACCTGAGCATATCAGATACTTCTTCGGCTGCCTTTGCGATTGAGCAGTCCGCATTGTGGGTGTCGCATCCGAAACAGGCACTCTTGATTGCTTTCAACGATTCCTCTGCCTTTTCTTTGGACATGTTTTTGTCCGTGTACTTCCATGTCGGCATTTTTCTCACCAGACAATAATGAGTGCGTTATCAATATATACTTTAGCGTTATAATAGTATACAAGGTGTAATTTAATGTACAAGATTAACTCTGAGATACAAAATAAGAACCTTTTTATCGTTTGCGATTCTTGATGTTATCATGAATGCAGATCTTCAAGGTGAAGTTAATGAATATTTAACCAATACTGACGAGAGAACGAAAATCTAAGCGTGCATTTTCTTGGACGTAGGTCAGGGCAAGGCGGGGATTATCCAGAACCCGGAAGGTTAAATGGGACCCAGCATCTTGAATCTCCTTATGCGATCGATTCCAGGCATCAGACATCTCCTGAAACAACCTCTGAGCATCCGCATGCTGCCCAGCTTCCTGGTGATCGGGTGATGCGAGCCGAACTCCTGCTGCTCCAGCTCCTTGATCCGCCAGATATCTGATAGGAGCTTGCCGACTTCCTTCGTTATGTACTTGCGATTCTGCTTAGTAATGAGTCCACCTAGTTTTTCTTTCTGCAAAGTTTTAATGGGCAAGAAGGAG
>ERZ1649853.1202-NODE-1202-length-10301-cov-4.957642_pt1 | contig 10301 bp, 7 predicted proteins | sample MGYA00575353_ERZ1649853 | MGnify/ENA primary metagenome ERZ1649853 (study PRJEB40853, sample SAMN11349654) | freshwater sediment metagenome | isolation source: river sediment | host: Sediment | place: India: Okhla Barrage, New Delhi | collected 2017-02-21 ...
ACCGAGCTCTCGGCCGGCATCCACAAGCCCACCCTGGTGGTCGGCGAGCTGACCTCCGAAGAGCGCACTCAGTTTGGCTTGCCGGTTAGCCGCTAACCCACCAATCCAACTCCAGGTACATTTCCTGGATTCTGTTCTCCAGTTGGTACAGCAGGTCAAGATTTGGAGTAGCCCTTGGGGTGCGGTAAACGGCTGCGGTCAATCGATGCCGCCAGGTGAGCGCCAAACAAAGCGATGATCGACAGCACATACACTAACAGCAGGAAAAGGACGATGGCTCCCAGCGAGCCATAGATCAGCCGGTAGCCATCCACCAGGGTGCCCAGGTACCAGGAAAAAAAAGCTGTGGTAGCTTTCCAGGCCAGGGTGGCGAACAATGCCCCCCAAAGGCTTGCCCGCCAGCGGCTGGACGAGCCAGGCACCAGGCGGTACAACCCAAACAACAGCAGGAAAACGGTGATCCAGGAAGCCAGGGTGGCAAAATGGCCCCACAGCGATTTGAAAATAGTTGAGTTGTTGATCAGGTTCAAAACAATATCCAGGCTCATCACCCAGTTCAACCCCAGGAACAGCACCAGCATAATGCTGAGCGCGCCGGTCATTGCCAGCCCGACCAGCCGCTTGTGCAGAAAGTGACGCCGGCGCGCATCCGTCCAGGCCAAGTGGATGTTATAAGCCAGGTTGGTGAACACGCTGGAAGCTGCCCAGACCAGCGCCAGCAATGCCGCGATACCAAACGCCTCGCGGGCATGGAACACCTGGCTGAGGTTGGCGTTGATCAACTGGATCGAGGTGGGGAAATACTCGCCAACCAGCCCGGTGACCAGTTGGAATACTTTTTCCTGGTCGACAAAATAGGAACCTACCGAAATAATCACCAACAACAACGGGAATAAAGAAAAGATGGCAAAGAAGGCCACCCCAGCGGCTGCCTGAGCGGCTCTGGCTTCGATGAAGGTCTGGATGGCATGTTTGAGGATGCCGAAGCGCGACTCTAACAGCCGGTCGGCGGCTTTCTCCAGGTCGCGGAACCGTTTTTGGATAGAGCGAAATTGGACCTTGAGGATAGCAATCACGCGCAGATACCACGTAATCCGGTCAGGCATGCTTCCTCCGCAACAGCCAGACCAACCCGGGGATGAGCACAACTGCGCCGGCCACAATCCACCAGGGAGAAATTCGATCCCCTGAAGTGGGCTCAGGCGGAGGGGTAATCTGCTCTACAAGCAGGGTAGCGGGTATCGCCTCCGGCGCCGCTGGCGTTTGCTCATCCAGGATAGACGGCTGGCTATCATCCGGGGTCGTGGCCGCGGTGTTTTCAGCGGTATTGGTAGCCTGAACTGCAACCGTCCTGGTTGGAAGGAGCGTAGAGGTCGGGACGATGGTTGCCGTGGGGGTTTGAAGCAAGTAAGCTAGAGCTACCGTTGAGGTCAGGATGGGATAGTCGAATTTTCCGTCACTAATCTGGACCGCATCAGGAAAATCCATAGTCATCCAATTCAGAATATCCAGCGCCAGCTCATTGTCGGGGTCGATTTCGAGCGAGCGCCGCGCTTCGTCCACTGCCCTGGTCAAGGCAGATAAATCTTCGACGGGCTGGTTGTCCCAATTCATTACGTAATCTGTCCAATAAAAATGGGAATACAATAATTCAGCAAAACCGGCATGCCACATTGGATCATCCGGCAGCAGCGTAGTAGCCTGCGCATAAGCTTCAACCGCCCGCGAATAGATTGGCGCTGCATCGGGACCGGTGCGAAGGAACTTCGGGTTGGTTCCGACCATTTGTTTATATGCCAGCCCCAGCCGACCCCACGCTTCGCCATCCTGGGGATTGAGGCGGACATTTTCTTCCTCTACCAGTGCGGTGAACCAAAGCCAGGGGTGCACGATGGTCAGCTTAAAATCCGCGGTTGGCTCAAGGTCATCGAAATGCCAGGATAGTTGATTGCCGGAGATGGTGGGGGTTGTTGTAGGCGAATTGCCTGTGAGGCCACTGACATCCATCCAGGTATTTTGTGCATTAGCCGGGTACGGCAGGCGGGCGATAATGTCCACACTGCCAATCGTGTCATACCAACCGGCTCCGGTAATCAAGGCATATAAAAAAGTTCGATAACCAGTCTGAGTATATCCCCAACCACCGGCTGTATAGCTAACGCGGATGAACACATCCTGATCAGGCGGGAAGGTCATATCGAATACAGCCCAGCTTACCGATAACAGTTCACTGGCAGATTGAAAAGTTAATTCCTCCTGGCGAGTGGCGACCTGAAGTGAATTGACATAAATCTCCAGATCATCGATCTCTTCTGGATAACCGGTTTCGTCGGCCATACACCAATCGCACGTCAGTGGAAAACCTACCAGGATCTGCTCAGTTGCATCCCCCTGGTTGCGCATGGTAAATTCCGCGTCTACCTGCGCCTGGATATATGGATCCGGGTTGGGAGGAGCGACTTCCAGGATGACCGTCTCAGCCACCATGCGCACTTTTGTGGCAGCGTCCCCGGGATCGAGGGTAGCACCTCCTGGCAATTGAAGGGGGGCTACATCCGCGCGCACCTTGCCTGGATTCAACAGTGTGCTGAACAAAATTATGCCAACCAGGATGGTGCGCATGGTTTTCAACAAGTCAATTCCTCCCAAAATCTCCGATACAGAGTGAAAGGGCAAATCTCACCCCATCGCCATGCTCTTCGGGCGGTACTGCAGCGCCTCAGCCAGGTGGCTGGGACCAATACTATCGCTGCCCGCCAGGTCGGCGATGGTGCGCGCCAGCTTGAGGATGCGATGGTAGGCGCGCGCCGAGAGCTGTAGCTGGCTCATGGCGGTTTTCATCAGCGAGAGGCCGGTGTCGTCCAGCTCGCAGAATTTGCGCACCTCTGCCGGGCGCATATCGGCGTTACACGCTACGAAATGCAACGCACTTTGCAAGTGCGTTGCATTTGAATTGAATCGCTCTCGCTGCCGCTGGCGGGCGGCTTCCACGCGCTTCTGGATCGCCTCGGATGACTCGCCCAGGCGCTGGTCGGACAGCTTCTCATACGCTACGCGGGGTACCTCAATGTGGATGTCAATGCGGTCGAGCAGCGGACCGGAGATGCGCTTCTGGTACTTGGTCACCGTGCCGGAGGAGCAGGTGCAGGCTTTGACCGGGTCGCCGTAATAGCCGCACGGGCAGGGATTCATGGCGGCGATGAGCTGGAAATTGGCGGGGAAGGTCAGCGAGCCTTGCGCCCGGCTGATGGTGACCACCTTATCCTCCATCGGCTGGCGCATCACCTCCAGCACGCGCATGCCGAACTCAGGCAGCTCGTCCAGGAAGAGCACGCCGCGGTGAGCCAGCGAAATCTCGCCGGGGTGCGGCTGGTTTCCGCCGCCCACCAGCCCGGCATGGCTGATGGTATGGTGCGGGGCGCGGAAGGGGCGATTCTGGATCAGGGGAGTATCCGGCGGGAGCTGGTCGGCGACCGAATAGATGCGGGTGACGTCCAACGCCTCGTCGATGGACATGCGTGGCAGGATGCCCGGCATGGCGCGCGCCAGCAGCGTCTTGCCGGCGCCGGGAGGGCCGACCATCAACATGTTATGTCCACCAGCCGCGGCCACCTCCAGGGCACGTTTGACGTGCTCCTGGCCTTTGATCTCGCGAAAATCGGTTTGGGTGATCACCGGCAGTTCATCCGGCGTGATCGGGGGGCGTGGCGGGAGGCTGCTTACCCCGGCCAAGTGGGAATATAAAGAAACCAGCGAGGGTACTGGAATGACTTCCAGATCGGGAATCAGCGCGGCTTCGGCAGCATCCACCTCGGGGACGAAGATGCGCGTGTAGCCTTCCTGGCGAGCGACAGCCGCCATGGGCAGCACGCCGCGCGTGTGGCGCACCGAACCATCCAGCGACAGCTCGCCCACCACCAGCGCGCCTTCCACGCTCTCCAAAGGTAGCTGCCCGGCAGCGATCAGCACCCCCAGGGCAATGGGCAGGTCATAAGCGGGGCCTTCCTTGCGGACTGAGGCAGGCGCCAGGTTGACCGTCAGGCGGTGGCGGGGAAAGAACAGCCCGGCGTTCTTGATCGCCGTCTGCACCCGCTCGCGGCTCTCCTGCACGGCGGCGTCCGGCAGCCCGACAATGACCATGTAGGGCAGGCCCTGCCCGGTGTCAACCTCAACCTCGACGATGACCCCTTCCAACCCGATGACCGCGCAGGAATGTACTTTGGCAAGCATGATGTAAGTTTAGGGGATGGAGGGGAAACTGTCAATAGTTGGTGGAGAGAGAATTTACCGCAGAGAGCGCAGAGAACGCAGAGTTTTTTAGCATGGGAATAAATAGAACAACGCAGAGCCCCAGAGAGTGCAGAGCGTATTGAGAGAAGGAAAGAGACAAACCCCGAGAACTGCCGATTGACCTAGGGCGCAAACATCCCCCATAAGTTGTCAGGTAAGGTCACCATGGGAACAGGACGGGGCTCTGCAATGGCAAGGATATAGATCTGGTTGATCATATCCACCTCATTGGTAAACAGCAGATAGGCTGAGTTGCTCGACCAGGAAAGATCAGATTTCCGGCCTGGTAACTCGCTACTCCATAGCAAAGTTCCATCCAGCGTCGACACTACAGAGATAGTGCTTTCATCTAATCCGGCTGAATAAGCCAGGTACCGCCCATCTGGTGACCATACGGGGGCTTCGTTGGCACCGAACAACAACGTATCATCTTTTACCACCAGGCGGCTCTCACAGCCATCGGACTTGACCACATAAACACCCCCCTGCGCGAACGCAACATCAGAAGTACCCGGATAACCAGAATGATAATAGGCGATCTCGCGGCCATCCGGAGACCAGGTGGGACGCCCATTCTCCCAGCCAGGTGTGTTTGTCAGTTGGCGCAAGCTATCTCCCTGGCTATCCATCACCCAGATGTTATCGGTACCTTTTCCGCCATCAGCGCGATCGGAGACAAAGGCGATGGCGTCGCTGACCGGCGAGCAGGCCGGGAAAGCATCCCACACCGGCGAATCCTGGGTAAGGTCCGTGATCTCACCCGTTTCAACCTCCAAGCGATAAATATCCATTTCGCGGCTATTTGGTTGATGGTCGCTCCATACCAGGTATTTGGAGTCATATGTCCAGCAGAATTTCGCATTGGAATCCACAGGCTGTTGACTGGGTTGGAAGATCTGACTGTTGAACAAGTCGAAAACAACATAGTAGTATGCCATGGCGAGAGCATCTTGCTCGACCCAGGCCAAATAGGAGGCATCCGGCGACCACACCGGCATATGGGCTGTCCGATCACCTGAGGACACTGAGTAGTATTGAAGTGGTGTTTCATCCAGGTTGGTGCCAAACACGGTCCACCACCCCCGCTCATCCCTGGCAGTGAAAACCACGAATGGATTGCCATACTTCGACATTCCATAAGGGGTGGCAGAGGGGGCTGGGATTAAGGTCACCGTCGGCGTAGGCGTGATGGTGGGGGTTGCCGTCGATGTGGCGGTGGGTGTGGGTGTTCTAGTTGCTGTAGGCGCCAGGGCGGTTTGCGTGGCAAAGGCATAGGAGGCTGCCTGGGTTTCCGTCGCAGCCTGCTCTTCAGCAGACGGGCTGCATGCAGACAGGCTGAGGCAAATAAGGTACGCCAGGAGTGTCCATAAGCATTTGAGTTTCATTAGATCACCTCCCTATCATAACTATTTGAATGCCACCCTGATCGAGGTCCTCAGGCAGGTTAAGAAAATCGCAGCAAATATATCATAGAGAAATATTTCGGTTTGTCAACTGGTAAAAAGAGAACCCTGCAGAGACGCAGAGAGCGCAGAGTATTTTTGGAGAAGGTTGGCTTGCTCCAGCTGTTTTTAGCCGCTGAAGAGCGGCTTTGTGCTCTTGCAGGTGCAGTTTCAACTGCCATTGATTGCCCCCGGCTCCTTCATACGGGTGATGACCAGCGCGCTGAGCACCAGCAGCCCCACCGCCAGCAGCAGCGCCGGGGTGAAAGCGCCATTACGGGTTTTCATGGCTTCCATCAGGTAGACGAAGACAACCGAAGCTTGCCCGCAGAGCTGGATGATGCCATTGGAAGTACCCTCCGGGGTGGGGTAGGTGACCTCGGCGGCATACTGCATTAAGACCGGGCTGGCGCTGATCAGGAAAAAGCCCAGCGCAAAGCCGGAGATGTACAGCAGCCAACCGGGTTGTGCAAAGGTCAAACCGAGCATACCGGGAATGGCCAGGGCGAAGCCCAACAACAGGTAGGGCACCCGTTTGCGCTGCCGGTCGGAGAAAGGCGGGATGACCACCGCGCCCAGGATGCCCCCCACCAGCATCAGCGCACCGAGCGCACCGGCGTCCGAGGGGGTGAAGCCGCGCGGGCGGATGATGCTCTCCACCCAGGTGGTGACGCCGTTGAAAATCCCCATCCCGATGAACATGACCAGCAACAGCAACCAGAAAGAGCGCACGGTCAGGGCATGCTTGAAGCCATCCAGCATCAAGGCGCGCACCTCCATGCCAGCGGGGCAGGGCGGGGTAGGCGGCGTCTCGCGGGCCAGGAAAATGAAAAGGGCGGCAGAGATGGCTGCAACGATGCCGTAGATCAACTGCACATCCGGGATGGAGAGACTCTTGGTCAGCTCGGGGGTCAGCACCATGCCCAGGGCGGTGCCGACCAGGTTGGCTAACGTGACCAGCCCGACGGCGGTGGCGCGTTCTTTGATCGAGAACCAGCGCGCTGGCACTTTGGTCCAGGCGTTGAGTAGAAAGGGTTGGGCGGCAGCTAGGCCGATCGTGCTCCACAGCACCATGCTATAGCGATCGCCCGCCAGACCACGCAGCACGCCAAACAGCCCCATCATCCCGGCTCCAATGCTGACCGCCAACCGGAAGCCGTAGGTGTCGATGACCCAGGCAACGGGCAGGGCGAGGGGGATGAAGGCGATCATGAAAGACATCGCCAGGAAGCCAATCTGCAGATCGCTGACCCCGTAGAACGCGGCAGCCGGCCCAGTGATCGGAGCATAAGAAATCCAAAGAACCTGGATGGTGAGGTTCACCAGCATGAAAACCGCCAGCACAATCCAGCGGTAAGGGTAGAGTTTGTATTGATCGGACATGGTTTCTGCTCCAGTTTGGGTTATACCAGGATGTGTTGAAAGGGAATACCTGTATTTTAATGGATAAATGAGTAGGAAGGGTCTGATTCCCAGCCGGCCGGGACATGGCTTCCCCTCGTTCCTGGGGGCCGGCTGGCGGAAGATACCGCATCACCATCACAGTTTTCGCCAGAGTGAAGAGCATGGCGCGCAGTTGAGACCCTCGCAAGCATAAGAAACATAACTCCATGGGAACGCTGGTTATCTTGCTTGACAATCTTTATCATTATCGCTAGAATATGCTTGGCTTTAATGGTAAGTTAATCTTCGGCAGTGTGGATCTAATGCCAGACCAGCAGGCTGAGAGGGTGAACAGGAGTAAGCCAGCTAGGGAGATGGATCATCAGCAGGTGCAACGCGGCAACTAGAGTGGCTTCATAATCATATGGAGTGAACTACGAAAAATTCTGTCCAACCTAGCCCACAAGAGGAGAAGAAAATGAGAAAAGCAACAATAAAATGGAGTATTTTGTTCCTGATCGTCGTACTGCTGGCTACATCCACCCTGACCGGTTGCAAAAGCGAACAGGTGCTCAAGATCGGCTTCATCACCGAACAAACCGGTGTGGACGCCTACATCGGGCCGGCTTCAGTCCCTGCCTTGCAGGATTACGTGGATGAGATCAACGCAGCCGGCGGCATCGGCGGCTACAAGCTTGAGCTGATCGTCTATGACACTCGCTCTGAGGTCACGGATGCAGTGGCAGTCGCCCGGCGCCTGATCGATCAAGACAAAGTCGTCGCCATCATTGGCCCCTCCTGGTCATCGGCGGGTATCCCCCTATCCGATATTGCCGATGCCGGGAAAGTACCGATGATTGCGACCACCGCCTCCAATGTAAATGTAACGGTATCCGAGAGCGGCGTCCTGCACCCCTACATGTTCCGGGTATGCTTCATTGATCCCTACCAGGGATATGCCCAGGCAGATTTTGCCTACAATGAGCTTGGCTTACGCAAAGCGGCTTTATTGACCGATATCTCCTCCCCTTATACGGTCGGCCTGCACCAGTTCTTTGAACAGCACTTCATCGAGCTGGGCGGCGAAATGGTTGCCAGGGAAGGCTACAACCAGGGTGATACCGAGTTCCGCGCCCAGTTGGCCAACATCAAGGACGCCGGTGCCGACCTGCTGGTGGTGGATGCCTACACCTACAAGGATGTCGGCCTGGCTGCACAGCAAGCTGAGGCCCTCGGCATGGATATCCAGATCATGGCTGGCGACGGCGTCTTCGTCCCCGAGCTGCTCGAGATGGCTGGCCCTCAACTGGAAAGCGCCATTGTGACCACGGGTGTCTCAGAAAGCTCGCCCGAGTTCGCCGATTTTAATGCCGCATTCGAAACCAAGCACAACATCCAGGCTAACATCTACACCTATTATGGTATGGATGCATTGATGGCGATCGAATATGCGATCCGCAAAGCAGTGGAGCAAGGCGAGCCAACGCCTGCGGCCATCCGTGACGCTCTGGAGACAATGACCGATGTCCAGTTGTTCACCAGCGTGGTGACCATGGAACCCGATACGCACAATCCGCACAACAAACCGCTGCTCATCATGACCATTCGCGACAGCCAGTGGGAACTGCTTGAAACCTTTGCACCCGAATAAACGATAAACCTGGAGGGGTGTTTGCAGACCGGCAAACACCCCTCCTGCATTGGAAAGGGAACCCGCAATGGAATTATTCCTCCAGCAACTAATCAGCGGTATATCAATCGGTGCGATTTATTCACTGCTGGCGGTGGGATATGCCCTGGTGTACAGCGTTTATAACTTCACCAACTGGGCATTTGATGCGTTCATGGCATTTGGCGCCTTCATGGCCTTTACCGCCATTTCATCCCTCTTTCTCCCATTTTGGGCAGCCATGATCATCTCGATTGTGCTGACCATTCTGCTATCCGTTGGCACCGAAAAATTAGCTTACAGCACCCTGCGCCGCAGGAAAGCACCCCGCTTGTTCATGATGATCTCGGCCATGGGCGTTAATCTGGCGATTGTGAACCTGATCAACAAAGCTTTTGGGGGAACGTTCCGCAAGTTCCCCATCGAAGACGTCCAGCCCATCTTCATCGGCAACATCTCGATCGGCCGGATGGATCTGATCGCCGGGCTGATCTCCTTTGGTGTGTTGGGGATGCTCTGGTTGTTCCTGTACCGCACTAAATGGGGGCTGGGAATCCGCGCCAGCGCCATCGATATCCTCTCGGCATCATTGATGGGCATCAACAACGATGCGGTGGCCATGATCATCTTCACCATCACTGGCGTGCTTTCCTCTGTTGCGGGCGTGTTCTATGGGATCAAATACGCCGTGTACCCAATGATGGGTATCGTCACCATCAAGGCCATGATCGCCAGCATTGTCGGTGGCCTGGGCAGCCTGCCGGCTGCTATTGTGGGCAGTATGATCCTGGGTATCCTGGAAACCATGGTCTCAGGATATATCTCCTCCAGCTACCGCGATCTGTTCTCCTTCTTGTTCTTGATCGTTATCTTGCTCTTCTTCCCCAACGGGCTGATGGGCAAGAGCGGCGATGAGAAACTATAGGGAAAGGCAGGCGAATTATGGGCTATATCAACGCAATCATAATTCTCGGCGGAATCAACATCATCGCCGCACTGGGTGTTGCCATCCTGACCGGTTATACCGGGCTGTTTTCCATCGGGCATGCCGGCTTCATGGCGCTGGGTGGCTATATGAGCGCTATCCTGGTGAAAGAGTTCAATGTGCCATTTCCCATCGCCTTACTGGTGGGAGGCACTTTCGCTGGCCTATGCAGCTTCATCATTGGCTACCCGGCATTTCGCAGCCGGCTGCGCGGAGACTATTTCGCCATTGCCACGCTGGGGTTTTCAGAGGCTATCCGCCTGCTGTTGAACAACACCAAGATGATCGGCAATATCAATCTGGGTGGGGCATTCGGCTACATGAACATCCCCAGCCATACCAACGTCTGGGTGGTGGTCATCTCGCTGCTACTGGCATTGTTCATTGCGCACATGTTTGTGACCTCCCATTACGGAAAAAACTGCATTGCAGTAAGCCAGGATGAGGTCGCCGCGCAAATGATGGGGGTCAACCTGTTAAAAACCAAGCTGACCGCCCTGTTCATCAGCGCCTTCTACGCCGGTGTGGCAGG
>ERZ1649853.1203-NODE-1203-length-10289-cov-5.959449_pt1 | contig 10289 bp, 5 predicted proteins | sample MGYA00575353_ERZ1649853 | MGnify/ENA primary metagenome ERZ1649853 (study PRJEB40853, sample SAMN11349654) | freshwater sediment metagenome | isolation source: river sediment | host: Sediment | place: India: Okhla Barrage, New Delhi | collected 2017-02-21 ...
AGTTATCTATTGCGGAAACTAGGAAAGACCGATCTGGCTGTCAACGATCTCGAATCTGCCCTTGCTCTCTGGCCAGATGAAATCAACTGGCATAAATTTGCTAGTGAAATGTTTTTCGAGTTAGGCAATGACAGCAAGGCAACACAACACATGGAATATGTAAATACAATTACACCTGGTGATATTAGAAATGGGGTGAAGCTTTCTAAAACGTACCTTTTGAAGAATAATTTCTCAGATGCAATCGAGTTATTGTTATCGTTGGCAGCTATTGAACCCAACGATTTCGAAATTTGGGAGAGCCTGACAGATGCTTACCAGGCGGCTGGTTTATCCAATGAGGCATTGGATTCTGCTGAAAAAGCAAACCAAGCCAATCCTTTCTCAGTCAAGCCTTTTCTCATCAGGGCGAAAATTAATCTGGAGAATGGTCTCATTGAACAAGCTTTAGATCAGGTAATAAAGGCTGATGAAAAAGGCAAAGATAATGCAGAGGTGAAAGTTGCTTTAGCAAGAGTCTTGTTCGCTAAGGGAGAAAAAGCAGCTGCCCTAAGCGAATTAGAAAAGGCAACTCAATGCGCTAACCTGACTCCTGCAATGATCCTTGAAGAGATAAATCTAATCAAAGACATAAATGGAACAGCGAGCGCTAGAAACCTGATCGAGTATTTTGCCAAAAAAATGCCTGAAAATACAGAATTGTTGTCACTGCTGGCAATATCTCAGCTTGAAAATGGTGATACTCATGCCGCCGAAGTAACCGCACGCAGGGTTTTGAAAATAAAACCGGATTCCATTGATATGCTCGCATTTCTAGGAAAACGCCAATTGGAAAAAGGGCAATTGGATCAAGCGATTCACTCTTTCAGCCAGGTGATAAACCTGGATTCGGCAAGATCTGAAGCGTATTATGCATTAAGTGACGTTTATGAAAAACAGCGGGAAACCACAAAAGCCATCGAGATGCTGAAACAACTCGTCGAGATAAAACCCAAAGAAACAAATGCATATATTTCTCTGGCAAGATTCTACAAGGATACTAAGAATTATAAGCAAGCTGAAGAAATGCTCAAAAAAGCTGTTGAACTTGAGCCAAAAAACATTAATGTGAAAAGACAACTTGGCGCGCTACTTGCATTGAATCTTGTGCATCAATCACAGGAAGTGAGCTCACAACTATGATCTCGACATTTACTGCTGAACAAAAAAACGCTTTAGTAATCGACCGATCTCGAATGTTATTGCTACTGCAATCGGGTCTGGATGTGAAAGCCTTCCGGTTTTGCAGACAAGCATCGATGACCTGGTTATCCTCCTTTCCTGGAGATTTGGAAGTTGAACATTTCTACGCAAAAGCTCTCATCGCTGAAGGGCGAAAAGACCAGGCTCAGCAGGTTTTGGAGAAGATTCTACGGATAGATCCTCTCTACCTGGATGCAAATTCCACTTTACTAAAACTGCTAGCAGGTTCTGGTGAGCCTTCGGCAATAAAAGCCGGGGGAGTAATCCAGGCTTTGGGTGGATCACCCTTTGGAGCTCCTTCACTACCTGAATGGGGGACCAAATTATTGCTTGTCAGGCAGGCCCTTCAAAGCAAACAATTTGATGCTGCAATGTCCTTGCTTGCGAGTGAACTTGGAGCTGAAAACCATCCTGAATTAGTGGACGTATTGCATTTGGCAATTACGGCTGAACAAAAAGATATAAGTACGATGCTTAATTTAGCTCGTTTATATCGAATCCGGTGGCCTGATTGTTTGCAGATCATGTACTATCTGGCAAAAGGCTGGATGGATTCGGGGAATGATGATGAAGCAGTAAAACTGATTCATATTTGTGCGGCCAGGGATGTTATCGGTCAGGTTCCAACACGGATATGGGGACCCAATTTCCCTTACAAAAAGATTTATCCGACAAAACTTGAGATCATTGCAGACTTTGCTATCCCGGCAGAAGTTGCCGGAAAACTGGGGTTAAATGTGCTGGGCGCTGGAGTAGAAACCGTCCAAAGCAATGTTACCCCTTCATCTGCTCCAATTAAAACCTTCGATAATTACCAGGTAATTCCCACAGAAAAAGAAGCCTATCCGGTCCATCCAAAAATTACACCTCAACAACCGAAACCAAAAGACCCGGAACTAGTGAAGGTCGAGGCAGAATTGGGAAAACTTGCAGATGAACTAAAACAACCTGCAATTGCCCATGCTGACGATCGGTTTCCTGCATATGTAATTCTCACCACGAGAACAGGTCTAACAGATCAATTTGGAGAACAAACGGCTAAGGTGATTCTGGATGAGTTGAAAAAATTGGCACAGTTGATCCAGGAGAAGAGGCAATGGAGTGCCATTCTTTTCGTACCGGATGACCTTGAAACCTGCGGTCGATTTGGGATTACCCCTGTCAGTGATTTGGATCCCTGGAAGATAAAATTAGCTTTGTTGGACCTGGACAAATCGTTGGAAAAAACCGGTGAGAGAATCGGATGCGTTCTGATTGCAGGCAGCGAATCAGTAATACCCTTCCATAAGCTTCCCAATCCTACCGATGACAATGATGTTGAAGTACCTTCAGATAATCCATATGGTTCGATCGATACAAATTACTTTGTTTCGGATTGGCCAGTTGGACGTCTTCCCGGGGAAGATGGTCCGGATGTAGGTCTGTTACTTTCTCAGATAAGAACGGTCTTGGCATACCACTCCAATGATGCAACTGCTGAATCCTGGTACAGCCAGATAATCGGCAGATTGATGTTCTGGAATCGACCTTGGATAAGACGGTTCAATAATATTGGCTACAGCGCTTCCGTGTGGCGGAGATCCTCCCTGGCAGTATTCAGAGTGATTGGAGACGGAAAAAACCTTTACCTGTCACCCGATGCAACGAAAACGCCATTCAAAACTACCAAACTTGAGAATGCACCAATTGCCTATTTCAATCTTCATGGTGTTGAAGACGGATCAGACTGGTATGGCCAAAGGGATCCTGCTGAGAAAGTACCCGGGGCAGATTACCCGGTGGCATTAACACCTTCCGATCTGAAGAAATTGAAGAGTGTCCCACCGATCGTGTTCAGCGAAGCCTGTTATGGGGGACACATCTTTGGCAAGGAAGAGTCAGAATCTGTAGCGCTCACCCTCATGGGATTAGGCAATTATGCCTTAATCGCCTCCACCACTGTGGCTTACGGTTCGGTGACAACCCCGATGATCGGTGCGGATCTTCTGGGATACCTGGTTATGAAGAATCTGAATAGCGGGCTGGCTATAGGACCGTCATTTACCAAGGCAAAGGTTGAATTTGTGCGTGAGATGAATCGCCGGCAGGGGTATCTTGACGGTGAAGACCAAAAAACTTTGATATCTTTTGTGCTTTTCGGAGATCCTTTGGTAGCATACGATCATCATGAAGCAGTAGGAAAAACCTATAGCCGCGAAACTCTCCGACCGGTGGTTAAAACGCTCTGTGATCGATTTGAGGTTGAGGCAGAAAGTTTTGCAGCTGCACCTAAAATGGTAAATCAGGCTAAAGAGATGGTACGAGAATACCTTCCAGGGATTGAATATGCTGAAGTCAGAATAAACCAACAGAAAGTTCGGCAGGAAAAAACTCTAAAAACGAACGGAACTACCTATCCTGATCGTGTGGTAGTGTCGTTCAGTAAACAGATCAATTTGGCGGAGCACACGCACAGACAATTCGCCCGGGTTACACTGGATAAGCAAGGTAAGGTGGTAAAACTGGCAGTGAGCAGATAGGATTTGAAGCTGGATTTTTGAACCGCGGATTTAGAACATATCCGCGGTTTTTTATTTTTATCGTCAAACTAGAATATAATTACTTTTCAAAATTAACCAAACAGGTGATCTATGACGAAAAAAATGACCGGTGCAGAAATTAGACAATCTTTCATAGATTTTTTCAAATCCAAAGAGCATACATTTGTGGCTTCCTCATCACTTGTTCCTGGTGGTGATGCGACGCTCTTATTTACTAATGCCGGAATGGTTCAGTTTAAAGATGTGTTTTTAGGAACGGATACCCGACCATATTCAAGGGCCGTAAATTCCCAGAAATGTATGCGCGTAGCCGGTAAGCACAATGATCTGGATGATGTTGGAAGAGATGATTCGCATCATACATTTTTTGAAATGCTGGGCAACTGGTCATTCGGGGACTATTACAAAAAAGAAGCTATTGCATGGGCTTGGGAATTACTTGTTAAAGAATGGGGTGTTGATCCATCAACTTTATATTTTTCCTGTTTTAAAGATGACCAGGGAACTTTACCAACCGACAATGAAGCTGCTGATGAATGGGCAAGACAACCTGGTTTAGATCCCTCGCATATCCTGTTTTTTGGAAGGAAAGATAATTTCTGGGAGATGGCTGACACCGGTCCTTGTGGACCTTGCAGTGAGATTCATATTGACCGCGGACCAAAATTCTGCGATAAAACTGATATTCCAGGTCATGTTTGCGCAGTGAATGGAGACTGCAAGCGCTACCTTGAAATTTGGAACCTAGTTTTTATTCAATACAACAGAGTCAATCAAACAAAATTTGAACCCTTACCTCATAAGCATGTAGATACTGGAATGGGATTTGACCGGATTGTCTCAATTTTGCAAAATGTCAACTCAAACTACAGAACTGACCAGTTTTATCCACTAATCGAAAAAATTAGAGAATTGGCTGGTCAAACAGAAGTACAGGTTTCTGAAAATTTTACACCCTACCGAGTTATCGCCGATCATGTTAGGGCTGCTTCATTTTTGATTGCGGATGGTGTAGTGCCAGGAAATATTGGACGAAATTATATCTGCAGGATGATCATCAGGCGCGCTGCCAGGTTTGGTACGAAATTAGGGCTAACTGACCCATTCCTGGCTAGAGTTGCTGAAGTTACGGTTGATCTTTATGGTAAAGCATTTCCTGAATTGACTAAGAACAGGGCTTCAATTTTGGATAACCTGACAAGGGAAGAGAAACGCTTTGCACGGACCGTGGAAACAGGATTGAGCTACCTGGAAGATGTTATGAAAGATATGAAGAAATCAGGTTTACAGTTGCTTGACGGTAAAAAGGCATTTGAGCTCTATGCCACACATGGTCTTCCTTTGGAATTGACCCGTGATATCGTTCGTGAAAACGGGTTAGAAGTTGAAGAAGAAGGTTTCAAACAGGCGATGGAAGAGCACCGTCTGCAATCTGGTGGTGGAAAAGCTTTAGGGCAGATGGGTGGAGACCATGTGGAGTTATATCGCAATGTGTTTTCCAGACTCGTCAAGGATGGGAAACTTACGGCAAGCGGCATAGAATATAACCCTTACCAATGGTTGTCTACCGCGGGTGAGGTTCTGGCTCTAATCACAGGTAGGGATGAAGTTAATTCTGTTGAAACGGATTCGGCGGTTGAAATAATCGTTCCTCGGACCGGATTTTACATCGAGTCCGGTGGCCAGGTTGCTGATACAGGCTGGATCATGGCATCTGATGGAAGTTGGGAAGTTGAAATTGCTGAAGTAAAACGACCAGCAGCAGGTGTAATAGTTCATTATGGCGTTGTGACCCGAGGTACGCCTAAGGTGGGCGACTCGGCAAAAGTTATTGTCGATCGAGAACGCAGGATGGATATCATGCGCAACCATACTGCCACCCATTTATTGCACGCTCAATTACATAAAGTGATTGGCGAGCATGCCCGGCAGGCTGGATCCCTTGTTGCCCCGGATCGCTTGCGGTTTGATTTTACTCATCATGAAGCTATCCCTCACGATAAACTGGTACAAATTGAAGCTGGGGTGAATAAAGCCATTCTGGAAGACCACCAGCTATCAATTAAAACGAAAAAACTTGATGAGGCTATAGCCGAAGGTGCAATGGCATTATTTGGCGAAAAATATGGAGAAGAGGTACGAACTATCACCATTGATTCAGAAAATCCTATATCATATGAATTATGTGGCGGTACTCATGTGGATAACACAGGGAATATCGGCTCGTTCATTATCCTGAGTGAAGGTAGTGCAGCGGCTGGTATCAGACGTATTGAAGCTGTGACAGGTAGGACAGCTTATGAAGTGACAAAAGAGCGGAATTCAGTACTGTGGCGGTCTTCCAGGCTGTTAAATACCAGCATCGAAGATCTGCCCAATAAAATTCTTGCGATGACCGATATTGAAGCCGACTTAAGAGAACAAGTAAACTCTATTCGGATCAAGGCTTCACTCGATGAATTCAAGGGAAAACTATCACAAGTGACGCTTATCAAAGGGACACCGGTATTAGTGACGGTTGTTTCTGAAGCTCCAATAGAAAGTATGCGCCAAATGACCGATTTATATCGAAATAAGTATCCCAGCGGAATTGTGGCCATTGGTACAGTAAACCAGGAAAAACCATCCATTATTTGCGCAGTAACTGAAGATCTCATCCAAAAATTTGGAATCAATGCTGGCGAACTTGTACGCCACGCGGCATCAATCATGGAAGGAAGCGGGGGCGGCAGACCTAACCTGGCCCAGGCTGGTGGCAAGAATCCAAAGAAGTTGGACGAAGCACTGGCGAAAATCCAACAACTAATCGAAGAAAAAATATAAAAAAAGCTCCCTCAATTAGAGGGAGCCTTTTCGTTATTTATCATCCGGTAGCCAGCAACAAAGGACTAATTCCTTTGCCGCTCTCAATTCATCCAAACGGCCAACCGGCGTGGAGTGAGGCGCTTCTTTAAGAAGTTCCGGCTGGACTTTGGCTTCTTCAGCAATTTTCACCAATGCTTCAGCAAATGCATCAAGAGTCTGTTTGCTTTCGGTCTCAGTCGGTTCAATCATCAGCGCTTCATGTACAATCAAAGGGAAGTAATTCGTTGGAGGATGGAAATTATAATCCATCAAGCGTTTGGCTATGTCGAGCGCGTGAACGTCAGGGATATCATGCCAGGATCCTTCCACAACAAATTCATGCATACAGGTCCTGTCAAAGGGCAGGTGGTAATGATCGCGTACTTTGGACAACAGGTAATTTGCATTGAGTACAGCATATTCTGCGATTTTTCTTAATCCCTCGGGACCATGCATTCTGATGTAGGTGAACGCCCTTACCAGAACACCAAACTGCCCCTGGAACGATTTAACCCGGCCAATTGAATACCTGGGAGTAACAAAGCCATAAAGGGGCGCAAGTTCATCCGTTCCTTCTTCGATCTTTTCCACAATCGGGTAGGGAAGAAAGTCAGCAAGCTTGGATGTCACCCCTACCGGACCTGCGCCAGGACCACCTCCGCCATGTGGTGTGGAAAAGGTTTTATGAAGATTGAAATGCATTATGTCAATTCCAAGATCACCCGGGCGGGTGACACCGAGGAGTGCATTTAAGTTTGCACCGTCACCGTAAACCAATCCACCTACATCATGAACAATTTTTACGACCTCAAGTACGTTTTCATCAAAAAGCCCAAGCGTATTTGGATTTGTTAACATTAACCCGGCAGTAGTTTCATCGCAAACAGAGTGTAATGCAGCCAGATCAACGTTCCCACGCGGATCAGATGGAACCGGGACGACCTCAAAACCACTCATTGCAGATGTAGCCGGATTGGTCCCGTGCGCAGAATCTGGGATGAGAATCTTTGTGCGTTCTTGATCGTTATTATGCCGGTGGTAAGCGCGGATGATACTAACCCCGACGAATTCACCTTGTGCCCCCGCAGCAGGTTCGAGCGTGACTGCCTGGAACCCACTTATCTCCTTCAAGTGCTCCTGAAGGTCATACATCAAGGCAAGGTTTCCCTGGATAGTGTTTTCTGGTTGCAGTGGATGGGTAAATGCGAAACCTGGCAAGCGGGCGGTCGATTCATTGATCTTTGGGTTGTATTTCATTGTGCAGGAACCGAGAGGGTACAATCCACTGTCAATGGAATAATTTAAAGATGAAAGATGGGTAAAGTGCCGAATAACATCCAATTCGCTGAGTTCGGGTAATGGCAGATCACTTCGCTTGAATTCCTGCGGGATCGCGAAATTGGGAACATCCGGAGCCGGGAAAAGAACACCAACCCGACCTTGTGACGAGAGCTCATAGATCGTGGGTTCAAGCATGGCTCACCTCCGCAAGAGAGTTCACAAGGTAATCGATTTCCTCCACTGTATTCATTTCCGTGACAGCGATCAGTAAGCTTCTACCCAAACCTGGATACGATTTTTCCAACTCATATCCGCCAAGAATTTGGTTTTCCAACAGCCGCTCATTGACAATTTTTGCTTCGATCGGGCAATCCACCACAAATTCGTGGAAAAAAGGTTGTTCATCGTGAACCTTAAACCCCGGAAGTTCATTTATCTTTTTCGCTGCATAATGTGTTTTTTGATAGCAGAGGTTGGCTACTTGCTTAAGACCATTCTTACCCAGAAGGCTAAGATAAATGGTTGCTGCCAGCGCCATAAGACCCTGATTGGAACAAATGTTGGATGTGGATTTTTCGCGGCGAATGTGCTGCTCACGAGCTGTTAGTGTGAGCACATACCCTCGATTACCTTTTGCATCGACCGTTTCACCAACAAGACGTCCAGCTATTTTTCTGACATACTCTTTTTTTGTGGAAAAGAAACCAAGGTAGGGGCCGCCATAGGACAACGGTATACCCAGTGGTTGACCTTCACCGACGACAATGTCCGCGCCAAATTCACCAGGTGTTTTCAATAGACCTAACGCGGTAGGGTTAGCTACTACCGCTAGCATGGCACCCTTACTATGAACTTCATTGGCAAGTCTTGAAAGGTCAAAAATACGGCCAAAGAAATCGGGGTATTGGACAACAACAAGAGAAGTGTCTTCATCTACCAGTCTTATGAGCTCATCCGGTGAAGTTTGGAGTGGATTCTCAAGTCCAGCAGTTTCGATCTCAATATTCTCAAACCCGCAGAGGTAGGAGCAAAGGACTTCTCGATTGTGAGGGTTAACAGACCCCGACAGGAGAATCTTTGGTCTTTTCCCTCGATAGTTGTGATAAGCCATGATACCGGCTTCGGCAGTGGCAGTTGCCCCATCATAGTGCGAGGCATTACTCACATCCATTCCTGTCAGATTGGCAATGAGGGTCTGAAATTCAAATACTGCCTGCAATGTTCCCTGGGAAATTTCTGGTTGGTATGGGGTATAGGCGGTATAGAACTCTCCACGCCTGAGTAACATATCGACTGCAGCCGGGATGTAATGGTGATACGCACCTGCACCAAGGAAACAGATTAGGTCTTCAACAGTCTCATTGGCTGCAGCATAATCTTTCATCTCACTCAACACTTCCATCTCGGTTACTCCGGTTGGAAGGTTCAGGTTTGGGAATCGAAAAATTTTTGGAACTACAGAAAACAAATCCTCAATGGATTTCACGCCTATGCTTTCAAGCATCTGCGCAGTTTCTGCCTTTGTATGTGGAATAAACATTAGTGACTCCGGGTGGAACAGAAATCCTCGTATTCCTTTGCACTCATTAATTCTGCCAGTTCTGCCGGAGCAGAAATCTCAAGTTTAATCATCCACGCTGCACCAAATGGATCGGTATTTACCTGCTCGGGGGTATTTGCCAGAGCCTGGTTAATCTCAATAATTTTCCCGGACACTGGTGAGTTGACATCTGCTGCAGCTTTCACAGACTCAATTGTTGCTATATGAGATTGCTTTTTGATTGAATCATCAACATCAACAGTGATTTCAACAAACACAACATCAGAAAGCTGGTCTTGCGCATAATCGGTAACACCTACTGTAGCGATGTTCCCTTCGACTAAAACCCACTCATCAGATTTCGTGTATTTTAGGTTTTCCAGCGTTTTCATATTTCCTCCAGAGAATAAGAATAATTTGAGCGCGATAAACGAATCACCGCGCCCTGTCATTAACCTTTGAGTCTTGGTTTTGTGCTTTTCCCATCGGTTTTCCTAAAAATTTCAGAGGTGTAGAAAATGAGGTCCTTTTACCTGAGAGATTCACCCAACAACAGGGCTTGCCCCTTCGGTGCCAAACTGGTCTCTTCCGCATCTTCCATATTTGATTGTATTTCCATTCTACGAACAGGCTGGATAAATGTCAAGCAATAGGCTTTACTATACTGCAACCGTTGCTACTGGTTTTTCTTTATTGATAAAAAAGAGAAAGAACCCTATGAATCGAATAACCGCAGATATGATCAATCCTGTTGAGAGGCTCCAGTGATCAGCTATGAAAGTACCAATTAATGGGGAAATAATGGTTGCAGCGTATTGCATGCTCTGGGCAACACCAACAAA
>ERZ1649853.1204-NODE-1204-length-10288-cov-5.884003_pt1 | contig 10288 bp, 9 predicted proteins | sample MGYA00575353_ERZ1649853 | MGnify/ENA primary metagenome ERZ1649853 (study PRJEB40853, sample SAMN11349654) | freshwater sediment metagenome | isolation source: river sediment | host: Sediment | place: India: Okhla Barrage, New Delhi | collected 2017-02-21 ...
GCGCAATTGGCGCAGGTCCGGGTTGCTAAATGAACCGTTTTGCAGCAGGGCGATATAGTCCAATTCGTCAAACTCATCTATAAACTCCTGAAAAAAAACCAGAACAGCGTGGTAGTTGCGCATTTTTTCCAGGGGCGAGAGTTTGCCTTCCTCCAGGGAGAATATCGGCAGCAAGCCCAGGAATTCACCCACCGCGGCCTGGCTCGGTTCAATAAAACCGGCGTTAGAAAGGTAGGTCAATCCTGGTGTACAAAGAAGCGTGTAGATGTGCGGTATGCGGTGGCGGATGCTTCTTTCCACCTCTGCCATCGGCCGGCCCTGGTCAAGCAAGTTGGCAGCCATTTGCACCAGAATACCCAGTCCTACCGAGATGGTTTCTGAATCGATGACCGTGATGACCGACCTGCCTTGAGTTTCTTTGGCTGCGGCCATCGCATTCTTAACGGCCTCCGACAGATAGGAGGACATCAAGATCACCAGGATGTCATCAAAATCCTGGCTCAGGTTGCCCAGGATCTCTTGAAACTCAGAAACGGACGGCGCAATCAGCCGAGGATTTGAACCGGGACCTGTGGAATGTGGGAATTGGCTGAGTTTAAGATCCTTACCCGCGGGGTGCACCTGGCCGTTCAGGCGGATATCGTGTGCCACAATTCGAACCAATCCCCGCCCGGGAAAGGTTGGGATTGGAAATTGGGCTGAATTATCTGTCAGAATGCAGGCAGACCGCATAGTTTATTCGATGGAGAGAATGAATTGATAATGAGGTTGTCCGCCTTCGTGCGTTTCAATCTCGTGAGAAGGATAATTGCTGCGAATCTTATCGACTATGCGGTTCACATCCGTCTTGCTCACATTCTGCCCGAAAAAGAGGGTGATGCGTTCGCGCTCTTCGGTATGAGCCTTCTCCAGCAAACCGAGGCAGGCATCATCCAGGTTTTCTGAGGCATGCACCAGCGTGCCGTTGAGCAACGCGATTACTTCGCCTTCGTGAACCTGCACGCCGTTGATTTCCACATTGCGGGTGGCGACCGTCACTTCGCCTGTATCCACATCCCCGATGGCGCTGGTCATATCTTTGACCACATGTTCAAAATCGCCATTCGGGTCCAACCTTAGAACCGCCGACAATCCCTGCGGGACGCTTCGGCTGGGAATGACGGCAACTTTCTTGACCGTTACACTGGCAGCCGATTGCGCAGCCAAAACGATGTTTTTATTGTTGGGCAGAATGACAATTTTGTCAGTCGGAAGATTCTCAAACGATTTCAAAATTTCTTCCGTGCTGGGATTCATTGTCTGGCCGCCCTCAACGATGCCGCTGACGCCCAGGCTGGCAAAAATGCGGGATATGCCGGCGCCCGGCGAGACAGCGATTACGGCAATTTGCCCGGGTTCAACGGGCGCCAGGTTGAAGTTCGATTCCGACGCGGTTTGCAGGCTTTCCATCTGCGCCATCAGGTTTTCCATCGCTACCTTGGTAATCGTGCCCAGTTGCATGGTGTAATCGATGGGTTCGTAGCGCTTTTCGGTGGGCACATGGATGTGCATGCGGTACATGCCATCTCCCTCGCCAACCTGAATGGATGTGCCAATTTCGGATAACCCGGCGTAGAATTTTTCCAGATCCAGCGGGGTAGAGGGGCGGAAGTCAACCACGACTTCATAATCCTGACCAGGCTCAATCGATTCCATAGTTTGGTCCATTTGCATCATCGCAAGCGGTTGCACAACCGCAGTGGCAGTTTCAAGCGATTGGCCTTTCAGGTGGCGCAGGATGCCTTCCCAGATGATGAACAGGCCCTTGCCGCCCGAATCCACCACGCCGGCCTGTTTCAGAATGGGGAGCAGGTCTGGTGTGCGTTTTACTGAAGCATCCGCTTCCTGGACGATGGTCTCGATGACTGCCATTACATCTGGATTTTCCGCCAGCTTTTGCTCCGTGGCGACCGCGATATCCTTGGTGACCGTCAGGATTGTACCCTCTACCGGGCGGACAACGCCTTTATAGGCGGTGGTACGCGCTTCCGCTAATGCCCGCACTAGTAACGCGGCATCCATGAAGTCCTGATTATCCAGCCCGCGGGCAAAACCGCGCCAGATTTGTGACAGGATGACGCCGGAATTTCCGCGGGCGCCCATCAACGCGCCCTGCGCGATCGCATGCGCCATCTTCCCCACGTTCGACTCGCCGGACTTGCTGACTTCGTTATAAGCTGCTTGCATGGTCAGAAGCATGTTGGTGCCAGTATCGCCATCCGGGACCGGGAAGACATTCAGTGAATTGACCAGTTGCTGATTGGTGCGCAGCCAGGTCAGGCCGGCTTCAATCATCTCCTTCAAGCCCTGGCCGTCGATTCGATTGCTGGTCGCCAAAATCCGTCCGTCACCAGTGGGGAAATTAATTTCGCTATTCATAAGTCTCCTACTCGCCAATTAATCCGGGTTGCTGATGCGCAATCCCCGAATATGCACATCAACACTCTTGACTGGCAACCCGACAGTCTTTTCCACCATATAGCGGACATTATCGGCAACGCTGGATGCTACAGATTTAATCCGGGTCCCGTATTCTACGATGATGTAAAGATCGATTTCGATGCTCTTGCCATCGAATTCAACATCCACGCCCAGGGATGGGTCTTTTACCAACACGCGCACCAACCCTTCGGCAAGGTCTTTTGGCGCCAGGCCGACCACGCCGTAGGATTCAAGCGCAGAATGCGAGGCAATCGTCGCAATTGCTTTATGTGAGATAAAGATATTCCCCATGGTATTCATTGAATCATCAATCATATTCGCTGCCCTCTATTTTAACCGTCAATCTTGAAAAACGATGCGAATTGTGGTAAAATCTTCGCTTGCCGTCAGGCGAAGGCTTCGCCTTGACAGCCTCAAGCAACCAAGGATTTGAAAGGATCTTCGACAATGGCAAAATGTGAACGGTGTGGAAAGACGACGCAATTCGGGCATAACCGCAGCTTTTCTTTGCGGGCGACCCGTCGAACTTTTCAGCCCAACCTCCAGAAGGTATCCATCCTGGAAAATGGCCGTAAGGTTCAAAAAGTGTTGTGCGCGAAGTGCATCCGAACGATTGTGAAGACTGCATAAATTTACCAGAATTTTCCCTAAGAATCACGGCAAACGCCGTGGTTTTTATTTAACCAATCGAAACTTTCAAGGCGCGCACCGCGGCTGTGATGCCGCCGTCATGCTTGAAGATCGCGTTGCCGGCGACAAATACACGCGCGCCGGCGGAATAAGTGAGCGGAAGGGTGCGGGGTGTGATGCCGCCGTCCACCTGGATCCATGGGGATGCCTGGCTTTTTTGGCTCATCCGCTGGATCTCGCTAATTTTTCCGAGCGTATCAGGCAGGAAAGCCTGCCCCCCATAGCCGGGATTTACCGTCATCACCAGGACCAGATCAACCATCCCAATGACTTCCTGCAAAGTGCATGCCGGCGTGCCCGGGTTGAGGACGATTCCGGGCAGGCAATTGAGGCTGCGAATCTTTTGCAGCGTGCGGTGGATGTTGGGGTTGCCTTCAATATGCACGCTGATTCGATTGGCGCCGGCTGCCGCGAAGGCATCCAGGAAGTCGTCAGGATTGTCGATCATCAAATGCACGTCTAACGGCAGGGTGGTGATCGCGCGGCAGGTTTCGACGATCATGGGCCCCATGCTGATATTGGGAACGAAATGCCCATCCATCACATCCACATGGATCCAATCCACGCCGGCTTGCTCAGCCTGGCGCAGGTCGGCCTCAAGGTGGGCAAAATTGGCCGATAAAATGGAAGCGGAAATCAAGGGGGTTGGCATGGCTAACGCACCGGAGGATTCAGCGAGAAGTAAACGTACAGCCAGAATGGGATCAGACCTCCGACGGCTGCAAGGGCCAGCATGCCCAGCCCGATGGAGCCCCAGTCAATTTCCGGGCTGGATTCCTGGCTGACGGTTGCGGAAAGTTCAGGCGGGAGGGGAGACCCTAACGGGTCACTGCCGGTAGAGGCCGCGGGAATTGAATTTGGCAGTGGGGTTGAATTGCCGGTTACAAAACCGTTGGCCGATTGGCTGAAGGTGAGCAGCACCCGGCCCAATTGATCCGCCGTCCGGTAGCGAGATGAGGGTTCTTTGGAGAGCACCTTCATCAGGATCTGGTTTAACGGCAGCGGGATCTCCGGGTTCAGCAAGCGCGGCTCGACCGGAGTACTTTCGCGGTGCAGGCGGGCAAGTTCAACCGGATCGGTGGCGGAAAATGGAAGCTGACCGGTGAGCATCTCGTAAAGGATGATGCCCAGTGAATAGACATCGGATGCCGGAGAAGGCGCCTGCCCGGCGGCCTGTTCGGGCGAGAAGTATAAGGGCGAGCCCCATACGACATCATGCTGCTCGTCGGGCGCAATGGAGGACAATGCGCGCGCGATGCCGAAGTCGGTCACTTTTAGCCGTTGGTCAGGCGTGACCAGCAGGTTGTGCGGCTTGACGTCGCAGTGCACCAGTCCGGCGCGATGCGCATAGCCAATTCCGGCGCATGCCTGGACAATCAACGCGATGGCTTCATCCACGTCCATGCGGCCGCGTTCTTTCAGAATGCTCTTCAGGTCTGTGCCGGGAACAAATTCCATGACGATGTACAATCGGCTGGCATCCAGACCAAAGTCATGGACGGTGACGATGTTTGGATGGGAGAGGTTGGCGGCAGCTTTGGCTTCCTGCCGGAAGCGTTCCCGAAAAGCTTCACTTTGCGAATAATCCTGCCGCAGCACTTTGATCGCTACCGGGCGTTCGAGCCGCAAGTCATAGGCGCGATAAACCACAGCCATGCCCCCGGTTCCCAAGGTTTCCAGGAGTTGATAGCGATTGCCGAGGACAGGCGCAGATGAAGTCGGGGTACCCATAGATTGGATTTGTTCGATTATAACACACCGCGGCCGAGAGTTCGGCTGCGCTCCGCGTAGATTACCCGAGGATGTATAAATCGGATATAATTAGTCAACCTATGCGAAGAAAGCGGAATGATCCATGAAATCGATACTTGCCCATCTACGTCAAAACCCATTGTCATTTCTCATTGTTGCACTTCCGCTTGCAATTCTGGCCGAATTGCTGCAATGGGGGCCTTTGTGGATTTTCTTGTTTTCTGCGGTTGGATTGATCCCCATGGCCGGTTACATTGGCAAAGCAACGGAGGCGATGGCTTTTTATACCGGCCCGCGCATCGGTGGGTTGTTAAATGCCACGCTTGGAAACGCAGCTGAATTGATTATCACGCTGGTCGCCATCAATGCCGGCTTGTTGGACCTAGTCAAAGCCTCGATTACCGGTTCGATTATCGGCAACCTTTTATTGGTCATGGGGCTGTCGATGGTTGTAGGTGGAATCAAGAATGGCATGCAATCTTTCGACCGCCGGCATGCATCAAATAATGCCATTTTGCTCATCCTGGCTATCCTGGCACTCGTCATTCCATCGTTCTTCAGTGGATCCATCGGCGATGAGCACAGTATTGGCGTGGAGGCATTAAGCCTGGGCGTGGCGGTGGTAATGATGGTGCTGTATATTCTGGGGATCATTTATTCACTAAAAGCTCCCCGCAGTCCGATTACGCATGAATCGACCGTGGAACCGCATCATAAACCCTCTATGACAGTGGCTCAATCGACTGCGCTGCTGGCCGCGGCGACCATTGGTGTGGTGGTGCTCAGCGAGTTGCTGGTGGGTGAAATTGAACACGTTACCGAGAATCTGGGCTTGTCTGAATTCTTCCTGGGCATTATATTGGTTCCAATCATTGGCAATGTCGCCGAGCACCTGGTTGCAGTCCAGGTTGCCATCCGCAACAAAATGGAATTGAGCGTCGAGATTGCCGTTTCATCCAGCCTGCAAATTGCCCTCTTCGTTGCTCCTCTGCTCGTGTTCCTGAGCCTGGCTATGGGGAACCCTTTAACCTTAATTTTCAATCCATTCGAGTTGATCGCGCTTGGGGCCGGCGTGATCATCAGCGCATTTGTCTCGTTGGATGGTGAGTCTAACTGGTTGGAAGGTGCAGCGCTTCTGGCAATTTACCTGATGCTGGGACTGTCGTTCTTCCTGCTTCCGTTCTAATGATCAGACGCAATTTCTCTCCGCTTGTATTGGCTGTTTCCATTGGATTGGCAATTGCGCTGCTGGGCGCGATTTTTGCCATCATTTGGAGCTCGCTACCGCAGGGCGAAACGCAACTGATGCCCACTCCGATACTGACGGTGATTCCCGCACCCACCGCAACGCTTACCCCCAGCGTATCTCCCATTTCTCTCACGCCCTCGGCAACCTCAACCCTGATGGTAGGCGGCACGGGCAATGAATTACAGGTGGGCGCGTACGTTCAAATAACCGGCACCGGAGGCGACGGCTTGCGTTTACGGGCGGGCCCGGGTACGGAGAACGAGCCGATCTTTCTCGGCCGGGAAGCCGAGGTGTTTCTTGTCAAAGACGGCCCCAATGAAGGCTCCGGGTAAACCTGGTTTTTCCTGGAGGCCCCCTATGACACCACACGCAGCGGTTGGGCTGTGGCGAATTATTTGCAGGTCATTGCAAGCAATGAACCCTGACGTTATCACAGAGGACTTATGGTTGCACCCATCTTTCCAAAATCGATCACTGCGGATAAAAATGCGCGCGTGCTGACTGTGATCTGGAACGACGAACACAACAGCCAGTATCCTTTCGGGTTGCTGCGGGCAGCCTGCCCCTGCGCGGAATGCCGCGGCGGACACGAGAATATGCGCTCTGAGCCCGATCCGGATGTCTTTTCTGTGCGGATGGCTGAATCTCCCGCTACGAAAATCCGAAATGTCGAAGCGGTGGGCTCTTATGCGCTCACAATTGAGTGGGAAGATGGCCACCATTTTGGCATTTACAACTGGCGATATCTGAGATTGTTATGCCCGTGCCCAATTTGCCGGGAAAAATAGAAAAAAAAGGAGCGGGACAATTCACCCGCTCCTTTTTAAGACGATATTTTATAGATCGAAGTACATTTCAATTTCGTACGGATGCGGCCGGGTGCGGATCTGGTAATCCTCGTTGGTTTTTGCCTTGATCCAATCGAACACCAATTCCTTGGTGAAGACGTTACCTTCCAGCAAGAATTGATAGTCGGCTGCCAGGGCCTTCAGAGCTTCTTCGAGCGATGTCGGCAGGCTCTTGATGGTGGCGCGTTTCTCCGGCGGCCAGGAGAAAATGTTGTCATCGATCGGGCCAAAGCCCTCGCGGGTCGGATCGATTTTTCGGCGGATGCCGTCGAGCCCTGCCATCAGCATGGCAGCCGTCGCCAGGTACGGATTGCAGGTGGCATCCGGCGGGCGGAATTCAAAGCGCACCTCGCCAGGATCGGTGGCGTATTTGGGAATGCGGATGGCGGCGCTGCGGTTGCCCAGTGAGAAAAAGGCATTGACGGGTGCTTCAAAACCCGGAACCAATCGCCGGTAGGAATTGGTGCTGGGATTGGTGAAAGCAAGAACGGCAGGGGCGTGCATCAAAAGCCCGCCAATGTAATTCAGCGCGGTTTCGCTGAGCAACATGGAATTATCGGGGTCATAGAATAAATTCTTGCCATTCCCAAACAATTGCTGGTGAAAGTGCATGCCATTGCCGGCCTCACCGTACAATGGTTTGGGCAGGAATGTGACCGTTTGACCCGCCTCGTGCGCGACCATCTTGGTGACATACTTGATCATCATGGCAGCGTCGCACGCCGGCAGCAATTTCATCATCGGGGTTTCAATTTCACATTGACCGGGACCGCCGACCTCATGGTGGTGGTATTTCACCGGAATACCCATTTCTTCCAATGTGACCGACATTTTGGAGCGGATGTTGTAAAGCTGATCTTTCGGCGGGATGGCATGGTAACCGCCATGGATTGGGATGAAGTGACCATGCCCTCCCTGGGCATTATGCCAGTTCGCTTCGACAGAATCCACCGAATAACTGGCCACGTTGATCCCATTTTCAAATGAAACATCGTTGAAAATATAAAATTCAAATTCCGGACCCCAGCGGCTTTCATCCGCGATCCCGCTGGTTACCAGGAACGCTTCAGCCCGACGGTTAATCTCGCGCGGGTCGCTTGGAAAAAGCTGCTTCGAATCGGCTTCGATAGTGTTGCAGAAAAAACTTAGCGTTGGCACTTCACAAAAGGGATCCATGGAACCCGTGGATAAATCCGGGATGAGCGCCATATCCCCCGATTTGACGCTTTTTAAGCCCACGCTGGACCCGTCGAAGCCAACCCCCGCTTTCATCAAGGCAGGTTTGAATTCTTGCGCGGAAATGGTCACGTGATGCCAACGGCCCCACAAGTCGCTGAATTTCAAGTCGACCATGCGGATTCCATTGGCCGAAACAAATGCAGAGGCTTCGGCGAAATCTTTGAACATACATTCTCCTCGAATTGTGATTCCTCCCAGTGTGGGAGTTGTTTACCGGCCTACTTTTTGGTTTTCTTGCCCAGCGCCCAGAGTCCGGCACCAATCAGGGCGGCAGCACCGGTAAGCGCTGCACCAGCCTGAATAACCGTCCTGGGTTCCATGCCTGGCATGACCACTTTGCCATCCCCGTAGGATTCAAACAAGCGTCCCCAGGGCGTTTGAAGGGCTTCTTGAACGCGCTTGCGCCCAACAAAAGGATACCAGTAAACATTATGATAAAAATTGCTGGCGAAATAGCTCCAGGGAACGATTGGGCTCTGAAGCAGGGGTTTCTCCAGCGGTTTTAACGGACCGTGGTAGATTAATTTCTGTCCGCGTGAGGCAAAGGTATCTTCCTGCAAGAAATGCCAGGGGCGTTCCTGGTTGATGTCGTAGCCGACGATTTCTATTTCGCGTGGGTCTCCGACGCCCAGGCCCATTTCATGCGCGATGCGAATGAAGGGGATGGAGAGCGGATCAAAGCCCTGTAGTTTGGCGGATATGGCATCGATCGCTACCTGGTCGGCAGATGCCAGCAAGATATTCTTTTCGTGCCAGCGCATGGCACGCGGCCCGGGGCCGTCGCCCGCAAAGGTGCCGTCCATCAGTGCGAAAATGCCGGGGTGAATTTCCTGCTGAATGGTCAGTAAATCCACCAGGGTTTCATGGATTACAGAATGTGTCCAATGGCGGTTGCGGTGCAGCAGGCCGCCGAAAGCATTCTTCATCGCGCCGGTGATGGTGGTGAACACATGGGTCTTCACGGTCGGCAGGTGGACGATGTTTTTGCCGACCAGAACCTTGGGGATGAACACGCCTTCCGGGAAAACCTTGTCCAGCACCAGGAATGGGCGGCTTTTGGGCTCGTAGCGCACCCATTCGAATTGTTGCTCATAAAGATATTCGCATGGAACGCTATATTGATCGGTGACAAAACGGTGCTTGTTGTTAATTTCACCGATACGCGTATCTACAACCACCGTATCATTGTGAATGCAAACCAGATCGTTATACCCGGCTTTTCGCAATGTGTTGATGGCGCCCTCTAGTTGCCATGGGGTACTCGAGCAGGCGGTATACCACGTCTGCCAGGAGATATTGATTTTCAAGCCGGTTGTAACGTCTTTGGGCAAGGCCTGTTCGAAGCCGCCAAGTTTCATTACATTTTCGATGTCATCCAGGACGGTTGTCGGGGTTGTCTTGACTACGGCAACTTTCCCTTTTCCCGGAAAATTTGTCATTGGATTTCTCCTTGTGTAAGTGAAGAAGCATCAATCGGAAGATCGATACACAAACCACGGAAATGCTGAGGTCGAAGACGAACTTATTGTTCGATGGATTTGCATTGATCCAGCCTTTTGGCTCTTGCCTCAATTAAGGTCACAGTTTAACAACTTCCTCTGATCACTATTTTACTTTACCCTAAAATTGGCGTCCAGTAACCAGCTCATTGATCTGACCTATCATCCGGGTTTTATGCTTATCAAATACGTATATTCGGTTGCGCATCCCTGGTTGTGTGCGTATAATTTAAGGATATAAATAGAGGTGATATGCTCCGGATTGTGAGCCTGGGGCGATTGGGGGAAAAATATTAACTTGATTATGGAGGCCAATCTGGAAAATCAAAATGCGACCCAGGGCTTGAATTCCGAGCTGGAGCCTGTTCGTCAACTTCCACAGGGATTTACCCTGGTAAACCGGTACCTCATTCAGGAAGTGATCGGAATTGGTGGTATGGGATCCGTTTACCGCGCAAGGGATTTGCATTTCCCAAACGTGGTGAAACTGGTTGCCGTGAAAGAGATGATTAATTCAGCTCCCGATCCGG
>ERZ1649853.1205-NODE-1205-length-10286-cov-4.576385_pt1 | contig 10286 bp, 6 predicted proteins | sample MGYA00575353_ERZ1649853 | MGnify/ENA primary metagenome ERZ1649853 (study PRJEB40853, sample SAMN11349654) | freshwater sediment metagenome | isolation source: river sediment | host: Sediment | place: India: Okhla Barrage, New Delhi | collected 2017-02-21 ...
CGGAATAAGGATATACCAATAAAGCCGTCCCACAATCCCATAGGGATAAAAATAGGCACTTTGTATCAGTTTGCCATCATGAATTTTAAACTCAAGCCACGCTTTCCCCGGAAGTTTCATTTGAGCAAACAGCAGTAACCGTTCGTTTTCGACCAAATCGACTACTTTCCAAAAATCGACACTGTCTCCGATACGAAGTGTTGTCGGATCGCGCCGTCCTCGATTGATCCCCGCCCCTTTAAAGAGTTTATCGATAAATCCCCGTATCTTCCAAAGCCAGTCGTATCCGAACCATCCATTTTTCCCTCCGATGGAACAAAAACTTTTGAAAACACTTTGTGCTGAGAGGGTGTCGAGTTCTATGATACGGCGATCCATAAACAATGCATCGGCAATATCATGGCTGTGATCGATCTCCCATACACCTGATCCGCTGTCACTCCATCGGCTGAGTACTTGATTGGATTCGATTTCACGGATTGCTTGATGAACACTCTCCTCAAGGGTATGGGATTGGATAGTAAAATAGTCGTGACGCAGATTATTGGTTAGGGTGACTTCACTTTTGAGCCCTTCAATGAGCGAACTCGCTACACTGTAGGGGACAGGGGTAAAGAGGGCAAGCCAGTAGGAAGAGAGTTTTGGAGTTAATACGTTTATCGGAATAAGATAGCGCTTAAGTCCCATGGCTGAGGCTACTCGCAGCATTAAATCTCCGTAACTCATTGTTTCTTCACCTATATCTATCATAAGATTCGAGGTTTTAGGAAGATCAATCGCACTGACAAGATAGCCGATGACATCCTCAACGCTTATCGGGGTGATAGGGGTACGTACCCATTTGGGGGTAATCATAACGGGGAGCTTTTGAACCAAATGGCGGATTATTTCGAAACTGGCACTCCCTGAACCGATGATGACCCCTGCACGGAACCAAATACACCGTACTTTATCGGGATGTGAACTGAGGATTTCACCTGTTTCAATACGGCTCAAGAGATGTTCACTCCCTGTTTTTTTATCCCCTAAACCTCCTAAATAGATAATCGTTTTTACATTTTGGCGGATACACGCCTCAACAAAGTTTTGGGCACTTTGTTTATCAATATCTCGAAAGTTGCCGTGATTAAGACCATGAATAAGATAGTAGGCGACATCGATGCCTTTGAGAGCATTATCGAGTGTATCAGGATTGAGAACATCTGCTGTAACAATTTCAGCATGCTCTTGTATAGATGGTGAAAGGCTGGCCGCATTACGTACCATTAACCGCAATTGAATATCATTTTTGGTGATTAAAGCGTGCTTGAGACGTCGTCCGATATAGCCGTTTGCCCCAGTGAGGAGAATGCGTTGCATGCGTATTCCTAAACTGATATGTGTTGATTGTATCGTAGATTGTATTTTTTTGGTAGAGGATTTGCGAATCGAATAATTTAAAATTTATCGCTGATTGGTGATTTTATAGATAAATTTGAACACTTCGGCGACGGCAACGTAGAGTTTTTCGGGAATCTCTTTATCGATCTCTACTTTGCTTAGCAGTTCTACTAAATCTTCATCTTTGCGGATGGGGAGGTTATGGAGTTCGGCGATTTTGATGATGTTTTCAGCGGTGGCTCCTTTGCCCGATGCGACGACGCGCGGAGCATTCTCTTTTTCGGTGTTATAGCGCATCGCTACCGCTTTTTTCATACCTTTACCTCGAAACCTAAATCGGGTCCATGTTGATACCCACTATACGATTCACTAATCCCTGATGGCGTTTCACGCATCTCCATAACCCGAATGGTGCGTGGTGTGAGATCGGCACCGATCAGCAGGGATCTGAGTTCTGCAATGTTCTCTTGGATGAGGTTCTTGAGCTCAGGCTTTTGGGTGTGTGCTTGGATTTCGAGTTGGTTTCCCTCATACAATGCCATCATGAGGTTGAGTTCTCCGAACTCTTTGAGCTGTAGATTGATTTCGCAATAAAACTTTTTGTCACTTGTTTTTTTAAATGCCATAGACCCTGATTCGAGTTGATCCCATGAAAAAGGGATATAGATAGAATTAGAATCTCCCAGATAAGAGGTGAGTTGATGATAGTCGATTTGGGTGAGGAGTTTTTCGGTTTGTTCTAATAACTTCAGAGCATTAGGGTCGTTTGATTGGGAGAGTTCATCGTGCAGTGAGAGGAGATTTGATTTTAAATCATTGCTCAGCGATTCACGTAAAAAGGTTTCGGTGACTAGTTCTTTGGGGCTGGTAAATTCACCTAGTTTCGTGAGGTGAGTGGAGAGCTCTTTGGTGATGTCCCCCTCTTTGATCGCATTTTTGAGTTGCTGGGTAAAGTTTTTTAACTCCTCAGCGGGAGCATTGTTTAAATTCTTGAGGAGTTTTTCGATGGAATCGAGCAGATCGTTGGTTTCGTGTGCCTTGCTGGAGAGGAGTGCTCCATAGAGCTGGGATAGGGATGTTTTGATCTCTTGAACGACACTGAACTGATCGAGTTTTTGGGCGAGTTCCGAGACCTCTTTGGAGTAGAGTGGATCGCTTTTAGAGAGGAGGGTATGGAGGTTTTCGGAGAGTTTTTTAAGTGTATCGGTGAGAATGATGGCACTTTGAAGATTCTGAGACGATGTGGTGAGGATAGGATTATCTAATAATTTGGTGATTTGTGTTTGAAGCGCTTTTGCCTCATTTTGTGGACTTTTAGTGAGGAGTGTTTTGAGCTGTTCTAAGGTTTGGGTGAGATCAGGGAGTTTTTGCAATGCTGCGGCAAATTTGGACTCCATAAATACCCCGCTATTGGCCATCTGAGTTTTTAGGGTTTGAGTATCTAAAAGATCGATATTTTTGAAAAATTTTTCCAATACGGCCGTTTTTGGGGAGAGATCGGGGGAACTTTTGAGATCTTTGAGGAGTGATTCTAGATTCTCGCTGATGTTCCCCATGGTTTTAAAAGGGGTTGAATTTTTGAGGATATCGGCTAAAACAGTATCCGATTTTGAGGCGGTGATTTTATCCTGAAAAACGGAAGTAAGGAGCGATTTTAGATCTTTCCCCTCTTTGAGGCTTTCGAGTTGTTCAGGGGTCGCATTTTTGATCGCTTCACCGAGCGCTTTGTTCATATTTGGGAGGATGATGTTGAGGCGTGCTTCGGTGTTTAGGTTTATCATAATGAAAATGATAACACAGAAACTGTGTTAATAAAATGTTAGTGATTAAATAAGATAATGAAATGGATATAGAGAATAAATAAATACGCATAGATCGCATTTAGGCATGGTATAATCGTTCATATGACTTTAAAAAGGAAGTATATGCGTACTATTTTGTTTATCTTAATTTATCCCTTTTTTCTTTCGGCTTTGTATGCAAAAGTATTAGTTTTTGGTGTTGTTCCGCAACAAGGTCCTATGGATATGATCAAAGATTGGCAGCCTGTAATCACCTATCTCGAAAAGGCAACAGGTGAGAAAATTGTTTTAAAAGTAGAACGTTCGATTCCTGAGTTTGAAAAAGTGCTTTATAGCGGTGGATATGATATCGCCTACATGAACCCTTATCATTATGTTGTAGCTCATAAACGTCAAGGATATGAAGCAAAGGTTCGTGACGAAAAAAATATTATCGGAATCTTGGTGACGCGGAAAAATAGTGGCTTAAATGATGTTGCTTCATTGAGAGGGAAGCAGTTTCTTTTTCCTGCACCTGATGCTTTTGCAGCGACCTTGTTGACAAAATACGAATTATTAACAAAATATGGGATTGATGTTAACAAAGAAAAAAAGTATCGCTATGTAAACTCTCATGATTCGGTTTATAAAGGGGTAGCACGCAGTATTGGAGATGTTGGCGGAGGAATAGAACGAACTTTTAATAACCTCGAAGACAAAGAGACGAAAAATGCTCTCATGATTATGTATAAAACCAAAGCGTATCCAAGCCATCCGTTTGCCTTTCATCCAGCAATTTCTGAGAAGCTAAAAACAAAAATGACCAAAGCAATTATTGAAACGCCGGAGTATTTGGTGAGTGTATTGAGTATGAAGCACCTTAAAGAAACGGATGATTCAGAATTTGACTCTGTACGAGATATCGCTGTGGCACTTCCTTCAACGCAGGAGTAATTTTGAAATTCTCATTTCGGTACCGTTTTATTCTCTCTTTTCTGAGTATCGAGATCATTTTTATTTCGTTGATTGTCTTTTTTAATTTTACTTCTCTCTCAAAACTTTCACATGCACTGATCGAAGAAAAAATAGAAACCGGGACTACACTGTTTACTGAAATGGTTAAAACACCTTTGCTTATTTATGATCTTGGGACATTGGATAATCAAGCGGAAAGTTTTGTCAAATTAAAAAATATTGCAGCGGCCAAAGTATTTGATAAAGATCATCGTCTTTTGAGCAATGCACGGGCTGATTCACATATCAGTATGGACCATTTTGAAGATTTGTCGGGTGATATAGAATATCAGGAGAGAACATTTAGGCTCATTAATTCCACAATAAAAATAGATGATGCAACAATCGGGTATGCAAAGATTTTGTTTGAAATTACTGAGAGTTTAGAAATTATTGATGAAAATCGAAATTTGACATTTCTATTGATTTTAATTGAGATTACAATTAGTACTTTTATTGCCTATATTATCGGGAGTAGGCTCACTAGCGCTCTCAACCATCTTACACACGCTGCAGAACGGATTGCAGAGGATGAGGAGACTGAGATCCCTTCTGTTGGAAAGAAAGGGGACGAAATTTCGATTCTCTCTGATGCATTACATTTGATGCAAGAGCGTATTCGGGAGCGTAAAAATAAGCTTAACGATGCTGTGTCAGAGCTAAAAGAGGATATCCTTAAACGCAATGAACTAGAGAGTAAACTAGTCTATGAAAAAAGTATCAATAAAACATTGGTTGAGAGTGCGAATGCAATTATTGCTATCATGGACAAGCATGGTGTTATGGTCAACATCAACCCCTATGGAGAACGTTTTACCGGATATACCCAAAAAGAGATAGCATCTGAACCTTACTTTTGGTCACGATTTTTGCCGATACCTATGAGAGATAAAGTGATCGGTATCATAGAGAATGCGAGAGAAGGGAATATTACCAATAGTTTTCAAAACGCTTGGATATCTAAAGATGGAAGGGAAAGGATATTTGAGTGGTCAAATGCTTTAGTCTTAGATGATAATGGTGCTATGCAGTATGTTACAACAATCGGTATTGATATTACAGAACAAAAAGAGCGTGAATTAGAACTCGAAAAAGCAAAAGAGGCTGCTGAGTCGGCAGCAAAAGCGAAAGCAGACTTTTTAGCAAATATGTCTCATGAGATACGAACACCTTTAAACGGCATTATAGGATTAACTGAATTGGTTTTGAAAACCGATTTGGAACCAAAACAGCGTGATTTTCTTGAAAAATCGAATATCTCTTCGCACGCTTTATTGGATGTTATCAATGATATCCTTGATTATTCAAAAATCGAAGCAGGAAAATTTGGTTTAGAAAATAAACCTTTTGAACTTAACAGTGTTGTACACAATATCATGAGCCTGTTTGAATTTCAAGCACAGCAAAAAGGGCTAGAACTTCATTTGAATGTAGATATAAATGAGAGTGTCATGATAGGTGATTCCCTCAGATTAATGCAGATTTTGACCAATCTAGTAGGTAATGCTATCAAATTTACCGATGCCGGAAACGTTTCGATCAATGTCGTTTCGACGGATGAAAATGACGATTTTATGAATATCGAATTTAGTATCACAGATACAGGTATCGGAATGAATCAAGAGGCACAAAAAAATCTTTTTCAAGAATTTTCTCAAGCTGATACTTCTATTACACGGCAATTTGGGGGAACAGGTTTGGGTCTCGCCATCTCTAAAAAACTGGTTCAAATGATGGGTGGTGATATAGGTGTTAGAAGTACAGCTGGAATCGGAAGTACCTTTATTTTTACGGTACCTTTTGGAAAGATGAAATCATCTGAAATCCAAACAGTGATAGAAAAAGTATCGGTTCCTCAAGAAAGTTTAGAAGCGATTAAAGGAATCTCTATATTACTTGTTGAAGATAACCCGGTTAATCAGATTGTGGCACTTGGGCTTTTAGAAGAGTTGGGGATGAATACCGATGTTGCAGTTAATGGCAAGGAAGCCGTTGAATTGGTGCAGAATAGACGTTATGATCTGATTCTAATGGATCTTCAAATGCCTGTTATGGATGGTTTTGAAGCAACAAAAGTGATTCGCATGATTGAAGGATATAAGGATGTTCCTATCATCGCTCTTAGTGCTGCAGTTATGCAAAAAGATAAAGAATTGACCTCTGCGGTCGGTATGAATGCCCATCTGAGTAAACCGATCCACAAGGAAGAGTTGATAAGCACTTTAGTGCAGTGGATTTCACCTCAGATTGCAATAGGTGGAAACCCTGCTGCCATCAAAAGCCCCGATATTATTTCCTCTAGACAGATAGATGTGATTGACGGTATTGATATGAAAGAGTTGATTGATAGAATCGGTACCGATGGTGCAAAAATGAAGCGATACCTGCTCTACTTTTGTGAGGAATACGGGACGATAAAATCTCGGCTGGATTCGATCTCACTAGAGAGTGAAGAATTCCATAATCTCATTCACACACTCAAAGGGGCAAGTGGGAATCTTTCGATTAAAAGGGTCTATACCCTTGCGCTGGCGATCGAGGGATCAGTTGATCTGCAAGAAATTAAAATATTACTTTCATCGTTGATCTCTTCGCTGGATGAAGTTGTAGATGCTATTGGGAAATTTTATCAGGATGATCTTGAGGAACAGGTGAATGAATCTTATAGTGCAGAGGATATTATTACTTTTATCCGGCAAATAATTGTGGATTTAGAACACTCTTCGGTCATTCAGGCTGATAGAATTGAAGGACTTTCAATGAGATTGTCTACTGTTTGTGATAAAGTTTTACAACAAAAAATTGTAGAACATTTACACGCTTATCAATACGATGAAGCTTTGGTTTTACTAGAAAAAATATTAGGTTCGCTCTGATGTCATACTCAAAAAACCAAACAATTTTAATCGTCGATGACGAACCTTTAAATATAGCCGTTGTAGCAGAAATATTAGAAGAGAGGTATCATCTTTTAGTGGCGACAAATGGGGAAAAAGCTTTGCAAATCGTTTTCTCTGACATTAAACCGGATTTAATACTTCTCGATATTATTATGCCGGGAATGAATGGTTTTGAAGTCGCAGAAAAAATTAAAGAAAACCCTGAATCTTCGAATATTCCCATCATTTTTTTAACGGCAAAATATGATAGTGAAAGTATTGTTAAAGGGCTGGGGCTTGGAGCCGTAGATTATCTTTCTAAGCCGTTTCAAAAAGAAGAACTGTTGGTTCGCATCAAAAATACATTACAGACCTTTAATCTTCGAAATGCGTTGAATCGTGCATTGGAGAAAAGTCAACAATATATCAAAACAATTCAAAGTCAAATGGAATTAATCGATAAAAATATCATTTATTCCTCAACTGATTTGGAAGGCAATATTACCGAAGTCTCCAATGCCTTTTGTAAAATATCAGGTTTTTCTAAAGAGCAGCTATTAGGCAAAAATCATCGTATTGTACGTCATCCAGATATGCCTGAACAAAAATTTGCTAAATTATGGCAAACAATCTTGAACGGTGAGACGTGGCACGGAGAGATAAAAAATCGTAGAAAAAAAGGTGGGGAATATTGGATTGATACGATGATTTATCCTAGGGTGGATGAAAGGGATGAAAGAGTAGGCTACACTGCAATTAGCCATGATATTACCGATAAAAAGCGTGTCGAAGAACTATCTGTGACCGATCAGCTGCCTCGGCTGCATAATAGGATGTTTTTGGAAACCAGTTTTCACAGAGAGATTAATCGGGCAAAACGGTACAAATATCCATTTAGTGTTATTATGGTTGATATTGATTACTTTAAAGAGGTCAATGATACCTATGGGCATGATATAGGGGATAATGTTTTGATTATGATTTCAGAATTATTAGCAAATAATATTCGTGAAACGGATATTCTTGGACGGTGGGGAGGTGAGGAGTTTTTGGTTATTTGTCCTCATACTCATATTTCGGATGCTAAGGTACTGGCTGAAAAACTTCGAAGCGGTGTTGCAATATATCCGCTTAATGTCGTAGGTACTAAAAGTTGCAGTTTTGGTGTTTCTGAATTTGATTTAGAAGACGAAGGATATAAAGAAGTAGTCAAACGGGCAGATGAAGCACTTTATCGAGCAAAACGCAACGGGCGTAACCGTGTAGAGTCATAACCTTTGATAGTTTGTCGTAGTTTCGTCTAAGGATAGGATAATCGATCTAAAATTTCGTTGCCGTGATAAAGATGAGGTTATCGATGATATCGATAACCTCACCCTGATGATTCTCTTCGATTTCACGAATCCCTTCTTCGATCTCTTGGTCGCTAAAAACACCCAAATCAGACATAAAACGGTGGCGAAGCATCTCGTACCAGCTCTCTTTTGGGAGGGTGAACGTATGGCTTCGTAACGTGGTTTGAACGTTAAATTCGCATTCTCTTAGTTGGGTTTCAAAGAGCTCATGGGGTGGTTGGTTTCGTGCAAATACCTCTTTAGCCGCTTTGAAAAAGGGGAAAGCGATATGTTGCGGGCGGGTAATAATCAGAAGCTTTCCTTCGTGCGGCAAGGATTCATAAACATTTTTCCAAAATATTTCTCTCTTATCGATATGATGAATTACCTCTTTTAGAAGCATTTTAGTAAAGGGAATTTTTTCGGCTAAAAAAGCATGTGCATCCGCACAGATAGCGGTTATATTGGGGAGCTTTTCGGCTTCGTCACACATCGCGGGGGAGGGCTCGATGCAGTAGGCTTTTTGTAAATGAGCTTCATTAGCTAGACGACTGGTAAACGTTCCCGTTCCCCCGCCGATATCGGCGAGAGTATCCTCCTCTGATAAAGAAAGATCACGGACAATGTGCCCAATGACGAAATCTTTGTATTCATCAGAAAAATACCAAATACGGTTGAAATGCTCGGCGATGGAGTCGAAATGGTTTGATGTACTCATGGTTATGACTCGCTAAATATGGAATAGATTTGATTTCTTCCATTTTCTTTTGCTTTATACAAAGCTTCATCTGCTTGTTTTAACAACTCTTCTTTTGAAATCAGCTCTTGTGGATCTTTAAAGGCTACTCCGATACTGATGGTGACGTAATTAGTGGCATCTGAATATTCATGACGCAAGTTTAAATCAGATACTCCATCGATAAGAGATTGTGCTACTTTTAAAACACCTTTTTTATCGATATTTTTGAGAAGAATGACAAACTCTTCTCCTCCATATCGTGCAACCATATCTGTAGGACGTTTGAGAGTATTTTTTAGGGTTGAAGCGATTTTGATTAGACATTCATCCCCTTCTAGATGGCCGTAATGATCATTGTAAAGTTTAAAATAGTCAACATCAATCATCAATACTGCCAAAGATTTGTTCTCACGGGTAACCTCTTTATATTTTTTCTCATACATCTCATCAAAAAAACGGCGGTTAGGGATATGGGTCAAGCCATCGTAACGAGCAAGCTCTTTGAGCATATCATTTTTGTGTTTCAGGGTGAGATTGAGCTCTTTGAGTTTTGATTGTGTATTTTGGAGTTCTTGATTCATCTGAACTTGTTCGGTGATATCTCTAAATATGACAATAGCACCGTTTCCATTATTCGAAGAGACAGTGAGATTGACAGGGAAAAAGGTACCGTCTCTTCGGATGAAGTGCTCATCTGCATATCGTGTTTGATGATCATTTAGGGTTAGATTGATCGGACACTCATGAACGTCATAAAATTCATTGGACGGTTTGTGATGGTGAAACAAAAGATGCTGATCTTTCCCTAATATCTCTTGTTTAGTAAAACCGAGAATTTTAAGTGCTTGGTCATTGATCCAGATACAATGTCCGTTTTTATCGACACCATAGACCCCTTCGCCCATGCTTGATAGGAGAGATTCAAAAAGCTGTTTTCGATGCTGTTCCCGTCCGTAATAGAGAATCACTAAAAAGACAATAATAACAGCAAAAATGATTTCACTCGTGTGTTGATGCCAAATATCGGCAATGGTGATTTTCGGAGCTTTGTCAAAGGGGGGGAGCCTCATATCGCGGGAGAGTTGTTCCACCTCAAGATAATCTGCCGGTAGAGTATAGCCGTAAATACCGGCTTTTTTGAGGGCATCATCGTTTGGTT
>ERZ1649853.1208-NODE-1208-length-10278-cov-5.717402_pt1 | contig 10278 bp, 6 predicted proteins | sample MGYA00575353_ERZ1649853 | MGnify/ENA primary metagenome ERZ1649853 (study PRJEB40853, sample SAMN11349654) | freshwater sediment metagenome | isolation source: river sediment | host: Sediment | place: India: Okhla Barrage, New Delhi | collected 2017-02-21 ...
AGGGCATTTATTGCCAGTTATGGGGTTCGGCCCAAGAATTCACGCCGCTACCCGCCGGTTTGCGCGCCAAAATGGCAAATGAACTCCGCTTCACTGGTTTGAATGCTTCCACGGTGTTGAAATCCAGCGATGGCCAGACTGTGAAAACACTGTTTCTCCTACCCGACGGGCGCGCCATCGAGGCCGTTCTGATGCGCTATGAACACCGCCAGACGCTGTGCATCTCCTCGCAGGCTGGCTGCGCCATGGGATGCTCGTTTTGTGCCACCGGCCAGATGGGCTTCAAGCGCCACCTCACCAGCGGCGAAATCGTCGAGCAGGTCTTATATTACGCCCGGATGCTCAAGCAGGAAGGCAAAGCCGTGACCAACATCGTTCTAATGGGCATGGGCGAGCCGTTTCACAATTATGAGAATACACTGGCGGCAATCGACCGTTTGAACCATCCCGACGGCTTTAACCTGGGCGCACGGCGCTTTACCATTTCAACGGTCGGCCTGGTGCCCATGATCCGGAAATTTGCCGCCGAAAAACGCCAGATCAATCTGGCCATCAGCCTGCACGCTTCGGATGACCAACTTCGCTCGAGCATGATGCCGGTCAATAACCGGTATCCAGTGGCCGAATTGATCCAGGCGTGCCGCGAATATGTTGATGCCACCGGCCGGCGGCTCACGTTCGAGTGGGCGCTGATCCAGGGCGTCAACGACACGCCCGAGCAGGCCCGCGCGCTTGCCGCCCTGTTAAAAGGGATGTTGTGCCACGTCAACGTGATCCCGTTGAATCCCACCCACAAGTTTGCGGGCACCGGAAGCACGCGTCAGCGGGCTGAGGCATTCCGCGCCGAATTGGAAAGCGCCGGCATCCCTTGCACGGTGCGGATGCGCCGCGGAATCGACATCCAGGCCGGTTGCGGCCAACTGGCCACCGAACATGGAAAATAACGGTACTGCAAGCCTGTGATATAATCACCCGCCGGGGAGCCTATGTTCAATAAATGGATTGAAGGACTGAATCGAACCCGCAAGGTGGCTTTTGGCCGCCTGGCGACGCTGTTTGGCGCGACAGAAATCTCCGCCGAAACCTGGGACGAACTGGAAGCCATCCTGATCCAGGCAGATCTGGGCGTGGAAACAACGGAATCGATCCTCACCGCGCTGCAAGACCAGGTGAACAGGGATGGCCTGACCAAAACCAGCGATCTGCAGGAAAGCCTGCGGGCTGAACTGATTCAACGGCTGGACCCGGCTCCTCCCCTGGGCCTGGAGGCGCACAAACCGGCCATTGTGCTGGTTGTGGGCGTCAACGGTTCCGGAAAAACAACCACCATCGCAAAGTTGGGCCGTCAATTCGCGCTCCAGGGGAACAAGGTGCTGCTCGCCGCCGCGGATACTTACCGCGCGGCCGCGGTGGATCAATTGCAGGTGTGGGGCGAACGCTTGAATTTGCCGGTCATCGCGGGCCAACCGGAGGGCGATCCCGGCGCGGTTGCTTATGACGCCGTACAGGCCGCCCTTTCCAGGAAGCTGGACATCGTTTTGATCGACACGGCCGGCCGGCTGCACACCCGTTTTAACCTGATGGAAGAGCTCAAGAAGGTTTACCGCGTCGTCGGCAAGGCCCTGCCGGGGGCGCCGCACGCTACGTGGCTGGTGCTGGATGCCACCACCGGACAGAACGCCCTGCAACAGGCGCGCGCATTCAAAGAAACTGCCCAGGTCAACGGGATCATCCTGGCCAAGTTGGATTCATCCGCCAAAGGCGGCATGGCCTTTGCGATTCAAAAAGAATTGGGGCTGCCCATCCTGTTTGCCGGCCTGGGCGAGCGCCCTGAAGATCTGCAACCCTTCGACCGTACCGCTTTCGTCGACGGCGTGTTGGGACTGAAGAAATAACTGGGAAACAGGGAGCTGGAGGAATTATGCAAGACCTGATCGAACGTCTGCGGGCCGCCGCGGACCGCATCCACGAACTCATGGTGCATCTTTGACCTGCCGGAAAAAGAAGCCGAGATCGCAGACCTGCAAAAGAAATCCGAGCATCCTGATCTGTGGAATGACCGCGATCAGGCTCAACGCGTGATGAAAAAGCTGGCCGACCTGCGCGAAGAGCTGGAAGGCTGGACGAAACTGGAAAAACGCATCACCGACGCGCTCGAACTGGCGGAGATGGAAGACGAAAGTCTTCGGCCAGACCTGGAAGGCGAGTTGGGGCCGATTGAAAAAGAGCTCGAGCAACGGGAATTGAGCACGCTGCTCTCTGGACCATACGACAGAGGCGATGCGCTGCTGACCATCAGCTCCGGCGCGGGCGGCACCGAATCCAATGACTGGGCAGCCATGTTGCAGCGCATGTATTTGCGCTGGATCGAGCGCCGCCATTTTGAGTCCGAGGTTCTGGACTTGACCGAAGGTGAAGAAGCCGGTATCAAAAGCGTCACCATTTCAGTCAAGGGTCGCCTGGCTTACGGCTTACTGCGGGCCGAAAAAGGCGTGCATCGGTTGGTGCGCCTCTCGCCATTTGATTCGGCCCACCGCCGCCACACCTCCTTCGCACAGGTGGAAGTGCTCCCGGATGTGTCCGCGGACACGGCTACCGTGCAGATCAACCCGGACGATCTGCGCATCGATGTTTACCGCTCGGCCGGCGCCGGCGGACAGAACGTGCAAAAGAACTCCACGGCCGTGCGCATCACCCACCTTCCCACGGGACTGGTAGTGTCCTGCCAGAACGAGCGCTCGCAGATGCAAAATCGCGAAAGCGCCATGCGTGTGCTGCAAGCGCGCCTGGAGGATATTGCCCAGCAGGAACGGGATAAGGAACTGGCTAACCTGCGGGGAGAATACGTGAAAACCGAATGGGGCAGCCAGATTCGCTCTTATGTTTTGCATCCATACCAAATGGTCAAAGACCATCGCACCGATTATGAGGTGGGGAATGCCCAATCGGTCCTGGAGGGCGATCTGGACGGCTTCATTGAAGCCTATCTTCGCTGGCGGCTCAACCCGGACAAAGACTAAAGCAGAATCATTGCGCCTCACCGGTCAGGTGAGGCGTTTTTTTATCAGTCCAGGATCTCCGCGAGTTCAATCAGCTTGGGATCCACCGTTTTCTTGTTCTGCACCACCACTTCCAGGGGTGTGGTCACAATTTCGCTCTTGATCAAGCCGGTGAGCACGCCAGTTTCGCCGCGCGCCAGGGCCTCGGTTGCGCCGGCGCCCAATCGGCTGGCCAGGATGCGGTCAAACGCGCTGGGATTGCCGCCGCGTTGAACGTGGCCCAGGGTAGTGGTGCGCAAATCAAAACCTAACCGCTGGCGGTGTTCACTGAAATATGCTGCCAGTTTTTCGGCGTTGTATTCCGCGCCTTCGGCCACCACAATGATGGCGTGCGCCTTGCCTTTTTGGTATGAGATTCGCAGCCGCTCGGCGATTTGATCCGGGGTGACCTTGACCTCGGGAATGACCGCCATTTCCGCGCCGCCCGCCAGCGCCGACATGAGTGCCAGGTAGCCGCAGCCGCGCCCCATCACCTCGATGAGAAACGCGCGCTGATGCGAGGAGGCCGTAATTTTCAGGCGGTCGATCGCTTCAAGCGAGATATTCAAGGCGGTGTCCACACCGATGGTGATCTCGGAGCCGTACAGGTCGTTGTCAATAGTGGAAGCGATGCCCACCACGGGGAACCCATGCTGGTGCAAAGCATAAGAGCCCGTCTGCGAGCCGTTTCCGCCAATCACCACCAGTCCGTCAATGCCAAGTTCGTTTAAGTTCCGAATGGCTTTGATCTGGCCTTCTTCGGTCTTGAAATCCAGGGAACGGGCGCTGCCCAGCACCGTGCCGCCGCGCTGAATGATCCCGCCAACATCCCGCGCCCCCATGGGAAAGATCTTGCCCGTGATCAGGCCTTCATAGCCCAGTTTCACGCCGAAAACTTCCCATCCCCGGGATATGCCGGTACGTACTACCGCTCGAATGGCAGCGTTCATCCCCGGCGCGTCTCCACCGCTGGTTAACACAGCAATGCGCTTCATCGATCATCCCTCCTGGCGAGTCACAAAATGCGTTTCCGAAATTCTAGCACGAAATGAGTAAAGTTATGACACTCAGAAACCCAAATCAGGCTAAATTGCAGTGTCGCAAATACCAACGAGTTGATACAATGCCGAATGATTCAATTAATCAGGCCGAATCGGCTGTTTCCACAAGCGACATCCCATTCCCAAAGGGAACACAATGACAGATTTCCGGATCAAGCAGCACCCAATTTTGCGCATCCCCGAAGTGGATGAAATAATTTTTTACTGGCAGGGCCAGAAACTGGTTGCACAAAAAGGCGAAACCATCGCTTCGGCGCTTTTCGCGCACGGCATACGTGTCTTTGGACATCATCCGCGTGACCATTCACCGCAGGGCCTGTTCTGTGCCAACGGCCAATGCTCGCAATGCATGGTACTTGCCAATGGGAAACCGTTGAAGTCCTGCATGGAACTGGTCGAGGAGAACATGCAAGTCGCCCCGATGGAAGGGCTGCCAACGCTTCCCCGGGTGGATCAGGTGCCGGAGATGAAACCTGTGCAGGAGATCGAAGTGCCCGTCCTGATCATTGGCGGGGGACCGTCAGGGTTATCTGCCGGGATCGAACTGGGCAAACGTGGCGTGCGCGTGCTGTTGGTGGATGACAAACACCGGCTGGGCGGCAAACTGGTGCTGCAAACCCACCGTTTTTTTGGCTCGACCAACGCTGTGTATGCCGGAACGCGCGGCATTGACATCGCCACGCGCCTCGAGGAAGACCTGCGCCAGTACCCCTCAGTGGAAATTTGGACCCGCAGCACCTGCCTGGCCGTTTTCAGCGATCAAAAGGTGGGCATCCTTAAAGAGAACGATGAATACGTGCTGGTCAAACCGCAGATCCTGCTGGTGGCCAGCGGTGCCCGCGAGAAATTTCTGGCGTTCAAGGGCAACACGCTGCCGGGCGTCTTTGGCGCGGGCGCGTTCCAGACGTTAGTCAACCGCGACCTGGTAAAACCGGCCGAAAAGCTGTTCATCGTGGGCGGCGGCAACGTCGGCCTGATCGCCGGATACCATGCCCTCCAGGCAGGCATCGGCGTCGTCGGCCTGGCGGAAGCGCTGCCCGAATGCGGCGGGTATAAGGTCCACAAAGATAAATTGACCCGCATGGGCGTGCCCATCTACACCTCGCACACGGTATTGAGCGCGAACGGCCGCGATAAAGTCGAATCGGTTACGATTGCCCGAGTCGATTCAAATTTCAAGCCCATCCCGGGCACTGAAAAATCCTTCGAATGCGACAGCGTCCTGGTAGCCGTCGGTCTCGACCCGGTTAACGAGTTTTACCTCAAAGCCAAGGATTTTGGCATGACCGCCTTTGTCGCCGGCGACGCCGAAGAAATCGCCGAAGCCTCGGCAGCCATCTTCTCCGGGAAAATCCGCGGCGTTGAAATCGCCCGGGCGTTGGGCCTGGCCACCGATGAGATCCCGCGTTCCTGGTATCGCACCAGCGAAATTCTAAAATCGCGCCCTGGCCGCACCGTCAGCGAAGAATTGCCCGAGGTCACCGCCGGCGTGCTGCCCATCATCCACTGCACGCAGGAAATCCCCTGCAACCCGTGCTCCTCGCTGTGCCCGCACGGCCTCATTTTCGTGGATACCAAGGACATCCGCCAGATTCCCAGTTTTCTCGGCAACAGCTATTGCTGTGAAGCCTGCGAACGCTGCGTGGCCGGCTGCCCTGGTCTGGCCATCACCCTGGTCGATTCGCGCGGCAACCCGTCCATGCCAATCGTTTCCATCCCTTATGAATTCACGCGTGAAGAGATTCGCAAATCGGACTTGGTCACCGTGTTGGATACCGAAGGTACAGCCCTGGCCGAACTGGAAGTGCTGTCGGTTCACACTATCAGCAACATCGACCGCACGCTTGTCGTTCAGGTGCAGGCCCCGCATGAAATCGCCAACCGGATTGCCGGCATCCGCGTGCAAGAGCCATCCGTGACGCAACCGCTCGACCAGTACATCGACCACATCGCCGACGACATGATCGTCTGCCGGTGCGAACGCGTGACTGCCGGCGAGCTGCGCGACTTAATCCGGCGCGGCTACCGCGACATGAACGAAATCAAGATCGTCACCCGCGCAGGCATGGGTGCCTGCGGCTCGAAAACCTGTAACGCGATCATCCACCGCCTCTTCAAAGAGGAAGGCATCGCCAACGAAGAGATCACTGAAGGCACCAAGCGGCCCGTCTTCGTTGAGGTCGCTTTGGGAACATTCGCCGGTGAAACGGAACAGGAGTAACCCCCCATGACGGCCATGAACATCCCACATTACGATGTAATCATCATTGGCTCGGGTTCCACGGGCACGCCGGCGGCATTTTCCATGGCCAAGGCCGGGCTGAAGGTGCTGGTGCTGGATCAATGCTCGAGCGTCGGGCAGGAATCCAATAAAAAAGCGATCGGCGGCATCCGCGCTACGCATTCCGATCCGGCGAAAATCCGCCTGTGCCTGCGCAGCATCGAAATCTTCTCCACCTGGAAAGAAACCTACGGGGATGAGATTGAATGGTACAAAGGCGGCTATGCCTTTCCTGCCTACCGTGAACGCGAGGAGAAAATCCTGAAGGATTTACTGGTCACGCAGAAATCCTACGGTCTCAACATTGACTGGCTGAACAAAGACCAGATGCTGGCTGTGGCGCCGGATCTGAACACTGAGAACCTGCGGGGGGGCACATTTTCACCGGAGGATGGCAGCGCCTCGCCCCTGCTGGCTGCGCATGCATTTTACCGCCAGGCGCTTAAACGCGGTGCAGAATTCCGCTTCAACGAACCGGTTGAGGAGATTTTGCTGCGGGGCGGCCGGGTTGCCGGTGTGCGGACCCACCGCGGTACCTATGGCGCGGATGTGGTCGTGAACGCAGCCGGCGCCTGGGCGAACCCGATTGGCAAACTGGTGGGCCTGGATTTACCGGTCCGCCCGGACAGCCACGAAGCCGCCATCACCGAGCCGGTTGCGCACTTCCTCGATCCTATGATCGTGGATATCCGTCCCGCGCCGGGTTCGACCAATTACTACTTCTACCAGCACCTCACCGGCCAGATCATTTTTTGCATCACCCCCAACCCAAATAAATGGGGCTTTGATGAGCGCGAAACCAGCGAATTTTTGCCCATGGTCTCCAAGAGAATGATCGAGATCATGCCGCGGTTGAAAAATATCCGCGTGCGCCGGACCTGGCGCGGCCTCTACCCCATGACGCCCGATGGCGCACCGTTGATCGGCTGGTCGCAAGAGGTGCCTGGCTTTTTACTGGCGGTCGGGCTGTGCGGCCAGGGCTTCATGATGGGACCCAGCATTGGCGAATTGCTCACCCGGATGGTGACCGGCCAGATGGTTCCGGAAGACCATGAAACGCTGGACATCGTGTCACCTTACCGCCAGTTCGCCGGACAGGAAAAGCTGCAATAGGCACACAGGAAATAACCGGCCGGGAGTGAGGAATTTATCCACTCCCGGCTTTATTTTTGCGGGAATTGTTGTAAAATTCCATCCAATGAAAATCAAAGGGATTATTTTCGACTTTGACGGCTTACTCGTGGATACGGAAACGCCGCAATTGCGCGCATGGCAAAAGATCTATGCGGCAAACGGCGCCACTCTGCACCTGCAGGAGTGGGTTCAATGCCTGGGAACTTCTGCCGATGCCTTCGACCCCATTGCCGACTTGCGCTCCAAGACCGCACGCCCATTGGATGCACAGGCGCTGATCCAGCACCAGCGCGCACTAGTCAACCGCGATCTACTCCACGAGCCGTTGCGGCCGGGCATCCGGGAATTATTATTTGAAGCACGCAGCGAAAACCTGAGCCTGGCGGTCGCTTCCAGTTCCAACCGGAAATGGGTCCATGATGGTTTACAGCGGAGCGCGATCCTGAATTACTTCCCGGTTGTTTGCACATCGGAGGATGTCAGGCTGGTGAAACCTCACCCCGAGCTGTACCAACTGGCATTACACCGAATGGGTCTGCCGGGGGATGAGGTCGTGGTGCTGGAAGATTCGCCGAACGGGATTCGCGCGGCCAAAGCCGCCGGTTTATTCTGCGCGGCTTATCCGAATGAAATCTCCCAACACCTGGATCTGACGCAGGCGGATGTGATCCTGCCGGTGCTGGATCGGATCGAGTTTTTCGACCTCTTGCGCAGCGGCTTCAGATCGAATCGACAAGCGAAGTAACAAGTTGCATCCCGCGCACGCTTCGTTGTGATATACTATCACATCCAAGGCAGAACCTTTCCGGACGCGAGTAGATGCAGACTTCATTTATTGATGGATTAATGCAATCGCTGCCCGATTCTTATTCAATCGTGGATCGGGAACTCATTCAGCGTGCTTATTATTTTGCGGAAAAAGCACACGCCACCCAAAAAAGAGCCTCCGGCGAACCTTACATTACCCATTGCGTGGCTGTAGCGACCATACTGGTGGATATGCGCGTACCCCCGGCTGTGGTTGCAGCCGGTCTTTTGCATGATACCGTCGAAGATACTGAAGTCACACTCGTTGACATTCGCCGCGAGTTTGGCGATGAAGTGGCCAAGCTGGTTGACGGGGTGACGAAATTAACCAATCTGCCGCGCGTCTCCCGGGCCGATCAGCATGAAAGCTTGCTTGAAGCCGAGGCGGTACCGGCCAACGTCTCATCCGAAGCCGCCGCCCAGGCTGCCGCCCAGGAGGCCGCTGCATTGCGGAGCCGCAAGCGCGACCTTTCCAATGAAACCCTGCGGAAAGTCTTCCTGGCGATGGGCGAAGATGTTCGCGTCGTATTGATCAAACTGGCGGACCGGCTTCACAATATGCGTACGCTGGGTTACATGCCCGAAAGCAAACGCTATCGCATTGCCCGTGAAACCCTCGATATCTTTGCGCCGTTGGCGAACAGGCTGGGCATCTGGCAGGTGAAATGGGAGCTGGAAGATCTCGGCTTCCGTTATACGAATCCGGAAAAGTACAAGGAAATCGCCGAAAATCTGGCTGAACGCCGCGTGGACCGCGAGAAGCAAATCGAGCAGATTACCGCCAAGCTGGCCAAACTCTTAGACGAATACAAGATTCCAGCGGAAATTTCCGGCCGGCCAAAACATATTTATTCGATTTATCACAAGATGATGGATCGGGGCAAAGCCTTTGACATGGTCATGGACCTGCGCGGTGTACGGTTGCTGGTTCCAGATATTCCAGCCTGTTACTCAGCCCTAGGAGTCATTCACACCCATTGGCGGCCCATCCCGCACGAATTTGATGATTACATTGCCGCGCCCAAAGATAATTTTTATCAATCGCTGCACACAGCAGTCATTTACGATGATGGCAAACCGCTAGAGGTGCAAATTCGCACTTTTGAAATGCATCAAAATGCCGAATATGGCATCGCCGCTCACTGGCGGTATAAAGAAAAAAAAGCCGGCAAGGATGACGTTTACGAGCAGCGCATTAGCTGGTTGCGACGGCTGATGGAATGGCGGCAGGAAGTCGAAGATGCAGCCGAATTCGTCGACGGCATGAAGACAGATGTGTTCCAGGATCGGGTGTACGTTTTCACGCCCCGCGGCGATATCATCGATTTGCCGGCTGGATCTACGCCGATCGATTTTGCCTATCATGTTCATACCGAAATTGGCAACCGCTGCCGCGGCGCGAAAATAAACGGAAAACTGGTCAACCTCGATTATGTACTTAAAACCGGCGACCAGGTTGAGGTGCTGACTGCCAAGCAAGGCGGTCCGAGCCGCGATTGGCTAAACTCCAATCTGGGCCTGGTCAAGACGCAGCGAGCACGTAGCAAGATCCGGCAATGGTTCAAAGACCAGGATCGCGAGCAGAACCTCGCCCAGGGCAAAGCCATCCTGGAACGGGAACTCCGCCGGCTTGGCATGAGCGATATCGACCTGGACCGGTTCGCAAAACAACTTGAATTCAAAAGCACCGAAGATTTGCACGTAGCCCTCGGCTGCGGAGATATCTCGCTCGGGCGCATCATGAACCGGTTGAGCGAGTTGGACAGCGAAAAGCGCGAATTTGACCTGCTGCCCGAAACCCACCCCATCAGCGAATCTCTGGTTGGCGGCAATGGGGTGAATGTTTTGGGGCTTAAGGGCATTCTAACCACGATCGCGCATTGCTGCAATCCTGCGCCGGGCGACGAGATCATCGGGTATGTCACGCGCGGCCGCGGCGCAACCATCCACCGCCTGG
>ERZ1649853.1210-NODE-1210-length-10273-cov-6.355060_pt1 | contig 10273 bp, 9 predicted proteins | sample MGYA00575353_ERZ1649853 | MGnify/ENA primary metagenome ERZ1649853 (study PRJEB40853, sample SAMN11349654) | freshwater sediment metagenome | isolation source: river sediment | host: Sediment | place: India: Okhla Barrage, New Delhi | collected 2017-02-21 ...
GCCTTCGTCCCCAATGGCGACCCCGCGCGCCTGGCTGCCCAGGTGGTATCCGGTATCGGCTTCCTTGGAGCCGGTGCCATCCTGCGTTACGGTACCAGCGTCAAGGGGCTTACCACTGCCACCTCGCTGTGGACCATTGCCATGGTCGGTCTGGCGATCGGCGCGGGGCATTTCTTCTCCGGCATTGCCACCACCGGGATGCTCCTTGTGATCCTCGTACTGCTGAACGTGCTGGAGAAAAAGTGGATCCGCAGTTTTGAAACGATCTCGGTTTCGGTAACCGCCCTGCACAATCCCCATCTGGAGGAAGACCTGCTGCAGATGTTCAAGGAATTGAAGAAGAAAGTCCTCTCCATCAGCTTGGAATCCGATATCCCCCAGGACAAGGCAGTGGTGACCGCAGTGGTAAAAACCATCGCGGATGACCCGATGCTGGATATCCGCGATGCGCTGGCAAAGATTAACGGCGTAACTTCATTTAAATTGAATTAATACAGAAATATCAACGCGTGGCAATGCCGTTGCGCACTGCCACGATCTCGGCGAGAATGGAGAGAGCAATCTCCTCCGGACCACGCGCGCCGATGTTCAGCCCTACCGGTGAATGGATGCGGCTGATCTGGGCTTCCGATAGACCAGCTTCTTTCAACTCACCGCTGCGGCGGGCAAAATTCTTGCGCGAAGCCAGCATTCCGATGTAGTTCACCTTGCTGCGGCAGGCAATCTCAACGGCAGGCAGGTCGATCTTGTCATCATGCGACAGGGTGACGAAATAACAACCTTCGTCGAGGTTCAGGCGCGGCAGAGCTTCCTGCGGCCATTCAGCGATCAATTCATCCACAGCCGGGAAGCGCTCGCGGTTGGCAAACGCCTTGCGCGGGTCCACCAGGATAGTGCGGAAGTGAAAGTTCGCCGCCAGCTGTACCAGGCTGATGGCAGTGTGCACTCCCCCTATCAGGATGAGCCTGGATGGAAGAGGGTAGATATTGAACAGCAGGTCCAGGCTTTCCTCACCTCGTGCAAGAGTCAACCGTTTATTCTGCTGGTCAATGAAGAGTTCTTTCCGGGTTACGCCATCCGGCAAAACAAATCCCTCCAGCCCCAGTTTCTGCAGCAGGTCCTCTTCGGGAAAAACCGATACGGTTCTGCCAGCCTCCGCGCCGGTGAGCACGCACGCCTGGGCAAAGAACCGCCCTGAAGAGAGGTACTCCCGGACCTGTTCCAGTTCTGCGCGGGAATAAGGGCGGATGAGGACTTCAATGGTGCCGCCGCAGGTAAGCCCCACGGAAAATGCCTGTTCATCCGAAATGCCATAGGTGACTGTCTTAGGCTGACCAGTCTTGAGAACCTGCAGGGCTTCCTGCACCACGGCGCCTTCCACGCAGCCGGCGCTCACAGAGCCTTCCATCTCGCCTGCGCCGCTGATGGCCATCTTTGAGCCAACCGCGCGCGGGGCGGAATCCTTGACCTTTGTCACCATCGCGAGGGCAACCGGTTTGCCCTGCTCAAACCATTTTTCGATCGTATCGACAAGTTCCTTCATGTTTTCCTCGTTCAAACTTCCACAAAGATCTGCCGGGCAATCGAAAAACCCAGCGTCACGGGTTTCTCGTTGACCATCAGGGTCACCGTCTGGTTGAAAGGCAGGATCTCGTTCATCAACACCTGCTGACCCGGCTCGATGCCATTCTCTTCAAGAAAACTCAGCAGCCCCGGGATCTCTTCAGCGAGCTCATGGATGCGCCGGATGATCACCCGCTGCCCTTTCTCTATCTGCGTGAGCGGTACCCAGCTGGCGACCGCATCTTCAAACCCCGGCAGCGGATTGCCGTGCGGGCAGGTTTCCGGCTGGTTCAGTTCATCCAGCAACGCAGCTTCCACATCCTCCGAGATGGTGTGCTCGAATCCGTGGGCTTCATCATGCACCTTTGACCACGAAAGCAGGCGGATGAGCATCCACTCCGCCAGCATATGCCGGCGCAGCACGGTGCGTGCGCTCTCTTCGCCAAGTTTGGTTAATTTTGCCAGGTGGGCGTCGTCCATTTCCACCAGCCCATCGCGCTTCATGCGCTTGAGGGTATTGGTGACGGTCGGGGCAGAAACCCCCAGCAGTTCCGCCAGGCGGGCTCCACTGGCGGGTTCGCCATCCCTTTCGGAGATGTAGAGGATATTCAGGTAATCTTCAATGGTCGCGCTGATCTTTCCGGTCATCGGTTCCTAAATCCAGGATGAAAATCATCCTTTACAAGTGAGCCTTGTGTAGAGTATACTAACAATAATAATTAGTACATACTAATATAACAAATTCCACGTAATGGTCAAGGTCATTGATGATTAAACCACAAATTGAAAACCGCATCCGTCTATCAGAGATCAACACCGGCCGGCAGGTAACCCTTGCGCGTGTACAGGTTGGACTGGAATTAACCAGCCGCCTGACATCGCTCGGACTGACCCCCGGGGTAAAGGTGCAGGTGCTGCAGAATCACGGGCGCGGACCGATCATCATCAATGTCCGTGGCACCCATGTAGCGCTTGGCCGGGGTGAAGCCGAGAAACTGTTGGTGGAACCCTGCGGAGACGCATGAGCGACTGCCACGATTGCCCGTCTCCTGATACACAGAGAAAACCCCATAACCCCGGCACCCCCCTGATCGCGCTGGTGGGGCAGCCCAACGTGGGCAAGTCGACGGTCTTCAACCTGCTCACCGGCATGAACCAGCATGTGGGCAACTGGCCGGGCAAGACGGTGGAACGTAAGGAAGGCACTTTCAAATACGCCGGCAAAAAATTTACCCTGGTTGACCTGCCGGGCACCTACAGCCTGAGCGCCAATTCAGCAGAAGAACTGATCACGCGTGAATTCATCGTAACCGAGTCCCCTGATCTGGTGGTGGCGCTGGTCAATGCTGCCAGCCTTGAACGTTCGCTTTACCTGGTGGCGGAACTGATCGCGCTGCCTGCCCCCCTGCTGGTGGTGCTGAACATGATGGACGTGGCAGAACAGGAAGGCTATCATATTGAGCCGGATGTGCTCGAAGCCGCCCTGGGCGTGCCAGTAATCGCCTTCACCGCCACCCACCTTCAAAACACACAACCGCTGCTGATGGCGATGAAAACAACTGTTGAACAGAGTATTCAGCATCAACGCCGCATCCCCGCCATCCGGCAGGACCATCAACTTGTGCTTGACGAAGTGACTGCCCACCTCGAAAAATATCCGCTCGCACCCTATCCGGTGGACTGGGTGGCTCTAAAACTTTTAGAAGGCGATGTCGAGATCACCCGGAAAATAAAAGGGATGATGCCCCCGCAAGAATGGGAGGAGATCCACTATCACCTCAGGCAGCATGATGACGCCCTGCTGGCGATCGCCTCCGGGCGTTACGAGTGGATCGGGCGCATGACCCGGGCAGCGGTTACCCGCCCCAAAGTCGGGCAGATCAGCCTGACCGACCGCCTGGACCGCTGGGCGGCGCACCCGGTGGCGGGCTTGCTAACCCTGGGACTGGTGCTCGGCTTTGTCTTCTGGCTCACCTTCACCCTAGGCTCACCGCTGCAAATATTGATGGAAAATTACCTGGTCATTCCGGCTGCCAACCTGGCTTCAGAAGCGCTCAGCAGCGCCCCGGCGTGGCTGCGCGGCAGCATCGTTGAAGGGATCATCGGGGGCGTCGGTTCTGTGCTCACCTTTCTGCCCATTCTCATCATCTTCTTCGCCTGCTTCGGATTCCTGGAAGATGTCGGTTACATGGCGCGGGCAGCCTTCGTGATGGATAACTTCATGCACTGGATGGGGCTGCACGGCAAATCCTTCCTCCCGCTCTTCCTCGGGTTCGGCTGCAACGTGCCTGCCGTCATCGGCACTCGCACCATCGACTCGTGGAAATCCCGCATCCTCACCATCCTGCTAGCCCCGCTGGTGCCCTGCACGGCGCGCATGGCTGTGGTGGCGTTCCTGGCACCAATCTTCTTTGGAGACAAAGCCATTTTTGTGGTGTGGGGGCTGGTGGCTTTGAGCATTGTCATCCTCATCCTTCTGGGCGTGATCCTCAACCGGGTGCTGTTCAAAGGCGAACGCTCAGCCTTCATCATGGAAATGCCGCTTTATCACATCCCCAACTGGCGCACCATCCGCTTGCTGGTCTGGCAGCGCTCATTGTCCTTCATTAAAAAGGCTGGAACAACCATCCTGGTCATTTCGCTGATCATCTGGCTGCTCGGCTATCTGCCCAACGGAAACCCCGACAACAACCTGCTCACCAAGACCGGGCGATTTTTGGAACCTGCCGGCAGCATCATGGGATTGGATTGGCGTTTAACCGTCGCCCTGCTCACCAGCTTCCTCGCCAAGGAAAACGCCATCGCCACCCTGGGGGTCCTTTTCGGCAGCGCGGCAGGCAGCGGGTTCACCCAGGCTATCGCGGCAGCTTATTCTCCCGCCACTGCCCTGGCCTTCCTGACCGTGTCCATCCTCTTCATTCCCTGCGCCGCCACCGTGGCCGTCATCCGGCAGGAGACCGGTTCCTGGAAGTGGACCTTCCTCAACATCGGGCTGATGCTGTTCATCTCCGTGCTCGCTGGCGTGATCGTTTACCACGCAGCTGGATGGGTGGGTTAACCATGCTCGAATGCCTGCTGAACGAGATCCGGTCCGGCAGCACCACCTCACCGGTAAAACTGGCGGAACGCCTGGAGACCACCCCCGAAATGGTGGAAGCCATGCTGGATACCCTTGAACGGATGGGATTCCTGCGTACGATCGCGAGCGATTGCAAAGACGGCAGCTGCGGCGGCTGCCCGGTGGCAGGCTACTGCGCCACCGACCAAACCCGGCAGGCAAAGATCCGCATCCTTTCGGATAAGAATTACTAATCCCTAATTAATCTTTCCAACCGTATAATGCATGCAACAGAGACGGGCCAACCGTTTTTCCTGTTTATCATCAGGAAAATTGATGCTGCAATTCATCCTCAAAAAAGTACTCAGGGTACTGCTGGTACTATTTGGCGTGGTGCTGGTGGTATTCCTGTTGCTGCACCTCATCCCTGGAAATCCTCTCAGCAATTACACATCCAATGCCCAAAAAGCGATGGTGAATTATGTCGCGGATGAAGCCATCCTCAGGCAGATCAACCAGCGCTATGGCCTCGACCTGCCGCTCTGGCGGCAATTCACCCGATATCTCATCGGAGACAGGATCGATGGTAAATTCGTCTGCGGGGTGATCTGCGGCAATCTCGGACCCTCCATCTCGCAGCGCGGGCGGCCGATTGAGGATATCCTTTTCACTCCGCCCCTCGGAAAAAACTTCTGGCACAGCCAGTTCGGTTACTCCATCCGCCTGGTACTGCTCAGCGGGTTGATGGCGATCGCGTTGGGGGTGCCGCTGGGGATACTTGGTGCAAAATACTACCTGAGCCCTTACAGCCGCATCCAGTCGGTGTTCCTCGCCGCATTGATCTCCATCCCCAATTTTGTGCTGGGGCTGCTGGCGATCATCTTCCTGGCCTCGTGGCTGGATATCGTGAAGGTCATTCCGGACTGGAAAATCCAATCCGACTGGCTCCTGCCGGCATTCGTGCTGGCTGCCATGCCGATGGCAAACGTGGCGCGGGTGATGCAAACCACCATGGTCAACACGCAAAACATGGATTACGTGCGCACTGCCAGGGCAAAGGGGCTTTCCGAAAGACAGGTAAGACTGGTCCATATCATGCGCAATGCCATCGTCCCATTCATCGCCTACCTCGGCCCAACCCTGGTGGAATTGTTCGGCGGACTCTTCATCGTTGAAAACCTCTACGGGTTTCCCGGGTTCGGGCGCCAGTACTGGCTGGCGGTGACCGTGCTGGACTACCCGATGGTACTCGGGCTGACGATCTTCTACGCCGCCGGCATAGCCCTGATCAATATCCTGGTTGAAGTTGCCAGTGAGCTGCTTGATCCGCGCCTGACACAGGCGAAAGAGCAGGTGGCACCATGAAAACAACCCTGCCGCAGAAAAAGGCAAAGACCTCAAAAGCCTACGTCTTTGCGCTGGTTATCATCGCCCTTTTCGTCCTGGTGGCGATATTTGCGCGCCAGCTGGCACCGCATGATCCCAACGCGCGCAGTTTTAAGATCTCCGCCCTGCCTCCCATGTGGGTCCACAACGACTACATGATGGGCACGGCTGACCACCCGCTCGGAACTGACCGTTATGGACGGGATATTCTCAGCCGCTACCTGTTCGGGGTGCGCACAGCGGTGCTCCTCGCCTTTTGCGCCATCCCCGCAACTGCCCTGCTGGGCATCCTGGTGGGCATGATCAGCGGCTATTTGGGGGGCAGAACCGACAGATTCCTGGTTTTGCTGATGGACATCGTGCAATCACTGCCGGGCATCATGTTCGTGGTGATCATCATTCTCATTTTGCGAAATCGGTTCCCGCCGGTGTGGTTCTCGGGCTGTTTGACGTTAATTATCGGCTTTTCCGTCGTGAGCTGGGTGGGGCTGGCACGAATGGTGCGGGCGCAGGTGTTCCAACTCAAAAACGAACTCTTTTTTGAAGCCGCAGTATCTTTGGGAGCCACCCGCTGGCGCATCATCACCAGGCACCTTTTCCCCAACATTGCCCACCTGGTGCTGGTGTGGATCGCCAATAACGTACCCGCCATCATCCTGCTGGAAGGCATACTCGGCTACATCGGGGTCAGCCTGGTGAGCGCAGGCATAGACAACGAATTCACAGTGATGAGCTGGGGTGGCTTGTTCTACACCGGGCGTTCCACCCTCAGCAGCAACCCGATGATCCTGCTCGTGCCGGCTGCCAGCCTGCTGCTGCTCTCGATGAGTTTTGTGCTCATCGGTGATCACTATCACCGCAAATTTTCCAGATAATATCGTAAAATAATCGTATCCTGTTTTATTGGAACATAGCCGGAGTATTCATGGGTAACAAACGATTCATCAGACACACTGGCTTGTTATTTTTATTGATACTGCTCCTCTCCGCATGCGAAAATCCGGCATCGACACCTACAGCTGCTGACATGCCAACTGCCACATGCCTCTCGCAAACACATCCTGCTGAACCAGTCACCAGCGTGAAGCCAACTTTTACACCCACAATTCCCCCCACTTTTTTTCCGACTATCACGTTTCTCCCAACTGCAATCACCCCGGATTTCTCTGGGTTAATGGTCTACGCAGTTTCGCATTTACAGAATGGTATTCAGGTCACCTTATCCCCTTTTGCAGACGACATCCAAACCTCTGACATGGTTTTCAAGGTGGATGGAACCCAATTCACTTGCAGCCGGTTTGAGAACCACCCCGGGCGTTTGTATTGTATCGGCAGCATCAGCCAGTCAGGAACCCTGGCAACTTTTAAGATCCTCCAATTAACCACTAACGAGATGCTTTGGAGCACCACATTTACAATCCCTGAAAAAATTGTCGCGACCAAACCTACTTCAACCATTGTCCCTTCAGGAGTATGCATACCCGACGGGACTGAAATAATTGGACCAGCGTATTGTATTCCAGACCCAAGATGGAATGATTGCAGTATCTCAGGTTGTTGGTACAGCGATGTATATGATAGCTGCGGCAACTATTTGCGGACAGGCAGCTGGGGATGTGGAGGACAAGGTTAAAATGAATTCTTTTCACGCTATCTTCCGCTTGACGAAAGCAAAAAAACGTTTACAATATTTTTAAACTAAATACACAAGGCTGTGACGAGGACGAGTAAACCTCATGCAGGCGCTGCAGAGAGCGGGAACAGGTGAGAACCCGCGCGCACGATGAAGTTGAATGGACCTCCGAGCCGCGAGGTGAAAGCGCAAGCCAGTAACCGCCGCCGGGATACCCCCGTTACCGGGTGATGAGTATAAGCAGGCAACTGCCGTACTCAATTCGAGTGAAGCTGGCAATTCCGATCTCCGGGAGCAATCTCCGGGGATTCTTTGTTAAAACGGAAAGCCGCTTAACCGGGGTGGCACCGCGGATCCAGATCCGTCCCCAGTGGGACGGATTTTTTTTATCCCTCCCATGCAGACATCAAAATAAGAAAAGGAGAGAGAAAATGGAAACAACCACCAAGTACTTGCTCAATGAATCGGATATCCCGCGCTTCTGGTATAACATCACCGCCGATTCCCCCGTGCCGCCCACCCCCGTGCTCAACCCGATGACCAGGGAACCGGTCACACCGGATTTCCTGTCCGCGCTCTTCCCGCTGGGGTTGATCGAGCAGGAGATCTCCAGCGAACGTTACATCCCCATCCCCGAGGAGGTGCGCGAGGCGTACAAGCTCTGGCGCCCCACCCCGCTCATCCGCGCGCGCAGGCTGGAAAAAATCCTCGATACCCCCGCCCACATCTACTTCAAGTATGAAGGGGTCTCCCCTGCCGGCTCGCATAAATCCAACACAGCCGTCCCGCAGGCGTTTTACAACAAGATCGGTGGCACCAAAGCCCTCACGAGCGAAACCGGCGCCGGGCAGTGGGGGTCCGCGCTCTCCATGGCCTGCCAGTTCTACGGACTTGACCTGGAAATTTACATGGTCAGAGTCTCCTACGAGCAAAAACCCTACCGGCGCTTCCTGATGGAAACCAATGGTGCCCAGGTTTTCTCCAGCCCCAGTGAAATGACCGAGTATGGTCGCAAACTACGCCGCGAAGACCCGCAAAGTCCGGGGTCTCTGGGCATCGCCATTTCCGAAGCGGTGGAAGTGGCGGTGCGTTCCAATGGAACGAAAAAATACGCGCTCGGTTCCGTGCTCAATCACGTGCTGCTGCACCAGACAGTGATCGGCGAGGAAGCCCTCAAGCAGATGGACCTCGCCGGCGAATACCCGGATGTGGTCATCGGTTGCGTGGGCGGCGGCTCCAACTTCTCAGGCATCTCCTTCCCGTTCCTGCGCGAGAACCTCAAGAATGGCCGCAAGACGCGCCTGCTGGCTGTGGAACCGGATGCCACCCCGTCGCTCACCAAGGGCTTGTACGCTTTCGATTACGGTGATACCGCCGGGATGACCCCCATCGTGAAGATGCACACCCTCGGGCATGATTTTGTACCCCCCGCCATCCATTCCGGCGGGCTGCGCTACCACGGCATGGCGCCGCAGCTTTCCGCGTTGTATGATGCCGGTTTCTTTGAAGCGGTGGCGGTTCCGCAAACGCGGGTGTTCGAAGCTGCCGTTCAGTTCACCCGCGCGGAGGGCATCCTGCCGGCTCCCGAATCCGCTCATGCCATCCTGGCTGCCATCGATGAGGCAAATCAGGCCAAAGTAACCGGTGAAAAGAAGATCATCCTCTTCAATCTCTCCGGTCATGGCCACTTTGACCTCGTCTCCTACTCCAAGTACCTCAACCACCAGATGGAGGATTATGAATATCCCGCCCAAGCGATTGAGAGCGTGCGACAACACATCCCGGCTGTGCAGGGCAACATCGGCTTGAGATAAACATCGGGTTCTCCCCCGTTGTTCCGGCAGTCAGCGGTGCTGGCTGCCGGAACGCTTAAATCTGATGAACGTAGGCAGTAAAACTCGGCTATTATATTGTTATGACCGAGCTGCTCTCCCCGGCTTATGTTTCTGCGCTGGCGGACGAAAAACGTTTTCCGCTTTCGCGCTATTTGCCGCCCTACTATCCCGGCATGGCGCTGCGTCTCGCTCATCGCGAAGCCGCGCCGGCTGCCTTGGTGCTGGACCCCATCGGCGCATCACCGAGAACAGCCCTCGAACTGGCTGCCGAATTCCCGGTGGTGGTGAACTGCAGCAATCCCATCCTGGCATTCCTGATCTCCTTTCTCGCCAAGGCACCCCCGGAGAGTGCTTTCCCGGCAGCGCTTGCGGAGCTTTCCCTCCAAAAGCGCGGCACAGAGCGCATCGAAGAGCATTTGCGCTCGCTTTACCTCACCCGCTGCGCAGCCTGCCGGCAGGAGGTGCAGGCGGAGTATTACCTTTACCGCCGCGGCGAGGTGTCTCCTTACGCCCGGTTCTACCGCTGCCCTGCCTGCGGCGACGCCGGGCAAAAACCGGTGAGCGCCGATGACCTGGAACGCCTGGTTTCTCTGCAGCGCTCCTACCCGATGCACCGTTCCCGCGCGCTTGACCGGGCGATCACCGGCAGTGACGACAGCCTGAAGCTGGTGAACGAGGTGCTCAACCTCTACCCGCCGCGCGCGGCCGGCGGATCGGCGGTTTCCGCGGGCGCATGGCGAGCACGGTCCTGCCCGGCTCGGGGCTTTCGAGTTCGGCGGCCGTCGAGGTGCTCGTCGG
>ERZ1649853.1211-NODE-1211-length-10266-cov-6.883165_pt1 | contig 10266 bp, 11 predicted proteins | sample MGYA00575353_ERZ1649853 | MGnify/ENA primary metagenome ERZ1649853 (study PRJEB40853, sample SAMN11349654) | freshwater sediment metagenome | isolation source: river sediment | host: Sediment | place: India: Okhla Barrage, New Delhi | collected 2017-02-21 ...
CCCTGAAGCAGCAGCTCGACGACGGCGACGAGAGGGAGGCCATGTTCATGGGCCTGGGCGACGTGATCATCCCGGGCATACTCGTCTCATCGGCTTTCTACTACCTCGCGGACGACGCGGTCGCCGGGGTCCCTGGCAACCTCCTCGTGGCGCTCGGGGCCCTCGTCGGGGGGCTGGTAGGTTTCGCCCTCCTGATGAGGTTCGTCCTGAGGGGCAACCCGCAGGCGGGCCTGCCCCTGCTGAACGGGGGGACCGTCATCGGATACGCCGTCGCATACCTCCTGGTGTTCCAGGACCTGAGCTTCGGGATCTCTCTTCCGTGGTGACGTCCGATGGTAGTGCTCCTGGTGTGCTCCGACCTGCACGGGTCCGACGAGGCCCTGTCGATGCTGAGGAGGACGGAGAAGGAGGCGTCCCCCGACGCCGTGGCCCTCTGCGGGGACGTGACGACCTACGGCTCGAGGACGTACATGGAGAAGGTCCTGTCGGCGTTCGGGTCCGGCCTCCTCGCGGTCCCCGGGAACTGCGACACCGACGAGATGCTGAGGATGATGGAGGATGCCGGGGCGAGCGTCCACTCGAGGAGGGTCGCGAGGCACGGCCTTGACTTCTTCGGCTTCGGGGGCGGCCTCCCCTCGTCGTCGAACATGCCCTTCGAGGTGGAGGAGGCGGAGATGGTCGCGGGGCTGACGGGCGTCGCCGTCCGCGGGGGCGTCATGCTAACCCACACCCCTCCAAGGGGCATGAACGACGCCGACCGGAACGGGATGCACATCGGCTCCGAGGGCATCATGGGGGTGGTCGGGGAGTTCCGGCCGAGGGCCGTCCTTTCGGGGCACGTCCACGAGGCGAGGGGGCAGACCACGGCCGACGGCACGCTCTTCGTCAACCCCGGGACCGCCCGGGGAGGGCACTACGCGGTCGTCGAGATAGGCCAGGAGGCCGTCGCCCGGCTGCACTGAGCGCGCCAGGGCGACCCCGTTCGCTCAACAACGTTTTAATACCCCTCCCACTTTCCCATGTCCCGAGAGGTTTCAGATGGCCATTTGGCAGGGAAGGCCCAAGCGCAAGGTCACAGGCGGCAGGATCCGGCTGGCCCGCAAGAAGAGGAAGTTCGAGGTCGGCAGGGAGAAGCAGTTCACCCACCTGGGGGCCCGCAAGGTCAAGATCTACCGCACCAAGGGCGCAAACAGGAAGGCGCGCCTCCTGCTCGTCGACACGGCCAACGTCGTCGACCCGGCCACCAAGACCATCAAGAAGGTCAAGATCCTCACCGTCAAGTCCAACCCCTCCAACCCGAACTACGTCCAGAGGAACATCATGACCAAGGGTGCGACCGTCATGACGGAGCTCGGGGAGGCCGTGATCACGTCCAGGTGCGGCCAGGACGGGGTAGTGAACGCGACCCTGATAAAGGCCGAGTGAGGCCGCGCGCACCTTCGTCTTCTGAGCTCACGCCGAGCGCGTGATGTTCATCCCGTTGATCCTCACGGTGGGCAGTGTCGACGGCGGGGCTGCCTCGTCCCACCAGAAAATCTCCTCGGCGCCCTTCGACACGGCGTCGACGCCCTTCCAGAGGGAGAGGATGTTGTCGCTCACCCGTATGTTCTTGACCGCGCCGACGATCCGTCCGTCCTCGATCCTGAGTATCGCGTCCCGCGGGATCGTCGAGAAGTCGCCCATGGAGTAGCTCTGGTACCTCGTGTACCACGTGTTGTTGAGGTACAGGCCGCGCTTGGTGTCGGCGATCATCTCCTCCACGGTCCAGTCCCCCGTCTCGACGACGGGGTGGATCGGGAGTGGGACGCCGTGCGGGTCGAAGCCCGTCGGGACGTATGGGCCGGCGTTGCCCGTGGTCCTGGCCTTGAAGCGCTTGGCGGTCGAAGTGTCATGGAGGTACGTCTTCAGGACGCCCTCCCTGATGACGACCGTCCTGCTCGTCGGGACGCCCTCGTGGTCGAAGGCCCTCTGCGAAGTGGAGGCCATCACCGGGTCGTCGACCAGGGTGACCTCCTCCGACGCCACCTTCTTGCCCAGCCTCTTCGCGAAGGCGGACATGCCGATCTCGACGTAGAAGGCGCTCAGCATGTTGGCCGTGGAGTGCATCAGGCCGCCGAGGAACAGCGGCTCGAGGATCAGGTCCGTCTTCCCGACCTCGCCCTGAACCGGGTCCTTGGCCAGCACCGCCATCTGGCCCGCCCTCGAGCCCGCCGCGCGGGCGTCCAGGCCGGAGAGGCGGTGCGTGCAGCAGAGCGCGTGGCCGGAGGCCTCCGGCTGCGTGAACGCCCTGACGGAGAGCTCCAGGGCGGCGTTCTCGTCCTCCGCGAGCGCCCCGCCGGACGAGGCGATCCCGCACCTCATCACCCTGACGAACAGGGTGCCCCCCACCTCCGTGGCTCCCTCGCGGGCCGCGGCGGAGATGGCGTCGTGGACGTGCTTGGCGGGCGAGCGCAGTGCGACGACCTTCGGGTCCGCCCTGCCCCGCCTGTACTTGAACCTCCCGGATGGGACCCCGGTGTACTCGGAGTTCTCCGGGGAGGAGCGTGCGGCCTGGACCAGCGCCTCGACCGCGGCCTTGGCCGAGCTCAGGTCGAGCAGGTCCGTGGACAGCGTCCTCCTCCCGACCGCGACGAACGCGTGGGCGTGCTTCTGGCCCCACCAGTTGGAGGCGTCGATGCGGCTGTTGGAGTACCGGACCTGGCTGGTCTTGTGGTCCATGACCTCCACGACCGCGTCCGTCGCCCCGCAGTCCCTCGCGTGCCGCATGAGCTCCTGCGCCGTGTCCTTGAGCTCGCTCATTTCAGCACCACCCCCCTGAGCCTCATCATGGGCCCGCCCGTGAAGACCGCCATGCTCTGGATCGGGTCCCCCTTGCCGCACTCGGCCGCGTTGTGGAGCACGCTCTTCGAGACGGCGTCGACCGCGCCCCAGAAGCCAGGCGTGGTGATCTCGAGGACGCACTTCTTCGCCGGCCCGGCCAGCTCGCCGTCCTCGATGAAGTACGCCTCCCTTGAAACGTACTTCTGGTTGTACCTCTTGTCGTCGATGTTCCACTCGGTGAAGGAGTGCATCAGGACGCCCTCCTTGACGGAGCCGAATATCTCGTCGTCCTCGAAGTCGCCCGGGGCGACGTACGTGTTGGCCATCCTGACGATCGGCTCCCTGAGGTAGTTCTCCGACCTGGAGGAGCCGTTGCTGGCGGAGCCGAGCGCAGCGGCGGTCTCCCTGTTTGTCAGGAACTCGTTCATCAGGCCCTCCTTGTACAGGTACCTGGGCCTGGCCCTGACGCCCTCCTGGTCGTAGGCGTAGTAGCCGTACGAGCCGGGGACCGTCGGGTCGTCTATGACGGTGGCGTACTCGGACCCCACCCTGAAGTTGAGCATCTCCGGCTTGACGAAAGCCTTGCCCGCCTGGGACCTCTCCCTCCCCAGGATGCGGTCCGCCTCCATGGGGTGGCCGCACGACTCGTGCGCCGCGATCCCCGCGACCTCCGGCCCGCACACGAGGTCGTACTTGCCGGGCTTGACCGCCTTGCCCTTGTCGATCATGTTCTTGAGCATCCTGACCTCGTCTGCCAGGGCCTTCTCGAGGTCCCACGACCCGGCGAGCTCCCAGCCGCCCGCGCCCCCGAACTCCCTGATCGACTGCTGGCTCTCCCCCTTGGAGGTGACGGCGAGCGACGAGTCGATCCTGACCCTGGGGAGGAACGACCTTATGCGGGTGCCCTCGGAGTTGACGAACACGCCGCTGGTCTCGGTGGTCTTGACCTCGAAGTACCGGCCCTCGACCTTGATCTTCGTCTTGGCGACCGCGGAGTCGATGCCCTTGAGGAAGTCCACCTGCTCCTCCACGGTCACGTCTGCGAGGGGCTTCTCCTGCCTGACCTCCCAGTCGGTCCTCACCGGCGGCTCGGGGGACATCTCGACGGGGCTCTTCAGCCTCACGTTGCGGGCGAGCATGTAGGCGCGCTTCGCCAGGTCCGCGCCGACGGCCTTCGAGACGCCGTTGGCCGCGGCGAACCCGATGCCCGTCGGCAGGACGACCCTGACGTTCATCCCGGCGTCCCTGCTGGAGACTATGCTGCTCACAACGCCCGACTTCACGACGATGTCCCTTATCACGGTCGACTCCGCCCTGACCTCCGCCAGGAGCGGCCTCCCCTGGGACGTCGCTACGTCGAGCACCGCCTCGACCAGGTCCTCGTCCATCATGTCCTCGGCCCCTCTCCGGGGTAATGAGCCGGGCCAGTAATTAACTGTCGCCCGCATCGGATCGCTGCCCGGAGCGCCAGACCGACAATATTAGATAGAGGGGGGGCGTTGGCTACGCCGAGGCACCATGGCCGTAGACCCCGAGAAGGCTGTAGTTCTCTGGCCGTCCTACTTCGACCTCAGGGTGTCGAGGGAGGAGGGCAGGAGGGTGGCCAAGAGGGACGCCTCCGAGGCGCCCACCGCGAGCATGCTCTTCGAGGCGGTCAAGTCGCTTGGCCTCGACTGCATACTCGAGCTCGACAAGTCCTACCCGCGGTTCTGGCACAGGCGGGAGGGCAGGGTCCTGGTGGAGCCCAAGCTGGCGAAGAAGGACCTCGTCACCAAGGTCGCTGCCAAGCTCAAGACGACCCCCAGGCCGCAGGACTGAGCCTCAGCGGTCCTGAGGGGTCTCCACCTCGTCGACCAGCATCTTGCCCGCGGACACGCTGTCCACGGAGTGGATGACCGCCCCGCAGTCCGAGACCGTCTCCTCGATGCTCTCGTAGTCGATCGCGTTGCCCACTATGGTTATCTTGACGCTCTCAGTCTCCCTGTCCACTTCCTCAAGCGTGCAGTTTACCCCCGACACTCCGCTGAGGACGGCTATGCGCCTCGAGAGCTCGATGATCGTGGGGTGCTGAGGCTTGAGCACGTCTAGAACGAGTCTCTTTATGTCGCCCACTTGCACAATCCCTGCCGATGGCCGGTGCTAGGGGTTCTGCATATATATTTCTTTTTAAGCGGAGGGGCCGTCCAGGCCCTGGCCAGGCGTCGGGCCAGCCGGCGGCAACCTCGTCAGGTTTATTACGTTACGGGCCCATGACCGCCCCGTGGCTAGACCTGCGATACCTCCGGAGGAAGTGAAGGTCCTGGACATCAACGCCGCGTACCACGGCGTGAGGACCATAACGCTCATGGAGAGGGCGGGCGAGGCCGTCGCTAGGTTCGTCCTGGAGAACTACCCCCCGGGGTCCCGGGTGGCGGTCCTCTGCGGGAAGGGCAACAACGGCGGGGACGGCTTCGTGGCCGCGAGGCACCTCCTGAGGGGCATGAGGCCCGACGTATTCCTCCTGGAGCCGGAGGAGGAGGTCTCCACCGACCTGGCCAGGGCCAACCTGCACCTCGTGAGGGGCGTGTCCAGGCCCGCGGGCTACATGGACGCGAGGCAGTACGACGTGTTCATAGACGCCATGCTGGGCGTCGGCCTCAAGGGGAGGCCAAAGGAGCCCTACGCAGGCATGATCAGGGCCATGAACAGGGTCAAGAAGCCGAAGGTCTCGGTCGACGTGCCCTCCGGGTGGCCCTCCGACCTCGCGCTCCGTCCGGACGTCACGGTCACTTTCCACGCGCCCAAGGTGGGCATGTCGAAGAAGAACTCCGGGAGGATAGTGGTGGCGGACATCGGCATACCTCCCGAGGCGGAGGGCTACTGCGGCCCCGGCGACTTCAGCCTCCTGCCGTCCAGGAGGAAGGACGCCCACAAGGGCGACTCCGGGAGGCTGCTGGTCATCGGCGGGGGCCCGTACAGCGGGGCGCCCGCGTTCACCGGGATGGCGGCCATGAGGTCCGGCATAGACCTGGTGTTCGTCGCCACACCCGAGCCCGCCGCGACTCCCGTGTCCATATACTCCCCGAACCTGATAGTGCGGCCCCTGCCCGGGAACGTGCTCGGCCCCGCCCACGTTGACCCGCTCCTCAAGATGTCCGCCGACTTCGACGCCGTCGCCATAGGCCCCGGCCTCGGGGACGCGAGGGAGACGGTCGCCGCGGTCCAGAGGTTCGTGTCGAGGTGCAGGAAGCCGATGGTCATCGACGCGGACGCCATAGGGGCGTGCGGCGCAAGGCCGGGCGTGCTCAAGGGGAGGACGGCGGTCCTAACGCCTCACGCAGGCGAGTTCAGGCAGCTGACGGGCAGGTCCCCTCCGGCGGACGACCTGGACAGGAGGGCGGAGATGGTGAGGGAGGCGGCCGCGAGGCTCAGGACGACGCTGGTGCTCAAAGGGCCCGTCGACGTCGTGAGCGACGGCGCCTATGTCAAGCTCAACAGGACCGGGAACGAGGCCATGACCGTCGGGGGCACCGGGGACGTCCTCACCGGGGTCGTGTCCGGCCTGGTGGCGCAGAGGGCCACGCCCTTCGCGGCCGCGAGGATGGGCGCCTTCACGACCGGCCTCGCGGGGGACCTGGCGTTCGAGGAGAAGAGCTTCGGCCTGCTCGCGACGGACGTCATCGACAAGATACCGATCGTGCTGAGGAGGTACCTCCTCGGAACGAGCGGGTGAGGCGGGCGCGAGGCTCGCGGCCACCGCAGCAGGCGAAGCATCTTTATCGTCCATCCTGCGGTATCCAGGCACATGGACCTCGAGCCGGTGGCGGACGTCCCGGCGCTCGTGATGAGGGGCGCGGGCGAGTGGGTCGTCGTCGCGGACCTCCATGTCGGGATTGAGGTGCAGCTCAGGAGGTCCGGCTTCACGATCCCCTCCCAGATGCCGAAGATGATGGCCGCGCTCGAGGCGCTCGCCAGCGGCCCGAGGAACCTCCTCATACTCGGCGACCTGAAGCACAGGATCCCGAGCGTCGGCCACAGGGAGGACGCGGAGATACGCGAGCTGCTGGGCAGGATGCTGCGGGCCTACAGGAGGGTCGTGCTGGTGGCGGGGAACCACGACGGGGGCATCTCGGCCGCCCTGCCGGAGGGGTGCGAGGCGCTCAGCGGCCGCGGGACGAGGGTCGAGGACGTCGGGCTCTTCCACGGCCATGTGTGGCCCTCGGACGACGTGATGGGGGCCGAGAGGCTGGTCATGGCGCACGTGCACCCGTCGGTGCTGCTCGTCGACTCGCTCGGCTCCAGGAGCTCCGAGAAGTGCTGGGTCCGCGCGGGGCTCGTCAAGCGGCGGGTCGCGGAGAGGTACCGGTCGTGCCCGTCGTCCATCGTCATCGTGCCCGCGTTCAACCCGCTCCTCACCGGGACGCCAGTGAACTCCGGTTCAAGCACGATGCTGGGCCCATTCTTCAGGAACGGTCTGGTGCGGGCCTCGAGCATGAGGGTGCACCTGCTGGACGGCGCCTACCTGGGCAGGCCTCCGAAGGCGCCCGCGGCGCGGCGGCGGTAGGCTCACTTCCGCATCCTGTCGAAGAAGATGTTCTTCCCGGTCGCGGACAGCGGGATGCCGTGGACCGCGTTCGCCTGGGACATCCCGAGGCGGATCGCCGAGACCCCTATCCTGTACATGACCCTATTGTCGACGTTGTGGTCCGAGGCGGTCTTCGCAGCCGAGCCGAGGGCGATGCCGTGGTCGAGCGCCCTGAGGAAGCAGTTGGGGCCCTTGAAGTCGCCGCCGCCCGCCTTCTCGTTGAACTCCGCGCACCCGGAGAACCCGCAGGCGCCGCAGTCGAGCCCCGCCCCCTTGTGCGGCAGGAGCCCGATGATGACGACGGCGTCCGAGTCGAGGACGTTCTGGCCGTCTCGCTCGAAGCCCTGGATGCCCCGCTGCTTCCCGATCTGGACCATGTCGTTGCCCAGCGCGACCCTCTCGGTCTCAGATAGCAGCCTGGCCTCGATGAAGTCCTGACCCACCGCCTTCGGCGCGGTCCTCGCAGAGAGCACCATGAGCTCCCCCACGAACCTCACCGTCTCCTTGATGGACATGCGGGGGTAATCGACCGGCCGGAATTTATATGCGATGCAGAGCAATCCGCCTCGTGCTGGATCGGATGTGGTCAACTATCGCGCCCGTCGTCTGGGCCGGGATGGTCCAGCTGCGCAGGACGGGCAGGGCAGGGCCGCGCCTGATCAAGGTCCCCAAGGGGCAGAAGAGGCGCGCCGCGTCTAGGAGGATGAGGGTGCACACGCGCCCCCAGGTCAAAGCCGTGAGGCTGAAGGGCCAGACCAAGTGCGACGTCTGCCTGGGCGTGATAAAGAAGGACCTGCCGAGCGTCCTCTGCGGCTGCGGCAAGCAGTACCACAACTCGTGCGCGGCGAGGGTGGCTGACTGCCCCGCGTGCGGCAGGGGCCTGGGGTTCTCCAAGCAGAAGCCGCACGTGGTGCACTCCGAGGTGCCCCTGGTCCGCTCCATGCCGCTCTCGAAGGACGACAAGCTCCTGCTCCTGGAGGAGCGCTTCCTGCTGGGCGAGATCACCGAGAGGACCTACCTCTCGATGAAGGAGCAGGTGTCGGCCGCCCCGGACGGGGCGAGGTTCTGCAGCGTCTGCGGCAGGAGGGTCATCGGCGGCGAGGAGTGCGACTGCACCATGTACGAGCGGAGCCTCCAGTGCCCGGAGTGCGGGAACCTCCTCGGCGAGGACGACCAGTTCTGCGACAGGTGCGGGGTCGTCTTCTCCACGGACTTCAGGCTCGACCTCTTCCAGTGCCCGGAGTGCGGGAGGGTCGTGTCCGAGGGGCAGACCTCGTGCGGGTGCGGGGTCCTGCTCGTCGGCGAGGGTAACATGATCTGCCCTGGGTGCGGGGCCGAGATACACGAGTCGTCGAACAAGTGCCCCGTCTGCGGGAAGCCCCTGGTCGAGGACATAACCGAGTGCCCGGCCTGCGGCCGCCGCGTCGACAAGGACGCTTTCGCCTGCCTCTGCGGCGTCGTGTTCTCGGACAGGGTGAGCGGGGCGGAGTGCTCCCTCTGCGGCTCGGGCGTCGACCTCAAGGACAAGTTCTGCCCCGGGTGCGGGGCGAGGTTCGCGGACGAGCCGAGGCTGGAGGGGAAGAGGGAGAGGAAAATCAAGGTTTGAGGTGTGCCCGCATCGCGGACACACGCTCGTTGGAATGGTTTGCTGGCTCGGTCACCTTACGAAGTCTATGTCCGACTCGTCCCCGGAGCCGTAGGACCTCGAGGACTTACCCTGGGACGAGCGCGCCGGCGCGGCCTCGCTGTGGTTCTTGCTCATGAGCATCCCGGACTTGGCGCCCGTGACGATCAGCAGCACCTTGACCTGGCCCTCGATCGACGGGTCGACGCTGCAACCCCAGATGAGCCTGGCGTGCTTGTTGATCCTCTGGCCCACGACCTCGGCCGCCTGCTGCGCCTCAGACACCGTCATGTCCGGGCCTCCGACGACCCTGATCAGCGCGCCCTTCGCCTCGCCCAGGTCTATCTCGCCCAGGAGCGGGGAGTTGAGGGCCTCGTCTATCGCGCCCTGTATGCGGTCGTCCGGGTCGGCCTCCTCGGACTCGCCCATCCCGACGAAGGCGACCCCGCCCTCGTTCATGACGGTCATGATGTCGCTGTAGTCGAGGTTGACCAGGCCGGGCTTCGTTATGATCTCCGTGAGGCCCCTGATGGTCTGCATGAGTATCTCGTCCGCGACCTTGAACGCGGCGTCGACGGGCAGCTTCGGCACGAGCTCCAGCAGCTTGTCGTTGGGTATGACGATGGTCGTGTCGCAGAGCCTCCGCAGCCTCTCCAGGCCGTCGAGAGCGTTCTCCATCCTGACCTCGCCTTCCGCCTTGAAGGGCAAGGTGACGACGCCAATCGTCAGCGCCTTCAGCTCCTTCGCGAGCCTCGCCGCGTAGTGTGCGGACCCGGTCCCGGTGCCGCCGCCCATACCAGCTGTGACGAAGACGATGTTCGCGCCGTTCAGGAAGTCCCTGATCTCGCGCTCGTTCTCCTTGGCCGCGGCCTCGCCGACCTGAGGTATCGCGCCGGCGCCCAGGCCGCGCGTGATGTTCTTGCCTATCAGTATCTTCTTCGGCGCGTGTATGGCGAGCAGGTGCTTCGCATCCGTGTTGATGGCGCACAGCTGCGCGCCGGAGATGTTGGCCTCGACACACCTGTTGATGGTGTTCGATCCGCCGCCGCCACAGCCGATGATCTTGATGCTCACATCCAGCTGTTCCGCGATCTTCGCAATCTCTTCGTCGTCCGCGGTCATCTTGGCAGGTTGAGGTGCCTGCGCTTCTGCGGGCTGAGGAGACTTCTCGGTCAGTTCATCTATGTCTTTCCCTAGTGCGTCTTTGACGAGCGATTTCGGCATGAGTGCACCCCATAAGGCTGTATAAGTAATCAGT
>ERZ1649853.1214-NODE-1214-length-10253-cov-11.497352_pt1 | contig 10253 bp, 5 predicted proteins | sample MGYA00575353_ERZ1649853 | MGnify/ENA primary metagenome ERZ1649853 (study PRJEB40853, sample SAMN11349654) | freshwater sediment metagenome | isolation source: river sediment | host: Sediment | place: India: Okhla Barrage, New Delhi | collected 2017-02-21 ...
AGCACCGGCGCCACCTCCATCCACCAGGTCGCGCGGTCGTAAGGGGCGAGCGCGGAGACCAGGAGCGCCAGCAGGGTCAGCCCGAGGAGCACGAGGGGCTCGCGGGGCGAGGGGTGACGGTTCGATCGCGGGTCCATGCCCCGAGCCTCCGCGGTTGCGCTGGGGGGCGGCGCCGCGGCCTTCAGCCGAGGAAGATGGCCGCCAGGCCGAGGAAGATGAGGAAGCCCATGGCGTCGGTGATCGCGGTCAGGATCACGCTGCTGCCGAGGGCCGGGTCGCGGCCCGCCGCCCGCAGGCCGAGGGGGATGAAGACGCCAGCGAGCGAGGCGAGCAGCAGGTTCAGCATCATCGCGGCCAGCATGATCAGCCCGAGGTGGTGCTCGCGGTAGATCGCATAGGTCACGAGCGCCATCACCGAGCCCCACACCAGGCCGTTCAGGAGACTCACGGTCACCTCCTTGCGCAGGAGGTAGCCGATGTTGCCTTCCTGGATCTGGTCGAGGGCGAGGCCGCGGATGGTGAGCGCCGCGGTCTGGTTGCCGGTGTTGCCGCCGATGCTGGCGACGATGGGCATCAGCGCGGCGAGCGCCACCACCTTCTCGATCGTCCCCTCGAACACCCCGATGACGCGGGAGGCGACGAAGGCGGTGAGCAGGTTCAGGGCGAGCCAGGCCCAGCGGTTGCGGGCGCTCTTGGCGATCGGGGCGAAGAGGTCCTCGTCCTCCTGCAGGCCCGCCTGGGTGAGCATCTCCTTCTCGGCGGTGTCGCGCACGTGGTCCATGACCGCGTCGACGGCGAGCCGCCCCACCACCTGTCGGTGGGCGTTGACGACCGGGGCGGACAGCAGGTCGTAGCGCTCGAAGGCGAGCGCCGCCTCGCGGGCCTCGTCGTAGGTGTGGAAGAAGGTCGGCTCCCGGTCCATGACCTCGCCGACGGTCGCCTCCGGGTCGCTCGAGACGAGGGTCGTGAGCGGCAGGGTGCCCTTGAGGATCCCCTCACGGTCCACGACCACGAGCTGGTTGAAGTGCGTGGGCAGGTCACCGCGCACGCGCAGGTAGCGCTGGACCACGTCGAGGCTCTTGTCCTCGCGCACGCTGACCATGTCCAGGTCCATCAGCGCGCCGACCGAGCCCTCCGGGAAGGCGAGGACCGTCTGCACCTCGGCCCGATCCTCGCTCGGCAGCGAGCCGAGGAGGTCCGGGACCACGTCCTTCGGCAGGTCCGGCACCAGGTCCGCGATCTCGTCGCTGTCCAGGTGCTGCGCGACCTGCAGGATCTCGCGCCGGTCCATGTCGGCGACGAGGGTCTCGCGCACCGCGTCGGAGACCTCGAGCAGGACCGCACCGTCCAGCTCGGCCGGGACCAGCGCCCAGACCTGCAGGCGGTCCTCCACCGGCAGGCTCTCCAGCACGTAGGCGATGTCCGCCGGGTGCAGGCGGGTGAGCCGGTTCTGCAGCTCGGTCCGGTGCTGGCGCGAGACCAGCGACTGCACCAGTTCGTGCTGGGGCATCGGCTGGCGACTCACCAGATTCTCCACGAGCCGCTGCTTGTCGAGCAGCTCCAGGATGTGCTGGAGGGTGGCCTGCAGGCTCTTCTGGTGGTCGGCCTCGAATTCCACGGTCGGTGTCGCTCGGTATCCGTGAGGGTCGGTGTGGGTGAGGCCCGGGCGGATTATCCGCGCAAACCCCCGCGGGGCGAAAGCCCGGCCTGCCCCTCCTCCGCCTGCTGCAGCTCCCACATGCGGGCGTAGAGGCCGTCGGCGGCGAGGAGCTCGTGGTGGCCACCCTGCTCCACGATGCGCCCCTGGTCGAGAACCAGGATCCGGTCGGCGTCCACGACGGTGGAGAGGCGATGGGCGATGACGAGCGTCGTGTGCGCCGCCGCGACCTCGTCGAGCGCCTTCTGGATGGCGCGCTCGGCACGGGTGTCGAGCGCCGAGGTCGCCTCGTCGAAGATCAGGATCGGCGAGTCCTTCAGGATCACCCGCGCGATCGCCACCCGCTGCTTCTCGCCCCCGGAGAGCTTCAGCCCCCGCTCGCCGACCACCGTCTCGTAACCCTGGGGCAGCGAGGCGATGAACTCGTGGATGTTGGCGAGCCGCGCGGCCCGCTCCACGGCCTCCCGGGGCGCCGTGGGGCGGGCGTAGGCGATGTTGAAGTAGATGGTGTCGTTGAACAGCACCGTGTCCTGGGGAACGATGCCGACGGCCGCCCGCAGGCTCGCCTGGGTGACGTCGCGGACATCCTGGCCGCCCACCAGGATCCGCCCGCCGGTCACGTCGAAGAAGCGGTAGAGGAGCCGCCCGAGCGTGGACTTGCCCGCCCCGCTCGGCCCGACCACCGCCACCTTGGTCCCGGGCCGGATCTCGAAGTCGACCCCGCGCAGGATGGGGCGATCGGGCTGGTAGGCGAAGTCCACCGCCTCGAAGCGCACGCCGCCCGCGCCCACCACCAGGCCGGGGGCCCCGGGCCGGTCCCGGATCTCCGGCACCCGGCGCAGGAGCCGCACCAGCAGGTCCATGTCGGCAAGCGAATACTTGATCTGGCGGTAGACGATCCCGAGGTAGTTGAGGGGGATGAAGAGCTGGAGCAGGAAGGCGTTGACCAGCACCAGGTCCCCGAGGGTCATCGTGCCCGTCACCACACCCTGCGCGGCGAGGACCATCAGCAGTGTCACGCCGACGGCGATGATGGCGGCCTGGCCGAAGTTGAGCGCCGACATCGAGGTCTGGCTCTGGACCGCCGCGTGCTCCCAGCCCGAGAGGGTGCGGTCGTAGCGGCGGACCTCGTCGCCCTCGTTGCCGAAGTACTTGACCGTCTCGTAGTTGATCAGGCTGTCCACGGCCTGCGTGTTGGCCTCGGACTCGAGGCGGTTCATCTCGTGGCGGAAGTTCATCCGCCAGTCGGTGATGGCGAAGGTGAACCAGGCGTAGATCAGCACGGTCACCAGGGTGACCAGGGCGAAGACGAGGTCGTAGCGGGTGAGCAGGACCGCCGCCACGAGCCCGAGCTCCACCAGCGTCGGCAGCACGTTGAAGACCATGTAGTTGAGGAGCGTGCTGACGCTGCGGGTGCCCCGCTCCAGGTCCCGGAAGATGGCGCCGGTCTTGCGCTCCAGGTGGAAGCGCAGGGAGAGGTCCAGCAGGTGCGCGAGCACCCGGTTCGAGAGCCGGCGCATGGCGCGGTAGCGGACCTTGGCGAAGACCGCGTCGCGCAGCTCGTTGAAGAAGGCCGACGACATCTTGAGCGCGCCGTAGGCCGCCAGCAGGGCCACCGGCAGCACGAGCCCCGGGTGCCGGCCGGGGTCGAGGGCGTCGACGATCGCCTTGAGGACCAGCGGAACGCCCACGTTGGCGACCTTCGCGAGCAGCAGCGAGGCGAGCGCGAGCAGCACCCGGCCCCGGTACTCCCAGACGTAGGGCAGCATCGCCCGCACGTTCCGGAGGTCGTCCCGGTCCTTGTGGGGCTCTTCGGTGTAGCCGGAGGAGGTGTACCCGCTGGAGACCATGGTCCGCTCGTGTACGCAGGCCTCACAGTATAGGGCCTCGAGGCCCTCGCCCACGGCCTTCCCCCGCGCCCGTGCCGGCGCGGCGGGATGGTATTCTTGGACCCCGGGCGAGAAGCCCTGACGGAGGTGGGGCGATGCTGGATCTGCGCGAGGTGGAAGGCTTCCCGGTGAGCGCGTTCTCGGTGGTCATGGGCCTCGCGGGTCTCGCCCTCGCCCTCGGCGCCCAGACACGGGGCCTGGGGATCGGCGACGCCTGGGCGCTCCTCGTGACCGTCCCGACGAGCCTCCTCTTCCTCGTGCTGGCGGCGCTCTACGGGGTCAAGGTGGCGCGCTACCCCGCGGCGGTCCGGGCCGAGTGGGCCCACCCCGTCAAGCTGGCGTTCTTCCCCACCGTCGCGATCAGCCTGACGCTGCTCGCCGCGGCCTGGCTGCCCCACGCGCCGACGCTCGCGCGGGCTCTGAGCGTCGCGGGCTGCGCCCTGCAGCTGGCGCTCACGCTCGCGGTGCTCTCGGCCTGGCTCTTCCGGGGCCGCTTCGAGGTCGGGCACGCCAACCCGGCCTGGTTCCTGCCCGTGGTCGGAAACATCCTGGTCGCCGTGCCGGGCGCCACGCTGCTGCCGGGCGAGGTGAGCTGGTTCTTCTTCGGAGTCGGCCTCCTCTTCTGGGTCCTGCTCTTCGCCGTGCTGCTCCACCGGGTGGTGTTCCACCCGGCGCTGCCCGAGAAGCTGATGCCGACGTTCTTCATCTTCATCGCCCCCCCGGCGCTCGCCTTCCTCGCCTACCTCGGCCTGACCGGGACCCTGGACCCCTTCGCCCGGGTGACGTACTACACGGCCCTGTTCCTGACCCTCCTCCTGCTCCTGCAGTCGCCGCGCTTCGTGCGCCTGCCCTTCAGCCTGTCCGGTTGGGCCTACTCCTTCCCCGTGGCGACCGTGACGGTCGCCACGAGCGCGATGCACGCGCGCACCGGGCACGCCTTCTTCCAGGTCCTCGCGTGGGGGCTGCTGGGGCTGCTCCTGTTCATCGTGGGAGTGCTGGTGACCCGCACGAGCGCGGTCGTGCGCCGCCACGGGCTGGCGCTCGACGAGGCCTGAGGCAGCGGGGCTCGCGGGGTGACCACGCAGACCTCCCCCCCCGAGCGCGAGCCGCTGCGGGCGCGGGTACAGCGGGTGGGGCAGATCATCGGACGGGTGGTCCGGGAACAGGCGGGGCCCCGGGTCTACGACACCGTCGAGGCGCTGCGCCGGGGGTTCCTCGAGGCCCGCCAGGGCGGGGACGGCGAGCGCCGGCGGGCGCTGGGCGAGCTCATCGGCAGTCTGGACCCCGAGACCCTGACCCAGGTCATCCGCGCCTTTTACCTCTACTTCGGCGTCATCAACGTGCTCGAGGAGGGGGAGCGGTACGAGACCCACCGGGACGGGGCCTGGCCCGGGTCCTTCGAGGAGACAGTGGCGGAACTGGCGGCCCGGGGGGTCGGCCGGGAGGGGATGCAGTCCCTGCTCGACCGCCTGAGCTACATGCCCGTGTTCACCGCGCACCCGACAGAGTCCCGGCGCCGCACGGTGCAGGAGGCGCTGCGCCGGGTCGCCGACACCCTCGGCGAGCGCCATGCCCCCGGCCGCACCGAGGCCGAGCAGCGGCGTGCCGATACGGTCCTGGAGCACCAGATCCGGCTCCTGTGGCTCACCGACGAGGTCCGGGGCAGCACCCTGCGGGTGCAGGACGAGATCGACAGCGGCCTCGCCCACTTCCCCAACAGCCTGTTCGAGGCGGTGCCCCAGTTCTACCGGGCGGCCGAGGAGGCCCTCGCCCGGCACTACCCGGACTCGGGGCTGGTCGTGCCCTCGTTCCTGCACTTCGGGTCGTGGATCGGCGGGGACCGCGACGGCAACCCCCACGTGACCCCGGAGACCACCGCCCTCGCCGTGCGCATGCAGGAGCGCGTGGCGTTGACGCTGCACATCCAGCAGGTCGACCGGCTCGAGCGGGAGTTGGCCCACGCCCGACGCTTCTGCCGCGGGCTCGAGCCCTTGCTGGCGAGCATCGCGCGCGACCGCGTGGACTTCCCGGAGCTGGCCGAGGAGTTCGCGCACCACCGGGCCGCCGAGCCCTTCCGCCACAAGCTCCTCTACGTGCGCACCCGGCTCGAGCGCCGGCTCTCGGGCGTGCGCGCGGCCCTGCGGGGCGACCCGCGACCGACCCTGCCGGGGGCCTACCGGCGGACCGGGGACTTCGTCGCGGATCTGCGCCTCGTCCGCCAGGCCCTGCACGCCACGGGCGACCACGTCTCCGCCGACGGGCCCATCGCCGACCTCGTGCGCCAGGCCGAGACCTTCGGCTTCCACCTGGCCACGCTCGACATCCGCGAGGAGGCCGCCGCGCACACCCGCGCGATCGACGAGATCCTGGCCGCGGCGGGCGAACCGGGCTACGGCGGGCTGGACGAGGCGGCGCGGGTCGCCCGCCTGGTCCAGGCCCTGGAGGACGGCCTGCCCGAGGTCCCGGACGAGCGGCTCGCCGAGGCGACCCGCAGCACCGCGCGGGTCTTCGAGGTGATGGGGCGGGTGCGGGCCGAGGCCGGCCCGGAGGCCCTGGGGCACTACGTCGTCTCCATGGCCCGCCGGGCGAGCGAGGTCCTCGAGGTCCTGGCGCTCGCTCGCCGCGCGGGGCTGTTGGGCCGGGAGAACGGACGCTGGTTCTGTCACGTCTCGGTGAGCCCCCTCTTCGAGACCATCGCCGACCTCGAGGGCTGCGACCGGGTGATGGCGACGCTGCTGCGCACGCCGGTGTACCGGACCCTGGTGGCGGCCGCCGGCGGCCGCCAGGAGGTCATGCTCGGCTACTCGGACTCCACCAAGGACGGGGGGATGCTGGCCGCGTCGTGGCGGCTCTACGACGCCCAGCAGCGCCTCACCGCGCTCTCCGCCGCCCAGGGCGTGCCGATCCGCTTCTTCCACGGCCGTGGCGGAACGGTCGGGCGCGGCGGCGGCCCGTCCCACAAGGCGATCCTGGGCCAGCCCCCGGGGACGGTGGGCGGAGAGCTCCGGGTCACCGAGCAGGGCGAGATGCTCGCCTCGAAGTACGGAGCGCCCCAGAGCGCGCTCTACGAGCTGACCATCAGCGCCTCGGCCCTCCTGCGCCGCAGCGACGACCTGCTGCACCCCCCGGCGCGCGAGCGCCGCGAGTGGCTGGGAGCGATGGACGCCGTGGCCCGCGCCGCCGAGCGCGCCTACCGTCGCCTGGTCGACGAGACGCCGGGCTTCTTCGAGTTCTTCTACCAGGCCACGCCGGTGGAGGAGCTTGCGCACCTGCAGATCGGCTCGCGCCCCTCCCACCGGCGCGAGGGTGAGCGGGGCAAGGCCTCCATCCGGGCGATCCCCTGGGTCTTCGGCTGGGCCCAGGCGCGCTTCCACCTGCCGGGCTGGTACGGGGTCGGGACCGGCCTCGCCGACTGGCACGAGGGGGGGGCGAGACGCCTGGTGCAGCTGCAGCGGATGTACGTGGAGTGGGCGTACTTCCGGAACGTGATCGACAATGTACAGATGATCCTCTCGAAGACGGACATGGACATCGCGGGCGAGTACGCCGCCCTCTGCGACCCGGCGCTCGACCTCTCCCGCATCCTCCCGGCCATCCGAGAGGAGTACGATCGGACCCTGTACGAGGTGCGGGCCGTGACCCGCACCCACTATCTGCTGGAGAACGATCCGCCGCTCGCCCAGGCCATCGCGCTGCGCAACCCCTATCTGGAGCCGCTGAACCACATCCAGATCGGGCTGCTGCGCCGGCGCCGGACCCGGGCCGGGGGCGAGCCGGACCCGTGGCTCGATCCGCTCCTGCGCAGCGTCAACGCGCTCGCATCGGGGCTACGGAACACGGGCTGACGCCCGGTCCGCCGGTGGGCCGGAAGTGAGCTCGGCGCGAGGAGGGTTGGCCGGCCGCCTCGCTGCAGGGAGGATCGGCGCGCGACACGACGCCCACCCGTGTCGCCGTCGGCCGGCGTGTCACGCGCCAGGGTGGGAAGACCGTCAAAAGTTCGCGAGCGAAGGAGGATGCCATGTCCCGTCAGTCGAACCCCACCGCTGCCCGGCGCCGTTTCGCCGGGCTCGTGCCCACCCTGGGAGCCGCCGCGCTCCTGACAGCGCTCCCGGCCCTGGCCCAGGACGCACCCAGCGCCCCTGCGGTCCCCGCGGCCCCTGCGGCCCCTGCGGCCGAGGCGGTGACCGAGCGCCTGCAGAAGGAGCTCGAGGCCCTCAAACGGCAGTTCGGGGCCATGAAGGACGAGGCAGCCGCGATCGCGGCGAAGCTCACCGGCGAGAAGGACACGCTCGCGAAGGACCTGACGGCGGTCAAGAAGGCCCTGGGCCAGGCCGAGGCCGACCGGGACGCGAAGGCAGCCGCCGCCGCCAAGCTCGAGCAGGAGGCCCGGGACGCGCAGGCGAAGGTGGCCGCCGAGCGGGCCGCGGTCGAGAAGGCCACCGAGGCCCAGAAGGCCGCAGAGGCGCAGGCGGCCGAGGCCCGGAAGGCCGCGGAGGCGCGGGCAGCCGAGGCCCAGAGGGCGGTCGAGGCCCAGAAGGCCGCTGAGGCAAAGGCTGCCGAGGCGCACAAGGCCGCGGAGGCCAAGATCGCCGAGGCTCAGAAGGCGTGGGCGGACAGGTTGGCCGCCGCCGAGAAGGAGTCGGCCGCAAAGTACGCCGCCGCCGAGCAGCAGGCCAAGGACCTCAGCGCGCGGGCGGAGGCCACGGCGAAGGAGATGACCGAGAAGCTCGAGGCCATGCGAAAGGAGGCGGCCGAGAAGCTGAGCGCCGCCGACACCGAGGCGAAGGCCCAGCGTGAGCGTGCCGCGACCCTGGGCACGGAGCGCGACGCGGCCCAGGCCGCCCGCGAGGCGGCCGAGAAGGCGCTGGCGGGCGCGAAGGCCTCCGCGGCCGCGGCGGAGAGCTCGCTCACCCAGTCCCGGAGCCGCCTCTCGACCCTGGAGGCCTCGCTCGGCGAGCTGCGCGCCCGCGTGCCGGTGGAGGGCGGCGGGACGCTCGCCCTCGACAAGGCCCAGGGCATCAGCGCGGAGGCCGCGAAGGCTTATGTGGCCGCGGCCCGCGAGGCCAGGGAGAAACCCTCCGCCGCGACGCGCACCGCCGCCAAGGCCGCAAGTCAGAGCCTGCGCGCCGCGCAGTACGACGTCGCGCGCATCACCGGCGCCCGGGGCATCTACACCCTGCGCAAGGAAGATACGCTGGCCATCGTGGCCGCGCGCTTCTACGGCGACGGCAACCGCTGGCCCACGATCTTCGAGGCCAACAAGGGCGTTCTCGGCAACCCCGACCAGGTCCTGCCGGGGCTGACGGTCGTCGTGCCCTGAGGCCGCGCCTGTTCCGTTCGCGCCTGTTCCGTTGCTGATCCCGGCAGAGGCCCCTGCGAGGGGGCCTCTGCCCTACCGGGGACGCGTCCTCGCGGTCGGCGCCGCCCGCCAGGGGTCCTCGGGCCAGGGGTGTCTCGGGTACCTTCCGCGCAACTCCCGGCGCACCTCGGGGTAGGTCCGCTCCCAGAAGCCCCGCAGATCCCGCGTGACCTGCAGGGGCCGCCCGGCGGGTGAGAGCAGGTGCAGCGTGACCGGCACCTCGCCCCCGCAAACCCGCGGCGTCTCCCCCAGCCCGAACATCTCCTGGAGCTTCACCGCCAGCACCGGCGGCTCACCGGGCCCATAGGCCAACCGGCGCCGGGCGCCGCTCGGCACGGTGACGTGGGTCGGGGCGGCCTCGTCCAGGCGCCTTTGCCAATGGCCGCCCATGGCAACGTGCAGGGTCCCCCGCAGCGCGGCCACCAGGTCGAGCCGCCCCAGGTGCTCCAGCCGGGTCATGCCCCGCAGGTGAGGACCGAGCCACTCGCCCACCGTCGCGAGGAGGCTCCCCTCGGAGAGGTCCGGCCAGGACTCGGCCGGCCTCCAGCCCCGCAGGGAGAGCACCCTGGCCTGCAATTCCCGGGCAGCGTCGCTCCAGGGCAGGACCGCGAGCCCCCGGCGGCGCACCCCCTCGAGCAGGGCCGCAGCCACGCGGTCCGGGTCGGACTGGGCGAGCGGGCGGGTCGAGAGCAGGAGCGCACCCAAACGCTCCTCCGCCCGGGCGATGACCGCCCCCTCCCGGTCGTCCCACTCCACCACATCCCGGACCTCCCTCCGCCCGGCCGTCACCTCGGCGAGCGTCTCCGGCGCGAGGGCCGCGGCGAGGAAGATGCGGCCGTCCCCCGTTCCGGCCTCCAGGGAGGCCGCCACCAGATACTCCTCCCGGCCCAGGGGGTCGGCCTCCGGAAGCCGGGCACCCCTCCCGCTCGCGAGCCGGTACCGTGCCCCGTCAGTGCCCTGGCGCCTCGCGATCCGGTCGGGGTAGGCGAGCGCGAGGAGACGCCCCGCCGCGACGGACCGGGCCCCACCCACGTCCGGCACCACCTGGCGGGCAGCCCGGTCGACCCGGGCGCAGGCCGCCGGGTCCGCGCCGAGGGCGCGCGCGCCGGCCTCACCGTTCGACCGCCAGCGGTGGAGGGCCTCCAGCCGGTCCCCGAGGTCGCTCGTCCGCCCCGGGCCCGAGGCGCGCAGCACGTCACGCTCGGAGAGGAGTGCGGCGATGTCCGCGGCGAGCGGCCCCAGCCCCTCGCGCTCCGCATCGACCAGCATCCGGGCGAGCCGCGGCTGCAGGGGCAGGCCGGCCATGCGGCGCCCCGCGGCCGTGATGCGCCCGGCCGCGTCCAGCGCC
>ERZ1649853.1216-NODE-1216-length-10246-cov-6.749779_pt1 | contig 10246 bp, 6 predicted proteins | sample MGYA00575353_ERZ1649853 | MGnify/ENA primary metagenome ERZ1649853 (study PRJEB40853, sample SAMN11349654) | freshwater sediment metagenome | isolation source: river sediment | host: Sediment | place: India: Okhla Barrage, New Delhi | collected 2017-02-21 ...
AGTTGCACATGGTGCACTTCTCCTTGTCGTACTGCGGCCTGAAGACCTTCCAGCTGCCGGTCTTGTTCTCGATGAACGAGCCCGGGCCGACCAGGCCGGCGGCGGTCTCCTTCATGACGGCTGCGGCACCTATCGGCATCTCGTTCACGTCCGGAAGCCACTTCTTGGCCTTCGTCAGCGGGCGCTTGCCGTGCGACTCGCCGATGATCGTCCGGTCATAGGCGGCCTTCGCCGCCAGGGCGTTCTTCTCGCCGATCTTGGGCCCTAGCCTGTCGCCGAAGATCTGCATGATGCCCTTCTCTATCGACTCGATCTTGACCATCCCGGTGGCCTTCGCCAGCGCGCCGAGTATGGCCGAGTTCGTGGCCGGCTGCTTCAGTATCTCCAATGCGACGGAGGTGGCGTCGACCACGGCCAGCTTGACGTCCTTCCCCACGTCGACCTCCTCCGGCCTCTTCGCCGTGTTGACTATCACCATGCCGCCGTCCTTCAGGCCGTCCACGACGTTCACGACGTCGATGAGCGACTCGTCGAGGACTACGACGACGTCCGGTTCATAGACCTGGGTCTTGCGGTATATCCTGCTCTTGTCGATCCTCGTGAACGCGAGCACTGGGGCACCTCGCCTCTCGGCCCCGAAGAACGGGAAGGCGGTCGCGTAACCGCCCTCCTGGTGTGCGGCGCTCGCGAGTGCCTGTGCAGCCATGACCGCGCCTTGTCCACCGCGGCCGTGGAAACGTACCTCGTGCATCATGAAGCCTCGCGGCGTTTTGTATGGGTAGGGCTTTTTTAATCCTTTCTGTGTAACACGCGCAACGCCCGATCCATACGGACTCAAGGGGCACCGGTTCGAATGTTGGCCCATCCCCCATCTGGCCCATCGAACATCGTTTCCCAAGGAGCCCGCATTGCCGAATGTCAGCAGGGACGGCGGTGACCTTCCCAAACGTTTTTCCGGAGAGTTGGTGATTTGGCGGTCAGATGGCCAAGAAGCAAGCGGATGGGATCACCCTCAGGGTGGCACGTGCGCACCACCAGTCCGAGGGTGGCCTCGGCAGAGCCAGGATCGACTCCTTCACGAGGAAGGAGCTCGGGGCCGACGTCGGCGAGATAATCGAGGTCTCCGGGAGCAAGAAGACCGCCGCGAAGGTCTTCCGGGCGGCCCACGAGGACGAGGGGAAGGGCATAATCAGGATCGACGGGATGATCAGGGGCAACGCAGGGGTGTCCATAGGCGAGAACGTGGTGGTTCGGAAGGCCGAGGCCCAGGCCGCCCAGAAGATAGTCGTGGCCCCGAAGATACCCTCGGGGAAGAGGGTCAGGTTCGGCCAGGGGGTGGAGGGGCTCTTCAAGAAGGGCCTCCTGAACAGGGCGGTCGTCAAGGGTGACGAGATCATCATACCGAACATCGCGCTGATGGGCGGGTTCCTGCCGTTCGTCGTCGCCTCCACCACGCCCAACGGGATAGTCCAGATATCGGAGGCCACGGAGCTGTCCGTCAAGACCGAGCCGGTCGAGGTCACCGAGCTGGCGAGGCCATCCGTCACATACGAGGACATCGGGGGACTGGAGGACGAGCTGCAGCGGATCCGCGAGATGATCGAGCTGCCCCTCAAGCACCCTGAGATATTCACCCGCCTAGGCATAGACCCGCCCAAGGGGGTGCTGCTGTACGGCCCGCCCGGGACCGGGAAGACCCTGATCGCGAGGGCAGTCGCCAACGAGGCGGGCGCCAACTTCTTCTCGATACAGGGTCCAGAGATCATGTCGAAGTTCTACGGACAGAGCGAGGAGCGCCTGAGGGAGATATTCACCGAGGCCGAGAAGAACGCTCCGTCAGTGATCTTCATAGACGAACTCGACTCCATCGCGCCCAAGAGGGACGAGGTGCACGGTGAGGTCGAGCGGAGGGTCGTCGCCCAGCTCCTGACGCTCATGGACGGTCTCACGACGAGGGGGAACGTCATAGTGATCGCGGCGACGAACCGGGAGGACGCCATCGACCCCGCCCTGAGGAGGCCGGGGAGGTTCGACAGGGAGATACAGATAGGCGTCCCGACCGTCAGCGGCAGGCAGGAGATATTCCAGATCCACACCAGGGGGATGCCCCTGGCAGAGGACATCGTGGTCGACAGGATAGCCGAGGCCACGCACGGGTTCGTGGGCGCGGACCTGGCCGCGCTCGCGCGCGAGGCGGCCATGAGGGCGCTGAGGAGGTACCTGCCGGACATAGACCTCGGCAAGCCGATACCCGCGGAGCTCCTTGAGAAGATGAAGGTCACTTCCACGGACTTCTCCGACGCGCTCAAGGAGATCGAGCCGAGCGCGATGAGGGAGGTCCTCATCGAGATACCGAACACCTCGTGGGACGACGTCGGCGGGCTCGAACAGGTCAGGAAGGACCTGCACGAGGCTATAGAGATGCCGCTCGAGGACCCGGAGTCCTTCAAGAGGCTCGGCATCAGGCCGCCAAGGGGCGTCCTGCTGTTCGGGGCCCCCGGGACCGGCAAGACCCTCATCGCAAGGGCCATCGCGAACGTCTCGAAGGCCAACTTCATCTCGATCAAGGGCCCGGAGATAATGTCGAAGTGGGTCGGGGAGAGCGAGAAGGCCGTGAGGATGATATTCAAGAAGGCGAAGCAGGTCTCTCCGTGCATAGTCTTCCTCGACGAGATCGACGCCATCGCCCCCAGGAGGGGCGGGCACCACGACTCCGGCGCCACCGAGAGGATAGTCAACCAGCTCCTCACGTCCATGGATGGGCTTGAGGACATGGCGAACGTGTTCGTCATCGCGGCGACCAACCGGCCGGACATCGTCGATCCGGCGCTGCTGCGGCCGGGCAGGTTCGACAAGCTGCTGCTGATACCTGTGCCGGAGAAGGCCGGCAGGCTCAAGATACTCGAGGTCCACACCAAGGACATGCCCCTGGAGGGCGTCGACCTAGGAGCCCTCGCGGAGAGGCTTGAGGGCTACGTGGGGGCGGACATAGAGAACCTGTGCCGCGAGGCAGGGTTGTCCGCGCTGAGGCAGTCCAAGAAGGCCTCCAAGGTCACCATGGAGCACTTCGAGCGCGCGCTCGCTACAGTGAGGCCGTCGACCGACAAGGACACGATGAAGTACTACGAATCCCAGGCCCAGGAGATCAAGACCGCAACGTCTAAGAAGAGCAAAGATGATAATGGCCTCGGCTACTACAGATAGCTGGAGATGGGATGTCAATGCGCAAGTTCATCACCGAGCTAAAGGGCAAGACAGTGATGACCAACGATGGCCAGATACTCGGAATGATAGAGAACTTCTTGATCGACACCAAGTCGGGAGAGCTCCAGAACGTCCTGGTGATCCCGGCGGAGGAGGTCGAGCCGAGGCTGTTCAAGACGGACGCCCAGGGGAGGCTCATACTCCCGTTCAGCGAGATGAAGGCGGTCCGCGACGTAGTCGTCATGAACATAGCCTGAAGGTCTCCGCACCGACCCTGAACGGTCGTTAGGTCCCAGCGTCAGCCCTGGTCACTTCTTCGTGAGCTGCTTCCTGGTCCGGAGGACCCTGTTTATGAGCTCGGTCTTGGTCCCCCTCGGGCTCGCCCCGAGCGCCTCGCATATCGCCTCGAGCTCCGACTTCCTCTTACCCCTCAGGTTCTGAAGGGTGAGGTCAGAGAGCTTGACCGAGGACGGCCCGCTGCCGCCGACGACCTCCATGCTCGGGGCCGACTGGCCAGGTTGCCCTTCCGACTCCTTCTGCGGCGGCTTGATCGCCTCCGCCCGCTTCAGGTTCGAGAGGGCGTCCTTGAACGCCGGGGAGAGCCTCAGGGCCTCCCTGAAGGCGACCTGCGACTCCTCGGTCCTCCCCATCCTCAGGAGGACTATGCCCTTGTTGTTGTACGCCTCGGCCGTCTCTGCCAGCCTCAGGGACTGCTCGAAGGAGGCGAGGGCCTCGGGGAGCGAGTCGAGCGTCAGCTGGCTGAAGCCCTTGTTGTTAGCGGCCACGGTCGTGGGGGATATGAGCACGGACTCGTCGAAGCACGCGACCGCCTCCCGCATCCTGTCCATCTTGTACAGGACGCAGCCGCGGTTGTTCCATGCGGCCGCGTTGGCCTTGAGCGCCTTGATCGCTCTGTCGAACTCCAGGCTGGCGCCCTCCAAATCCCCCTTCCTGTAGAGCACGAGGCCCGCGTTGTTGTGGGCCTCGGAGGGGTCCAGGGGCATGGACTTGGTGCGTTCGAACGACTCCGCCGCCCCGGCGAGGTCGTCGGACTCGGCCTTGAGGATGCCGCGGTAGTTGAGAAGCGTCGACAGGTTGTCGGCGGCTATCGCGTTCTCAGCATCCTCGACCGCCTTCGGGTAGTCCTTCTTGTGCCTGGCTGCGAGCGAGGCCATGATGTGGCCCTGCCAGCCGGCCTCGGAGCGCCTGAGGGAGTCACCCACCTGGTCCGCCCGGTCCCATTCCCCTGAGGCGGTCAGGGCGGTGTGCAGGTTCATCAGGGCCGGCACGTACGAGGGGTCCGCCGCCACCGCGTGCTCGTAGGACTTGACCGCGGCGTCCACCTTCCCCTGGTTGTACAGGACGTTCCCTGCGGCGGTCAGCAGCGGAGCGCTCTCGCCCTCCAGCCTCAGCGACTTGCCCAGGAAGTCGAACGCCTCGTCGAAGCGCCCTAGGAGCAGGAGGAGTTCGGCCCTGTCGCCGTACAGCTCCTCGGCGAGCTCCTCGACCTTCTGCTCCTGGTCCCTCACCACGACGTCCTCGACCATGACCGGCGCCGGCGGCTCCTCCTCGGGTGGAGGGGGTTCCTCCTCGGCGCGTTTAGCGAATATGTCCTTGACGATCCTCGGGACCTCGGCGAACCTGTCCCCGACCTTCTTGGTCTCCTCCTCGAGTGCCCTCCTGGCCTCGACCATGTCGGGGTCCAGCCTGATGGCCTGCTCGAAGGCGGCCTTCGCCTGGACGGACCGGCCGAGCTTCCTCAGCACCTGTCCCTGCAGGTGCCAGCCCTTCGGGTACTCCGGCCTGAACTTCGTGACCTGCGAGAAGGCGTCGAGCGCCTCCTCGTACCTGGCCAGCTCGTACAGGAGGTTGCCCTTGTTCACCCAGGCCTCGACATAGTCGTGCTTGAGTTCGATGGCCCTGTTGTACGAGTCGAGCGCCTCGGGCCCGCGACCCATGGCGTGGAACGTGGCGCCCTTGTTGTTGTGGACCTTCTCGAGCCTGTAGTTGATCCTGAGGACCTTGTCGTATGTCTCCAACGCCTCCTGGTAGCGTCCCAGCCGATGGAGCGTTGAGCCCTTGTTGATGAGCGCCTTCTGCATCGACGGGTTGTAGAAGAGGGCCTTGTCATAGCACATGATCTCCTCGGTGAACCTCCCGAGGGCGTAGAAGCAGTTCCCGAGCGAGTACCACGTCTCCTCGCCCTCCGGCAGGAGTTCGAGGGCGCGCTTGTAGCACTCGAGCGCCTGCTCGTGGTAGCCCATCTCGTCGAGGGTGTTCCCCTTGAGCCTCCACGACACGTCGTAGGTGTCGTCCAGGAATATCGCCAGGTCGAACGCCTCGAGCGCGCGCATGTAGTCCTTGGCGGCGAGGGCGTCGTACCCCGTCCGCATGGCGTCCTCGAGCCTGGTCCCGGCCGCCTTGGCCCGTTCCGGCTCCACGGCGACCTCCGCCTTCTTCGAGTCGGCGAAGCTTATGACCATCTTGTCGAGGTCGAACCTGCGGAGGAGCGCGGCCATCTTCGCGCCGTCGGCGAACCCGATGCCGCGCTTGTTGAGGAAGGCCTGGGCCTCCGGGACGACCCCGCTGACCGTGAACACCAGGGCGCTGTCCGAGCCGGTCTTCTCCATGTACGACACGAGGCTCTCGACGTCCGCCCGTCCGATCGACTCGTCCCTGCGGGAGAAGAACACGGTGTACTTCCTGCCGTCCGGCCTGTGCTCGCAGTCCGCGATCACGAAGGTGCCACGCGGCCGGCTCCGGAGGGTCTTCAGCTCTATGTAGCCAAGGATCTTCTCGACCAGTGAGCCGAACTCCTGGTCCGGCAGCGCCTTCACCGCCGATATGATGCGCTCGTCCGAGCGCTCGCTGAGTATCCTGTCCAGCTCCACCATCAGGGCTCACCCTCCTCAGACAGCAGCTTGAACCACTTGGCCGCCTCGCGGTTGTTCGGGTCGAGCCTGACGGACTCCTCCAGGCACTTCCTGGCCTCGTCCTGCATCCCCAGGGCGTTGAGCGCGATCCCCTTCCGCCCGAGCGCGTAGGAGTCGTCCTGGTCGAGCTCGAGGAACTTGTCGTAGGCCTCGATGGCGCGTCTGTGCTTCTCCTTCTCGAAGAGCAGGTCCGCCTTCAGGAGCCACGCGTCCTTGTCCCGCGGGGAGAGCATGTTGTGCTTGTCCATGCACTGGATCGCGGCACCCCACCTTCCGAGCTTGTGCATCGCCCTGGCCTTCCCCAACCAGGCCTGCGCGTTGCCCCCGTCGATCTGCAGCACCCGAGAGAAGCTCTCGTCGGCGCCGCTGACCTTCTCGTTCTTCAGGAGGAGCTCGCCCATCGCGAGCCACGAGTCGACGTAGGAGGGGTCGAGCGTGACGGCCTTCGAGAAGTACTGGACGGCGGCACCCCACTTGCCCTCCCTGTCTGCGACGACGCCGCGCCAGTACCACGCGTGCGGGTCCTCCCGGTTCTTCTCGTAGAACGAGCGGACCGCGGACGAGGCCCTGGGCAGGTCCGCCGTCGCGACGAGCGACTCTATGAGTATGAGCTGGGCCTCCCGCGAGTCCTGGTCCTCCCTCAGGATCTGCTCGGACATCTGGACGGCCGAGTCGTAGTTGCCCGACTTCAGCGCCTCCTTGGCCAGTTCGATCGGGTACGACACCGCCTCCTCGGCCTTGGGCTCCTCGTGCACCGGCGCCGGGTGAGGCTTCGGAGGGTGCTTGACGTGCGGCACCGCCGCCTCCGCGGAGGCCTTCTTCAGCTCGTTGATGAGGTCCGAGACCTTCTGGTCCAGGTCGGGGGTCTTCGCCATCGCACGCTGGCGCTCAGCCAGCGACGCCTCCTCGACCTTCCCGAGGTCCCTCAGGACCGATATGATGTGGTCGTGGGCGTCGAGGAACTTGGGGTCGAGGGTCAGCGCCCGGTTGTAGCACTCCAGCGACTCCTGCAACATGCTCATGTCCTCGAGGAGCTCGCCCTTGAGGACCCACAGCCTCGGCACGTCCGCCGCAGCCAGGGCCTCGTCTATCTTCGCCATCGCCTCCATGGAGTTCCCGAGCTCGATGTGCGCCTTGGCGAGGTGCTCTATGATGCTCTGGTCGCCAGGGAAGTGGGCGAGCGCCTTGGACAGGTGTTCCTCGGCCATGGGCCAGTCGTGGGCGCCGACGCCAAGGACGCCGAGGTTGTACTCGGAGATCGACCGGAGGTCGTCGTTCTCCGGCACCTTCGAGAGGTAGTCCTTGGCCTTGCCGTAGAACTCCCCCCGCTTCTTGGTGACCCACCGCTTCGGAGCCGCCCTGAGGAGCACGCTGTGGTAGGCGCACCAGTATATCATGCCCATGCGGAGGTACAGGTCGGTGGGGCCCTGCCCCGGGTACATGTCCTCGAGGGCGTTCACCTTCTGCACGATGGTGGAGATGGTCGCCGCGGAGTCGTCTGTCAGGAGCATCACGCGGTCGTCGAACTTGAGCGGGACACCGAGGTGGGTCAGCAGCGTGTTGCACCTCTCGTAGAAAGGCTTCGCCTCCTCCGGCTTGGTGGCGGAGACGATCGCGTCCCTGACACCCCGCTCGAGGTCCGCGGAGCCGACCAGGGACACGTCGGGCCCCGAAGTCGGTCCCAGGGCCGCCGCAAGAGACCCCTCCGAGCGGAGCCTCCCGAAGACGCTCTGGCCGATGAGCGAGGGATTTATGAAGAACCTGGGGTCGGAGATGGACTCGTCCGCGCAGGTTTCACACAGCAGGGCGCCATCTTCGGTCATGGCACCACACTTGAGACAGGCCAAACAGTACCCCCTTTCGGACTCACTCATGCGATAAAGGTTCTACTCATATAATCATAGCGTCGGGTCATGGCCCGCGCAGGGACTTGGCCATGTAACGTCCCCGCCTCTCGTAGCCGAGGGACCTGTAGTACCCCCTGGCGCCGACGCCGCTGGTCACCCTGATCTCGCCCCGCCCTTCGGCCGCGGTCATGTCCTCGCACTCCGTCAGCAGCCTCTCACCGAAGCCGCGGTGCTGCCAGTTCGACCCTGGCGCGTCGTCGATCGGGACCATCTGGCCGTACACATGCAACTCCCTCACGAAAGCGTGGTCGATGTCTGGACCGGCCGGGAACCTCAGCCTCGCGTATCCGACGAGCGAGTCGGAGTCCTCGAACTCGAACGAGGCGAAGACCTCCTTGCCCCCCGACGCCTCGTAGGACATCTTCCGCAACTCCGGCTCACCGGCCCCCCCGGACGCGGCGATGTCCTTGTGGCCGACCTCACGGCACCGTATGCACCTGCACCTGAGCCCGTCCTCCGACATCCTGTCGGAGACCATCTCCCTGAGGTGCCCCTTCCTTATGCCCGCCTCGATGAGCCCTGCCGGGATGTCCCTCTGTATCCTGAGTATGCGGACATAGGGTGGCACGATCGACTTCATCTCCGCGAGGAGGGACACGCCCTCCTCATCGGAGAGCGGGGTGTACATGCCGCCCGACCACCTCTCGTGGAGCTCGGTGCCCTTGACGACCAGTGTCGGGTATATCTTGAGCATGTCTGGACGGAACCTGGGGTCATCGAACATCTGCGCGAAGGACCGGAGGTCCTTCTCCCTCGAGCTTCCTGGCAACCCGGGCATCACATGGTAGCAGACCTTCAGCCCAGCGTCCTTGGCGCGCCTGGTGGCGTCCACGACCTCCGCCACGTGGTGGCCGCGCTTCACGCCGTCGAGGACCGCGTCGTCCAGTATCTGCACCCCGAACTCCACCTTGGTAGTCCCCAGGCGCATGGATGTGTCTATCTGGTGCTGGCCGAACCAGTCGGGCCTCGTCTCGACCGTCAGCCCGACGCACCTGGACGGGGCCCCCTCGTTGGCCGCATGGGCGGCCTCCAGGTCAGCTGAGTCAGTCCCGTTCATCGCGTCGAAGCACCGTTTCACGAACCACTCCTGGTACTCCTCGGGCCGGGACGTGAACGTCCCGCCCATGACGATGAGGTCCACCTTGTCGGTCCTGTGCCCGATCGCCCGAAGCTGCTCCAGCCTCGACGCGGTCTGCCTGTGCGGGTCGAACTCGTTCATGGTGGCCCGCAGCGCGGCGGGCTCCCTGCCCGTGTAGGACTGAGGACTGTTGTTCGTGACGCCGCCCGGACAGTACGAGCACCTGCCATGGGGGCAGTCGTACGGGCTGGTCATGACCGCCACCGGGGCGACGCCGCTCATGGTTCTGACGGGCTTGTTCCGCAGGAGGGGTTCCACGATCTCCCGCAGCTCCTCCGGGACCTGGGCCAGTATCTCGTAGTTGGTGGGCACCCTCGACAGGCCGTGCCTCTTGCACAGCTGCGCCTTCAGCTTCAGGACGCCGTCCCTAGTGGTGACGTCGCCCGAGACGATGGCCTGCACGAACTCGTCGAAGTAGCCCACGGCCTGCTCCCAGGAACCAGTCCCGATATCTACTTATCGGCAGCGGCCGCCGTCACTGGTACACCAGCGCGTCGTAGAAGTCCTCCGGCTCGTCGCCCGTCTTGGGCCTCCTGCCCTTCGGGGCCACGCTGACGTCGGACATAAGCAGCCTCACGTAGGTCTTGTCGCTGAGCGGCTCGAGGGCTATGACACCCTTGACGACCATGGACTTGAGGGCGCGCAGGAGGGTGTCCTCCCTCATCCGCAGCTCCTCCCTCAGCTCCTCGACCGTGACCGGGTACCAGTCCTGCAGGATCTTGAGGATCTTCATCTCGACGGGGTTGAGCTTGACTATCATTTCGACACGAGGTCATCCGAAGTAGACGGCGTTGCCGTCCTTCTCCTTCTGCTCCTCCTCCTTCTCGGCCTTCAGGACGTCGATGGAGATTATCATGTGCGACGGTATCAGGCGCATGAACCTCTCCTTGCTCTCGCCGGTCGACAGCTCGACCTCCATGACGACCGCGGTGTCGTGGGCCACGGCCGCGTAGCCTTTGAAAACGCCGATCGTCTCGAGGGGCTTCTCCCGGGACTCGAGGCTCTTCAGTCTGTACAGGGATCCGGGGGTCAGCACTATCGCGTCATCTTTTCTTGCCATGTTT
>ERZ1649853.1218-NODE-1218-length-10241-cov-6.555076_pt1 | contig 10241 bp, 6 predicted proteins | sample MGYA00575353_ERZ1649853 | MGnify/ENA primary metagenome ERZ1649853 (study PRJEB40853, sample SAMN11349654) | freshwater sediment metagenome | isolation source: river sediment | host: Sediment | place: India: Okhla Barrage, New Delhi | collected 2017-02-21 ...
CGCCACGTAAGACGATGGGCGGGTCATCGAGAAACACGCCGCGCGTCAGGTGTGGATATTCTGCCGCCAGGTGCATGGACGTATCCGCGCCCATCGAATGACCACCCACCACAGGGCGCTCCAGTTTCAGGGCTTCGACCAGCCCCGCCAAATCCGCCACGCGCTGTTGTGTTGCATAATCTCCCTTGCCAGACGCCGACTTTCCATGCCCGCGCGCGTCGGGCAGGATGACATCGTAATCGTGCTCCAACCCCTTGACGACATGCGTCCAGCATAGACCGTCATCGCCCGCGCCGTGATTGATGACCACCTGCGGTTTGTTGCCACCTGTGCGATAGTAATGCAGGCGCAAGCCATTTGCGTTCACATACCCACCCGACCATTTTGTCATAGGATACTCCTTTCAATTATTACTACGCAGAACGCCCCGAAGGAACTCTCACGCAGTTACTTTTTCGTCGCCATGCTTGCGCGGACGAAGGCAAACAAGCCTCTAAAAAAGCGCCCATTAATTATCGTCAGAAGCGCTTCCAGTTTTGCACGGTTGAAGGCTCCGCCCATCATCAACATGCTGCGCAAGGGCATTTCCTGCACCATGTGCGCCATCATCGCGCCCGTTGGCGTATCTTCCCTGTCTTTGATCATCTTGCCGACCTGGTCTTTCATCATCTGGAACAATTGCCTGCCAATGAAGGAGCCGCTCATTTCGCTGATGGGCGTATTGAGCGTGTAATTCCCTTTTGGTGTCGGCGCGTTGATGGGGATGGGTCGCCCAAGTAAGGCTTCAAAATCTTTTTGGCTGACAGATGCGCCTTTGGGGAAGTTGTAATAGACGGCGAATTGTTCCCTGTTGGCGGGGAGAGGTGCCGTTTGTTCAGAATCCAGCCGAAGGGTCGTGGAGAGGCGGATGTCGCGTGAGGAAGCGCCGACGAGGATCTCGAAGTTGCCCGCTTCCACGATCCAATCGCGCTGAGTCACATCGTAAAACGCGAAGGCGCGGCGGTTGAGTTCGATGGTCACTTGTTTCTCTTCGCCGGGCTGCAGTTCGACTTTGACAAACCCTTTGAGTTCTTTTTGCGGACGGAACGCGGTGGAATCGACATCCCGCACATAGACCTGCGCCGTTTCTTTTCCTGGCCTGTTGCCTGTGTTCCGCACCTTGAACGTTATCTTCGCTGAATCCTTTTCCGCTTTCACAGACAGGTCACGATATTCAAACGCAGTGTAACTCAAGCCGTGCCCAAAGGGGAACAGCACGTCCTGACCGACGGTATCGTAATAACGATAGCCGACATAAATGCTTTCACGGTATTCCACAACTGATGGCCCGCCGGGGTAAGGTTGAGCAGGGGTATCGGCGAACTGCAGGGGGAAGGTTTCGGCGAGTTTGCCGCTGGGGTTAACCTTGCCTGTGAGAATATCGGCAAGCGCACCCGCGCCCGCCTGTCCGCCGAGATAGCCTTCCAAAATGGCAGACACATCATTCACCCAGGGCATTTCAACAGGCGCGCCGTTGCTCAACACCACGATAACTTTATTTTGCGCGGCGGCAACGCGCTGGATGAGTGCGTTGTGACCGGGCGGCATTTGCATGTGGGCGCGGTCAATGCCTTCGGTTTCGTACATATCGGGCAGCCCCGCGCAGAGGATGGTGACATCCGCTTTGCCTGCTGTTTCGAGGGCTTCCTGAATCAGGGCTTCATCGGCGGAGTCGCCTTTTTCGGTGTAGCCCGCCGCGTAAAGGACGTTCTCCGCACCAATGAGGTTGACCAGTTCATCGTGGAGATTGTCCAATTGGGTAGGATTCATCAACGAACTGCCAGCGCCCTGGTAGCGCGGTGATTTTGCAAAACGCCCGATCAGGGCGATTTTTGTATCTGCCTGTACTGGTAAAATGCCGCCTTCGTTTTTGAGCAACACCGCACCTTCCGCAGCAACACACCGCGCCAGTGTGTGGTGCGTCTGTTTGTCGTAAGTGAAATCCTTTGAGAGGGTTTCATCGGCTTTGAAAATCAACGCTAAAATGCGTTCCACGGCGCGGTCGAGCACGGCGACATCCAGCGTGCCTGCTTTGACGGCGGCGACAATGCGTTCATCGTTTCCATTGGGTGTGCCGGGCATTTCGAGTTCCACGCCCGCGTTGAGCGCATCCACGCGCTCGTTCATCGCGCCCCAGTCGGTGACGACCAGGCCCTGGTGCCCCCACTCTTCCTTGAGGATGTCGGTCATCAGGCGTTTGTTTTCGCAGGCGTAGATTCCGTTGATTTTGTTGTAAGAACACATCAATGTCCAGGGTTGGGCTTCCTTGACGGCGATCTCAAAACCCGCCAGATAGATTTCGCGCATGGCGCGTTCATCCACAACCGAGTCGGTTGTCATGCGGCGGTATTCCTGATTGTTGAGGGCGTAATGCTTCATGGAAGTCCCCACGCCCTGACTCTGTATGCCATTGATGTGGCTTTTGGCAATTTCACCTGTCAGATAGGGATCCTCAGAAAAATATTCAAAGTTACGCCCGCATAACGGCGAGCGTTTGATATTGACCCCGGGTCCCAAAATCACCCCGACCTTTTCCTGGCGGCATTCTTCTCCCAATGCTTTTCCGACTTCGAAGATCAGTTCGCGGTTCCATGTGGCGGCAAGCGCGGAGGCGGTGGGAAAACAGGTGGCGGGAACGCTTTCATTCAAGCCCATATGGTCTGCCTCCCCAGCCTGTTTTCGCAGGCCATGCGGACCGTCCGTGACCATGATGGAGGGGACTCCGAGGCGTTCGATTCCTTTCAGGTACCAAAAGTTCAATCCTGAACAAAGCGCTGCTTTTTCTTCGAGGGTCATTTGCGAAATAGTGGTTTTAATATTCTTCATGGGTGATCCGTTTCACGCAAAATTGGTTTTCTATTTTTTCACCAGCGACTTGATCAATGCGCCAAAGCCGCGCAAGCCCTGGCCGTTAATCATCAGCAACAGCGCTTCGAGCGTGGGGCGTTTGAGCGCGCCGTTGGTCATCATCAGCATGGCGCGCAGGGGCATTTCTTTGAGCATGTTCTCAACCATCGCCAGCAGGGGGTTATCCGGATCATCCCCGCCGACCATCTTTTTGACCTGCCCGTTCATCAGTGTAAGCAATTGGCGCGCCAGCCATGAATCCTTCATATCGCCGAAGGGGGTGTTGAGGGTGTAACTGCCTTTTTGCGGCGTCACGTTTTCGGGCAGGGGTTTTCCATAGAGCGCGGCGAAGGCTTCGCGAGAGATGGGGGCGCGGGTCACGGAAAAATACGGGGCGAGGGCGGCTTGATCCGCGCAGGCAGACGCCTGCTGGTCAGAATCCAACCGAAGGGTCGTGGCGAGGCGGATATCCTGCGAGGACGCGCCCACCATAATCTCAAAGTCGCCCGCTTCTAAAACCCAATCCTTTTTGCCAACATCATAAAACGAAAAGGCGCGGCGGTCGAGTTGGATGGTCACTTCTTTTTCTTCGCCTGGATTGAGATGAATTTTGGCGAAGCCTTTAAGTTCTTTGAACGGTCGGAAGGCACTGGATTCGACGTCCCGTACATACACCTGCGCCGTCTCTTTCCCTGCCCGATTTCCCGTATTCTTCACATTAAACGTAACTTTCGTTGAATCCTTTTGCGCTTGCACGAGAAGATCACGATATTCAAATGTGGTGTAGCTCAATCCATGTCCAAAGGCAAACTGGACGGGTATATGCGCGGTATCATAGTATCGATAGCCCACATAAAGGCTCTCACGGTATTCCACCACAGCAGGACCGCCCGGGAAATAGTGATGCGAAGGGTTATCCTCGAGTTGGACGGGGAAGGTTTCGCCAATTTTTCCACTGGGGTTGACGCGCCCCAACAGGATGTCGGCCTGTGCGCCTGCGCCCGCCTGCCCGGCAAGATAGCCTTCCAGGACGGCGGGAACTTTGTTGAGCCAGGGCATTTCCAATGGATTGCCATTGCTGAGCAGAACGATGACATGCTGGTGTAGATCGGCGACTCTCTCGATGAGCGCGGCGTGAGCGGCAGGTAATTTCATGTCGGGTTGGTCGCCGCCTTCAGCGACTGACACGCCAACCATGACGATGACATAATCGGCCTGAGCGGCAACCCCCAGCGCTTCGTTGAGCAGGGTGTCATCCACAGGAGCGGCATCTTTTTCGGGAAAGCCAGGTGCGTACAGCACATGGGCTTCGCCGATGCGCCGGATCATTTCATCATACAGGTTATCGACCTGTGTGGGTTTGGTCAGCGAACTGCCTGTGCCCTGGAAACGCGGCTTTTTGGCGAAGTGACCGAGCAGCGCAATTTTGGCTGTTTCGGGAATGGGCAAGATCTGGTTTTCGTTTTTGAGCAAGACCGTGCCCTCTTCGGCGATGCGGCGGGCCAGGTCATGATGCGCTTGCTTGTCGTATGTGAAATCGCCTTTGGCGAGCGTCTCCTGCGCTTTGAAGATGAGCGCCAGCAAGCGTTCCACGGCGCGGTCGAGGGCGGCCTCGGGCAGGTCGCCCGCTTTGACCGCCGCGAGGATGGCACGCTGATTGTCGATTGCCGGCCCTGGCATTTCGAGATCAATTCCCGCATTCAATCCGGCAACGCGGTCATTGACCGAACCCCAATCGGAGAGCACCACACCTTGATAGCCCCATTCCTTTTTCAAAATTTCGCCGATGAGATACGGATTCTCGGAGCAGTACGTTCCGTTGACGAGCGTGTATGCGTTCATGACGGTCCAGGGCTGGACATTTTTGACGATGCTCTCGAAGCCGGGCAGGTAGATTTCGCGCAGGGCGCGTTCATCCACCACGGCGTTGATGGTCATGCGGCGGTATTCCTGGTTGCCCACCGCAAAATGCTTTAAGGATGCGCCAATTCCCTGACTCTGGATGCCCGTGATGAGTTGCCCGGCCATTTCGCCGGACAAATAGGGATCTTCGGAGTAGTAATCATAGTTGCGCCCGCCAAGCGGGGAGCGCTTGATGTTGATGCCGGGTCCAAGCAGGATGCTGACCTTTTCCTGGCGGCATTCTTCGCCGAGCGCGTTTCCCATTTCGTGAATGAGTTCACGGTTCCACGTGGCTGCCTGGATGACGGCAGGCGGAAAACAGGTGGCGGGGAGGCTGTTGCTCATCCCGGCGAAGTCGGTGGCTTCGCCTGACTGTTTCTGGACGCCGTGCGGCCCGTTCGTCATCAGAATGGACGGGATGCCCAGCCGCTCAATGGCTTTGGTCTGCCACATATTTAACCCGGCGACAAGAGCAGCCTTTTCTTCAAGGGTAAGTTGGGAGAGGGTGGTTTGGGAGGGCGGCATGAAAATTCCCTGATGAACGGCCGTGGACGATGAATGGTGATCCATCGTCCACGGTTTGCGGTCTATTTTACAAATTTATTTTTCAAGAACCAGAACCAAAGCAAGGTCTGGCCTGCGCCAAAGAGGGTGTCAGACGCGAAGTGTGCGCCCATTACGATGCGGCTAATCGCGCCGGTGAGACCCCACAACAAAAGGACCGCCAGGACGATATGGCGGGCGCTGCTCCCTTTTTTCAGGAACGGAATATACCCAATCACCACAAACGAAAGCGAGGTATGCCCTGAAATAAATGAGTGATGCCCGTTGCTGCCCTGCGGCAGGTACCATGGCGTGAATAAAGCAGGATTGCCCGCTTCGAGAATGTCGCGGTAGGTCCAGCGCCCCCAGGGAATTTTAATTGCCCAGACGGTAACAAAACCGGCCAGGAACATCAGCGCCAGCCCAACTTTCGCGGCGTTTTTATACCGGGCGACAGTTTCCAGGGGGAAGCGCCGCAGGAGGACTTGCATCAAAATCAAGGTGACAATGGCGCTGCCCAAGATCAAAGCGATATTTAGATCTGCGCCAGTTTGCGCGCCAAATGCATCCCCGAAAAAACTCAATCCGGCCAGGGCTGTCAGGAGGGAAAGCCCGATGATGCCCAGGATGCTTTTGGCGTTTTTTTCCGTGCGATAGGTACGCAACAGGATACTCCCGGAAATAAAGCCGAGCAACGAACCGGGAAGTTGTCCGTAACCTTCGAGAAAATGCGCCCAACCCGATTCGGGATTATAGAGCGCCTGCGAGATCTGCCAGTCGGTGAATGCGAAGATCACCGCCAGTAGGGCGAATACAGCAATCGAAATCCAGAGCGTTTTGTTTTTCATGCAACTTCTCTCTTGTGGCCAGGGTGGTTGTTACAAAAACAGCCAGAGCAACTTGTTTGCTCTGGCTGTTGGGTCACAATGCTTTATTTGAAACGAAATTCTTCGGGCAGAAGTTTGAAGGCTTCTTCGCGGGTGATTTCGCCGTTATTGGCCTGCGCCATCACCTGCACATGCCTGTCGCGCAGTTTGAACATGCGCAGTAAGGGCAACGAAAGCAATGCGCCAAAAATGGGGAACAGGGAATACAAAAACCAGATGCCGCTCAATGTTTCGGGTGATTGAACTGCGCCGGCGCCTTCCACAAATCCGAAGTAAGCCAATCCGGCCATTGCGATGCTCGCCGAGAGGCCATTCATTAATTTGGTTGCAAAGGTCTGCAATGAGAAGGTAATCCCTTCGGCGCGTTCTCCGGTTTTGAACGTGCCGTATTCGACGCAATCGGGCGTAAACATGAACATCAGGATTCCGGCCAGGGCTGTGCCAATGCTGCGAAGCAATAAAAGAACCAGCAGGAGATTGTAATTGTCATAGCCGACAAAATAGACAATCACGCTGAATACAATGAACCAGATGATCGAGAAAACATACAGGTTGAATTTGCCAAAACGCCTGGCAAGCGCCGGCGTAAACCCGGCCAGCACAATCATGGGCAGGATGGTGATGCCAAGAAGGACGGTCGCTGCTTCGGCGCTGCCGAGATTGTTTACCGCAAAAAACGGCGTGATGGCAAGCGCAGAATTGGTCAGGAAGTAAACCACCATTGAGGCGTAAAAAATCAAAAGATATTTATTGCCTTTGAGGTATTTCCAAATAGCGTCCAGTGAAGGCGCTTCTTCTTTGCGGCTGAGGATGCGTTCTTTTGCCACCCGGGTGATGGGCAGCATGGTTGCCATTCCAATCAGCGCCAGTCCCACTGCGGTGGGCAGCCAGCCGAAATTTGAATACAGCATGGGCACGCCGAGCGCAATGATCATCGCCCCTAACATGCCGCCCAAACGGCCAATGGAAATCAGGACCGTGCGTTCATGAATATTTTCAGTCATCGCCGTTGTCAGCGCAAAGATGGGCGCATCGCATAAGGTGTAGGCCAGATCCCAGAGCAGGTAGGCAATGACCGCCCACGCAATTTTTGCCCCCAGCGAAAATGAAGCCGGCATGGCGAAAATCAAAATGGTTGTGATCGCGATGGGAATTATAGATCCACGCACCCAGGGCAGGAATTTTCCGCTCTTGGGCTTAGACCGGTCAATGATGACGCCAAACAATGGGTCATTTACGGCATCCCAAACCTTGGCAACCAGGAAAATCGTCGCTACTGCCGCGGCGGTAATCCCTTGATCGGTCAAAAAGATTTGCAGAAAGTTTAGGATGAAGATATAAAAAACATTCTGCCCGAAGAAATAGAATCCATACGCCGTGCGTTCTGCTTTTGAAGTTTGAAAAGCAATGGGTGAGGTACCTGACTGCGCCGCCATTTGTTCCTCCGAGGGCTATAAAAGATGTTGGACGGGTGGTTGGATGCGGTATCCTATCACAATTACTTAACTAGCGCAAGGTAAATAAGAATGGATTATAATTAATTACATGAACCAAAAAAATACAACCAAGAAAAAAAGAGAGCGGCGAGACCGTTCCGAGGAAATCCTGGCAACCGCCGCCCGACTTTTTAGCGAGCACGGATTCCAGGGAACAACATTTTCGCTGATCGCCGAAGCAGTTCAACTGACCGAGCCGGGTGTTTTGTATTACTTCCCCAGCAAAACCCATTTGTTGCAGGGCGTGTTGGAATATCATGAGCGGAAAATGGCGGAAGGATACCTTTTTATTCTCCAGGCTGAGAAGAAAAGCGTTCCGGAACTGTTCGGTTTGTTAGAGAATCTGGTCGCGGAAAATGAAAAAATCCCCGGATTAATTCAACTGTTTACAGTATTGGTCAGCGAAAGCCTCCGCAATGATCACCCTGCTCACGATCACTTTGTTGAGCGATACCGTCGGGTGAGGGAAGGGTATGTGCAGCAGTTTTTTGGAGGAATCAAAGATACGATCCGCCCGGATGTGGATTTGAATGAACTGACCACCATAATCATGGCAGTCATGGATGGGTTGCAAATTCAATGGCTGCTGGACCCCGAAAAGGTGAACATGACGAGCGCTTATCGACTCTTTTCAAGGATCGTCGTGGATTTTCTCATGCAATAACCGGGAAACTGCTCTCAGAGGAAACCCTGCTGGAGCCATCCATCCTGCCGAATGCCCCTAAATAGTTCTCTCGCTCAGGAATCATGCAAATCAGAGACCTGCCGGGTCTGAGCGATGATACCCTGCGCCTGTGCCGGCTATTCAAATCACCCATTCGCGAGAAAGCCGCCAGGAGCTAACCGCTACTTATTCTCAAACCACATGCCGTAATCTTCCAGCGGCTGGAAGTTGGGCGAGGCGGGGTCGTCCACCGCCAGGTCGGAGAGCGGGAAGACGAAGCTGCGCCCGCCGCGCTGCAGCATGACGAACAGGCCGTGTTCGGGGTCGATGCCCGAAAGCTCGCGCACTTCCACCTGCATGTCCAGCTTGAGCGGGCCGCTGTCCTGCTCCACCACCACGCGCGCCATGAACGGGAAGCGCAGCACGCCGCCCAGGTAAGCCTCCCAGGCTTCCAGGCTGGTGAACTGCGGGTGCGCCTTGAACGCGTCGCGCAGGATGCGGTGGATGCGTTTGCCCTGCTCATCCAGGTCCACCCAGGTGTAGCGCGCCAGCAGATCGGTGCGCGCCTGGTCGGTCTGGGCCTGGCTGTCGCGCGGGCTGGCGGGCAGCAGGTCGCGCGTCTCCAGCGCCTGGCCGTCCCAGTAGGAATCGGCCTCCAGCAACCGGCGGATCAACCCCGGCGTCAACTCCTTCAACGTCAGGCTGTCCCACTCCACCCAGGCCACCAGCGCGCCGCTGTCGGGGTCGGTGGCCATCTGCCGGACGCGCCCCTGCCAGCCGGACAACGCGGTGCCGGTATCCGGCTCGACCACGCCGGGGCGCACGCGCACGCTGTCGCCGGGCTGAACCACGGCTGCCGATTCAGCTTCCTGCGATGCCGTGAGGATCGGCTCGCTGACCGCGTCGTAAACGATCGAATGCACTTCCAGGTCAAACCACAGGTCAAATTCGCGCGCGGTGCGTTTTTCCGGCCAGGTGGCGCGGTCGGTGCACCAGCTATCCAGTTCCATTTCAAAAAGCTGCGGCTTGAAGCGTTTCAGCCAGAGCAGCGCCTCGTCGATGGTGTCCATTTCGGGCGTCAGCACCACGGTCGCATCCGCCCGCAGCTTCTCCGGCGAAACCAGGTCGTCGGTGCCGCGCACGGGCGCGCTGTTGGCCCAATCGACGAACGGCTGCAGCGGGCAAAGGACGACGGCAAAGCGGTTGATGGTTTGCATGGCGGTTCCTCCGGGGGAAATCAGGGAACAGGATTCAGCGCGCTTTTCATTGTACAACGTTTCAGACCGTTTCCGGCGGTTCTGGAATAAAATAAGGGAGGAGGAGGAAGAAGAAAACCACAGAGCCACAGAGGACACAGAGATCTCAGAGGGTTAAGAGGTTTATAGCAGTCATGAATCAGCCAGAGTAGTTATATTTCTTTTTCATCTCTTATCCTCCTTCTTTTCCTCTGTGTTCTCGGTGACCTCTGTGGCTATCTTTTGTGATCTCTGTGGCTAATCTTTCCCCCCAGGAGTGACCCATGAAAATAGGAGTCGCCTTACCCTATATAAGTGCACGCGAGATCGCCGAACTGGCCGCCCTGGCCGAAGAACACGGCTGGGACGGCGCGTTCGACGGTGATGCCATCTGGACGGTCGACCCGATCGTTTCGCTGACCGCCGCGGCCATGCGCACGCAGCGCATCCGCCTGGGCGTGATGGTGGTGCCGGTTCCGCTGCGCAAGCCGTGGAAAATCGCCTCCGAATCGGCTGCGCTGGACAACCTCAGCGGCGGGCGGATGACGCTGGCGCTGGCCACCGGCGCGACCTGGATGGGCTGGCATGCCTTCCCGGATGAGGTGACCGACACCAAACAGCGCGCCGA
>ERZ1649853.1219-NODE-1219-length-10234-cov-5.255919_pt1 | contig 10234 bp, 8 predicted proteins | sample MGYA00575353_ERZ1649853 | MGnify/ENA primary metagenome ERZ1649853 (study PRJEB40853, sample SAMN11349654) | freshwater sediment metagenome | isolation source: river sediment | host: Sediment | place: India: Okhla Barrage, New Delhi | collected 2017-02-21 ...
AGGGTGATGACCTTGCCGCCCAGCTGGTTGATCTTCTCGGTGGTGTACTGGGCGACGTTGCCCGAGCCGGACACGGCGCAGCGCAGGCCCTTGAAGTCCTTGCCCCGCGTGGCCAGCATCTCGGCGGCGAAGTAGACCGAGCCGTAGCCGGTGGCCTCGGGGCGGATCAGCGAGCCGCCCCACTCCAGGGCGCGGCCGGTGAGCACGCCGGTGTGCTCGTTGCGGATCTTCTTGTAGTAGCCGTACAGGTAGCCGATCTCGCGGCCGCCCACGCCGATGTCGCCGGCCGGCACGTCGACGTCGGCGCCGATGTGGCGGAACAGCTCGCGCATGAAGGCCTGGCAGAAGCGCATCACTTCCATGTCCGACTTGCCCTTGGGATCGAAGTCCGAGCCGCCCTTGCCGCCGCCCATGGGCAGGGTGGTCAGCGAGTTCTTGAAGATCTGCTCGAAGCCCAGGAACTTGATGATGCCCAGGTTGACCGACGGGTGGAAGCGCAGCCCGCCCTTGTAGGGGCCGATGGCGTTGTTGAACTGCACGCGGAAGCCCTTGTTGACCTGCACCTCGCCCTTGTCGTCCACCCAGGGGACGCGGAAGAGGACGGCGCGGTCGGGCTCGACGATGCGCTCGTAGATCTTGGCCTTGACGAACTCCGGGTGCTTCTTGACGGTGGGCTCCAGGGTCTCCAGGACCTCCTTGACGGCCTGGTGGAATTCCGGCTCCCCGGGGTTCTTGACCTTCACTTTCTCGATCAGTTCCTTGATCATGGACATTTTATTTCTCCTCGGCGAAAGAATTTTGAAGACGGTTTTGCTCGCGCATCGGTGTTCATTCCAAGGAAGAAATATAAGCAGATGAGGAATGATTTGTCAATCTCGCGCCTTGACAAAGAGGCAAAAAAAAACTATTAATGGGGGACATGCGATTCTTCCGCAACATCCTGGCGTTCCTGACGGCGGCCCTCCTCATCCTGCTCCTTTTCCCGGCCGTGGCCCTGGTATCCGGCGCCTTCGGCCGGCGCGAGTTCATTTACGCCGCGGCCCGCCTGGTGATCGGCGCCGTCCTGGCCGTGCTGGGCGTGCGCGCCGTCCTGCGCGGCCTGGACGCCGTCGACCGCTCGCGGACGCCGCTGATCGTCAGCAACCACCTGTCCAACCTCGACGGGCCGCTGCTGGTCCAGGTCCTGCCGTTCAACCCGCGGGTGATGATCAAGGCCGAGGCGCGGCGCCTGCCCCTGGTCGGCTGGATCATGAAGCTCGCCGGCTTCGTCTTCGTCGACCGCTCCTCCGCCTCCCGCCGCCAGGAGGCGCTGGCCGAGGCCGTCGAGCGCATCACCCGCACGCGCTGCTCCTTCCTCGTTTTTCCCGAGGGAACGCGCAGCCGCGACGGGAGGATGCGCGGGTTCAAGAAAGGCAGCTTCGTCATCGCCCGGCGCGCCGGCGTGCCGGTGCTGCCGGTGCGCATCCAGGGCAGCGACCGCCTGCTCCCGCCCGGGCGGAAGACGTGCGCCGCCGGCACGGTCGAGATCGAGTGCTTCCCGCTCCAGGACCCCGGCGCCGTCGCCGAGGAGGAGCTGGGCGCTTTCGTGCAGGACCTGCAGCGGCACATCTACGGAGGCCAGAGCGCATGAGCATCATCGATCCCGAACGCGTGCGCCTGCGCGCGCGCCTGCTGGCGGAACTGAACGAGGCGCCCGAGGTGCGGCGGGCCTTCGAGCGCCTGACCCAGGCGCTGAGGCAGGGCGGCAAGGTCCTGGCCTTCGGCAACGGCGGCTCGGCCACCCAGTCGTCGCACTTCGCCGCCGAGCTGGTCAACAAGTTCTATTTCCGCCGCCCGGCACTGCCGGCCCTGGCCCTGGCCGCCGACATGGCCAACGTGACGTCGATCGCCAACGACGAGGAGTACGGCGCCGTGTTCTCCAGGCAGGTGCAGGCCCTGGGCCGGCCCGGCGACGTCGCCCTGGGGCTGACCACCAGCGGCCGCTCGGCCAACGTGCTGGCCGGCCTGGCCGCAGCCCGGCGGGCGGGGCTGGCCACCCTCGCCCTGGCCGGCGACCGCCCGCAGCCGCTGCTGGACATCCCGGTCGACGTGGTCATCGCCGTCGGCTGCGCCGACACGCCCGCGGTCCAGGAAATGCATCTCTTCGTCCTGCACGTCATGGCCGAATGCATCGAGAAAGACCTGTTTGGAGGGGAACATGATTGAACTGTCCGCCCGGGTGAACACGATCGCCAGCTCCCCGACGCTGAAGCTGGTGCAGATCAAGAAGCAACTGCAGGCCCAGGGCAAGGCCATCCTGGACTTCGGCGCCGGCGAGCCCGATTTCCCCACGCCGGAGAACATCAAGGAGGCCGGCATCGCGGCCATTCGCGGCGACTTCACCAAATACACGCCCACGTCGGGGATCGCCGAGCTGAAGGGGGCGATCCGCGCCTCCTATCTGGCCGAGCAGGGGTACGAGGCCCAGGACGCCCAGATCGTGGTCTCTCCAGGCAGCAAGTACGGCCTGTTCCTCCTGCTGCAGGCGCTGGTCGACCCCGGCGACGAGGTGATCGTGCCGCTGCCGTACTGGGTTTCCTACCCGGAGATGGTCCGGTTTTGCGGCGGCACGGCCGTTTTCGCCGACCACCTGCACGGCGAGCGGCCCCTGCGCATCGATTCCGCCTCCTACATCTCCCGCTGGACGAAGCGCACCAAGGCGGTGATCGTCAATTCCCCGGCCAATCCCAGCGGCATGGTCATGGCGGGAGAGGACCTGGCCGAGGTCATCCGCTTCTTCCACGGCAAGGGGGTCCTGGTCGTCGTGGACGACTGCTACCGCAAGATCCTGTACGGCGAGAAGGAGTACCCGTCGCCGCTGACGCTGCGGCCTGCGGCCAACGGCCACGTGGCCGTGGTCTGCTCGCTTTCCAAGACCTATGCCATGACCGGCTGGCGCCTGGGCTATACGATCGCCCCGGCGGCGCTGGCCGCGGCCATGACCAAGATCCAGGAGCACTCGACCTCCAACCCCTGCTCCATTTCGCAGAAGGCGGCGGTGGAGGCCCTGGCCGGAAGCCAGGAGGCGGTGCGCGCCATGGTGGAGGAGTACCGCCGGCGCCGCGACTATTTCGCCGGGCGCATCGACGCCATCGGCCGCATCGCCTATGCCCTGCCCGACGGCGCCTTCTACTTTTTCGCCGATTTCTCCCACTACGTCGGCGCCAAGGGGCTGAAGGACGACAATGCGCTGGCCATGGACATCCTCGAGAAGCTCAACATCATCCTGGTGCCGGGCTCGGCCTTCGGCGCTCCGGGTTACCTGCGCATCTCCTACGCCACGTCGCTGCCCGACATCCGCGCCGGGCTGGACAAGCTTGAAGCCTATCTGAAGTCATGAGCCGGGGAGCGGGCGCCGCGGTCCCCTGGAGCTGACGATGCTGGACTACAAGGACGTCACGTTCTCCTTCCAGGACCGGCGCCGGCGCCAGCGCCGCCGCCGCCTGTTCCTGGTCCTGCTGCTGCTGCTGGCCGGCGGCGTTTTCCTGGGGCTCCATTGCCTGAAGGCCGGCGCGGCCGTGGCCGCCATCGAGGAACGGCTGCTGGCCGGCAGGCTCGAAGAGGCCGAAGCCCGGCTGCGGCGGCCGCCTTCGCCCTTTTTCCAGCGCGGCAGCTTCCGCCGCCGGCAGGCGCTCGACGACCTGCTGCGCGGGCGCCTGGACCAGGCCCGCGAACGCCTCGCCGGCCTGAGCCGGGGCCGCTCCGCCTCCAGGGTCCGCTCGCGGCGCTTCCTCGATCTTTTCCTCGCCCGCGGCGATTTCGCCGCGCTGGACCTTTACGCCGCCCATCTCGTTCCCGCCGGCGGCGATGAGGCGCTCTGGTTCCACGCCCTGGCCCGCGCCGCCTTCCTCGACGCCGAGGGCGCTGAAAAAGCCCTCGCCGCCCTGTCCCCCGCCTACCGCCAGGCCAATGCCAAGGCCGTCGGGCTGTTGGAGCGCTTCACCCGCTCCCTGCGCTCCGGGAAGCTCGACTATGTTTTCGACCGCCGCGACGAGCCCCTGGCCTGCTTCGACCTCGGGCGGAACGCCAGCCGTTCCCTGCTGCCGGGGATCGACCTCGCTCCCTTCGAGGCCGAATTCCGCAAGGGCGCCCGCCGCTTCGGCCTGACCCTGGACGCCGGCCTGCAACGGTCGATCGGCCGCCTGTTCCAGGGGCGCTTCGGGACGCTGGTGCTCCTGGAAATTCCCGAAAACGCCGTCATCGCAGCCTATTCCAAGCCCAGGTCAGGCAAGCCCGCCGACGCCGCCTTCAGCCAGCAGTTCGCGCCCGGTTCCATCGTCAAGCTCGTTTCGCTGCTGGCGTACCTGCGCTCGGGGGCCGAGGTCTTCCCCCTGCAGTGCCCGGGGAACATCGTCCTGGAAGGCAGGGTGCTTTACGAGCTGGAACGGCACGGGACGGTGCAGGACGCCGCCCAGGCCCTGGCCCGATCATGCAACGTCGCCTTCGCGCGCATGGGCCGGGAGACGGGGGAGGCGGCGTTGGCCGATCTCCTGCGCCGCTTCCTCTTCAACGGCCCTCCCATGCGCGACGATTTCCTTTCCTTCGCCGCCGGGCGCTTCGAGCCAACAGGGGGAAGCAGCCTGCGCCTGGCCCGCCTGGCCTCGGGGCTGGGCGGGGTGACGCTGACCCCGGCCCACGCCGCCGTGCTGGCCTCGACCTTCGCCCAGAAGGGGGTATACTTTCCTCCCTACCTGATCGCCGATATCCGCAACCTGTTGGACATCGGCTTCCACCGGCACCAGCCGCGGCCGCGAACGCTGCTCGCCGACGACCTGAATTTCCTGAGCGTGCGCCAGGCCATGGCCGCGGTGATCGAGGACGAGAAAGGGACGGGCCGCAGGCTGCTCGACCTGCCGGTCCGCCCGGCCGTCAAGACCGGCACCACCGCCAATCCGGCCGGAGGCCTGGACGCGGTCATCGCCGGCTTCCTGCCGGCCGACGCCCCGCGCTACGCCTTCGCCTTGCGCCTGGAAGGGGGGGGGCGCGCCGACATCCAGGGAGCCGCCTTCCTGCGCGAACTGCTGCCCCTCCTGGACTTGGAGTGACATGAAAAGAACCATCCTCTTCCTCTCTGGCCTGGTTCTGGGTGCATCCCTGGCGGCCAGGACGCTGGTGCTGCCCCTGGCCGTCGATACCCAGAACCACACCTCCTACCAGTGGCTGGGCAAGGCGGTCTCCTTTTTCCTGGCCGCCGGCCTGGAGCAGAACTCGCTGCCGGCGTGCGAGGAAGACGAGGTGCGGGAACTGCTGAGCCGCAACTGGGTCCGCTTCCCCTACGAGATCACCAAAGCCACCGCCCTGGTGCTGGCCGGAGAGGCCGGGGCCGACAGGCTGATCTGGGGCAAGGTGCTCTACAGCGACAGGAGAACGGCGCAGATGCAGGTCCAGCTGTTCCTGCTCGACGTCGGCCGGCCGCGGCAGGAGGCGCTGCCCCTGGTGCGCGGCGGCTTCCTGGAGATGTTCCGGCTGCAGGAGGACCTGCTGCGCCAGGTGCTCCATGCCGTCGCCCCGGACCGGCGCGAGGTCGTCCTGCCGAAACTGGGCATGACCCTGCCCGAGTACGAGCGGTTCATCAAGAGCCTGCTGCTGGCCGACGCCGGCAAAAAGCTCGAGCTGCTGGCCCCGCCGGGCGCGGCCAGCCGCTCCGATTTCGTCCACCTCGAACTGGCCAAGGCCTACCTGGAGAAGGGCAACGCCGCGGCCGGCCGCGCCCACCTGGAGCGCCTTGGCGATGCGCCATTTTTCCTCGACCGCAAGGAGTTTTTCCTGGCCCTGGCCGACCGCCAGTCGGGGGCGAGCGATGCCGCGCTGAACCGCTTCATCCGCCTGCAGCAGCGCAACGCCTTCCCGGTCGCCACCCACAACAACCTCGGCGTCCTGTACCTGGCCCGCGGCGAATTCGCCCTGGCCGAACAGTGCCTGCGCTACGCCCTCTACCTGCGCCGCGATCCCGGCATCCAGGCCAACCTGGTCCTGCTGCTGCGCGCCATGGGCCGGGAGGACGCGGCACGGCAGGAGCTGGCCCTGGCGCTGCGGCGCTTCCCCGAGGATGCGAGGCTGCTGCGGCTCTTCGCCGCGGCGCTGGCCGTTGCCGAGAACAGCGGCGACCTCGCCCGGGCTTTCCGCGATCACCTGGACCTGCCCCTTCCCGGGGACGGCGCACCGGCCGTCGAGGCGCATGTTTTCGGTCCGGGCGCCGCCACTGCCGCCGGGGAGGACGCGGCGGCCAACCTGCCCTATATCGAGGCCCGCAACCTGTTCCTGGAGAACGATTTCGACGGCGCGGCGCAGAAAGCGGAGGAGGCGATGGAGGGCAATCCCTTCCTGGCCGAAACCCATCACCTGCTGGCCCTGCTCGCCCTGCGCCAGGGCCAGCCCGACCGGGCCCTGCTGTTTTCCCAGAGCGCGCTGTTCCTGTCCGAGACGCTCGACAATTTCCTGCTGCGGCTCAAGGTGCACGAGACCGGGGGCGACAGGGAGGGATTCCGCCTCACCCTGGAGAGGGCGCTGCGAAAATTCCCCCGCAGCCCGGAGCTCCTGGAGCGGGCCGGCCGCGGAGGCTGAGGCCGGGGAGGCGGACCCGCCGGTGATCATCAGCGCCTCGCGCCGCTGCGATCTCCCCGCCTTCCACGGCGAGGAATTCATGGCCGCCTTGCGCGCCGGCGCGATCGATGTCGGCCACCCGTTCCGGCCGCGAGCGGCACGGCGGGTGAGCCTCCGCCGCCAGGACGTCGACGCGATCGTTTTCTGGAGCCGCGACGTCCGACCGTTCCTGCGCCACCTGCCGGAGGTCGAGGAGAGGGGCTACCCCTCCGTCTTCCTGTTGACGTTGACTGCCTATCACCGACCGCTGGAGCCCGCGGTCCCCGAAACCGGCGAGGCGCTTGCGGCCTTCCGCCGGCTGGAACAGGCGGTCGGCCGCCAACGCATCGCCTGGCGCTACGACCCGGTCCTGCTGCTGCCGGGGCTGGACGCCGGCTTCCACATGGCCAATTTCGCCCGCCTGGCCTCCCGCCTGGCCGCCCACGCCGCCAGGGCGATCGTCAGCTTCTTCGATCCCTATCCCGCGGCGCTGCGGCGGCTGCGCCGGGCCGGCTTCGACCCGGCCGGTGCCTCCGGCTCCCCGCGGCAGCAGGCGGAATTGCTGGCGGCTTTCGCCGCCGCCGCCGCCCGCGAGGGGATGGGCATCCAGTCCTGCGCCGAGGACGCCGAGGGCGCCGCCGTCGCTTCCGGCAAGTGCATCGACGAGGAATGGCTCAACGGGCTGTTCGGCCTGCGCCTGGCCTACCGCAAGGACCCGGGACAGCGCGCGCTGTGCCGGTGCCAGCGCAGCGTCGACATCGGCTCCTATGGCGATTGCGCCCACGGATGCCTGTATTGCTATGCTAGACGGTAGACGTTAGACGCTAGACGGTAGCAAGAGAAAAACCATGAAAACACCGTCTGATCAGAATTCAGGGCACAGGGTTTTCCCTTTTGCAAAAAGGTATATAATGGGCCAGTCGGGAACCGGAGGTGGACCATGAAGAGAGAGAAAGCCCAGAAGATCATCCTGGGGCGGCTGGCCGTCGCCCTGCTGCTGCTGCCGGCGGCCGGCCTGGTGGCCGGAGAACTGGCGGCGATCAAGCTGAACCCACCCAGCCTGAAACGCGGCCTGCCGCTCATGGAAGCGCTGGCGGTGCGCGCCTCAGCGCGGGAATATGCGGACAGGGAGTTGAGCCTCCAGGACCTCTCCGATCTGCTGTGGTCGGCCGACGGCATCAACCGCCCGGCCGAGAACAAGAGCACGGCGCCGTCGGCGATGAACGCCCATGACGTGCGCATCTACGTGTTCATGAAGACCGGAGCCTATCTCTATGACCAGCAGAAGCATGAGCTGGCGCCGGTCCTGGCCGGCGATTTCCGCTCGCAGATCGCGATGGCCCGGCCGCCGCGGCCTGCCGCGGACATTGCGCCCCAGGCGACTCCTGCCGCGGCGGCGCCGTTGCCTCCGGCGCCGCTCCAGCCTCCGCTGGAGATCGTTCTGGTTTCCGACGGCGACCGCTTCCGCCACGGCAGTCCCGAGCAGAAAGCGGTCTGGGGCGCCCTCGACGCCGGGATCGTCTCGCAGAACATCTCGCTGTTCTGCGCCGCCTGCGGATTGAAGACCCGGCCCAAGGCGTCGATCGACAGGGACAAGGTCAGGGAGCTTCTCAAGCTGACCGCCGCCCAGGTCATTTTTCTCAACCATCCGGTCGGCTATGCGGGATAGCCGGTTGCGGCTTGAACCAAACGACGGCGGCGGTCGTACCAGTGTTTTCCGTCCGGCGGCCCGCCGTCTCCCACGGCGAAAGGGCCTTTCAGGGAGGTAACGCGTGAAAAAGAGCGGATATCGTTCGATCGAGCTGGAATCGAAACTGGAGCGCCGCGATTTTCTCAAGATCGGCGGCGGCTCGCTGCTCGGCGCCGGGCTGCTCCTGGGCCGGCCGCCCCTGTGGGGGCAGGAAACGGCCAAGCCCGAGCCGCCGGCGCGGCCGAAAACGAACGTCGACGAGGCCCTGAAGGCGCCGCGCACGAAATTCTCGCTCCCGGGCCTTTTTCCCGGTCGGGTCGTGGCCGTCAGGGACGAGCGGGCCATGAATGAAAAGGGGGTCGACGGCAAGGTGGCCGCCGCCATGTTCGCCAGGGGGATGGCGGCCCTCACCGGCAGGTCCCTGGCCGATAGCTTTTCGCTCTTCTTCGCGAAGGAGGACGTGGTCGGCATCAAGGTCAACCCCGTCGGCGCCGGCCTGATCTCCACCCGCCTCGAAGTGGTGGACGCGGTCATCGCCTGGCTGCGCCGCGGCGGCATCCCGGCCGCCAACATCGTCATCTGGGACCGCTTCGACTACATGCTGGCCGACGCCGGCTTCACGCCGGCGCGCTTCCCCGGCGTCGCCATCGAGGGGCTGCAGACCATGGACGAGGCGGCGGCCGAAGGCAAGAGCCAGGACGACAGCCGCTGGCTCGACCCGGACGGCCGCCACGTCAGCGAGAAGAACTTCGACCTCGACTGCTACTATTTCGCCGACGTCGACGCGCCCAAGGACAAGCCCTACCTCAACCAGCACGTGTTCAACGGCAAGTACTCCTATTTCGGCAAGCTGCTGACGAAGAAGCTCACCAAGATCATCAACGTGCCGGTGTTCAAGAACACCGGCAACGGCGTCTCCATGGCCACCAAGAACCTGGGCTACGGCGCCGTGTGCAACACCAACCGCCTGCACCGCCCGCTGTTCTTCGACGTCTGCACCGAGGTGCTGGCCTTCCCGGTGCTGCGCGACAAGCTGGTGCTGAACGTCACCGACGGCCTGCGCGCCCAGTACGACGGCGGGCCGGGGCCGCTGGCCCAGGCCACCTGGTTCCTCAACACCCTCTACTTCGCCAGCGATCCCTTCGCCCTGGACATGACCTGCCACAACCTGATCGTGCGCAAGCGCAAGGAGATGCAGGTGCAGGTGAACGAGCACCCGAAGTACAGCGAGTACCTGCGCTACGCCGAGCGCCTGGGCCTGGGCGTGGCCGACCCGGCGAAGATCACCTTCGTGCAGGCATAGGCGGCGCGTGAAGCGGTCGCTCCTGGCCCTGCTCGCCCTGGCGGCGCTGGCATTCCCGCTGCGCCCCGACGGCAGCGGGCTGGACTTCCCCGCCGACGGCTTCGCTCCCGGCTGGAGCCGCGCCGGCGCGGTCGAGACCTACAACCCCTCGGCGCTGTACAACGTCATCGACGGCGGCGCCGAGCTGTTCCTGGAGATGGGGTTCGTCGGGCTGCGCGTGCAGAAGTACGCCGGCGCCGGCGCCGAGATCGCCGTCGAGGACTACCGCATGGACGGCGCCGCCGCGGCGCTGGGCATCTACCTGCTGAAGTGCGGCCGCGAGACGCCCGTGGCCGGGATCGCGGCCCGCCACTCGGGCGATGCCTTCCAGGTCGCCCTGCTGAAGAACGACCATTTCATCTTCCTCAACAACTTCAGCGGCCGCGCGGACCTGCTGCCGGTGATGAGGGAGCTGGCGCGGCGGCTCGACGAGGCCATCCCGGCCGGCGCCGCGGTCGGCGAACTCGACGTCCTGCCCGCCGACGGGATGGTGCCGGGCTCGGCCCTGCTGCTGCGCGGCCCCTACTCGCTGCAGGCGGTCTACACCCTGGGCGACGGCGACGTCCTGCTGCTGGAGGGGA
>ERZ1649853.1224-NODE-1224-length-10204-cov-4.765396_pt1 | contig 10204 bp, 7 predicted proteins | sample MGYA00575353_ERZ1649853 | MGnify/ENA primary metagenome ERZ1649853 (study PRJEB40853, sample SAMN11349654) | freshwater sediment metagenome | isolation source: river sediment | host: Sediment | place: India: Okhla Barrage, New Delhi | collected 2017-02-21 ...
GGCCTGATGGCCAGGCGGAAGGGAGGCCGCAGGAGGGAGCCGCGCCAGTCCCATGCCAGCGAAAGGATGAACCCGGTGATGGCCCAGATGGGGACGTACAGGAAAAAGTTCGCCCGGCGGTTCAGCTCCACGAAGGGGGCCGGCAGGCTGAACAGCAGGAAGAGCAGCGGGAACAGGAACAGCGTGGCCAGCAGCACGGTGGCGTTCCGGTCCCGGCGCCACAGGTGGAGAAGCGATGCCAGGGCCCCCAGCAGCCCCAGCACCGCCAGCCATGTCCACGGCAGGCACCACAGCTTGATGGTGAACAGGGAAATGAGGGAGCCGGTGAGGGTGGTGGTACCTCCTCCCCCGGACTGCATGCCCACCAGGTGGATGTATGCCGGCACATAGGGGAGCGACAGCACCACCCCCGCGAGCACCCCCAGGGCGGGGTTGAGCCAGTACCGCCCGCCCCGGCGGCGGTTGGTGAACAGCAGAGCGCCCACCAGGATGGCGCAGAGGGGCACGAAGAAGGCGGCGGTCAGCTGGTGGAAGCCGATGACCAGGGACCCGAACAGGCCGGCCAGCAACGCGTTCCATTTCGAGTCCGAGTCGAAGGTCAGCATGTAGAAATACACCGACAGCATGGTGAAGAGCACGCCGAACATGGTGATGTAGCCCCAGGAGAGCATGTTGGCGTAGGCCGGTGTCAGCACAAAAAGGAGTGACACGGCCACCGCGATCCAGGGACGGGACACCCGCCGGGCGATCAGGTAGCAGGGTATGCCCATGGCCACGGAGGCGGTGACGCCGAGCAGCTTGCCGCCGTTGAGGTCGCCGAATACCAGGGTGAACAGCTTCAGCGGGATGGCGATCAGCGGGGGGCGGAGCAGCCCGGTCCCGGTCACGTCATGGCCGAAGAGGGTGTTCATGGTGATCAGGTAGTTGGCCATGTCCTGGCCCATGTCCAGGTGCTGCCGCACCACGAGGTACCTCAGGATGGCCACGACGAGGAGGGAGAAGAGGAAGACCAGCGTGGGCAGATGGGGCTTGAGCCGTTCCCAGGACAGAAGTGCCTTCATGTGCTGGGCCCATGAAGACTTCATGGCGTCAGCCCAGGGCCTTCCGGTAGGCGGCCTCGGCGTCCTCCGCGATGCGGTCCCAATCGTAAGCGGCGGCGAAGTCGCGGCAACCCTTCTCCCAGTCCGACCTGGCCAGAACCTGCTGGATCTTGTCGGCCATGCTGTCGGCGGTAAGGCCGCAGACGTAGCCGTTGCGCCCGTCCTCGATCAGGTCCTGCGCGGCGTTCTGGGGGTGATTGACGGTGACCACCGGTATGCCGCAGGCATTGGCCTCCAGCACGACGTGGCTGAATCCCTCGCGCATCGACGGGTGGACCAGGATCCGGGAGGCCTTCATGTGGGAGTAGACGTCGGCATCGCGCTCCACCCGGCCCAGGAAGCGGACGCTGGCGTCGATGCCCATCTCGCGCGACTGCCGCTCCAGCGACTCCTTCTCCGGACCCTGCCCGATGATGATGCAACCCATCTCCTGTCCCCGCTGCTTGAGGACCGCGACGGCCTGGAGGAGCTGGATGACGTTCTTCTCCTGCGCCAGGCGGCCGGCGAAGATGATCCCGTTGGATTTGGGCCACTGGGCCGCGCTGTCGATGGCGGCCGTGTCAACACCGCAGGCGACGATGTCCGCCTCTTTGCGCCCCAGCTTCGCCAGTGCTGATCCGGTGTGGCGTGAGATCACGATGGCCCGGTGGGGCAGGCGGACCGTCAGGCGCTCGATGGCCCTGCCCAGCGCCCCCTTGCGTCCCAGGTACTCGTACCAGTAGTCGTCCCACACCTCGTGCCAGGTGATGACCAGGGGGGACCGCCTGACCAGGGCGCAGCACCAGGCGGAGAAGCAGGGGAAGTAGGGGAAGTTGGCCACCTCCACGACATCGAACTTCTCCTTCAACAGCGGGGGCAGCACCCTGGCGGCGAAGTACAAGGCGCCCTTGATGGAGCGGCGGCCTTCCACGAACAGCGGCTGGGCCGGGCAGACGCCGCGGAACCGGACCCCCTCCCGGTACATGACGTCGCCGCCGCCCCAGTACTTCATGCCGAAGATGGTCACCTCGTGGCCCATCCTGACCAGGCGCCGGGCTATCTCCCAGTTGCGCTTCTGCACCCCCCCGACCACGTAGGGATGAACGACGTCATAAACGAAAGCCAGTCTCATGGTCCGAACCGTTCAGTTGCGCTGCCGGCGCAGGGCGGTCAGGCAGCCGGCTATCCTGGCCGCAGCCTCCTCGGTGATGTTGGCGCCGCTGGGCAGGCTCAGCCCCTTCCGGGACAGCTCCGCGGCCACCGGGAATCCCGATGGGTCGCGGAAATGCGGCGGCATGACGTGCAAGGGGTAGAAGAAGGGCCTGGTCTCTATTCCCTGTCCCGCCAGCTCCCCGATGATGTTGTCTCTGTTGATGCCGAAGGTGTCTTCGATGAGTATGGAGTACAGCCAGCAGACGCTCTCGGCCCAGGGCATCCTCGGCGGGAGCCTGATGACCCCGCTCTCCGCGACGTGCCTCAGGGCGGCGTCATACCAGCCGGAAACCAGCCTCCTCTGCCGGATGAGGCCGTCCAGCCTGTCGACCTGGGCGCACCCCACGGCGGCCTGGAGGTTGGTCATCCGGTAGTTGTAGCCAACGACATCGTGCCAGTATCTTCTCCCCGGACTGGCGCCATGGTCGCGCAGTATCCTCATCCTCTGCGCCAGGTCCTGGTCCCCGGTCAGGCACATCCCCCCCTCCCCGGTGGGGATTATCGGGTTGCCGTAGAAGGAGAAGCAGTTGACGTGCCCGAAGGAGCCGACCTTGCGGCCCCGAAGCCCTGCGCCGTGGGCCTCCGCCGCATCTTCAATCACGTAGAGCCGGTGCCGGGCGGCGATGGCGCTGATGGCCTCCATGTCGCAGGGGTGGCCGTACAGGTGCACGGGTATGATGGCCCTGGTGCGTTTGGTGATGCTGGCTTCGATGAGATCCGGGTCCAGGCACCAGTATGACGGGTGGGAATCGACCAGGACCGGTTCCGCGCCGCAGTAGGTGACGGCATTGGCCGTGGCTATGAACGTGAGCGCCGGGACGATGACCTCATCGCCCTTACCGATGCCCAGCGCCTCGAGGGCCAGGTGCAGGGCCGTGGTGCCGTTGGAGGTGGCCACGCCATGCTGCACCCCGCAGTAGCGGGCGAACTTCCGCTCGAACTGCGGTATGAACTCCCCCTGGGAGCTGATCCAGCCGCTCTGCACGGCCTGCACCACGTTCTTCAGCTCCTCGGGGCCCAGGGACGGCTCGGCAATGTGTATCATGGGCGGCTATTCCCCGATGGCCCTGGTCAGTATCCTGGCATCGCTGGGATAGCTCGGGGCATCCCACGGGAACGCTTCGCCCGCCAGACAGCGCTGCCAGCGATGCATGTCCTCTTTGACCATGATGTCCACCAGGTCGTCGAACTTCACGGCCGGCTCCCATCCCAGGAGGCGTTTGGCCTTGGAGGGGTCGCCCTGGAGGCATTCCACATCGAGCAGCCTCAGGAACTTCTGGTCCACGTCGACATGCTCCTCCCAGTCGAGGCCGGCGGCGGCGAAGGCCTTCTGGGCGAAGTCCCTGACGGAGTGGGTCTCGCCGGTGGCGATGACGTAGTCGTCAGGACGCGGCTGCTGCAGCATCAGCCACATGGACTCCACGTACTCGGGGGCGTACCCCCAGTCCCTGCGGGCTTCCAGGTTGCCCAGCGCCACCCTGTCCTGCAGGCCCAGGGCGATCTTGGCGACGGAGTTGGATATCTTGCGGGTGACGAAATCCAGGCCGCGCACCGGCGACTCATGGTTAAAGAGTATCCCATTGCAGGCGAATATGCCGTAGGCCTGCCGGTAGATGACCGTCAGCCAGTACCCGTAGAGCTTGGCCGCGGAGTACGGGCTGCATGGGTTGAAGGGGGTGGTCTCGCTCTGCGGCGGCGAGTTGCCGTTGCCGTACAGCTCGCTGGTGGATGCCTGGTAGAACTTGATCTCGCGGCTGGATTCCCTTATCGCCTCCAGGATCCGGGCGACGCCGAGGCCGGTGATGTCGCCGGCGCTCACCGGCTGGGCGAAGGAGGCCCCCACGAAGCTCTGTGCGGCCAGGTGGTAGATCTCGTCCGGCTGCGAGATGTTGACCGCGGATATGATGGACGCGGCGTCAACCATGTCAGCCGGGATCAGATGAATGCGATCGAATATGCCGAGGTACTGCAGCCTCCAGAAGTTGGGCGTGGAGAGCCTGCGGTAGGTCCCGAAGACCTGGTAGCCCTTGTCGAGGAGCAGGCGGGCCAGGTAGGCCCCATCCTGTCCCGTTATGCCCGTGATCAGCGCGTTCTTCACTACTTCGCTCCTCGTCCGGCCAGGCGGAGGCCGCCCCTACCGGACCACCCTCTTCTTCGCTATGTGCAGCATGTCCGTGAACCCGACCTTCCATCCGTTGAGCAGCTTCGTCTGGCCGATGCGATGGCTGTACCGTATCGGTGCTTCCTTCCATCGGCACCGGGCGTAGTAGCAGGCTTCGATCTTGATCTCGTGGGAAAGCGGCCACGAGTTCGAGTTCAGCCTCAGGCCGGGCAGAATGCTCTTCCGGAACATCCACATGCCTGATTCCGGGTCCCTCATTCTGAGGCCAAAGAGGATCCTCGTCTCGAGGGCCAGCAAAGCGTTCCCCTGCCTGTTCTGGATGGACATGGCGCCTTTGTCCAGGGCAGCGAACCGGTTGGTGGTCAGGAAGTCGAGCTGCTCGCGGTCAAACTGCTCCAGGATCACGGGGATGGCGTCCAGCGGGTAGGTCCCATCGGCATCCGCGGTCACAATGACCTCCCCGCCGGCGGCCTGGAAGCCCTTCTTCAGGGTGCTGCCGTAGCCGCGGACGGGTTCCGAGATGACGTCGGCGCCCTCTTTCGCGGCCAGCTCCGCGGTACGGTCCCGGGAGCCGTTGTCGACCACCAGGACCTGGGTTCCGTACCCCACCTTCTCTATCTCGGCCCTGGGGATAGCATTGATGGTGTGGGCAATCCCTTCTTCCTCGTTCAGCGCCGGGATGACGACGGTAAGCGTTCTCTCGGTCATGATATCCGCGCAGCCGTACCTATATTACCCTAGCAGGCGGGAATGCACAAAGACCCCCCGCCTTTCCGGCGCCGGCCCCTGACGATCAACCAGACCCCCGTGCAGCACACCAGGACCCAGGCCGCCCCGCTGATGGAGCCGGCGGCGGTCCTCGACGGGGAGGAGTGGAAGTCGAGCGTCACCTGGTGCTCGCCGGGCTCGAGGCGGAAGGCATTTAGGCATTCGTACATGGGCTGCGACGGGGTGCTCTCCCCGTCGACCCTGGCCGCCCAGCGGGGGTGGTAGCTCTCCGACAGGACCAGCCAGGAGGGCGAGTCGACACTGACGGTCAGGCGATACTGGCCCGGGCGCAGCTGGTCGTACGCGATGCCCGTGTCGATCTCCTGGGCGGCCACCGAGAGGCGGTCGAAGTGGAGGGAGATGGTCCGCTCCGTCTCGAAGCGGCTGCGCTCGGAGGGGCCGAAGGCCAGGGTCTGGAGCTGGACGGGGTCGAGCCGGCCATTCTCGTCGGTGGAGTCCATCAGGGTGAAGAGGGAGAGGGGGGCGCTGATCTGGTTCCAGCCGGCCTGGATGCCGTCCGCCACGAAGGTCACCAGGCTGTAACGGCTCCCGTCATCCTCGATCAGGTCCAGGCGCAGGGAGATGTCGGGAAGTCCCCGATCGCTGTAGACGTCCAGGCAGATGGCATCCTGCGCGGTGAGGCCGACGGTGCGGAGGTCCACGGCCAGGCCGGCGCTCTCCGGCCCCGGGTCCGCGAAGGTGAAGTCGGCCTTCAGCGTCCTGTCGGAGGAGCGCGCCAGCGCGGTGTCCAGGGAGAGCGACACGCTGTCTTCCGCAGGGCTGACGGCCACCCGGTCTCCGTCCCACAGGGCGACGCTTCGCTCATCCGAGAGGGTCAGGGCGAACAGCCTGGGGAGCATGGCCTGGTTCTCGTAGATGTCGATGGTGTCGCTGGTCCACGCCCTGTCGAACCGGCCGTCCAGGATGACGTTGGGCGAGAGCGGATGGCTCTTGTCGATCAGGACGTACTTGACGTTGAAGTAGCTCAGCCAGCCGCTGAGGTCCAGGGGGCCCTCGGCCAGCCGGGCATTGAATGACTCCAGGACCGCGGCGGTGTACTTGACCGCCGAGGACAGGCCCGGGCCGTACAGGGTCTCTTTGCCATGCAGGTAGGTCCAGAATACCGGCCGTATCATTTCTCCGGCCTGGCTGTCATGGGTGTAGGCGTCAAAGGGGGGATCGGCCACACGGTAGTCGCCGTCCTCCTGCTCGGCCACCCAGTCCATGGCCGCGGCCACGTCACCCTGCAGGGTGTAGGTGCTGAAGGCCGTCCGGGTCTCCTGCCAGGTGTTGCCGGCCACGATGAGGCCCGCCAGGGCCGGGATGAGGAGGGGGACGGCGGCACTCCGGAGCTTCGGGACCCGGATGCGCCCCAGCCGCTCCGTGGCGACGCGGACGAAGAGCCCGGTCAGCACGGCGCAGGCGATGCAGGGAAAGAACAGGAACCTCACCGGGGTCCTCAGCCTGTCGAAGAGGGGCACGAAGCGGTGCGCCACCCCGTAGAGGTCCACCGGGGACTGGTCTCCCATGGCCAGGAGAATGCTCACGAAGACGCAGGCCGAGAAGAACCAGGCGTACCCGTTCCTGCGGTTCAGCACCAGGCCGGCCAGCACCAGGACGAAGGGGACCAGGCGCAGGGCCTCCAGCAGGGCTGACCCGGCGGACCCGAAGGCGCTGGAGGTGGCGCAGCAGAGCGAGGGGCGCAGTGTCACCGCCTGCCAGAAGCTGGCGGTATAGTAGCTGGTGTCCTCCACGGTGAAGCTGGTGGCGAAGGAGTACCGTATGTCGGAGATGAGAGGGAGCCACCAGAAGGATGACAACAGGAGTGCCAGGCAAAAGGAGCCGGCGGTGGCGGCCACGGCCGTCCGGACATACGCGCCACCCCTGCCCCGTTCCCACCAGGTGCGAACGATGACATAGAGCACCAGGAAGGGTCCGGCGAGGAGGGGAAGCACCTGGGGGAAGGTGAGGGTCAGGAGGGCCAGCACCATTCCGTTCAGGAGAACGTACTTCAGGCCCGGGGCCTTTGTCAATCTCTCCAGCAGGAGCAACGCGAGGGGCAGCAGCATGTACGGGGTGCTGAACGAGCCCTGGTGGCCTTCGAAGCCGACGTCGATGATGTGGTAGGGGGCGAACACGTAGGCCAGGCCGGCCACGATGGCGGCGGGCCGGCTCGCGGTCAGCTCACGGACGTAGAGGCAGGCGAAGACCCCCGACAGGGCGAAGAAGGAGAGAAAGAGCAGCTTGGTGCCCAGCACCCAGCCGAACACCAGACCGGGGAGCAGGACCAGGAGGGCGGCCAGCGGCGAGTGCACCGAGAACTGGACGTGCCCCATGAACCAGTCGGTGCTCCAGCCGGACAGGGTGTGGTAGGTGAAGATGGAGGTGCTGGCGGCCCTGGCCGAAAGCATGTCCGCCACAGCGTCGTGCCCCTTCGGCAGGTCCAGGTTCAACCAGCCGCTGGTGGCTGCGAGGGCGATCACCACGATCAGGGCGATGTCCCAGGTCCGGTGCTGCCGGATATGCGGTGCCAGCCGGACCATCACCAGGGACCCGTTTCTCCGGACGGCTGCCAGCGGGCCCGGCCGTTCCGGCCGGGCCGCGGATGTGAAATTCCCCACAGTGTCATGTTATACTACTCACGTTCTGATTTACAGGCAAGACAGCGCTCGGCGCTGGCTTTTGCGAGGTGGTCGAACTATGAAGACGGTTATTCTCTGCGGCGGCAAGGGCATGCGCCTGCACGAGGAAACGGAGAATCGGCCCAAGCCGCTGGTCCCTGTGGGCGGCCGCCCCATACTCTCCCATATTATGCGTATCTACGCGCAGGCCGGCTTCCGCGAGTTCGTTCTCTGCTTGGGCTACCGGGGGGACGCCATCAAGGATTTCTTTCTGAAGTACGAGGCCATGAGCAACGACTTCACCATCAGGCTGGGCCGCCAGCACGGCATAGACTACAACAGCTCTCACGAGGAACAGGACTACCAGGTCACGCTGGCCGATACCGGCCTGGAGACGATGACGGGCGGGCGTATCAAGAAGATCGAGAGGTATATCGACGGCGACACCTTCATGGTGACCTACGGAGACGGGCTGGCCGACATTGACATCGACGCGCTGCTCCGGTTCCACCACAGCCACGGCCGCGTGGGGACGGTGACGGCGATCCACCCGTCTTCCCGCTACGGCGTGCTGGACGTCAAGGGGGACGGGCTGGTGGCGGACTTCGCCGAGAAGCCGGTGATGAATGACTGGACCAGCGCCGGGTTCTTTGTATTCAACCGGAGGTTCTTCGACTACCTGGAGGGGGAGGACTGTTTCATGGAGTTCGTCACCATCCCGCGCCTGGCGCGCGAGGGACAGCTGATGGCCTACCGGCATGAAGGCTTCTTCTTCTCCATGGACACCTACCGGGACTACAAGGCCCTGAATGACATGTGTGACAGAGGACAGACGCCCTGGCTAAGAGGGTGAGCGGCGCCTCGTTCTGGCAGGACCGGCCGACCCTGGTGACGGGGGGCACGGGCCTGCTGGGCGGGTGGCTGGTCAAGCGGCTGCTCGGCCTGGGCGCGGACATCGTGTGCCTGGTCCGCGACTGGGTGCCGGGATGCGAGATGGCCCGCTCGGGCGACCTGGAGCGGGTCAACGTGGCGCGGGGCGACATCTGCGATGCGGCGCTCATGGAAAGGGTCCTGGGCGAGTACGAGGTCGACACCGTGTTCCACCTGGCGGCCCAGACCATCGTCAGCATCGCCAACCGCAACCCGGTCTCCACTTTTCAAACGAACGTTTTAGGGACCTGCACGCTCCTGGAGGCCTGCCGGCGCAGCAGCAAAGTGAAGGCCATCGTGGTCGCTTCCTCCGACAAGGCCTACGGCGACCAGGAGAAGCTGCCCTACGACGAGGGCACGCCCCTGCAGGGGCGGCACCCCTACGATGTGAGCAAGTCCTGCGCGGACCTGGTGACGCAGAGCTACCACTCTACCTACGGGCTGCCGGTGGGCATCACCCGCTGCGGCAACTTCTACGGCGGCGGGGACCTCAACTGGAACCGAATAGTGCCCGGGACCATACGGTCCATCATCCGGGGGAACCGGCCGATAATCCGCTCGGACGGACGGTACGTGCGCGACTACTTCTACATCGAAGATGGCGCGGCGGCGTACATCCTCCTCGCGGAGCACCTGGCGGCCAACCCGGGCTTGCACGGCCAGGCCTTTAACTTCTCCAACGAGACTCCGGTATCGGTGCTTGAGATCGTGGAGCGGGTCACCAGGCTCATGCGCTCCAGTCTCCAGCCGGTGGTCCAGAACGAGGTCAGCAACGAGATCCGCGAGCAGTACCTGAGCTCGGCGAAGGCCAGGAAGGTGCTCAAGTGGAAGCCGCTGGTGACCCTCGACGAGGGGCTGGGCCGCACCATCTCCTGGTACCGGGACTACCTCGGCAACGAATGACCCTCACGGTCACCCGGAAGAGCGGCCGTCCTCCCCGGGCGAAGGCCGGGCCAGCGGTCTCGCCGCCTTGTCCAGGGTACTGAAGACGAATCGCTTCTGGAGCACGTAGGCCAGAAGGGACAGCGGCAGGACTATGATGGCGCCCCCGGCCAGCCGGCCGATGCCGAGCGTGTCCTCCAGGATTCTCAGGGCCAGGTAGTTGAGCAGGTAGGTGAAGAGGTAGACCGCAAAGAACCGGAAGATGAGCCAGTTGTTCTTGTTCCGGAACACTAAAGTGCCGGTGGTCTTGAAGTTGAACAGGATGCCGCAGACCTGGCTGATCAGGGGAGCCACGATCAGTTCTACGTCGGGGGACACGATGTCCAGGGCGCGGTTCAGGAGGATGAGCAGGGCAAACACGCCGTAGCCAAAGGCGGTGTTGATGGCCCCGACGACGAAGAAGCGCAGTATCTGGACCGACCAGAGCCTGCGGACGAGATCAAAAGCCTTCCGAACCGAAGTTGATGCGCTCCTTCTCGACAACCAGCGGCCGGCGCCGGACCTGCGTGTAGATGGCCCCGAAGTACTCC
>ERZ1649853.1227-NODE-1227-length-10190-cov-6.370400_pt1 | contig 10190 bp, 8 predicted proteins | sample MGYA00575353_ERZ1649853 | MGnify/ENA primary metagenome ERZ1649853 (study PRJEB40853, sample SAMN11349654) | freshwater sediment metagenome | isolation source: river sediment | host: Sediment | place: India: Okhla Barrage, New Delhi | collected 2017-02-21 ...
CCATTTCGATTCTGGCCATTCTGGCCATGCTGCTCACGGCTTGCAGCGCCCCCAAGACCAAGGTTACCGTCGCCACCGATGCCACTTTCCCGCCGTTTGAATACGTGGATGAACAGACCAAGGAAATGACCGGCTTTGACATCGAATTGATCAAGCTGATCGCGGACAAGGCTGGTCTGGAAATCAGCATTGAAAATACGCCCTTCGATTCGGTCACGGCCGGCATCAGCCAGTGCCAGTTTGACGTCGCCATCGCGGCCATCACCATCACAGACGATCGCAAAAAGGAGATGCTCTTCTCGGATCCGTATATCAACGCAGGCCAGATCGTCGTCGTGCAGACGGGCAATACTGACATCACGGGCTACGCCGACCTGACCGGCAAGACCGTCGCAGCGCAGTTGGGCACCACCGGCGCCATCGAAGCCGAAAAGATTGCCGATGTCACCTTCAAGCCGTATGACTCCTATGATCTGGCCTTCCTCGACCTGCAGAACGGCCAGGTGGATGCCGTCATCGTGGACTACCTGACCGCGGTCGGTTTCCTGGGCAAGAATCCGGGCAAGCTGCAAATGGTTGGCGATGTCTTCACCGATGAGTCCTACGGCATTGCCGTGTGCAAGAACAAAACCGACCTGCTCGATAAGATCAATGCGGCGCTCAAGGCTCTCTCCGAAGAGGGTAAATTAAAAGAGCTGGAAACCAAGTACCTGGCCGGCGAATAACCCCATTGATGATCTGCCTGTGAGGTTGGCAACCAGCCTCACAGGCTGTTTTTTTGGAGTCTCATGAGCTCATCATCCTATCCTGCGCCCACCCCCAAACCCCTGGTTGGTTCCGGAAAAACCGAGAAAACATCGCGCATCGATCCATGGTGGGGATTGGTGGCGGTGGTTGTAGCGCTGATTCTGATCCTCAATTTCGCGTCGCCAGATCCCTACAACCGTATCCTGGTCTTCCTCCAGGAAGGCATCTGGGTGACTGTGAAAATCACCCTCATCTCCTTTCTGCTGGTCCTGGTTCTGGGCCTGGCAGTCGGCCTTGCACGGCTCTCAAAAAATACCATCTTACGCGGGATTGCCACCGTTTACGTGGAAGTGATCCGCGGCATTCCAATGATGGTGCAAATCATCTTCTGGTATTTTGCCTCACCGGCCATTGTCCAGGAAATTGGCACATCGTTGAATAACGCCTCCCTGGCCAATTTCCGCCCCGATGGCACCACTATGGCTATCTTTGGCCTGACCTTCGGCTACGCGGCTTACATGAGCGAAGTGTACCGCGCCGGCATCCAGAGCATCTCGCGCGGTCAAATGGAAGCGGCCCGCAGCCTGGGGATGACCTATTTTCAGGCCATGCGCTATATCATCCTGCCGCAGGCAGTGCGCGTTATCCTGCCCCCGGTCGGCAACGAGTTCATCACCCTGCTCAAGGATACGGCGCTCGTCAGCGCTGTGGCCGTGCCGGACATGACCCGCCGCGGGCGCGAATTCCAGGCGTCCACCTTCATCATCATCGAAACCTGGGTGATGGTTGCGCTGGTTTATCTGGTGATGACCCTGCTGGCCACCCGCCTGGTAAGTTGGGTCGAAAAACGCTCCAAATTCGAGAGGTAGCTCATGGAACCGATCATCCACATTGAAAACGTACACAAATGGTTCGGGACGGTCCATGCGCTTCAAGCCGTCAACCTCGACATCCTCAAAGGCGAGGTGGTGGCCATCATGGGGCCGTCCGGCTCCGGCAAGTCGACCCTGCTGCGCTGCATCAACCGCCTGGAGGAATTTGACGAAGGCAAAATCATCGTCGACGGCATCACGCTCGACAGCACCAAGAACATCAACGCGGTTCGCACCGAAGTCGGCATGGTTTTTCAGTCCTTCAACCTGTTCCCCCACCTGAGCGTGATGGACAACATCCTGCTGGCCCAAAAGGTGGTTCGCAAGCGCGGCCAGATCGAAAGTGAAAACAAAGCCCGCTTCCTGCTCGAGAAGGTGGGCATCCCCGACAAAGCCAACTATTACCCGCTGCAGTTATCCGGCGGGCAGCAGCAGCGCGTGGCGATTGCCCGCGCGCTGGCCATGGATCCCAAGATCATGCTATTCGATGAACCCACCAGCGCGTTGGACCCCGAAATGATCCAGGAAGTGCTCGACGTGATGACCGACCTGGCCCACGAAGGCATGACGATGGTGGTTGTTTCGCACGAGATGGGTTTTGCGCGCGCCGCCGCCGATCGGGCCATCCTGATGGATGCCGGTCAAATCATCGAAGAGGCCCCACCGGAAGTCCTGTTCACCAACCCCAAGCAGGAGCGCACCAAGTCATTCCTGTCCAAAATCCTGTAACAATTCCAGGGCGGCCGGCCGGCCGCCCGGTCTTTTTTCATTGCGGTATAATTTAGTATCAATCACCTGCATCCCGAAATACTGTAGGGGAGGTCTGTTGGTATGAAACGGCTCGCCCTCGGGCTGGCGCTTTTGCTGGTCCTACTCTCCATACTGCTCTTTGCAAAGCCCAGTTTCTCACAGGCCAACCCTGGCAGCGCGCTGGTGCTGGTCAGCCCGGCAGCCTGCCCGAGCGCAGGCTGCGCCGCCGGTCAGCGCCTCAACGTGCAGGCCAGCTACGACCTCGGCATCTTTGAGCCCGGCCCGAACCCCAACGTCCAGGTGTGCGTTTACGCACCCATCGCCTGGTCAGCCTCTCAACTGCGCCTCGATCCGCGCGGCGGCGTGACCCATGCCGCCTACACGCCCTCCATCACCTATTGCAACGAAACCGCGCCGGCGAATTACACCCTGCTCGGCGGCGCGTACGCCAACCTCACCGGCGACGCGTTTGGCGATTCGCTTGGCTTTGCCTTCCGCATCGGCGATACCGCCATTGTGCCCGGTTCGGTGCTGGTGCGCATCATGGAACAATCCGGCGGCACCTGGACGCGCACCGAACAGTCCTTCCTGGCGGTGCCAGTGGTGCCGGCGGCCTCCACGGTTTTTGTGGCCAACGATGCCGCCGCCTGTTCCATCAATACACCCTGTTATGTCAACAGCGGCGACGACCTGGCCGACGGCCTGGGCACCGGCCTGAAGGACGCCATCGATGCGCGCGCCGGAAATCCGCAGGGCAACATCGTCGTCCTGGGCAATTACGCCGTCAAAAGCCAGACGGTCTTGGTAAACCAGCCGGTGACCATTGCCGGATTAAGCGATGCCAGCCTGACCTATTCCGGGCAAGTGTGCAATCAGCCCATGCTGGGCCTCACTGCCGGGGCAACCCTGCGCAGCCTGAACGTCAACGACGGCGCCTGCGCAACCCCCAGCCGCGACCTGATTGCGGTCAACAGCGCCGCCAACGTGACCATTGAATCGAATGATCTGATCAACGGCGCCAATGCCGTCACGGTTGCAGCCAACAGCGGCAACGTACTGCTGCGCTTCAATCACATCCGCGGCAACAGCGGATACGCCGCCCTGGTTGCGACCGGCGCTGGCACAGGCCAACTGGACGCCCTGGCCAATAACCTGTACGGCAACCGCAGCGGCGCGCAGGTGGAATGCAGCCAGTTGGGGCGCGTCGATCACAATTTCTGGGGCAGCAGCGGCGTGGCGGCCTCCAATTGCACCTTCACCGCCAGCAAGCGGCTGGGCGCCGCCGTGCAATTGCGCCCCTCCGCCCCCGGCGTTCAGGCCGGCGAATTCATTGTTGGATCCAGCCTGGGCAGCGCCTTTGACGGCCAGATTTCCTTCCAGCACGCGGCGGAGGGCAGCGATTTCTCTCTGTATGTGCTCAACCACGGCTACGGCAGCCCGGAGAATATCCCGTTCACCGGCGCATCGTCCGAATTGACCCCCTGCTCGAATTACTGGGACGTGTTTCTGCCCGACGGCGTGACCCCCAATTCAACCCTGGCGCTGTATTTAAAATACAACCTCAATTCAGGCTGCACCGCCACCATCGAATCGACCGCCTACTGCGGCCAGGCCGACCCGGCGCTGCTGCCGCTGTACTGGCATGATCCGGCCGCCAACCTCACCGGCGGTTGGTCCACCACCGGCAAAAGCCTGGGCACATTCGCCGGTCAGGATACGGTCTGCCTGCCGGAAACGGATGAGCTGCGCGTGAGCATCGACACAACCGGCCGGCCAAATTTCGCCGACGACCTGAGCTTTTTGCCCTTTGTGGTCGGCGTTCCGGCGCAAAACGCGGCGGTCATGCTGACCAGCTTCTACAGCCTGTCAAATGAGTCGCAAATCCTGCTCAACTGGGCCACTTCCAGCGAATACAACGTGCAGACGTTTTACGTTCAGCGCGACGTGGTGGGCGGTAGCGGCTTCCAACGCATCTCCGGGCCAATCGCCAGCCAGGGCACGCCGCAGACCGGTGCTCCCTACCAGTACCTTGACACGGGCTTGGCCAACGGCACAACCTACCGCTACCGCCTGGAAATTGTCACCGTCAACCAGCAATCCATCTATTCCGGCGAGCTGCTGGCGACTGCTGGCATCCCCACCCCAACCCCCACCGCCACGGTGACCACCACACCAACCGCCACGGTCACTCCCACCCCCACCACAACGCTCACGCCGACCATCACAAGCACGCCCACCATCACTCGCACGCCGCCCCGCACGCGCACGGTGTATGTGGCCGCGCCCCCGTGGCCGCGCACTCCGCGCCCATCCACCTACCGCACCTCCACGCCGTCACGCACAGCCAATTCGCTCACCCGCACCGCCCAGGCAGGCAGCCAATCCACGGCTTCCTCCGGTTATCCGCCGCCCGGCGCCAGTCCAACCTCCAGCGGTGGCTACCCGGAGCCCGGGAAAACAGCCACCGGCAGTTCAGGCGGCGCCTACCCCCCACCTGGCAATGATTTGACCGCGACATCTTTGGCAGCCGCAACCGAAATGGTTGGCGAAACCGGCACGCCCACCCCGCGCACCTTCCTGACCCGCACGCCCACGGTCACAATCACGCCCACGCTGGCAGCGCCCGTGGAAGAGCCCCGGAGCCGCGGCCCCTGGCTGCCGGTGCTGATCATTCTTTCAGGAGTCGCGATCCTGGCCGGCCTGGGATGGTATTTGTGGAAACACAATATCGTCTCGCTCCCGTTCCTACCACCTGCCGGAGAGGAAGATTCCACCGGCGACGCCCGCAATGGCGAAGAAAACGAGAACTTCCCGGATAGCGAATAAGCATTTCAGGCCGATCAGCCGGATTAATTGCCAATATGCACCTGACCCCCCGGGTTCGCCGCGGGGTCAGGTCAAATAACAAACTTTGTGAAGTGTCCATCCCTGGCGAGAGTGCCATTTGGCCCCCGTCCACGCGCACCCGCGCCGGTGCTGTATTTGTCGATCCCTACTGAACTGATAAGAGGTTTTTTTTGACTTTTCATCTTTTTTATGCTATTCTACGCTCTCGGGAAAACTCCCCAAACTGTAAAAATTAACAAAGCTGGAAGGCGCGTATGCAACGCGAACGAATCTCGGAAAACGTCTATTGGTTCCAATCTGAAATTTATGCACAGGTCACCGCCGGGGCAATCACCGGCCCACAATGGGCTGCTGTCATCGATACGCTGGCGCTGCCGGAAGAAACCCTGGAAATGCGCTCGTTTATTGAAGATCAGCTTGGCGTCCCGGTCCGTTACGTGATCAACACCCACTACCACGCCGACCACTCAGGCGGCAACTGCTTCTTCCCCGGCGCAACGGTTGTCGGCAGCGAGCTTTGCCGCGATCTGCTGCTCACCAAGGGGCAGGCGTCGCTTGAATCGGCGCGCAAGCTCAATCCCGTCTTCAAGCAAATCAAAATTGTTGCCCCGCAAATCACATTCCGCGACGGATCGCTTTCGCTGCGCGTCGGCAAGAAGAACCTGGTGCTTTTTCACACGCCCGGGCACTCCGCGGATGGCATCTCCATCCTTGTGGAAGAAGACCGCGTGCTTTTCGCCGGCGACGCGTTCATGCCGCTGCCCTACATCCTCGACGGCGATTATGACACCATGGTCAACACCATCCGGAAAATCGGCAAGATGGGGCTCGAAAATATCATCCAGGGGCACGGCGATATCATCCTGCGTGGTGAAATCGACGAGGCGGTCAAAGAAAACCTGAATTACTTGACGAACCTGCGCAAAACGGTGCGCGCAGCCGCCCGGCGGCGCAATCCGGCGGATGCCCTGTTGGCGATTGACGTGGAATCGTGTGGAAAGAGCCGCGTGCACCTGGGCGGCCTGTCCGAAGAATTGCACCGCCGCAACGTTCGGTTCCTGTATAAATGCATTCAGTCTGAAGAATCCATCGAAATTGCAAAAGAAAGCGCTCTTGAAGAAGAAGAGCCGTACGAAGAATAACCCAAAAGGAACGTAAACCCAATGGCGGCCGTCCTCTGGATTTGCCGCTTTTTTATTTAGACCGTGATGCCGGGTTCGCTCCCTTTCGTTTTTGCAGGTACGCCCGCAAACCCACCGCACGTTCGTTGCCTTCGCGCAAGCGTTTTAGATTCGGACGCAGAGCCCAGAGCACAATTCCAATCGATAGAAAGCCATAAGCTACATACAACCAGGGTAAGCCAAGAAAAGCCGCCTGATAGATTGAAATCAACATGGCCAGGACTGCGACGCTGATGGTGGTCACAGACGCATAACCGATGAAAGCAAAAACCAGCCCAGCCAGCGGTATAACCAGAAACATCAATGGTCCGCCGACCGCGATGGCCCCGCCCAGGCATGTCGCGCCGCCTGCGCCGCCGCCCAGATGGACTCGGCCGTGGGTGTTTTTTTCAATCAGAAAGATCGAGTAATTGTGGCCGAGGATGGCCAGCAGCGCCGCAGCGACCTTCACCCAATCATTTCCGGGCGCCAGCCAGGCGGCAATCCAGGCAGTGGAGATGCCTTTTAGAACATCCAATCCGACCGTGAACAACCCGGCCAAAAAGCCAGCCGCGCGCATGGCATTGGTGCCGCCGGTGCGCCCGCTTTCTACGGTGCGAACATCTTTTCCGCTTGCAATTTTCACCACCAGCCAGCCAAAAGGAATGGAACCCACCAGGTAAGCGAGCAGCAGCGCCAGACCTATATTCCAGATTGTCATTGTTGATGGTCCTCCAGCTTAAACATAACCCGAAACGGCGAAAAGGATATTAAGGACTATTCCAGAGCAAGGTCAATTTCAGTAAAGCCGCGTTCATCCATCTGAAACCCGCGCAAAATCCATCCTCCGTTCACCGGCACGGCAATGATCGAAACCGCCTCCGGGTAGGCAAACTCCACCACATCCGTGGGCGACGGCGTTTGCGGGCCGCGCGGATGGGAATGGAAAATGGCAAGCAATTCCAGATCATCCTCCTCCATCCGCAAAAACGCCTGCAATTGCTCCTGCGGGTTCATGCGAAAGGCAACCGGGCTGTGCAATTCATTTTCAACCGCGATCACCCGGCTGCACAGGCTGCCGCGCCCTGCCAGCATGCCGCAACCTTCCTCCGGCAGACAGGTTGCCAGGTGATCCACCATCGCAGTGCGTAATTCCAGCGGGATGCGCATGGCTAAGCCGGAACCAGGAACGCCAGGCCGGTCATGGCAACCAACATGCTGGCCGGCTCCAGCCAAATGCTTTTACCCGGCTGGCCCTCTTCCACGCCACCGGCCAGGCTGGTGGCCGCGTAAGCCGCGCCGGTCAGCAGCAGCGCAAACCTGAGCGGGGGAGTCGGTAGATAATGCAAGCCGATGACGAGCTGCCCGACTAACAGGGCAATCCCCACCGCCCAGGCCAGGCACCAGCGGCCGTTCAAGCGCAGGAACAACGTACGCAGGCTGAGCAGCGCAACGCTTGGTACCAGGGTCGCCAGGATTTCATACAGGCGCAAGCCCGCCGCACGCGTCGAGACAGCCAGGATCAGGAACAGGCCAAACGAAACGGCGGTCAAAGCGACGCTGGCCGGCGCGTGGCGAATGTCAAAATCATCCAGCACGATATATTCTGCCAGCATCACCATCACCAGCAGCAACCCTCCCAGTGCGAACACCGCCCACCACTGCGGGCTGACTTCCAGCGTTCCGAGCGTGGTGCCCACCACCCAGGCGGTCAAACCCGGTAACAGCCAGTAGATGCGCGCCCGGCGGTCGCGAAAATGGGGATGGCTTTCAAACAGCCAGGTGCTACCGGTGGCCGCCAGCAGGGCTGTGATCGCGGAAATCAGGGCGGGAAATGTCAGGCGGATCACAATGAACACGCCCGGCAGTTGAAAAAACAACCCCCGTTCCGGGATATTAACAAAGGGCATCAAAGCGTAGGCCAGCAGCACAACCGCCACCAGGATGCTCAGCCGGTTGACTTCGGGTAAATGTTGGTGCTCTTCCATACCGGATTTATTTTATCGCGTTTTTAATCGCTTCGATAGGGGGCGCATCGCAGGGCGCGGCGGGGTTGCTGGCGCAGTTGTGGTAAAATTAGAATTCGGTGTGAGTGTCCACATGGAAAACCAGAGCCACTTGATCTCTCCTCCCCCCCGCTTGATGACGGCCATGGTAGCCGGGTTTAATGCCGTGGCAAATCACGTCTATCTCATTCTGCCGCCGATTATACTGGACGTTTTCCTGTGGTTGGGGCCGCGCCTCAGCCTGGAACGCATCCTCTCCCCGATCATTGCGGACATGACCACGACCTTCGAGCAGTTGGGCAGCCCCGACCTGACCCAGGCAATGGCGGCCAGCATTGACCTGTGGAAAGAATTCGCGCAGCAATTTAATTTCTTCAGCCTGCTGCGCACCCTGCCGGTCGGCATTCCCAGCCTGATGGCAGGCAGCGTCAACCCGGCCACGCCGCTGGGCGGCTATCCGCGGTTGGAGGTCAATTCGACCACCGGGCTGCTGCTGATTGGATTGTTGATGGCAATTTTCGGCTTGATGCTGGGTTGTTTCTATTTCTCTTCGGTCTCGCGCACCAGCGTCAAGCCGGCCAATGACGCCAACCTGTGGTGCAATAGCTGGCAGGCCGGCCAGACGATCCTGTTAACGCTGCTCTCGCTTGCGCTGGTCTTAACCCTGGCCATCCCCGGCATGCTGATCATCTCGGTGCTGACCTTCGTCAACCCCGCGCTGGCAACCGGCGCGCTGCTGGTGGCTGCGTTGTTCGGCATGTGGTTTCTCATCCCGTTGATTTTTTCACCCCACGGCATTTACACCCGCCAGCAAAACGCGGTCACATCCATGTTAACCAGCGCCCGCCTGGTGCGGTTTTTTATGCCCAACGTCAGCCTGTTCATCCTGATCGCCTTCTTGCTCTCGCAGGGACTCAATCGGCTGTGGCTGGTGCCGCCTGCCGATTCCTGGCTGATGCTGATCGGCATTGCCGGCCACGCCTTCATCTCAACGGCATTGCTGGCAGCCAGCTTCATTTTTTACAGCAATGCATCGGCCTGGCTGGAAGAGACCCTGGCCAAAGCCGCCCAGGCGCGCATCTAAGTCATCCGTGGCTCCGCACGCGTGCTCATTAATCGTGGAGGATTTTCGTGGTAACCAATAACCTTTCTTCGTATGGTGCAAAGGATATCCAGGTTCTGGAAGGCCTGGAAGCTGTGCGCCGCCGCCCGGGCATGTACGTGGGCGGCACAGACATCAAAGCCCTCCACCATTTGGTGTATGAGGTCGTCGACAATTCCATCGACGAAGCCCTGGCCGGCGCATGCAACAGCATCATCATTATCATCCACGAAGACAGCAGCGTTACCGTCGAAGACAACGGCCGCGGCATCCCTGTGGATATTCATCCTGAGAAGAACAAATCCGCGCTCGAAGTGGTCATGACCATCCTGCACGCGGGCGGCAAATTTGGCCACTCCAGCTACAAAGTCTCCGGCGGCCTGCACGGCGTGGGCGTTTCGGCGGTCAATGCCTTGTCCGAATGGTGCGAAGTGCGCGTTTGCCGCGAAGGCAAGGAATACTTCCAACGCTACGAACGCGGCATTCCACAGGAAGCCGTCAAGCAAATTGGCAAGTGCGACCCGAACAAGACCGGAACCAAAACCACCTTCCGTTTTGATCGGGATATTTTCAAGGGCGACCTTGATTTTAAGTTTGAAACGCTGGCGCAGCGCTTCCGCGAAATGGCCTTTGTCACCCGCAAGGTCGAAATCCGCCTGGTGGATGAGCGCATCAACCGCGAGGTGACTTTCTTTTTTGAAGGCGG
>ERZ1649853.1229-NODE-1229-length-10182-cov-3.953293_pt1 | contig 10182 bp, 10 predicted proteins | sample MGYA00575353_ERZ1649853 | MGnify/ENA primary metagenome ERZ1649853 (study PRJEB40853, sample SAMN11349654) | freshwater sediment metagenome | isolation source: river sediment | host: Sediment | place: India: Okhla Barrage, New Delhi | collected 2017-02-21 ...
TGTGGGGTGGTGCCTGCCTGCTAAGTTCCATGCCTGGAACATTTGGAAATCCCTCCTGTTCAAACGAACCGGACCCAGAAGAAGCCGCGCCATGCACAGGCGGGACCTGCCAGGTGTGGTTGTTTTTACCTGAAGAGGGAACCTTTGCGATGGCCGATAATAGTGTTACCGGCGCGCATATTAATTACCTGATTGAGGGGTTCATTGTTCAAGGGCAGTTTATAGATGAAAATAACATAAGCATTGAACCACGCAAATCCGATTGGGATGCGGCGCGTTTTGGTTGTGATGGTATTTTCTGGGGGCCTACCGACAAAGTGGCTCATCACCCGTCACTTCCCGGGTACACGGACCTCAGGATTCATTGCGAACGTTGATGCGCGAAGGAGCTCAGGGCTTACTGGTAAAACAAGTCGTACTTAACCAAACCTGCCGGTGACGTAATCGGAGGTGCGTTTGTCCTTGGGCACCTGGAAGAGCTCGATGCCCTTGCCGAATTCAACCACCTCGCCCATGAGGAAGAAAGCCGCGTAATCCGCGATGCGCGCCGCCTGCTGGACGTTGTGGGGGACGATGATGATGGTGTACTGGTTCTTCAATTCCCTGAGCATGTCCTCAATGTTGGCGGTGGCGATCGGGTCGAGGGCGGAGGTGGGCTCGTCGAGCATGATGACCTCGGGTTCGAGGGCGAGAACGCGCGCCAGGCACACCCGCTGCTGCTGCCCCCCGGAGAGGCTGTAGGCGGAATCTTTCAGGCGGTCGTGGACTTCATCCCACAGGAAGGCCTGCTTTAGGGCTTTTTCCACCGCTTCCCGCAGCCGGGATTGGTTCCTTTCGCCAGCCATGACAAGCCCGTAAGCGACATTATCGAAAATGGATAGCGGCAGGGGTACCGGGCGGGAAAAGACCATACCGACCTTGCGCCGCAGTTCAATGACGTTGATCCCGGGATCGAGAATGTTTTCCCCGTGAAAGAGGACTTCGCCTTTCATTTCCTTCACGTCCGCCAGGTCGTTCAGGCGGTTTAAAACCCGCAGGAAGGTGGATTTTCCGCCGCCAGCGGGACCAAAAAGCACAGTGATCGCCCTGGCTTCGATCTCCATGTTGACGTTGCGCAGGCTCTCGTTGTTATCCGAGTACGTGATGGACAGGTTGCGGATAAAAAATTCCTTCATGACATCACCATTGGCGTTTCTTGCGCGCGCGCGACCGGATGAGCGTGGCAACCAGGTTCATCCCCAACACGAAGACCAGCAGCACCAGCACGGTGCCGTACTGGATCTGGATGGGCATGCCCGGGATCTGGGTGGAGATGATGAAGATGTGATAGGGCAGCGCCATGGTGGCGTCTAACGGGGAATGCGGCAGCTGCGGGAGGAAAAAAGTGGCACCGGTGAAGAGGATGGGGGCGGTTTCGCCGGCGGCGCGCTCCAGCCCGAGGATGACACCGGTGATGATGCCGGGTAGCGCTTGCGGAAGAATGATCCGCCGCACGGTCTGCCAGCGGGTGGCGCCGAGTGAAGTGGAGACAACACGGAAGGAACTGGGAACACTATGCAGTGCTTCTTCGGTGGTGCTGATGATGACCGGCAGCGTCATGATCGAGAGGGTGAGCGAAGCGGCCAGGATGCTGGTGCCGAAGCGGAGGAAAATGACAAAAAGGCCAAGCCCAAACAACCCATAAACGACAGAAGGGATGCCGGCGAGGTTGATGATGGCAATACGGATCAGGCGCGTCCAGCGGTTTTCGGTGGCGTACTCTAACAGGTAAATGCCGGCCAGCACGCCTATAGGAACAGAGAAGATCGCGGTACCCAGCGTGAGGTAAAGGGTGCCGATGATCGCGGGCAGGATGCCGCCGTCGCGCATCCCGTTGGTCGGGCTTTGACTGATGAACTCCCAGCTGATCGCAGGTGCGCCCTTGATGACGATGTAGACCACCAAGCCGACGATCGGGATCACGGTGATGAGGGTAATGAGACGCAGCAGGTTGAACCCGAGGGTCTCCACCACCTTGGATCTGGCGCTGCGCGCGGCTTTCACGAGAGCAGCCTTTCAGAGCGCTTGCGGGCCTTGGTGCTGACGATGCTTGCGCCGATATTGATGGACAGTGACAACAGGAAGAGGACGATGCCGATCAGGAAGAGCACCTGGTAATGCTGGCTGCCAGAAGCAACCTCGCCCATTTCCGATGCGATTGTCGCGGTCATGGTGCGGATGGGGCGGAAAATGGAATTCAATTGAAGCGGCATCACCGGTGCGTTGCCGGTAACCATCATCACCGCCATGGTCTCGCCAAGCGAGCGGCCGATGCCCAGCATCACCGCCGTCAGCACGCCGCTTTTAGCGGCCGGCAGCGTGACATCCCAAATGGTCTGCCAGCGGGTAGCGCCGAGGGCGAGGGAAGCCTGGCGGTAGGAATTTGGGACGGTGTTGAGGGCGTCTTCGGCCACCGAAACGATGGTGGGAATCGAGATCAACGCGAGCAGCACGGCACCGGTGAAGGCGGTTAGCCCGGTGGGGATATCGAGGAACTTTCGCAGGAAGGGGGCGAAAACCAGGATGCCGATGAACCCAAGCACCACCGAGGGTATGCCGGCGAGGATCTCGATCAGGGGTTTAAGCACTTCGCGGATCCACGACGGGGCGACCTCGGAGAGATACACAGCGGCGCCGATACCGAAGGGCAGGGCGATCAGCGTGGCCACAATTGTGATAAGCAGGCTGCCAAGAATCAGCGGAAGGATGCCGAAATACCCTTCGATGGGGTACCAACGGGTACCCAGCAGGTCTTTCAATGGGGTGCTTGCCAACGCAGGCAGCCCTTCACGCAGCAGGAAGAAGAGGATCAGCAGCACAAACAGGATGCTGGAATACCCTGAGATGCGGATCACAGCGTTGATGACTGGGTCTTCGCGCCGCTTCGGGGCGTTCATGGGCTGACCTCATCGATGATGACGGGAATAAAGCCAAGCCCCCTGGCGATCTCCTGGGCTTGCGGGCTAAGGATCCAGTCCAGGTAGTCTTTCTCGGCGCCGGTCGGGGGGTTGGCGGTGTACATGTACAGGTTGCGCGAGATCAGGTACGTGTTGTTGTTAACAGTCGCGATGGAGGGAAGGATGAATTCATCCGGATTTTGCAGGGAGGACACGGCTATTAGTTTGACTTCATCGGTGACGTAACCGAGACTGTCGTAGCCGATCGCGTTGGGATTCTCTTTAACTTCAGAGATGATGCCTTCAGAGGAGGGCAGCAGGAGGGTATTGGCTGAAAAGATGGTTTTATCGTCGCTGTTGCCCATGCGGACGACTGATTCAAGGAAATACACGTGGGTGCCAGAATTGGTTTCGCGCGAGAGACGCACGATCTCGCGGTCTTCGCCTCCGAGTTCGCTCCAGTTGGTGATGTCGCCGCGGTAAATGGCGGAAAGCTGCGCGAGGGTGAGCTGATCAACCGGATTGGCGGGGTTGACGATGATGGCGATGGCATCGCGCGCAATGATGTATTCCTGGGGATCGTTGCCCTTGGCAATCAGTGTGTCGCGTTCCTCAGCCTTCATCCCGCGGGAAGCGTTGGCAATATCGACCGTGCCGTTGATGAGCGCCGTGATACCGGTGCCTGATCCGCCGCCGGTGACTGAGATGCGCGTCTGGGGGTGCAATTTCTGGTAATTCTCTGCCCACGCCAGGGCAAGGTTGACGATCGTATCAGAGCCCTTGTTCTCAATGTAAGCTGAATCCGTCGGCGGGTGCCCGGTGGGTGCCGGGGCACCCTGATTCGCGCAGCCCGTCAGAAGCAAGCCGAATACTATAACAAGTATCACAAAAACGCGCATGCTACCTATTATATGCCATCCACAGCGAAAGAGCCCGGAAAAACGTAAACTCATATGGAAAAAAGAGGGGGAAAATCGAATGCGGTATAATCAGACGGTTAATGTGAAGAGGAAAGGGTCAGTATGGATCTTGGAAAAGTAGAACAGGTGGATATCGACGAACAGATGCGCTCAGCGTACCTGGATTACGCCATGAGCGTGATCGTGGCGCGCGCGCTGCCGGATGCACGGGACGGGTTGAAACCGGTGCACCGCCGCATCCTTTACGCGATGTTCGATATGGGCATCCATGCCAATTCAGCGTTTAAAAAATCCGCGCGTATTGTTGGTGAAGTGCTTGGCAAATACCATCCGCACGGTGACATGGCGGTTTACGATGCCATGGCGCGCATGGCGCAGGATTTCTCGATGCGTTACCTGTTGGTGGATGGACAGGGGAACTTTGGCTCGGTTGACGGCGATGCCCCGGCAGCCATGCGGTACACCGAAGCCAGGCTGCACGCCGCGGCGGAAGAGATGTTGGTGGATATCGACAAGGAGACTGTCGATTTCGCGGATAATTTCGACGGTTCACTAAAAGAACCGATCGTGCTGCCATCGCGCCTGCCCAACCTGTTATTGAACGGATCCAGCGGCATCGCGGTGGGGATGGCAACCAGCATTCCGCCGCATAACCTGCGCGAGATCACGGACGCGGTGACTTACCTGATCGACCACTATGACACGATCGATGATGTCTCGGTGGATGAGCTGATGCGCCTGGTCCAGGGTCCGGATTTTCCGACCGGCGGCGTCATCGTAGGGCGCGACAACATCAAGCAGGCGTACAGCACCGGCCGCGGACGGCTGGTGGTGCGCGGCCTGGCGCACATCGAAGAGATGAAGGGTAACCGCTACCAGATCATCATCACCGAGATCCCGTACCAGGTGAACAAGACCAGCCTGATCGAGCGCATCGCGGAGCTGGTGCGCGAAGGCAAAATTGACGCGATCTCCGACCTGCGCGATAGTTCCGACCGCAGGGGCATGAGCATCGTGATCGAACTGCGGCGGGGAGCGCAGCCCAACCAGGTATTGAACCAATTGTACAAGTACACCCCGCTGCAATCGACCTTCTCCGTGCACCTGCTGGCGCTGGTCAACGGGGAACCACGCCTGCTCTCGCTCAAACGCGCGCTGCAGATCTATATCGAACACCGGCAGGAAATCATCACCCGGCGCTCGCAGTTTGAACTGGATAAGGCCAGGTACCGGGCGCACATCCTGGATGGTTTGTTGATCGCGCTGGCGAACCTAGACGAGGTGATCAAGACCATCCGCGAGTCGAAGGATGTGGACACCGCCAGGGAAAGGCTGATGACGCGCTTCAAGTTGTCCGAACAGCAGGCGCAGGCGATCCTTGACATGCAGTTGCGGCGCCTGGCGGCCCTTGAACGGCAGAAGATCGAGGACGAACACAGGGACGTGTTGGCGCGCATCGCATACCTGGAAGACCTGCTGGCTAACCCTGGCAAGGTGCTGAGCGTGATCAAGGAAGACCTGGCGGCGATCGCGGAAAAATTCAGTGATGAACGGCGCACGAAAATCATCGGCGAGACGCACGAGGAGATCAAGGAAGAAGACCTGGTTCCAGATGAATCCGTGTTGATCACCTTTACGCAGCGCGGTTACATCAAACGCTCGGCAGCCAGCCTGTACCGCGCCCAGGGGCGCGGCGGGAGAGGTGTTTCCGGGCAGACCATCCGTGAGGAAGACGAAGTGCTCTTCCTCATCCCGGCGCGCACGCTTTACACCATGCTGTTCTTCTCCGACCGCGGCAAGGTGTACTCCGAAAAGGTCTACCAGATCCCTGACGCGAACCGGGCAGCCAAGGGTATTCCCATTGTGAATGTCCTTGCCCTCGAAAGCGATGAGCGCATCACCGCCGCGGTGGCGGTGCCCAATTTTGAACACGGCTCCTACCTGACGATGGCGACGTTGAAAGGGCGGGTGAAGCGCGTGGACCTGGCGGAGTTTGCCAGCGTCCGACCCTCCGGCCTGATCGCCATTTCACTGGAGGAAGGCGATGAATTGGGATGGGTGCGCCTGACGATGGGCGACAGCGAGATCGTCATGGTGACCCGCGGCGGCCAGGCGTTGCGCATCAAAGAGACCACCATCCGAAGCATGGGCAGGCAGGCGGCCGGGGTGGCAGGCATCAAACTTAAAGCGGATGACCGGCTGGCTTCAATGGAAGTGATCGAGCCGGAAGGTCAGCTGCTGGTGGTGACCGAACACGGGTATGGCAAACGCACAGCGCTTACTGAATACCCGGAAAAGGGACGGGCGACGGGAGGCGTAACCACTCTCGATGGCAAGTACCAGCAAAAAACCGGCAGAATCGCCGTTGCGCGAGTGGTGCAGGAGGCTGACGAGGTTACGCTGGTTTCAGCCAACGGGATCATGCTTCGCCTGAAAGTAAAAGACATATCGATGAGCGGAAGGGCAACCCGGGGGTTCAATGTAATGGACCTGGGTGATGAGGACACGGTGGCTTCGCTGGCGCGCATTAACACCAGCGAGCTTAAAGGCGACGAACCTGAAAAACCCGTCGAATAATTCACATTATCAGCAAAAGACCCGGCCATGTGCCGGGTCTTTTTTGATCGAATGGTCTCAGGGAGTAACTTTGCCGAAAAGGATCAGCAGAAAGGCAGCCAGGACAAGCAGGATCAGGAACAGGGTAAACGCGAGGATAAACCGCTGGGCGGCGGTGAGACCCAGGAATGGACGGGCAGCGCGCAGGCGTTTCTCCTCCAGGCGGCGCTGCTCCTGCAGCTTTTCTTCCTCGTAGGTTTCTCTTACCGCGTTGCGCAGGTCATCCAGCATGCTCTCCTCCGTCTATGGAATGTTCGCCGGCGCGCAGGTGCACATCACCAATCTCGAACTTTTGCTCACCACCGCTTTCATCCACCAGGATCAATTTTCCTTGCGGGTCGATCCCCTTTACGCGACCAATTATAGAAGGTTTTTCAGAATGTTCAAGTCTGACCATCTCATTCAGGAAGGCGAGATCGCGCTGCCAGCGTTGCATGAAGGCATGCGTTCCCACCCGGTCGCGCCACAGCCGGATGTTGTGGAGCACCTCCCGCAGCAACAAGCCGCGGTCCAGCACGATCCCGGTTTCGGTCTGCAGGCTGGTGGCTTCGAAGCTCTGATCGCTGCTGGATGGGACCGCCTGCTCGAGTACGTTGATGCCGATGCCCATCACCGCAACGGCGAGCGTCGCACCAGTCCATTGCGCTTCCACGAGGATGCCGCAAAACTTGCGCCGGTTGAGGAGCACGTCATTCGGCCACTTGATCTGGGTGCGCACACCTAGCAGCGTGTTGACCGCCTCGCTGACGGCGATGCCGGCGAGGGGGGAAAGACGGGGCAGGCGATGGATTTCCGCGGGGGAGGGTCTGAGGATGAGGCTGAAGGCGAGCGAACCGCCGGGTTTGGAGATCCAGCGCCGCTCGAAGCGGCCGCGCCCGCTGGTCTGTTCATCCGCCATCACCAGGCTGAAATCCGGCGCGCCAGCTTCCGCCCAGGCGAGGGCGTCATTGTTGGTCGAACCGGTCACAGAGTAATGCCGGTACTGGCTGACGCCGGTATCATCCAGATATGATGGGATATCTATTGTATACATACCGGCTAATTCTACCTTAAAGCAAAACCGGCGGTGCTTACCGCCGGTTTTTGAGCTTGCACGTACTGAATTATTTGGCGTTTATCTTGATGGTCTTGGGTTTAGCTTCTTCAGCCTTGGGAATGCGGATCGTGAGGACGCCGTCTTTCATGCTGGCTTCGATCTTCTCGGTTACGACCGGGTCGTTGATCTCGATTGAGCGGCTGAACATTCCCGCCGGCATTTCTGAGAACAGGTATTCCACGTCCTCTTCCTTGACGTCGCGGTATTCGCCCTGGATCGACAGGGTGCCGTTGTTGAACTGGATATCCACTTCATCTGCGGTCAACCCGGGCAGCAGGGCGGTCAGGGTGTACTCATCCTGGTTGGCTCTCATCTCCATCGGGAAGGACAGCACCCTTTCAGTGCTGAAGGAATTTTCCAGCATTTTGCGCATCATGCGGCGGCGTGCTTCGGCGACCATCTCAGGGGTTCTAACGTAAAGTGTCATTTCATACCTCCAAAGTTTTGTTTGTTATTTATGACCCTATTGTAGAGGCGTTGTGTTGGAGAAAGATAAGCAAAATATTATAGTTCTGTTAAACCCGGGATTGTGTAAGCCAAACAGGATATGGTATTATTGCGCCTGACCAGGTGAATGATGGACGACAAGATCACAATCATTGAAGGACCCCCTCCCATTTTTGAACACGTGGATGACGGCTGGGCGTTGGGCTTGAGCGACAGCCCGGGTCATTTTCGAATGGCGATCACCCGCTTGAGGACTTTCAACGGGCCGGCGCTGGTGGAACGCTGCCACCGGGCGTGGAACCAGAACGAGCCGATCTACCTGCACTACCGCAACGAGATGGGAATGGAGCAAAAGGTGCCCATTCTCGCGGCGCGCGCCAGCGAAGTGGAGGAGGGGCAGGTGCTTTTCCTGTGGATCAGGCAGCCCGGCGAAGGCGACCTGGATAATTAATCGGATAGCAAAAAACGGACACACGTCCGTTTTTGCTTTTAAAGCGAGAAACATCCGGGTGAGGGGGGCACCCGAACGTTTCTCATCTTTAATATATATGATTTTCAGTTTCTTTGCAAGGGGTAAAATTAGGTAGAAGAGTGCCCCGGGAGGGACTCGAACTCTCAACCTAAGCGTTAGGAGTGCTTTGCTCTGTCCTATTGAGCTACCGGGGCATCGACCCTGATTATAGCATTACCATCATCCCTCTTCAAGAGCAGGAGCATAAAAATGCCGGCAGCACAATCCATGGTTTCGGGTCAGGTTCACGAAGTTACGATTGAGAAAGCGGCGCCCGGCGGCAACTGCATCGCGCACCTGCCGGATGGTATGACAGTTTTTGTGCCTTTCTGCCTGCCCGGCGAGCGGGTGAAGGTCAGCCTGGCGCAGGTGCGTTCCAATTACGCACAGGCTGACCTGGTTGAGGTGCTTTCGCCGTCGCCGCGCCGGATCACGGCGCGCTGCCGGCACTACGGGGTGTGCGGGGGGTGTCATTATCAGCACATGGCTTATGAAGAGCAGTTGACCCTGAAAAGGGAGCTGATCGTTGAGCTTTTCACCCGCACGGGGAGGTTCGAGAATCCCGCGGTGAACGCGGTGATTCCCTCGCCGGAAGAATGGCAATACCGCAACAGCCTGCAGTTCCATCTGTCGCCAGGCGGTAAGCCGGGGTTTCACCAGAACCGCAGCAACGAGGTGGTCGAGATCACGGAATGCCACCTGGGAGTTCCTGCCATTGAGCAGCTGCGCACCGCGCTGGATATTGAGCCCTCTCCCGCTTTGAAAAGGATCCTGGTGCGGCGCGGCAGCCAGGAAGAGGACCTCTTGATCGGGTTCGAGTACACAGGCGATATGCTGCCGGAGTTCAACACGGAATTCCCGTGTTCCGCGGTTGTGATGCACGAGAAAGGGGATGTGCTGCTTTCCGGCGCGCCATACAATGAGTTTGAATTGCGAAATGAGCATTTTATTGTCTCGGCCGGATCTTTCTTCCAGGTCAACGCGGCCCAGGCCGCGGCGATGGTGGAGTATCTGCTGGAAAAGGCTGCGCTCAAGAGCGGGGACACGGTGTTCGACCTGTACTGCGGGGTGGGGTTGTTCTCGAAATTCATCGCGCCAAGGGTCAAGGAAGTCGCGGGAGTGGAACTTTCTGAAAGCGCGTGCGACGACTACGCGGTCAACCTGGACGGCAACGAAAACGTCTCGTTGTACGTGGGAAGCGTGGAGGATGTGCTTCCCGCCCTGCCGCAGGCGGTGGATGTGATCATTCTGGATCCGCCGCGGGCGGGGCTGACACCCGGGGTGATCGATGTCATGCTGCGGACAAAGGCGCGCCAGGTGGTGTATGTGTCGTGCGACCCGGCCACCCTTGCACGCGACTGCCGCACGCTGGCAGATGGAGGGTTCAGAATCGATTCGATCCAGCCCTTTGACCTCTTTCCACAGACATTTCATGTGGAGACGGTAGTGTTGCTGTCCAGGGTTGAAGAGTAAAGGTACATAAAGCCCAGTAAAGAAGTCATTGCGTGTTTTTGGAGAAAAAATCAGATGTGCTAGAATTGCGAAAACATCGCTTTGTGTGAATAAGTCCAAAGGCATGAATATAGGCGTGATAAAGTGATTTAAATGTCATAGTCTGATGAGTGAGATGTTTAGACAGTAATAGCTCCTGAGTTT
>ERZ1649853.1230-NODE-1230-length-10181-cov-6.642011_pt1 | contig 10181 bp, 6 predicted proteins | sample MGYA00575353_ERZ1649853 | MGnify/ENA primary metagenome ERZ1649853 (study PRJEB40853, sample SAMN11349654) | freshwater sediment metagenome | isolation source: river sediment | host: Sediment | place: India: Okhla Barrage, New Delhi | collected 2017-02-21 ...
TGTTATCAACAGCAATGATTTCTATTTGAGGTTTGTCTAGTTTAAATGATTGACGTATATTCCGATTGAAGTTAAGAGGTTTCCATAGGACATCCCATAGAAGCTGATCCAATTCTTCTTGCTCTTGGTGAGTGGTCGCTTGTTTAATATTCACGTTGACATTATAGCGTATTCAAAGCTGATAGGATAACACATCGCTAAATTATTCTCTTTGCACGATACAAGCGATTGTGCACTATAGTACGTTATATTCTTTTCGATAAATGCCACTTACCTTCGTATGGCTTATCACCATGACTGTGTCGCTCGACCCATAAATGGAGTTCGGCATTATTGGACGCTGCATGAATTGTTTTGATTCCCTGCTGCGTAGCTAGTACTAACCACCCTTCACCCAGGGATTCGAATCTCGGCGGTTCCCACCAAATCCAACCGTCCTTCCAATAAACAGACCTTACCATTAAGTTACCAGAGGAATCGACCCACTTAAATGGTTCGTCATCTGATGGATGCCAGCCGAGCTTTTGGGCAAATGTAGAATTGATCGCAGCCCACCTATAAGCAGGTCCGACGAGTTGACGCTCCGAATTCAACACAATCAACTGTCCATCCTTTTGGCCCTCTCCTCTTAGGTAACCTTTAAAAGTGAGTTCGTGACTAGATTCTAGACATTCCCGGGCTTGACCAGAAGCTTTCGGGCCGATAACTAAGCCGCGATAACGCTCCTCTCTTGGCCACTCCCAATCTGGACGAATGAACTTGGTTCTTTCACCAATAATGTAAAGTCCATCAACAGACTCAGGATAATAGTTCCAAGAATCAGCATTATTACCGCTGAGCCACGTGTTTCTACTATCATCCCCCCATCCCCAATCCATTGCACGCAAATCGACCGGACGCTCTATCGCTTTACTTAATTCAAGCTCCGGATCGTAAATCGGATAAAGGTAATCGTAGCACAACTCGGCACCAGAAGGAACCTGCCCTGATAGCGATAGTCTTCCAAGAACCCTCATCGCAGCTTCTCTCCCGACAATAACTCTTGGTTGAAGCCAATGCCTTGCCATGACCAGTCTTATCCAGCGTTTAAGTTGATCTTCGTCTGCCCAGCTGTAGGCTTTTTCGATTTCTCGGTAAAGCCTATAGAACTCTGATCTTAGCTCATCAGAAACATTTGCAAGTCCCGCGAAAATGTTGCTATATAGCAGAAAAGCCGTTGCGATATCTCCGCCTACCAGCATGCGGGCTTCTCCATAGTCGGTTGTACTTGTCAGACTTTCAGACAGCAAGATCACAGGCTGTTTGGCCTGATTATTAATCTCCTTCCATGGCCAGCCCTGCTCCTCGCAGAGGCGTCTGGCGATGCCTCGAACCGCAATGGATTCGTGCTTATTCAGATTTAAGAGCCAATCTCGGAGACTGTTCACCATGACATTATTGTTGCGCGAACCCATGTGCAAGCTTATCAGAATATGTTCAAGTTGCACTGAGTCCCAGCAAGGCTTTCCCCTTATGGAAGCAATGAGCCCATTCCCACCTGTGGTGGCATATTGCGATAATGCTTTTCGAGCGGCAACCCCCACGTCAACAACAGGGAAGGCAAGAATATGAATAAGGAATCTACAAAGTGCCTCATCCGCCGAGCCTTCTTCTAAGGGCAGAGACATAGACTTGAAAGGTGGAACTTCCTTATTTGCAGCCAAGACATGATCTAAATAATCGTCAATTGCCATGCAAACAGCTTCGCTTGGCCAAGCAAGTTCAAGGAAATCTAGGATATCCAAGATGTCGTATAGAAGAAATGAGCTACTGAGCTTGCCAGTTGCAAGGTCCTTCCCGAACTGCACGCGAGCTCGTGAAAGCGCTTCCTCTGGATCAATGTGCTTCAAAGCGCCGTAAGCGATTTTCTTTTGTGCCCCATCCAGCCAGCGGTGCCACGAACCATCTCTAGCACGGTCAATGGCTTGCTCAGCCAACCGCCTAGCAGTATCCTGGTCTCCGAATTCCTGGAGTCGTTCAGACTTCAAGACAAGGAGATCAATCTCTCTGTAGTCAGGAGGCGGAAAGGACGATAGGAGATCATTCAAGTGAGACATATCATTGGTCTTCGCCCTCGTAACAGCAGACCACCAGTCAAATCCCGTATTCTCTTCTGGATTCGGATTCCATTCTCCAAGATTATCATGATTACTCAAGCGAGTCGCGACTTGGTCTATTGTTTCTGTTTCGCCTGTAGCACAACTATAGAGTGAATTCTTCCTTGACGAATCGTCTCGACCAGATTTGAGACCTAGCACCAAAACATTTTCTCCAAGCCCGTCCTGTCGCAATGCGTCTTGAATAGCCCTCGCAATTTCTATCCGGTGTGAAGGAAGTGAATTAGTGCGAACGCAGTCCATCATCACCTCAGCAGCAGCAATTCTTTTCTCGATAGGAAAACGACGTAATATCACAACGGCTGCTTCCGAAGTGTCTCCTGGGTCGATCAAGGAGAGCAGCTCATTATATATGGCAATCAAAAGTTCCGCTGATGCTCCAGACTTCGCGCCACCTAATATGAGTGCTTCAAGAGTCTGAGAAACATTTAGAACGTAGCGATCAATTAGCTCAATAGCAAAGTGGGCTGCACGAATTGGATCAACTTGAATTACCAATTGAAGTTCGTTCATGGCTGCCTCGGAAGCGCCATCGCCGCCTGCCACTTCCACTGCACGAACGAACTTTTCTAAGATGGCTAACTTGTCAGCATTTAAGATAGGGCCAACTGAACGATTAAGCCAATGAGCAAGGTCGGACATGTGATAATCTTTATGGCTGCCAGCACCTGCTGAGACTTCATCTGCTCGTTTAAGCCACTGGTTAGAAAGCGTGTCCTCGCCAATCGAGTGAAGAAAAGTCGCGATTTCAAAACAAGCCTCCTGGCGTTGCATTGGATCATCATCGTAGGCGTCGAGCGTTGATGAAAGCCCGAGTTCGACAGCTTGTTCCTTCGACAACGCTCCTAAACTAAACAGCTCCTTGGCAAAGTACCGTCGGTGGTGAGCAGCGAATTGAGCGCCAGCCGGTCCACTCATAAGATCGAGAAGGATATCCCGCAACGACTCGATCCCTTTCTTCCCAATAGCAGCCGCAAGTCGTACGATCTCCCTGTAAATGGCCTTCTTGGACTGGGCCACGATATAGTTGTTCCGCTGATCGAACTCAGGAAATGACACAGTTAGATTGTGGAAAAGCATAAGTGAACGCATGGAGGTAGCCAAATTCTGAATGGCCTTACCCATTTTTACGGCCGCAAATAAGATTCCTAATTGTCTTGCTGTTCTTTCGATACGTGCGTAAGCCTCTTCACTATCATCCTTGACACTTGGCACTAATCCTTCTGGAATTTCAAGCAAATCTTGAAGACATCGTAGTGTGACGGTATAGGAAACGTCAGAAAATCCAAAGCTGTGATTATTCTGAATGCCATCAAATCGAATATGAGATAAACGCGAAACATTCTCTCTAGCTTCGTTACTGAATCCTTGGTTATAAAGAAATTTTGCGTATGCTAAATCAATATCATTGTTTCGCTCAGATTCGCGATATGCTACTTTTAGGTCGGCGGATGAAACGTGTAATGGATTCAAGTTTGCAACTTTGAGGAGCGCTGCGAATCTCCAGGTTGTCTGTCCTAGCCCCGCAATTTCATCAAGTAGCAGTTGGTAGTCATATATACCTGACTCCAAATTCATCGCAGTGAGCAGGGCGCCATAAAGGAGGCTGGCCTTCATGACCGTCTCGTCTAGTTTCTCTCCTTGTTCATGAACCTTGAAACGTAGCTTCTTGATTCGGGCAACGATGCTCTTACAGTCTTCGAACAATGGCGCTGTATCACTCCAGAATCGAAGGACTGAATCGTATTCATGCTGCCGCCTGGTATCTATTGGCTCGTCCTGAAAGAAGAAAGAGACAGGCTTTGCCTGCAAATACAAGTTCTGGGCAGTTTTCTTCAGTTCCGGGAGATTGCGGTCATCACTATATAGCCACAGACTGTGGGCGAATCCGAGCGGTACGCTATCCTCAACAAGTAGTCGTCCATTGGCTCGGACTTGTGAAACAGCCAATTCCGGCTTATCAAGCCAAAGGAGTGTCTCCGCGAGATCTCCTACCTCTGTCCGAGAGGTTCGCTGACTCAATTCGTAATCTAAAAGGATTAACCGGACAACTTGTCCGAGGTCTCCCAGCTGCCATGCAGCCTCTAAGCCGTAAAGCAGAAGTGGTCGAATGAGAGCGTATGGCAAGAACGCTTCCATTGCTTGCCTGAGCCAATCGGAAGAGATATCAGGAGATTTAGTGTGATCGCCTATCAAAGGTTTGGCCGATAATACGTTCAATAACTCTTCAAGTCTTCCTGAATGTAAAAGGTGCAGAACTTTTGCTCGTCCAAGAGGATCTACGCAAGTACGATTGCCGCAACGATCAGCTAAGATCGAGTGGAAATTTCGTTCGTCAGCAGATAGATCCGCCTCTGGGATCTTTGATCTTGTTTCTGATTTCAAGAAAGCAATCAAACTATTATGAATGAATTGAAGATTGCCATCCTCGACTTGAACAAACGGCGCAAGTGTACGTTCATAGATATTCTCAAGCTGGACACGTTCCGGCCACTCTTGCAGCCATACACTGGGAATCGTCGGAGCAGCACGACACAAAAGGCCCAGAAGTTGTCTTGTCTGTGCATCCTGAAGAGGTATAGCTAGCCTTGAGCGATAATATTCGTCTATATCGCCAGTGTAGTCTCCGGCCAACGTAATCGCCTCGTTGACTGTGGTTCCCGATGTTCGCTTGAATAGGTTCAATAGGTATGTGAGAATAAGAGGATTTCCCTGACTTGCACCGTATAAAGTATCACGCTCCATACCTGTTGTCGCCTTGCCTATCTTTGCAAGGATTGCTTGAACCTCGGGCCGAGTCAAACCCGACACTTCTATTCTGCGACCAGAATTTGGGACTACAGCGTTGCCGACTGGTACCGCAATGGTACCAGGAATCAAAGCCTGTGGTTGCGAGCTTAGAATAATTAAGAATCCATCTGGTACTTCGCTAGGGCTGGGCAATTCTTGAAGCAGAGTATTACGTAGATTGATTTCTCGCGATACATGATCAAGGCCATCAATCAATAGAATAGTCTTATATCCTTGTAGAATATACTGCGCATTCGCCTTAGACATGTGCTCGCGAAGAGCTTCACGACCTTGAGCAACGTCAGAGATTCCTAAGCTGTACCGATGTGTAAAAAATTTATCGAGTCTTCCTATGACATCTTGAAAAAATGTCAGTGCCTCGCCACGGTCACGATTTCCATCAGTTTCAGGAAGGAAAGCGTAGTATGGAATAAAATATGGATACTGAGCATCAGAAAGCACATCTTGAACGAGCGTAGATTTGCCTATGCCAGCAGGTCCGACAACAGCAATATAGCCTCCATTTGTCATGTCTATCAAATGTTTAAGCTGATCAGCTGACGTTCCGTTTTTCGAGTAGGGAATTCTAGGAGGAGGGAACCTCTGGATTAACCCTGATCGATAGTCTCGGAATCCTATCGCTGATAGCAAGAATTCGCGGACAATGAAGTCACTGTGGGGATTGTTAGTAAGCCATGTTGCGATGGCTTTATGCAGGTCTTCAAACTGCTTTCTGTAGTGCTGCCAGTCCTGTGAGTCTGATCCACTTCCAGGTGGCTCAGGGTGTCCGAGGGAGAGATGGCAAAACTTGACGAACTCTGCGAAATCGGCGTCGGCTAGACCTACGTGTTCGGAAATTTTTAACCACATAGCAGCTAACTCGGCAGAGTCATGGGCTGTAGGCCCAGAGGTCCAATGATCTCTCACAAGTTCGGCAACACTGAACGTAGAAATAAGTTGCGCGTGATGCTTCTCAGGTGAAGGAGGCCGATTTGACTGGAGATGGACGGAAACAACACTGCCAGGCCATCGATCTTTGAGACGCTGGTATCCATCCGCCAGTTCTTTGAGTAGACCACTAGTGCCAATCAGCTCACCCCAGTTGAGCGGAGTGGCTTCACCGCTCCATTTGATCGAATTCCCCTCGACCTCTTTTTCCCACACAAGAACGAAATCGTCCACGCGCCCGGCATATAGATCCGCGAGGCGTACCCCCTTAAAGACGGTACTACCTGTCCGAATTTCTTCTCTCAGAATATTGAGGATGCGTTCCGCGGCGCTCTTGTCCTGATAACCACACCCCCAACGAGCACGGCGTTCTCCCATTGCTGGAGGTTCCGGTAGCTGATCTTGAGGAGGAACCTGATTCATGTTCTAACCAGCCTGCAACAAATCAAACGACTACCCTTCAAACCACTCTTCTCGATAAGTACGGGGCACTTCACGTAACTTACCTCCAAGACATTGTTATTCAATACACAAAAAATAGCGTATCTGAAAGAAAACATATCAGCGTCCAAACGCCTGCCGTTCATTTTTTGTCTTCAGGCTTTTTCGCTACTTCTGTAGGTAGTTGGTTTGGCGTGTTAAGCAACTTAGAAATTTTCCCGTCGATTTCTTTTAATTGAATCTCGACGGTTGCATCTGAAACAAAAGATTGCCATGCCAAAGCTATGGCGATTATGGCCAAAGCAATAGAGATGAGAATCCATTTTAAATCATTGCTTGTATAATTCGAAAGTATGAGGAGAATTACAGCAAATATAAAGTTTCCCATTAATTGTCTGTGTTTAGGGGATTTTTTCATCAACAGTAATAACATTATAATAATCCCAATCTCTACAGCTAGGATTTCTGCGTTTGTATTTTGAAACACTGCGAAAACTATTACTGATACAAACATTGCTATTGCGATAACTCTTACAAGGAATACTATTGGAGAGGCTTTCCAGCTCTGTTGAATTCTATTGCAGACATTGGCATATGGTGGTTCAAATTTACGATTCAGCTCTACAACTCTCTTATTTGTCTGGGCTATTTCCTTTTTTAAAGCATCATATCTTTTTTCTGCATCAGCAAATTCTTTCTTCAATTCAGGTAGGCGTTGTGCCCTGGTAGTCAACTCGGTTTGTATACTTTCGTTAGTTGCCACTTTTTCTATCAGTTTAGGCAAGGTTTTTTCTATATTGACTAATTCGTATTTTGGTTTATTATCCATTTTCAATTCATCTGGCATCTCATTGGAACCTCTATGTGGTGTAAGCTTACAGACGGGTTTTATATTTGTCAAGGAAATATTCAAATGAAAACGATCTATTAAACAGAACATCGCTTCGTTTAGTCCCATCCAATCGTTCGAACTTACGTCGCTCGGCAGCAGTACTTTCTATGATAATATCCTTGACATGTCCTATGATCAGCATTAGAGTATTACCATCTCATATATCTCAATATGACCCATATAGGTGCATATCAGGAGGATATCATGAAACTATCAAGAATAGTTTTAATAGGACTGCTCAGCATGGCCTTAATCACCGTAGTTGCTTGCGGCGGAGAAGGGCCGTACGTAAGTTTCTCAAACTGGTCGGTATCGCCGAATCCCGTCGTAGTTGGCAATCCTGTAACGATTTCAGTGGATGCCACCAACAATAACAGCACTACCGAGACCTTCACCTTCAAGCTTTCGGTCGACGGAGTATCGGATATAGATACTTCAGTGGTCACATTAGCTCCTGGTGCTACTCAAAAAGTGTCTTTCAACTATACTCCCACAGTTGCCGTAGGGGTAGATCATCCGGGAAATTATCAAATTGGAATACAGCAATATCCAGATGGTGGCGCGGTAGGTTTGAATTTCAATGTAATCGAGGCTACAGAAGCACCATGGGAGACCGGCGAACTGCCCGCGAACTACAAGTTCTTCGTGGAATGGTCTGATTCAATAGGGGGTATAGTGGAGATGCAGTATTGGGCTAAAGGCGATAAATGGCGCATGGATTGGAGCTCTAATGAAGGAGATATCGAGTCAGAGCGCCTGCTGATATACGATGAACAGTTTGCTTATGTTTATATGCCGGCCATGGCTCAGGTCATCAAATATTCGTCTCCATCACAAATGAGCAATCCAGGTATGCCATATACACAAGAATTCGAGATTTACTACTTTGTTAACGTATCCGAAGCGACGATACTCGCTGGTTTTGAGGCTGTATGCTCAGGCGGTACATTCACCTATGGGCAAGAGGATGTTAATGTCCAATCTTGCACAAAGTTCACCTGTAACTCTGATGGAGACGTATCATCCAAATGGATATCCGACAACGGCTGGCTGGTGAGAGTAGAAAGGACTACGCAGAGCGGTTACGCATACACCATGCAGTATTCAAATATAGAGTTGAATGCGGATATTGAAGACAGTATATTCGATATCGCCTTATTGGTCCCCGAAGGTACAGAACTAATAGATGCCCAGTAATATATTATTTTGAAATTTCAATGTTATGGGCATCACCACTACATCGTAATACTACCCAGTATTAATGTAGCGGTCTTAGCTTATCCAAATCGTTCCTGTATTGCCTGTTATTTCCCATATGCCATCTCTAAACTCCAAGACGTATGTTTCCCCTCCGCCACCGGTGGGAGACATAAAGTGACTGCCTGGCACTTGTACCGAACTATCCTCTTGCAGGATTATGTTCCCGATAGTTATTATGATCCCGCCGTCCAGAACTTCTCTCCCCGAGTTCTTTTCAACTTCATCAGACGAATTTACCCATACTACCTCAGTCGGTAAATCCTGAAGCATAATAGTTATTTCTGATTGCATTGTCTCAGAGAGGAGAATCGACGCTGAAGGCTTTGTTTTCGGATCACCAACTGTATCATCTGTGTATCGGACTATATACAGTGCATGGTATTGATGACTGCTGTCATAAATCGCGTTCTCTAGATAAATATCGCGTATGACTGTGGAGTATATAGTGACTTCATCGCTCTGATTGAGCGTAATTGATAATTCGTTTGTTTCGCACGAGACTGATATGCAACCGAGAATAAGTAAGAAAATAATTGGTAGAGTGATCGAAATCCTTCTCAGGAAGCTCATAAATGGTCCCTCCTTTTGACAGATGAGGCCTTATTTTAGGAAGACGAGCGGCGGCAATTCTTGTCAGGGCTGTTTAACCAGTCAGCGATATTTAATCACTTAGCCTAGATTAAGACAAGTTCTGCTCAAATATCTATAAGTATCATATTAACAAAAATGTTTAATTCGCTTTGTGAAAATACACTCTAAACGGAATAATGGATTGTATAAACAAAAAGGACTGCCCAGTGCAGTCCTTTTTGCGTTTTTAATATTAGATTTCTTTATTTACCGATACGGAACATCTTGGTCCCACACTTGGGGCATGTTCCCTTGGTAGCCGGGCGCCCGTTCTTCAGTTTGGTTGCAACGGGGTTGCTCATCTCCACTTTCTTGCGGCATTTCATACAATAAGCTTGCATTTATACCTCCTATTTGAAGATGACATGAGGCTAACACGTATACACGAATATGTCAACGGGGAAATATGGACATTTATTCACTCAGTGAAATAATAAGTACCAAAAGAATACACGTGTTTTTAGAAACGAAAAAGCTCGTATATAGGAACTTTCAACGCGTTAGCAATCCGCTCAATACTCTTAAGGGAACAATTGCGTTCTCCTCGTTCAATACAGCCCAAATAAGTCCTATGAATACCCGCTATATCGGCTAGTTCTTCTTGCGAGTATCCCGCCTTCTTTCTAAGTTTTCTTACAAGTCTTCCGAATTTCTTTTCTATCTTAATTGTATTATCTCCATTAGAAGGATTGACTATTAATAAGATATGTGTAGAATATAAATCCACAGACTATAAGTCTACAGACTATAAGTAGCATTATACTCATAAGTCATACGTGGAAATCATAAAAGGCTTCTGTAGCTAATTTTGAGACTTTTTTTAGAAGCCAGAGCGCGGGTTATCAAGGAGGAGAAATGTCATATAAGGTTGATATTAGATGTGAACCTGACTACTTGTATGTACAGGCGAGCGGCATTCGCTCCAGTGAGAATGTAGTATCCATGGTGAGGGACTATATTAAAGCTAATGAAGAGTATGGCTATGATAAGCTGCTGCTTGATATTCGAAGTATGAATGGTAAATTATCAACTTTTCAATCCTATGAGTTGTGCAAAGAACTTCC
>ERZ1649853.1231-NODE-1231-length-10173-cov-3.985175_pt1 | contig 10173 bp, 8 predicted proteins | sample MGYA00575353_ERZ1649853 | MGnify/ENA primary metagenome ERZ1649853 (study PRJEB40853, sample SAMN11349654) | freshwater sediment metagenome | isolation source: river sediment | host: Sediment | place: India: Okhla Barrage, New Delhi | collected 2017-02-21 ...
GACGATCCTCATCCTCATCATCTCTCTGGTTATTTTGCGCTTCCAATACAGCGAGGAGGCATGAGAATGCAAAGCCGGTCGATCAAGCGCTCAGTTCCCAATTACGTGATTCTCAGCGTTTTCCTGCTGATCATTCTCATTCCTATTATCGGGCTGGTCTTTAGCGCGTTCAAAACAGATGCTGAGGTCATCAAAGGTCCTTTAGCATTCCCATCACAGCTGCGACTTGATGCGTTTAAAGACGCGTGGACAACCGGTCGTTTCAGTTACTTCTTCCGCAATAGCGTGATCGTCGCCATAGCGGTGGTGATTGTCAGCGTTTTCCTTTCCACACTCACAGGCTATGCTTTCGCAATGCTGCCTGTGCCCGGAAAAAAAGTTCTCTATCCGTTGATGCTGCTGGGGTACATGGTGCCATTTGAAGCGGTTATTATCCCCCTATATCACATGATGAACCGGATCGATCTGATCGATACATATTGGGCGCTCATTTTGCCACAGGTGGGGTTGAGTGTCTCCTTCGGTACATTGTGGATGACCAGCTTTTTCCGGGCGGCTCCGCGGGAACTGGTGGACGCGGCGGCGATCGATGGCTGTAATCGCTGGCAGGTTCTCTGGCGCATCCTTTGGCCGCTGGCGCGACCGGCGGTGCTCACGCTGGTGGTGCTGGTTTTCATGTGGACGTGGAATGAATTCCTGCTTGCGTTGGTTTTGGTGCAAAAGGAGACCATGCGCACCCTGCCAGTTGGTCTGGCTTTTTTCCAGGGGCGTTATTCTGCTGATATTCCTTTGATGGCAGCCGGTTCTTTAATTGTTGCCGGGCCGATCCTGCTGGTTTATATCCTCTTCCAGCGCTATTTCATTCGTGGTATGCTTGGGGGTGCGGTAAAAGGGTAATTAGAACGGAGGGTTGTATGAATCAGAAAGAGCATGCATTGATCAATGAAGCACGTAAACGCGCGCTGGAAATTTTGCACAAATGCTCCACCCCATCCGGTTTTCGCGCCTCGGCAGACGCTGCTGGTTATCCCCAGGTATGGGGAAGGGACAGTACGGTGACCCTGTTGGGCGCGCTGGCGAGTGAGGATCCGGAACTGATAGCGGTGGGGAAGACGTCGCTCGAGACGATCGGCGAAATGCAATCCTGCTGGGGGTTATTGCCACTAAATGTGAACCCGGAAAGCGGAGTGGTCAGCACAGAGAATGCCGGCGCTTGTGATGTAAACCTGTGGTATATCCTGGGTCAGTACGCGCTGTTCCGCGCCACGGGAGATCGTGAAGCGTTGCAGAAGAACTGGCCGCGAATTACGCGCGCGTTGACCTGGCTGCAATACCAGGACATGAACGAGTGCGGATTGCTCGAGATACCGGAAGCGGGCAACTGGATGGATCTCATCGCCGTCCGCTACAATACCCTTTACGATAATGTGCTTTATTATGCCGCGACGCTGGCGGTAGAGGAGCTGGAAAAAGAGGTACCCGGACAGGCGATTGATTTACCCTGCCACAACAGCGCTGAATCCATTCATGAACGCTTGAACCTTCTTTTCTGGATCGATCGCTGCTGGGTAGCCGCGCACTTCGCAGAACACCTTGAAAAACTGAAAGCCATCCGCCTGGAATGGTTCATGCTTTATTACAACATCGGAACGATCTCCAGCCGGCCATTTTACCTGCCGTGGGTGGCTTTTCGCGAATATGGCGACTGGTGCGATAGCCTGGGCAACCTGTTGGCAATCCTGACTGGCATTGCTGATGGGCACCGCACCGAACACATACTCCAATATATGAAACAGGTGGGGATGGCTGAACCTTACCCTACCAAGGCTATACATCCGCCGATTTATCCCGGCGAGCCCTCATGGCGCGAGTATTACCGCAGCCGCAACCTTAACCTGCCGCATCAGTATCATAATGGTGGAATATGGCCTATGGTGGGAGGTTTTCACATCGCGGCACTGGTGAGGCGCGGCTGGCAGCAGGACGCTGAGCGCTTGCTGGTTCAACTGGCGGAAGCGAATCGCCAGGGTTCCCGTTCTGACTGGGAATTCAATGAGTGGCTGCATGGCGAAACTGGTCACCCGATGGGTTATGCCCACCAGGCCTGGTCGGCAGCCATGTTCTTATACGCCGAGCACGCCGTTAGAACCGGTAAGTTGCCATTGTTCGATGATTTGCTGGCAGCTAAACCGCAAAAAGCCGTGGCTGCAGAGATCAACGAACCTTACATCCACCCCGGTGGTGGTCAGGAAGGGTAGTGGCTCTTGTTAATACTTTTCTTGTCGAATGGATAATGCAGCACCTTGTTACATATATTTTCAAACAGGATCTTCATTTAGAAATTAACTAACTAGAGCGAGGTTGCTATGAAAAAGCTTGCCGGAACCACACTTTTACTCGTTTTTGTTGTATTTCTGCTCAGCGGTTGTCAACAGGTTGAACCCGCGCCTGTTGAGCCGACAGCGGTCTCACCAACACGAACTGAACCCGCGCCTCAACCTACTCAAACCATTGCTCCCACTGTTGTTTCCGGACCTCAACCTGAATTCTACGGGGCGGGTGCGCGTGCGCGTTACTGTATCGATGAATTCTGCCTGCTGATGGAGTTCCAGGAGGATGATATCCTGCATGTCGAGTACGCCGCCATGGGCTACGAGCATGATCTAAGCACACCCATCTGGACCTCACCCCTGGTCAGTAAAACTGAATATGCTGGTCCGGCGGCTTTTGTGGTTCAGGATGATGGCAGCCTTGCGACGGATTCTCTGCAGATAAGTGTGGATAATACACTGTGCATCACGGCGGTGGATACCAGCCGACAGCCCGAATGGACGCTGGGTCGAATCTGCCCTGATGACATGGATGGCTATCGCAAGCATCTGGCGATCGAATCGCCTGATGTCACGGATATCTATGGTTTGGGTGAGCAGTTTATCGAACCGGGGGTTTCTGATGGCAACTGGTTCGGCAAAGTGCGGGTACCCGGGGTGGAGCAGGGGAACGCGATGAACGGGTTCAGCGGCGGGATGGTCGGCAACGCGCAATTTTCCATCGCTTACTTCCTTGGCGCAGGAGACCTTGGTTACGCGTTATTCATCGACAACCCTGCGGCGCAAACCTGGAACCTGCGTAAAACTCCATGGGATATCAATATTGCCGGGGACGCGGTACGGTTCTACCTGATGACCGGAGACAACCTGCCTGAGCTGCGCGCGGATTATATGACCCTAACCGGTACACCTCCGGTGCCGCCCAAAAAGATGTTTGGTTTGTGGGTTTCGGAGTATGGCTACGATAACTGGGCGGAGCTGGAGGACAAGCTGGCATCGCTGCGTGCAAACAACTTCCCGGTGGATGGATTTGTGCTCGATCTCATGTGGTTTGGCGGCATCACCTCGGACTCGGAAAATAGCGCCATGGGCGGGTTGAACTGGGACACGGCTAACTTCCCGGACCCAGCCGGGCGGATCGCGCGCTATGCTGCCGATGGGATCGGTATCATGACCATAGAAGAGCCTTATATCAGTGCAGGATTGCCCGAGTATGCAACACTGAAAGATCGCGGTTATCTGGTGAAGAAGAGCGAAGGCGGCGATCCTGTTTATCTTGATTACAATCCCTGGTGGGGGGTCGGCGGGATGGTGGATTTCACCAATCCAGAGGGAACAGCGTTCTGGCACGATGAGAAGCGCCAGCCATTGGTGGATATGGGCGTCATCGGACATTGGACCGACCTGGGCGAACCCGAAGCGTTCTCGCCGGTTTCCTGGTATTACGGTGTGCCCGACGCGTACGTGCAGCAGAACAACCAGTTTGATATTCACAACCTCTACAATTTCATGTGGAGCAAAAGTATCTTTGACGGCTATGAACGCAATGCGGAGACACAGCGACCATTCATTCTTTCGCGCTCCGGCTCACCCGGTAGTCAACGCTTTGGGGTTAGTATGTGGTCGGGTGATATTGGTGCAAACCTCGAAAGCCTGGCGGCACATCTGCAGGTACAGGGTCAGATGTCGCTTTCAGGGATAGATTATTTCGGTTCGGATATCGGCGGATTCTACCGTTCATACGTGGTCGGTGGTATTGATAACATCTATACCCCCTGGTTCGCGACCGGTTCTCTGCTCGATATCCCTTTGCGCCCGCACACCAATAACCTTTGTGACTGCAATGAAACCTCGCCGGATAGGGTGGGTGATCTGCAAAGCAACCTCGCAAACGTCAGACTGCGTTATGAGCTGAGTCCTTATTTGTACTCGCTTGCCCATCGCGCTTATCTGTACGGAGAACCTCTTTTCCCACCGCTTTATTACTATTACCAGATGTATAAAAATGTGCGTGAAATTGGCTCGGTGAAGATGATTGGAAGAGACCTCCTGGCGGGGTATTCGGCGGTCCTCTTCCAGGAGTATATGGATGTTTATCTGCCCCCGGGTGAATGGGTGAGTTTTTATAGCAATGAATGGTTCTCAAGCGGCGGGCAGTGGCTGGAGAAGGTGCCGCTGATCGAGAATGAAATCTACAGGCTGCCGCTCTTCATGCGCGCTGGTGCGATCATCCCTCTGATGCCTGTGGACGATCAGACGTTGAACATTATGGGGCTGCGTAAAGATGGGAGCACGCGTAACGAGTTGATCCTGCGGGTGGTAGCCAAAAAGGAACAAACAACCTTTGTCCTTTACGAGGATGACGGGGTGAGCGTGGCTTATCAAGATGGCGCGGTACGAACCACAGAGATCAGCCAGCTATTAGAGGGTGAGCGCATCACCGTAACGGTTAACGCAGGGCAAGGTACGTACGATGGAGCACTGAATGAGCGCGATATCTGGCTGCAAGTGATAACCCGCGAATCCACTCCTCCGGTCAGTGTGACACTTAACGGTCAACCCCTTGAACAGGCTGACTCTGAAGCAGCTTACGAAGCGCTCGAAAGCGGCTGGTACTACGCTGCTCCAAACCTGGTGCTGGTAAAGACAGGTGTGATGGGTGTGGATGTAAAAAAGACGATCAACATTGATTATTAAAATCCATAAGACACCCGCGAGGGTGTCTTATCTTAATCTGCATTAATTTAGATTAATGGCAGAATATTTAGATCGATATCCCCGTTGGATTCTGGCGTTGGGATATTATCAAAGACCTCCCACTCTTCTATTTGAGCGGTTGATGTCCCGGGTGCAAGTTCCAGTAAGGGGGCGAGGGTTTCCACCTCCAGGATATCAGGGTTGGTGTATATTTCGCAGTTGCAGTTGAGATCAGGGTATCGCGCTGAGTCGTCCCAGGCGAATCTCTTGAGGAAGAACTGGTTGTTCACGGCGTAACCTGCCCATCCGTAAGGGTTCTGCAATCCGATCTTGACCGGTGTGGTCGCGGTTTCGTTTTGATCAATCAGGATATAGCGTTTTCCCCAGTGAATTCGCGGGTCTCCGGGATCGGTGTAACCCCACAAGCTGACCGAGTGCGTGGGCAGCAGTTGATGTGGCCTTTCGAGGTTATGCGGGATGATCGCTGTTCCTCCCGCGTGCATCACGGTCAGCGCCCAGGGAGCTAGCTGTAAGGGCTGGTTACCTGCGTTCCGGATTCTGTGTTCAATCCTGAAACCGTTCCGACCCTCTAGCGGCTGAATTGCGATCGTCTTCTGCACACCGCTTTTCTCAACTGGAGCAGTGAAGCGCACGATGTTATCTTCCTGCGCAACTTGAACTGGTTGATTATCGGGGGCGTAAGTGAACTCAATGTCTTCTGGAGCGCACCACAGGCGGTGACCGCCGTAAGTGTGCCATTTTTCACCACCGCGGGTACCGGCTTCGTCTGGATTCACATAAAACAGGTTTCCGTGATCATTCAGTGTACAGGAGATGATGCGCGGACCAACCTCGGTTGTGACGATCAAAGTCAGGTCCCGTTGAACGATTTTTACACATTGCTCCCAGCCTTCAAAATCAATGCGGTCAACTTTCATGATTGCTCCCTGTCAATTAATTATTATTGTTTGATGATAATGCAGCTAAGTTTTATCGAAGGTAATTCACCGGTGTTCATTCGCGCGCCGGTGGAAAACGGATAACGAATGTCGTTCCCATTCCCTTGCCTGTGGATTCCACCGCAATCGTACCACCCTGCGCGATCACCAGCGCTTTACATATCGCCAACCCCAATCCCATCTTTCCGCTATTCCCGCTGCGGTTCTTATCCGCCCGGTAGAAACGGTCAAACACGTATGGCAGGTCCTCCGCCTCTATGCCTTCGCCGCTGTCGCGCACGCGAATGCTGACTTCATCTGTCATCTCACCGCTGAGGCGAATTGAACCACCGGTTGGGGTGTGTCTGAGGGCGTTGTCCATCAGGTTCTTCAGTACCTGCACCATGCGTCCTTCGTCGATATTGATAAGGGGCAGTTTTTCGCCGACAATTAATTCGAGCTCGACCGATTTTTGACGGGCGATTGGCTCATATATTCGTTGAATGTAGTCCAAAAGATTGACCGGTTTGATCGGCTGCAGCTGCATTTCCAGTCCGCCGGACTCAGCCTGCGTCAGGGTGGTCATATCCCCGACCAGGCGGCGTAAATGTTCGATTTCAGTCTTTATGACATCGATTCGTTCAGGTGAAAGCGTCACTTCCTGCCCCTCGAGCATTTCGATGTAACCGGAAACGATTTGCAGTGGGGTGCTAAGGTCGTGGGTGATGTCGGCTGTTAACCGTTTCCGTTTCTGGTCCGCCTCGAACAGGTCGGCGCTCATTTTATTAAACGTGGAGGTCAGCTGTCCGAGTTCATCCTGTGAAGTGACTGGTACCTGCTGCTGCAGGTCGCCCGCTGCCAGCTGTTGGGATGCCGTGGTGAGTCTTCGTATGGGGCGGATCAGCCTACCCGCCAGCAAATAACCTATGATGACCGCGGCGACGATTCCAGCCAGCGCTGCCAGCCCGATCGCCATGTTAGTGCGCCTTAAAAATAGTTGTTCTTCTGCGTTTAGCGCAAACTGGTACTTGGTTTCTGGAAGGATATATGCGATGGTCTCGCCGTCAACTTCCACGGCGATTGACTGTTTCATGAACTCGTCTGCTACAAGATCTCCGATCTTCAGACCGGCGAATGGGAGCAGGGCGATTCTATTGGTATCAACCAACCCATGCAGGATGCGTATCTCGCGATCCATTGGTGGTCTGTCCATGTGATCCATAACGCCGTAATCCAGATCGGTGATCCTGGTGAACAGGTAATAATTGGAGAAACCTTCCAGCGTTCCAAACTCGCTATAGTAGACCTGAACTGCGTTTTTCAGATCAGCGGTTTCCTGCTGTACAACCAGGTTCATCAGTGATTGTCCCGATGTAAGGCGAATCAGCGCGGAAACGACCAGCACGGTGAGCAAGGCAACCGCCAGGTAGGAGAGGATAAACTTGGCTTTGAGGGAACGTTTCATTCCGCCTCACCAAGAAAGCGATAGCCGATCCCGAAAACAGTGTCGATATACCTGGGCTGGTCGGGGTCATCCCCCAGTTTCAACCGCAGGTTGCGAATGTGAATCTTGAGGGTCGCCTCGGAACCGGTATAACCGTTCTCCATCAGACTAATTGCCATGTCGGCGCGTTTGACTACTTTTCCGGCCGACCGCAGCAGAAGATCGAGGATGTGAAACTCCAGCGGGGTGAGGTCGATCAATTGATCATTTTTCTTAACTTCGTGACGGTTCCGATCCAGACTGATATCGCCGACTTTCAAACCCGGTTGCACGCCATCACACGGAGCAGCCCGCCGCAGAACTGCCCGCATACGCACCAATAGCTCGCGCAAACGGAATGGTTTTGTAATGTAATCATCAGCGCCCAGGTCGAAACCCTTGATGATCTCTGGTTCCTGCTGTTTCGCTGTGATCATGATCACCGGTACCTCTGATTCCCTGCGCAGCTGGCTGATGAACTGGTAGCCATCCAAGTTGGGCATCATGATGTCGAGCAGGATCAGGTCGGGATCGTTTTCATGAAAAACATCCAAAGCCTCGCGACCATCACGGGCGGTGAGTACATCATAACCCTGGCTTACGAGGAAATCCTCGATCATTACCAGCACGTTTCGGGTATCATCCACAACCAGGATCTTTCTAGCCATAATTGAATTATAACCATTCCCACAATTTTTCCGGCGAGAGCGTCAGGGATGTATTTGACCACTTTAGTAAATTCCTGCGCAGTTGCAGAAACATATTCCACCTCATATCGTGTAACCGGTAATCAGCATTAAACACTACTCAGTCCTCCAGGTCAGCGCTGCTGTAAGCGATCACCACCGGTTGATCATGGTTCCATTCATCACTGCTGCCGCCATCGTAATAGATGGTGATTTCCACAGTGTCCTTGAGGAAATTAATTTTGCCGATCGCGATGCGCTTGACCTTTAACCCCGTACGGGCCTCAAGATCAGCCATCAATTCCTTGCGCCGCTCGGGTTGGATCAATTCGATCTTCTCGTAGGTTACGCGTTTGGAAGCTTCGTATTTGAATCCCCAGCCTTTTTCGAGCATGAACATCAACAGGAGGATGATGGCGTTCGCGGCAATCAGCTCCGGCCAGTTGGTGCCGTCAACACTAGCTGCGTTCATTACGGGCAATGCTGCGATGATGAACAGGTAGGTCATTTCACGCACCGGCAGCGGGTCAGTGCGGTAACGGAGGATTGAGAAGATAGCAAACAAACCAAAACCTACACCGATACCAATCTCGATGCTGTTCATAAAGTGCAGCACGAAGTAGATCACGGAATTGAATGCCAGAAAAGTTAGAACGTAACGCTTGCTATGGGTGCTCGGATAATAGATGAATCTTACCAGTATGATTGCAACGAAAAAGTTAAACGCGAAACTTAAAATAAAACTACCTAAATCACTCATGAGTTACTCCTTTAGAAATCTTTTCGATCCACAGTATTTTTGGCTTCAAACCATTCTTTTTCACACCATCATAGAGCAACGCTGTTCCCAGGCAATACTTGCTGAACCCGTCGGGATGAATGTGCATGTTGCGCATTTGAATTTTGAAGGGCGAGGTATTTCCATTGACGTCCATTTTTACTTCAGCAACCGCGATGCCATTCAGGGTTGTCGCGTGCTCCGGATTGCAAAACCGGATATTTGTGTCAATGGTGACCCGCTCACATCGTTCCCGGTTGACCAATGTAATCCGCGTGAAAGTGTTGCACGTTTTGGGTTCGAGGATGTTTGTGTTGAATGGATAAATATTCTCCAGCCAGTCTTCAGCCTCGCCGTTAACGCTGAATATCGGATTACGCGTCGCGAGCCGTTGTTTGATCGTTCGGTCTTTGCGGGTCTTGAGCTTTACTTCAAGGAAGGATTCCCGTGTATCCAGATATTCCCTTGAGCGCACTTTGTATCGCTCCGCGTTACCATTCACGTGCAGGTTAAAAAGGTCAAACCCGGGAGTGTCGAAGTAAAGCGTGCGGTAATGGTTTAGAAGTCTGCCGTTGATCATCAACACCCGGTACTCCGGCTCTATGGCAACCAGGAGAGCTTCAAGCACGCTTGCAGGGAGGATGTACTTGGTATCCACCCGGTTCAGCAGTTTAACAGAATCCATCTCTTTCAGACTGATCGGGATGTAGTTTTGTAGAATTCTTGCGAGACCGGAAAAATTATTTGACACCCTTATGTCATTTTTCACCTTACTGCGGATACTTTTGGTATGCCAGCCTGAAGTAATCGATGGTGTTAAGTTCATGTAGGTCATAAATTTCTCTTTCAGCACAATAGTCTGGTTGAGCATATGATAGTCGGGGTCTTGACCGCATTGGTTTATTTCTTGTATAAAAAGGGCGCTACTTAGAAAGGTAGCGCCCAGTCGATCAATTATTTTCTTTAATTAGTGTCGACCACCTCCTCCTCCAGGCATTCCACCTGGTCCATAACCGGAAGCCGTGCCGAGAAGAGTGACGGAGCCGCTCACTGAAAAGCTGGTGTATTGGCTCCCACCAGTGTAGCCATCCGTTGTTGATAGTCCGTCTGCAACTTCACCGTTGACGTTTCCGCCGATATTGATGGTGTACTCATTTCCGCTTTCCAAATCCGGAGAGGAAAATGCAACCGATTGGTATGTTTTCAGCGGTGTAAATGTGAGTAGATTATTCCCGCTGCGATCTTGTATGTTGATTATCGT
>ERZ1649853.1232-NODE-1232-length-10168-cov-6.174726_pt1 | contig 10168 bp, 11 predicted proteins | sample MGYA00575353_ERZ1649853 | MGnify/ENA primary metagenome ERZ1649853 (study PRJEB40853, sample SAMN11349654) | freshwater sediment metagenome | isolation source: river sediment | host: Sediment | place: India: Okhla Barrage, New Delhi | collected 2017-02-21 ...
CGGACCACGGAATGGGCTGGCCCGGCGGCTGGAGCGATTCTGCGCCCAAGAAGAGCGATAACAGCAACGCCCTGGCAGCCAATATTGGCGACCAGATCTACCTGAATGAGATGGACGCGGCATTGTCTGAGATCCGCACCCAGACAGGCATCGACCGCTTCGAGATGATCGGCATGGATGCCTGCCTGATGGGGCACCTGGAAGTGTTCACCATGCTGGCTAACCATGCCAAATATGCCGTGGCTTCGCAGGAGACCGAGCCGGCATTGGGCTGGGCTTACACCGGCTTCCTGACCGATCTGGTGGCTAACCCAGGCATGGACGGCGGCAACCTGGGGCAGTTGATCGTGGACAGCTACATCGTCGAGGACCAGCGCCTGGTGGACCCGCAGGCACGCGCCGATTACCTACAACAAGGCTCGCCGCTCAGCGGCCTGTTCAGCTTCCTGGGCGCCTCTTCTGGCGATCAGGTGGCGCAGCAGATCGAATCGACCATCACGCTGACCGCAGTGGACCTAAGCAAGATAGCAGATTTGAACAGCCGCCTGAACGAGCTGGCGTACGTCATGCAGAATGCCAACCAGAGTAAAGTAGCCACAGCGCGCAGCTACGCCCAGTCGTTCACCAGCGTGTTCGGAAGTGATGTGCCCGCCAGCTATATCGACCTGGGCAACTTCATCTCGCTGCTCAAGAGGGAGAGCGGCAAGAACGAGATCAGCCAGGCTGTTGACCAGGTGCTGGCCGCCCTGCAGCAGGCAGTAGTTGCCGAGAAGCACGGTCCCAAGAAACCCGGCGCCACGGGCGTCTCCATCTACTTCCCCAACCAGCAGCTCTATACCAACCGGGTGGTAGGCGCCAAGACCTATACGCAGCTAGCTGCCAGCTTTGCCCAGCAGTCGCTGTGGGATGATTTTCTAGCTTATCACTACAGCGGGCGCAGCTTCGAGCTCTCGGACGCCCAGGTGGTGTCGGTTGAGCCGAGCAGCGCCACACGCGTTCCGGGGGCAGGCACGATCAGCATCTCGCAACTCACCGTCTCTGCGAACGAAGCCGCACCCAACAACCCGGTGACACTTAACGCAGATGTCTCGGGAAATAACGTGGGGCATGTCAAGCTGTTTGTGGGCTACTATGATGCCAACAGCAACTCGATCTTCGTGGCTGATATGGATTACCTGGAAAGCGCGGACACGCGTGAAGTGAACGGAGTCTACTATCCCATCTGGCCGGATGGCGGCTTCACGGTAGAGTTCTCCTGGGACCCGATCATCTTTGCCATCAACGACGGCACGACCTCCGTGCCTGCGCTATTCACTCCGCACAGCTATGGCAGGACCTTTGAAGAAGCCATCTACACGGTGGACGGTTATTACACCTTCGCAGAGGACGGATCGCGCCAATATGCCCGGCTGTTCTTCAATAACGGCGTGTTGACCAATGTGTACGGCTTCGCCGGCAATGACAGCACCGGCGCGCCGCACGAGATCACCCCAACCCAGGGCGACCAGTTCACCGTCCTGGAGACCTGGATGGACCTCGATCAGAACGGGCAGGTGACCCAGACTGTGACCCAGGAAGGCAGCACGTTGACTTTTGGCGAGTATATGTTCACCTGGGAGTCGCAATATGCCGCGGTGGGTGATTACATCGTCGGCTTCGTGGTCGAAGACCTGGAAGGCAATGCCACCCAGGCGCTTGGACAGATCACCGTCCGCTAATCACCATGCTTGTTAAATTGTTGGGGCGGACCTGTGTGTCCGCCCCTTTGCATCTCAATAAACTACGCGTGCGTGATAAGGATTTATTCGCCAGCCACCAGGCTGACCCATTTTCCACCGTTCTTATCGAAACAACCCACTTCCCCAGAGATTGACGCCGCCGTATAGCTGAGCGAGCCTTGGGCGCTGAAATTGCCGAAATTACAGCTCTCGAAGGTGACCGTCTGCGCTGTTTCGTTGAACTTCCCGTTGGCAATCCAGGTCTCGTCCGTGGACTGCGTACAGTTGATGTGATCAACGATCGAAGCTCCGGTAACGTTGAGTTGCGCAGTGCCGTCGGCGAGCAATGTAAGGGTAAAACTGCCCGGCACCTTACAGGAAGTCTCACCCGAGCTGGAATAGCTGATCTTAGTACCGGAAGCCTGGATGGTCTGGGGATATTGAGAGGAGGGTGCGGCGGTGGGAGGCGGCTCGGTGGGCTGGGCTTGCTCTGGCGCAGGGGATGGTGCGGCGGTGGGCGCGAGGGTGGGCAAGCCGAGAGGCTCTTGCGCCTCGTCGATATCCACCGAGTTGCATGCCAAGGCAGCTAGAAGCAGGACAGAAAGGCAAAGAAGCGGTACAAGCGTGCGTTTCGACATAGCAGGCCTCCTGAACAAGATTATTATAACCAGAAAGCAAAATGCGACTATAATAGACTTTTGTACACCCATCAAAAAGGAGAAACGCCATGGGAGAAAAAGGCAGTAAGAAAGACAAGAACAAGGCTATCAAGCAAAAGCAGGAACAGCTCAAGAAGAAAGAACAGCAAAAGCAGAGCAAGCTACCCACCAAGAAGCCGGCTTAGCCAGCCTAAAATTTACAAGAATCACCGGATAAGATAGATGGACAGGATATTTCGAAAATATCCTGTCCATCATTTAAATCCTGCTCATCCTGTGAATTATTGTCAAGTACCCGTAATCAAAAATCTTTGCGGTAGATCAGCACCTGGCGGATGACATCAAACCCCACGTTCTCATATAACCGGCGCGCCGTGTCACGATAATCATCCGTCTCTACATAAACCTCCTGCGCAGCATGCGCCTGCAAGCGTCGCAGCACCTCCGCCAGCGCCACGCGCCCCAGCGCATAGTGGGTGAACTCCTTGCGACATCCCAACGGTTCGATCTGCCCCCATAATTTGCTTTCTCCCATCTGCCTCAGCCAGCCGATACAGAAGGCTGCCAGCCTGCCGTCCGGCGCTTCGACCACCACGTCCAGGTCGGGGGTATAGTGCGGGTGCTGTAGGGTGCGCCTGCGCCAATCAAGGGTCATGTTCTTGGTGCCAAAGACCTCCCGGTGCAGTTCGACGTAAGCCTCCACCTCACCATCGCCTCTCAGGGCGCGCACAGTAAAGCCGGGTGGGATGCGGTACGCTTTTACCGGCACATCTCCCACCCGCCTCATCCATACCTTCGACCAGGAATCCTCACCCACTTCTGCCTGGCATGTCCAACCAGCCGCCTCGAACACCTGGAGGCGCTCGACCTGTTCGCTGAAAAGATTGACAAACCAGCAAGGAAGCTCATAAGGTGTGCCGGGCATTTGCCTGGCGCGCTGCTCAGCCCATGCTATTAGCTCCGGGAGCAACGCAACATAGGCGGGGTGTAAGGTGAAGTCCAGTGTCCAGAAAGGCGTCTGCAAGACCGCCCAGGCAACCAGCGAGCCGTCTTCGTCTTCCCACAGGCAGGCGTTGTGCGGCTCGTCCAGCGCCCAGGATGACAGGCGATAGGGCAGGTCGATCATGCGCAGGTGTTCCTGAGCAAAACGGCACGCCAGCGCCGCCATCGCCAGCTTGTCGTCTTCAGATTCGTATTTACGCTGCGTGATCATTACGCGGGCGGCGGAGCTGTTTGTTGTACCAGCAATTTCTCCTGCTGCTGCGCCAGAAGCGCGGCGCTGCTACGCGTATTCTCCTCGATGGCGATGAACAGATACACGCCCTCGCCCATGGCATAGAGGGTTAGCGATAGACCTCCGCCGTATAGCAGCACCAGCACCGCACTGAGCAACCCGCCGAAGACAGTACCCAGGGTACGGTAAGGCAACCCGCCAAACTGACGGTTGAAGTCAAACCTGTGGGTCAAGTCTTCAATCGCATTATTGCCGAAGAAGACCATGGCACAGATCGCCAGCAGCATCAAGACGGTGACTACTGCGGCGACAAAACCCATGATCTTGTAGATGGTGCCGATAGTACGCAGTGCTCCATAACGTTTTTCCATGTTATACTCCTTTGGTATATTTCAATTTTACCGCAACGCAAAGAATAGGCATGCAGAAAAGCATATACTCTGGAATGACCGGCGCCCGACAGAATCTAATGTCGGGCGAAAAAGTCGTCCAGAGCATCTACCAGCCGGGAAAACGCCAGCATGTATTGAGCTTATTGGGCCACCACATTTACCGTACGAAGTTCCTTGCCCACCTCACCATCCTGACCGACAAGGAAATCATCCTAGTCGGCGATGCTGAGCGCGTGACAGAAAAAGAGAGAAGCCCGTATGGCGGGGTGATGCGCTACCTCCCGCTGCGCAAGCAGGTTACCTTCGAGCTGGCAGAACTGCCTGACGAGCTATGGGCGTTAATCTTCTGCGCTGCGGGAGACATGCGGATAGAAAGGCTCTTCGAAGCCTCTCATCTGCAAGGGCTGCAAGACTTCAAGCAAGCGCTTTCAGCCGTCTCGCCTCGTTCAAGTGAATGAACGGGTGCCTGGTGGCGGGCATAAGCAATAACCCGGCGACTGTCCTCCCGCCCCAATATTCGACCACCTCACGTCCTTCCGGCAGCACTGCTCCGTCACGCCAGATGCGCTGCAATCGTTCTGGTTGCACCCTGGCGCGCAAAGCCTCCTCTGGCAGAATTTGGACAATCTCACGCGTGCGCGCCCCCACGGCATTGCGGTAGGTACGCAGCGCGCTCAAGTCAATCACCTGGGAAAGCAAGGAGGTATCGCTGGCAGGCTGGGCATTTCCGGTGTCTGTAAAAGGGATGTGTAGCCTGCTCTGCCAGCCTTCTTCAACGAAGACCTGCGAGCGACCGGCTGTCAGCAAATTCATGCACAGATCTTCAATGCGGGCGATATGCCACAGGCACCAGGCTATGGAGTGCTCTGCGCCGGATGGGATGCGGCGGGCAGTGGCTTCATCGAGCCCCTGCCAAAGCTGGTCATCAAAGGTAGCTTCCGCACTCCAACTGATATCCCCGGCATGCAGCATGGCATGCTGCTTCAAGAAAAGCTCGATGGCAGCGGCGTGATCGCTGCGACTGGCAAGCGCCTTTTGCAAATGCTTCTGGAGCTCGTTCCAGGTTTTATGCTGTGTATCCACGATTTAGAGAATAAAGTTAACGATTCCCATTAGCACCAGGTATGTCAGGAAACCCACCGCGATGGTCAGCGCTGCCTTCTGGTTGTCCAGGTCAAGTCCCTGCCGCACGGCGATGAAGCCGGCTGCCAGAGTCCAGATAGCGCCGATGATTCCACCAATACAGGGGATGATGCTCAGAACTTGCGGGACGTAGGCAAACCCGATCACGCGCAGCATCTCGCCCAGGTCAGCCTGGCCCTTGAACAGGCGCGTGCCTACGAACCAGGTGACTGCCGACCAGAGCAGCCAGCCCAGGATGACTGCCAGCAGGCCGCCAAGAAAACCACCGAAGAAGGTTTTCTTGCTGAAGGTATTGAATAAACCATTGCCTAATCCGGAGAGAAGCGAGACGACAACCACAATCAACGCCGCGGTACCGGTCAGGTTGGTATCTTTCTCAATCTTCTCGAAGGTCTGTGGATCGAGTTTGAATACGCCGATAATGAGGTCTAACATAGCTGTTCTCCTTGTGCATAGGATGGAATTATTGAATTATATAACACAACAGGCATAGAGAGGTTGCACTTTACATCGAAACACAAATGTTGCCTCTCGGTGACAGCTGCATGCTATAATCTTAACCGTCAGCAGGCGCATCCCATGACATTTCGACCAGAAGCAAATATTGATCCGTATTGCCCCAAAAGCATCCAGCGAACCAGATCGAGCACTTATCACCTGCGCTTCGAAGAGATGCTTGGATTTTTGGGATTCATCTTATTGATCCTTATCACGCCGGGGTGTGTTGCGCAAGATGCATCTTCATCACCTGTAAGCACGACTTCTGGACATTTTGTGACGATACAGTCTCACCGCGGATATGCCGTCCATCAACAATTGAACTTAGTTAATGAAGGTCCAGGTGTTCCAGAAAAGCAGAACGTCTGGGTGGCTTTGATAGGCGACTTTCCCCCTTACCAGGAAGTGCGCTCAATGGAGATTTCGCCAGCAGGTTATCGCCTGGTCACGGATGAATACGGCAACCAATATGCCGAGTTCGATTTCTCCAAACATCCCGCGGGTACAAGTAAAATCATTCAAATCGACTACCGGCTCATTGTGTATGAATTACAATATAATCTATCTACGTGCGCTGGAGAGCTGCCCAATGAATACACCCAGCCGGAGCTGCACATCGAAGCGGCAAACCCTCAGATCATAAATCTGGCAAAGGAATTGGCGAATAATAAAAAGACAGTCTGCGAGCAGGTGCGCTCCTTCTACAATTACGTCGGGGACGAATTGGCTTATAGCTATAACGGCAATAACTGGGGGGCGCAAGCCGCACTGGGAACTATGGGCTCCGATTGCACCGAATATACATCCTTGCTGGTGGCCCTAAGCCGGGCACAGGGAATTCCAGCTCGTTATTTCGAGGGGTTGCGCTATTTGAGCGGGGGAGTAGGCACGGACGAGCGGGTCGAACATGCCTGGCCAGATGTATATTTGCCCGGTGTGGGCTGGGCTGCCCTGGACCCAACCCTGGGACGGTCATCCCTCAACCGGGAAACATATTTCGCGCACTATACACCCGACCATATTATTGTAACCCTGGGGGCAAATCCATCTACCCTTCGCGGCAGTAATTATTGGACCCACCTGTATTGGCCGGGGGATCGCACGACCATCCGGGTCGAACCGGCAGTATGGGAGATCGATCTAATCGAGTAGTGGTGGAACGTACTACTTCAAGCGTTTGCGCAAGTAGGTGTGCATGATCACCGAAAGTACGATGATCAAGCCGTAGATAAACTGAGTCCAGAAGCCAGTCAGTCCGACGGCAACCGTCGCGGCTTCAATGGCACCGATGATGAAGGCTCCCAGGAAGGTTCCGAGAATTGTCCCGGTCCCGCCAAAAACGGAAGTTCCTCCCAGGAAAACAGACGCCAGGGTACGCATCAGGTAGCCTTCTCCCAGGCTGGGCCAGAAATATACCACATGAAAGCTGGCGACTACCCCAGCAAAGGCAGCCACCAGACCCATCAGCATGAAGGCCTGGATCCGCACGCGCTTTGTATTGACGCCCATCAGCTCGGCGCTGTCAACATTATCCCCAATCAAGTATATGTGCGCACCAAACTTATGGCGGTTTAGCAAGACCCAGCCGAGGATGGCAATCAGGATTAACCAGATCATTTGCATTGGGAAAACACCGCCTATTTTGCCAACCAGCGTGGGGTAGAGAAACGATTCTTTAACGTAACTCAGCGTACCACTCTTACCTTGCGACAATACCAGCACCGCGCCGCGCCATAAAAACTGCGTGCCGATGGTTGCTACCAGGGAGGGAATGCCAAATTTAACCACGATGAAACCGTTCAACCAGCCGATCAGCAAGCCGGTCAGCAGTGCGGCGATTACAGATATTAAGACTCTCAATGGAATACTGTCGATGCTTACAGTAGCCTGATAGGTGAGAAGAAATGCCACCATTCCCATCGCCATGATGGAGGGGAAAGAAAGATCCATTTCACCAGCCACAACCACGATCGTCAGTGGAATTGCCATGATGGCAAAGAAAGGAATCGTGGACATGAAGGCATAATAGATCTGTGGTTTCAGGAAGGTATCAGGAGCTGTAACGATAAAGATCAACCATAGAGCTAAGAAAACCCCCAGGATACCGAGCTGTGTACCATTCGCACGTGCGAAGCGACGGAAGCTGAATGTTTCTTTATAAGTTTGGCTGACTTCAGGAGCTTTTTCTTCCGTAGTAGAACTCATCTTTTCCGTCCTATTGGTTCAGTCAAGACTGCCGGATTCTGCAACACGGATCATCTTCTCCATCAACGTATCCAGGCTGATCTCCTTGGTCAAAAACTCGCCCGCCACGCGGCCGCGATCGATCACCACAATCCTGTCCGCGACATTGTAGACATGCACCACATTATGATCGATGAAGATAGCCGATTTCCCGGCTTCTTTGATGCCGCGCACAAAATTGACCAGTTTCGCGGTTTCTTTCAGCGACAATCCCATCGTCGGCTCATCTAGAATGATGATCTCAGCATCGAAAAACAGGGCGCGCACGATGGCAACCCCTTGCTTTTCGCCACCGGAGAAGGTGCCCACATGGGATTCAGGGCTAACGGCTGTGGATGTAAAGCCCATGGATTGCGACATCAAGCGATGGGTCTCATCACGCATTTTTTTGATGTCGAGGAATCCCCAGCGGTTGCAGAGCTCACGCCCCAGGAAAATATTGCGCCATAAGGTTTGTAATTCAGCCAGGGCGCGTTCTTGATAGACCGTCTCCACACCTAATTGCCGGGCTTTGGGAACGGTGAGCCGGTCGATCTTTTGACCATTGAACAAGATCTCGCCAGAGGTGGGTTGGTGATATCCAGTGAGAATCTTGATCAGGGTGGATTTTCCAGCCCCATTATCACCCAATAGACCCACGATTTCATTGCGGCCTAGTTGAAAATTAATGTTCTCAAGCGCCTGGACTTCTCCAAAAGATTTAGATACGTTTCTGAGTTCTAGACGATAGTCCATCCAAAAATCTCCATTAACCAAGCGGGAGAAGAGTTTTGCTTAGGCAATGCAATATCACAAATCATAGCACACAAATTGCTTGAAGAATAAATACGGCGAAGTGGCGTTGGTCAGCGATGATGTGGCAGGATTGTTCGATGAAGGCTCGAGCGCCACTTCGCCCTGAAAAGTTCCCGGAGCGGTTATCGGATGTGCGTCTCATGGACTCCGGGAAACGCGGGTTTTCTTTTAGACTAGCGGATTTGCTTCTCAACCAATGGAGCCAGGATTTCGATATTGTCCTTGTAAGCAAAACCCGAGCCAGTGTCGATCTGCAACCCGGTGAAAGCGTAGTTATGGGAGAGACAAATCTGCAGAATTGCCATGTACCCTTGCAGGAATTGCTGCTGGTCGATCACCAGATCAGTCCATCCTGCGCGGATGGCTTCCACAGTTGCGCCGGAGAGATCGAACCCGGCAGCGAAGACATCGTCCGGCCCCTTGCCAGCAGCTTCGAGGTAAGTCTGCTGGGTGCCGGTCAGGTTCCCGTGGTCGGTGATGATCAATTTAATCTCAGGGTTGGCGGACATGATGCCGGTGAAGACGGGCACGCCTGCAGAAGCATCGGCATTGGTCGCATCATCTATTTCCTGGTAAATCACTTCGATGCCTGCTTCTTCGAGCGCATCGATGATACCTTGAGTGCGCTCGCCGCGGCCTGCCTGCGCTACCAAACCCCAGACGAAAGCTTTATCACCAGCAACCAGGCCGGCTCGCTTGGCGGCTTCTTTGCCCAGGGCAAATCCGGCGCTATAGTTGATTGCTCCAACATAACCAAAGCCACTTGAGCCATATTTATCTTGCAGCCCCAGCAGTTGGACATTCATGCTGGTTACGATAATGCCCTTCGATTCAGCCTCGTCCACCAGAGGCGCAAAGGCTTCATTGCCGGGGTGTCCCATAACTGCGATGCCATGTGGATTGGTCGCCATGGCTTCAGAGAACTGGGTGATCATCTTCTCGGGGTTCCAATCGGACCACATGTATTGGACATTTGCGCCAGTATCGGCAGCGGCTGCCAGGGCGCCGTTATAGACCACGGTCTCGAAAGACCCGCCCGGAGCGCCACCAGGGAAGAAGACGATATTGGTACCAGAGCACCATTTGCCCTCCGCTGCGGGAGCCGCGCCTTCCGTAGTGCCTGGTTCGGTCGCTACTGCAGGAGCCTCAGCCTGGGGCGCTTGCGTTTCGGTTGCAGGAGCACAAGCTGCTAATCCAATGGCCAAGACACAGAGTACAGTCACAAAAAGCCAAACTCGATTTCGCATTTCTTCCTCCAAATTGAGAATTCTGAAATATTCGATTTTTGGTACGGATGCGGATTTTGCGGCGCTTTCCTCTTTCCAGCACCTCCTTTCACAGTTAGCCAGCGAGATTGTTAGCGTTCCCGTTATCGTTCACACAATTTATATTAGCAAAGAATGAGAGATGAGTCAATAGTATGCGCCCTAAACTACCGCACTGGACGAAGAAGAAAGCTTCTTCCCCATCGAGAGAGCGATCATT
>ERZ1649853.1233-NODE-1233-length-10164-cov-7.285488_pt1 | contig 10164 bp, 8 predicted proteins | sample MGYA00575353_ERZ1649853 | MGnify/ENA primary metagenome ERZ1649853 (study PRJEB40853, sample SAMN11349654) | freshwater sediment metagenome | isolation source: river sediment | host: Sediment | place: India: Okhla Barrage, New Delhi | collected 2017-02-21 ...
AATGATGAGCGCGTCACCTTCGAGCCCATGCCCGACAAAGCCTGGGAAGCCTCCCCGGTATCGCCGGTGGCCTGCAAAGCCTTCCAGCACATTGCCACCGTCACCACTGAGCTGTTCCCCGGCACTGCCATTGCGCCCTACACCATGCTCGGCGGCACCGACGGTCGCAACTTCTGCGCCATCAGCGAACAGGTCTACCGCTACTCACCGGTGCTGGTGACCCCTGAAGACATGCACCGTGTTCACGGGGTGAACGAGCGTATTTCCATTGAAGCCATGCACAAATCAGCGGATTTCTTCTACCGTTTGATCCAACGCTGGACATCTGCAAATATGTAGTTCGTTCCAACCTGAATGTGTTTCTTGCAGGGGAGGTTCGTGAACCTCCCCTGCATTATTAACCGTACTATACCTTTATCGTTGCCCGCATCACGTGCCGATCCACCGCACCAAAGCGATACTTGTATTCCTCGTCCCCGCGCATGAAATCCAGTTCATCGCGCTGGTGCTCATTGGCCCACTGCAACAGGTGCCCAAGCAGCACCCAGCCGGGGGAGTATTCCATGAAGCGCCTATCCAGCCCTGAGTTATAGACCCAGATGCGGTTAAGATAATCGGCGTTGAGGTAAGCAGCGGCAAACTCATCGCCCACCTTGAGGAATGCCAGCTGCAGCACCCCGCCTGTGAAGGCCACGCGCATGATCTCTTTCATCTGCTCACGCATGTCAGGGGTGAGGAACTGTGCTTTCTCCTCGTCCTGCGCCATCAAGCCCAGGAAGGTTTGCATATCCGCCTCCAAATTGGCGGCGTCGGTGGTGAAATACAATTCCGCGGGCACTTCGGCTTCGGCAGCGCGGCGCATCTTGCGGCGGATCTCGTGGCGCTGTTTCTTATCGATGGCGGAAAGGTAGGCTTCCCAGTCGCCCGGCAGGCGGATGTACGGGGAGTGCTGAAGGGTCTCAATCTCCGCTCCCGCGAACGCCCGGAACGCCGGGATGGAAGGGGAATCTTCGAGGATGTTATAAAAATCGAGCACCTGCACTGCCCCAAGGGCAGAGGGGCAGGTACTCACAAATTCGAACAGCCCCTGGATGAAACGCGGGCGATCCTCGTCTCTTGAGATGACGTCAAGGTAGTCGCTGATCTCGATACTACCGAGCAGCAGCAGGCGCCGGCTGCCCTGGTGGACGGCGGTGAAACATGGGGCGATGCCGGTCATCTGGCCGCCCTCATGAGCGATGATGAGCGCAAGTTGGGCATCCTGCGGCCATTCCCCGCCGCCACGGTGCTGCCACCACGCTTTCAGATACTCATAGCGCAGGAAAGGCACGTGCGGGGTGCTGGTAGCCAGCAGGCGGTTCCAATCCGCTTTCAGGTCGTCTGAAAATTCGCTGTAAATTGTAAATTCCACGGTGTTGTTCCCTCTGGGTGTATTGTATCAGTTCATGCTTGCGGATGCAGCAGCCCGGCGTTCTTGCGCAGCCAGGCGCGATGCAATTTAAAATCGGGGTCATAGGCAGCCACCACCGCCCAGAAATCTTTGGAGTGGTTGGGGTGGAACAGGTGCGCCAGTTCGTGGATGATAACGTACTGCATCACCACCGGGGGCGCCATCACCAGCCGCCAGTTGAAGGAGAGGGTGCCGCGGGTCGAGCAGCTGCCCCAGCGCGTGCGCTGGTCGCGGATGGTGAGTCCGGTCGGGCGGGCTTTCAGGCGGGCTGCCTGGCGTTTCACCTCCGTGCCAATGATGCCGCGCGCTTCACCGCGCAGCCAGGCTTCGGCAACGCTAACCGCTGAAGCCCGCGAGCCTGCCGGCACGCGCACGATGACGCGGTCTTTGGTCATTTCCACCCGGGCGCGGCTGCGGCGATCCGGCTCTGCCACGCGTTCGAGGCGCATGGCTACCCCCTGCACCAGGATCACGTCCTTCGGCAGCGCGGCCTGCGGTTTACGCCGGGACGCCTGTTCCATCTTGGTGAGAATCCACTGCCCGTGCTCCTGCAGGAAACGGTCCACGCTGAACAGGCGCAGCCCGCGCGGCACGGTAACGCTCATCTGCCCGTTGGCAATGGTCACGCGCATGCGTTTTGCCCGCGCCGACACCTTGAGGGTGTAGGGGATGGTGCGCGCGCCGATGGTTACCTGGCGGGATTCTTCTGCAAGGGTCAATTTTTACTCCGTGAAGAGAGCAGCAAAATGTCGTTGATTGACAACAATCCTCTGCTCCCGTAAACTTGAACTATTATCCCACATCCCCCCGAGGTACACATGGACCAAAAAGCCGGCGCGCAGATCAGCAAGAAAGCCTTCATCCAATCCTTCTCGATCCTCCTGCTGCTGATGATCATCGCCGGCGTGCTGACGCGCGTGCTGCCCACTGGTCTGTTTGACCGCCAGGAAGTGGACAACCGGACAGTCATCATCCCCGGGTCGTACCATGCGGTGCCGCAACCGCTTTACCCGATCTGGGAGTGGTTTGCCGCTCCAGTCGAGAGTCTGTGGGGACCCGACAGCCTGGTGATCATCACCATCATCGTCTTCATCCTGCTGGTGAGCGCGGCCTTTGCGGTGCTGGACAAAAGCGGCATCCTGCAGAATGTGCTGGCGGGGATCGTTAAAAGGTTCGGCAGGCGCAAGTACCTGCTACTGCTGGTGATTTCCTTTTTCTTCATGCTGCTCGGCGCGTTCCTCGGCTTATTCGAGGAGATCGTGCCGCTGGTGCCACTGATGATTGCGCTCAGCTATTCGCTCGGCTGGGACGCGCTGGTGGGGCTGGGGATGAGCATCCTCGCCACCAACATGGGATTTTCCGCAGCCATCACCAACCCGTTCACCATCGGCGTGGCGCAAAAGCTGGCGGGGCTGCCGCTTTTTTCGGGCGGGCTCTTCCGCCTCCCGATCTTCCTGGTCACGTATGCCCTGCTCGCCTGGTTCCTGGTGAGCTACGCCCGCAAGATCGAGAAGAATCCTGAGGTTTCCCTTCTCTACAAGGACTCAGCAGATGCGCGAGCGCGCTATGCCGGGCTGGACCTGGAGCGCTTTGCGGGCAACAGCAAACGGCTGGGCAAAGCCGGGCTGGTGTTCGGCTTCTTCATCCTGCTGATCGTGGCAGTGCTGGTGGGCAGCCCGTTCATTCCATTTCTGTCGGATTATGCCCTGCCGCTGGTTGGCATCCTCTTCTTTGCCGGCGGGTTGTCTGCCGGGTTCGTCTCGGGGGTTGGCGGCAATCTCATCGGCAAGGCACTCGCGGAGGGATTGGGCGGTATCGCGCCGGGCATCCCGCTGCTGCTGATGGCAGCCAGCATCAAGCAAATCGTCACCACCGGGATGGTAATGGATACCATCCTGAACGGGGCGGCCGGCGGACTGCAAAACGCAACCCCGATGACGGCAACCTTGCTCATTTACGTGGTGGCGCTGGTCATCGAGTTCTTCATCGGCTCCGCCGGCGCCAAGGCGGTGCTGCTGATGCCCATCCTGCTGCCGCTGGCAGACCTGGTGGGGGTTACGCGCCAGCTGACGGTGACCGCCTACTGCTTCGGCGATGGCTTTTCAAACCTGGCGTATCCCACCAACCCGGTGCTGCTGATCACGCTCGGGCTGGCCTCCGTCGGTTATGCCAAGTGGATGCGCTTCACCTGGAAGCTGTGGCTGCTGGTGATCCCGGTGACGTTGCTCTTCCTGTGGCTGGGCAACCTGATCCAGCTGGGACCGTTCTAGAGCAGTTAGCCTCTGATTCGTTTTTTGTTTTAAAAATGGGTTCGAATAATTCGAATACCCGGGAATATTACAACTTGTGCGATAGTTCATAAGGTACAGGAAGGGTATTATGTACCTGTATTAACGATTATTGCACAGAGCGCTGAAAATGGGACTTGCCAGATTGGCAAATTTTAAGCCCCAAACTTGCCAAATTGGCAAGTTTTTTTGTTTTCAGGCAATCTCCTGCGAAAAAGCGGTAACGCGGGAGCTCTTGACAGCGGGTGAAAGGGTGCGATAATCATAGTAAATTTGTTCTATTATTAAGGATGCCGAAATGACCCGCATGCTCTACCTGCCGGATGACGCGACTGTCATCCAACTCGAAGTGGACCTGACCCCCTCGCAACTTGCCGCCGCTGTGAACTCCGGGATGCACCCGGTGCCCGCACTTAAGAATGCCCCGCCGGGCAGCTTATCTGCCATCGAGGCGGGCGGCACGGTTATCGTCATCCCCGGGGATCGAGTAGTCGTGCATGCCGACAAACCCAGCATCTCCCGGCGCCAGACGCAGATATTCGAACTCTCCCTGCACGGGTTTTCCAGTGGAGAGATCGCCCTGCTGCTGCACCTCTCACAGCGCACTGTCAATTATCATCTGAACAAGGTCAAGGAACTTATCCGCGACGGGGTACTGCCCGTTTCGGTAAAAACCGCATCCGTTAATCCTCAGCAAAACAGGTAGTGATTAATTTTTTTGCCACACCTGGTAAAGGGCCAGGTTACCACCCTTGCCATCGCTTTCGAACTCGCTGACAATGCGGCAACCATTTTGAAAGGCAAGCGCGGTCAATTCATCACGGGTAAAGAGATGCACGTAGCGCAAGCCGCGCACGTTTTCCTGCCCGGCAGCCGCGTGGCGCCAATCCAGCAACGTATCACCGGGGTCAACCTCCTCAGCAGCGATACCTGCCACCGCCCAGGGCAACACCCGGCTCATCATCTTGGCGCTGTGCTGGAACTGCCACTCCGAGTGGATAAAGACCCCTCCGGGCTTGAGCAGACTGACTGCTGTGTGAATCACCTGCGCGCGGTGTTGAGCGCCGGGCAGGTGGTGGAGAGACGCAAACGCCAACACCCCGTCATAACCTTTCTCATCCACTTTTTTATTCAAGTTGGAGTCGAGTAAATCCGCCTGAATATACCGTACTGCAAGATCCGGATGCTCCGGCTGCTGAGCCAGGTTGGAACGGCATTCGCACAACAAGGCTTCGCTGAAATCCAGCCCGGTATAGGACCCCTTCAATTCCGTCTTGATCCAAGAGGAGATTAAAGCCCCGCTGCCGCAGCCGAGATCGAGCCAGTCGCCATCGTGGATATAGTCCACGAGCACACGCGCGACCCCCGGCTGGATGCGCCGGCGCGTCTCGGCAAAGGCGGCCCCGAATCTCTGGTAGAATTCCTGATTGAGTTGCAGCAGTTTCTTAACGGTTTCTTCTTTCACAAGGGTATTATAAACGCCAATGCGTGACCCCAAGTTCTTTCAAGACTGGCGCGATGCCAGGGTTTACACCCCCGAACAACTGCAAACCGCACGCCTGGTACTGGAGGAAGTGAAAACCGGACGCCGGCTGGACCGAGCGCTGCGGTCACATCCGCTGCCGAACGGGCAGCTGATCGCCAAGCACATCCTGGTGGCGGCGTACCGCGACCTGGTTGCCCGCGGCGAATGGACGGAAGACCCCGATTTTCTGCCGCTAATCCGCATGAAACCGGTGCGCACCCTTTCGGGCGTTTCCACCGTCACCGTGCTCACCAAAGAATGGCCCTGCCCGGGGCGCTGCGTGTTCTGCCCCACTGAAGCCTACATGCCCAAAAGTTACCTCGCGGATGAGCCGGGGGCGGCGCGCGCTTTCCAGAACAAGTTTGATCCCTATGACCAGGTGCAGTCGCGCCTGGCGGAATACCGCGCAGTGGGGCACCCCAACGACAAGATCGAGCTGCTGGTGCTCGGCGGCACCTGGAGCTCCTACCCGCGCGCCTACCAGGAATGGTTCATCCGGCGCTGCTTTGACGCCATGAACGAGGATTCTCTCCCCGAAGACCGGAAAGACTTTCAGACCAATGAGCCCGCGGAGACGACGGGGGGCGTAGTGAACCTGGAGCGCATCCAGGCGGCACACAGGCACAACGAAACCGCCAATCACCGCAACGTCGGGCTGGTGATCGAGACCCGCCCGGATGAGATCAGCCGGGACGAGCTGGTGTGGCTGCGGCAGCTGGGCGTCACCAAGGTGCAGATGGGAGCCCAATCCCTGGATGACCGCGTGCTCCACCTGAACCTGCGCGGGCACACTGCTACTGATACACTGCGCGCCACCACCCTGCTGCGGGCAGCCGGATTCAAGATCGTGCTTCACTGGATGCCCAACCTGCTGGGGGCAACGCCGGAATCGGACCGGGCGGATTTTGCGCGCCTGTGGCAGGAGGGGTACGCCCCGGACGAACTGAAGATCTACCCGACCCAACTGCTGGAAACGGCGGAATTGTATCGTTACTGGCAGCGGGGAGAGTATAAACCGTACACGACTGAAGAGCTGGTGGCACTCATCGCAGACCTTAAACCTTCCATCCCGGAGTACTGCCGGGTGAACCGCATCATCCGCGACATCCCCTCCATCCACGTGGTCGAAGGCAACAAACGCACCAGCCTGCGCCAGGATGTACAGCTGGAACTGACCAGGCGCGGAACCACCTGCCGCTGCATCCGCTGCCGCGAGGTGAAGAAACACGCCGTGGCTTTCGAGGACCTGCAACTCAACGACCAGGTGTACACCCCCTCAGCTGCTGAAGAACACTTCCTCAACTTCACCACTTCCGAGGACCGCATTGCCGGCTACCTGCGCCTGTCGCTGCCCACCGCAGCAGCCCCGGATCTAAAACTTCCGGACCTTGAAAACGCCGCCCTGATCCGCGAAGTGCATGTGTATGGTCAATCGCTGCCGGTGGGAGTCGATAAAGCCGGGGCGGCTCAGCACATCGGGCTTGGCACCCGCCTGCTGCAACGCTCCGAGGAGATCGCCCGCGAAAAAGGATTTGCAAAACTGGCAGTCATCGCCGCCATCGGCACGCGCAACTATTACGCCAGCCGCGGGTTCCGGGCTGGCGAGTTATACATGATCAAAGACCTATAGAATTTGAAAATTATCCGATAATGACGCGGTTCTTGCCCGCCTGCTTGCCGGTGTAGAGCGCCAGGTCGGCTTTGCGGATGCAGTTGCCGATGCCGATGTTGGTATCACAGGCGGAGACGCCCAGCGTGACCGTCACGGGGATGTCAACCTCATGATAAATGAAGGGGGTGGTCAGGATACGCGCGCGGATCTTCTCCGCCACAACCCTCCCGCCCTCCGCGCCGGTTTCAGGCAAAAAGACGAGGAACTCATCGCCGCCCCAGCGGGCTACCTGATCCTGCTTGCGCAGGATGAAATTGATGATGGCAGCCAGGTTGACGAGCACAAAATCGCCGGCGTCGTGACCGTATTCGTCATTGACTTCCTTGAAGTTGTCGATATCGATCATGATCAGGGTGAAAGGCTCGCCGGTCTGGTCAAGCTTGGCTTTCTCCTGGTCGATGCGGGTGAGCATGGTTCTTCTGTTCGCCAGGTTGGTCACCGGGTCGGTGGCGGCCAGGTTGGTCAGGCGCTTGTTGGCGGTTATGAGGGTGGATTCGATCTCCCCGGCTCGTTTTTCAAAGAAGTAACCGAGAACAGCCAGTGACACCACAGCCCATACCAGATTTGCCAGGAAGAGCCAGCGCAGCAGCTGCGGGGAAAGCAGGGTGTGCGCTGGAACGTACCACGAGAGCACGTGCAGGGCGATGGTTCCACCGCCGATGAGCAGCCCCACAAAAGCTGCCCCGACTTTATTCAGATGCGCGTTGAGGAACGAGATCGGCAGCACTGACAGCATCAGGAAGAAGAACCCGCTTGCCCAGCCAAACTCGTAGGTGGCATAAAGCGCGTACACCAGCGAGATGCCGCTGCCGAGCACGAACAGGGAACGGGTGCGCTTTTTCTGGTAGCCAAAATAGGTAATCACCCACAGGAGCATGGCAAAGCCTGATGCCCACACCATCGGCCAGTTGCCAAGCACGCCAAACAATCCGGTGAAGAGCAGGAAGGTGAAGATCTGCACCACGCTGAACTTGGTGACCACTGCAGAAAAGCGCTCATTCTTCCAGAGCACCTGCTTCTGGACGGGTGTACCGGGCTGCGTCACTCTTCCCCCTCGTTGACCGATCGACGGACCATTTTTCTCCAGCGTCTCAAGCATCTAGACCTCTCCGGAGGTACCGGATGGCTGCGTTAATTCAAACGAAAATAACCGCGACGTATTACTCGGATTAAACTTATTATATACATGGAAATAACCAAATACAACTCCCCTTGCATTTTAGTATACTGCTGCAAAAATCCCCCTCACGCGGATTGCTGGATGAGGGGGATGGTATTTTGTACTTTTAAGCCCCGCGTTACTCAGTTGTTATAGAACCAGTTATAGGCGTAATACCCCGAGGCAGTCTCCACGCGGATGGCGATCTTGCCTCTGCCCGCCAGCGCTGCCGGGATCATGTATGTGGCGGAAAAATCGCCGCCTTTGCCGGAGCTGATCTTGGTGACCACGATGCCGTTAATCCCCGCGGTGCCAAATTCACCCATCCTGATGGTGAGGGTTTCTCCCGCGGGAATGTTCTTCAACGCAACGACCACCCGCTTATCCTTGACCACTGACACAATCTCCATGGTCGGGTAACCGGAATAAGGCGCAGCCGTGACCACCGGTGCGGCGGTCGGTTCGACCGGGGCAGGTGTTTCAACCGCGGCAGGTACTTCAGTCGGCACTGCCGGCACAACCGGCGCGGTGCTATTGTTGTAGAACCAGTTGTAGGAGTAATACCCCTGCGGGCTGTCCAAACGGATGGCGATCTTCTGCGCGCCGGCCAGTGAAGCCGGGATATCATAGGTGGCTGTGAATGTGCTGCCGGCAGCCGGCTCTTTGACACCAACCACCACCCCGCCGATCCCAAGGGTGCCATACGCGCCCATGCGGACGGTGAAGGTCTGGTCAGCCGGGAAATTGAGGCCGGAAATGGTGACGGTCTTGCCTGCCACGACCGCGTCGATGCGGATGAATGGAACTGCATAAGCCTGGGTGGTCGAGAAAATGCCCAAAAGGAGAGCGCTTACCATCACCAGGGCTGCCAGTATCTTAAGAGTCGATCGATGGTTGTGTCTCATTGATTCCTCCCAATTGCTCATCTGTGCGAAACGTGTCATATTAGTATAGCGCTTTTTGTGACAAAATAAAACAACCCTCCCGGGGGAAATCGGGAGGGCTGCTGCCGGCTATGGATGGGTGATTCTTGCTGCCATCCACTGTGCCAGGTCGTCCTTTGAGTTAGCCTGGCTCAAAACCTTGAGGAAGAAGATGATCTCCTTGCCATCCAGGGAGGACAGGTCAACCGATACAGGCAGGACGCTGCCGTCAAGTGTTTTATTCCACGTGCCCAGAGTGGTGCGGGTGGTGCCGGTCTTTTCCATATAAGAGAGCTCGAAGGTCACTGAACAGGCAGTGGCGGTTTTGGTGCACAGGAGGGTGGCGGCGAACTGATCGCCGGTGTGGATGGTCATGGCAGGGAACTGTCCCTGGATCATGCCGTCGCCTCCGGTGGCAGGAACGGTCTGCAACGCACCTTCATCATCCACCTGCCCGTTTTCGAGGATGGGGGCATAACTGCGGGTGATGGATCCGTTGGTGTAATCAATGCCGTTACTGGGGCAGTTGATGAAACCGGCATTGGTGCGCCACTGCGCCAGGCAATAATTCTTGACAAAGTCATAGACGATGTGGGTGTCCTTGGAAACCGGGATGGCAACCACCTTGATGACCACCGTGAGAGCGGCATTGTTCTTGCCCACACCAAAGGTCGTGCCATTGGCAGCCTTGAGCATCCAGGTGCCGGTGTAATCACCAGTGTTGGCGGGGGCGTTCATCGGTACTGAAATATCCACGGTGCTGCCGGGATTCACGGTTGCCGGGAAAGCCACTGAAGCGGGAGCGTTCATGGCATTGCCGTTCTGGAAAATGATGCGGTAATCCTTGGTCCAGGAGCAGGTGCCAGTATTCTTGATGCGCCAGGTCTTGACAAAGGGATCACCGGCGGTCAACGAGGTATTGTCCTTGATGGTCACATCCTCTATGAAGGATGCCTGATGGCACGGGATGGGAATGGCCGTGGCAGTGGGCGGGATGGGGGTGTTGGTGGGGATCCACGCGGTGGGGGTCGGCTGCGGGGTATTGGTGGGTAGTGGCGTGGCAGTAGCCTGCGCCTGCTGGGTCATTTGCGCCAACATCTGCTCGAAGGCGATCTGCGTCAGCCGCGCCGAAACGGTGGCGTCGATT
>ERZ1649853.1234-NODE-1234-length-10160-cov-4.352697_pt1 | contig 10160 bp, 7 predicted proteins | sample MGYA00575353_ERZ1649853 | MGnify/ENA primary metagenome ERZ1649853 (study PRJEB40853, sample SAMN11349654) | freshwater sediment metagenome | isolation source: river sediment | host: Sediment | place: India: Okhla Barrage, New Delhi | collected 2017-02-21 ...
ACTTCGCCAACCAGCTCGTCATGCTGTTCGCCTTCATGCTCGCCCTGTTCGTGCTCTTCGACAACGACCTCAGGCAGGGGCTCGGCAAGATCGTGGGCGTGCCGCTCACGCCCCTCGTCGGCTTCGGCGGCGACCTGCCCATAATCACGCTGGTGCTCACCGGCCTGATCATGACCATATTCAACGTGGTCGTGAGGCACTTCTTCGTCGACTGGATAGAGGCCGCCAGGGCGCAGCGGATACAGTCCGCCTTCAACAAGGAGCTCCGCGAGGCGCGCACCGGCAACAACACCTACAAGCTGAAGAAGCTCACCGAGCTCCAGCCGGACATGATGGCGAAGTCGCTCAAGGCCTCGCAGACCCAGATGAAGCTGATGCCGGTGACCATGATAGTCGTGATCCCTATCTTCGCGTGGCTCGCGAACTTCGTCTACCTGGACCTCTCGTCGACGACCTTCTCGGTCCCGTGGGAGTTCAACGCGAGCATGGAGAACTCGAACGTCCTGCCCAACTGGGTCCTTCTCTACTCGCTGGTGACCCTGCCGTTCGGCCAGGTGCTCCAGCGCGCCCTCAAGACCTTCAGCTTCAGGAGGAAGCTCAAGGAGCTCGAGGAGAAGGGCCCCGCCTCGGAAGAAGGCGGGAACGCATGAGGATCGCCATCGCTGGCCCCCCGGGCAGCGGCAAGTCGACCGTCTGCAACCTGGTGGCCAAGAAGATGGGCTACGAGCTCGTGCTCGTCGGACAGATCTTCAGGCAGCTCGCGTCGGAGAGGAAGATAGACCTCGCCATCTTCAACCGCATGGCCCAGGAGGACGAGACCATCGACCGCGAGCTCGACCGGCGCATGGTGGCCTTAGCGAAGTCCAAGGAGGACATAGTCATCGAGGGGCGCCTCCCTGGGATACTGCTCAAGATACAGAAGGTCCCGTGCCTCGCGGTCTTCATACACGCGGACGAGAAGGTCCGGGCGGAGCGCATCGCGCAGCGCGAGCAGAAGCCCGTGGAGCAGGTCGTAAGGGAGAACATAGCCAGGGAGAACTCCGAGAGCAAGAGGTACAAGGCGTACTACGGCGTCGACGCGAGGGACAGGAGCTACTACGACGTCTGGGTCGACAGCACCGACATCTCGGCGGAGGAGGTCTCCGACATCATAGTCCAGGAGGCGAGGGCGCGCGATGCCGAAGCAGCTCGTCAAGGCTAAGGGCGCCGTCGGCTCCGGCCGGGGGAGGGCTCCCGCGGAGCGCACCGTGGAGGAGCTGATACACGACGGAGTCGTCGTGGTCGACAAGCCTTCCGGGCCCACGTCCCACCAGGTCACCAGCTGGGTGAGGGAGATATTCGGGGTCGAGAAGGCCGCGCACGGGGGCACGCTGGACCCGAGGGTCACGGGCGTGCGGCCAGTCGGCCTCGGGGCGGCCGTACGCGCGATGGACGCCCTGCACTATGGTACCAAAGCGTATGTGGGCATAATGAGGCTCCACGGCAACGTCGACCGGAGGAAGCTCGACACGGTGCTCTCGGAGTTCACGGACGAGATCTTCCAGACCCCGCCGATGAGGTCCGCGGTCAAGCGCGAGCTCAGGAGCAGGAGGATACACTCGCTCAAGCTCCTGGAGATCACCGGGAGGGACGTGCTGTTCGACGTGTCGTGCGACGCTGGCACCTACATAAGGAGCCTCGCGGTCGACATGGGGGACGCGCTCGCGGTCGGGGCGCACCTGCAGGACCTCAGGAGGACCAGGGCGGGCGTGCTCACCGAGGACGACATCTTCACTCTCCACGACATAAAGGACGCGGTCGAGCTTCACAGGCAGGGCGACCCGTCGCAGCTGGCAAGGATGCTCAGGCCGAAGGAGGTCCTGCTGGCACAGGTCCCGAAGGTCGAGGTCAAGGACTCCGCCGTCGAGGCGCTCTGCCACGGGGCGAACCTCGCGCTTCCGGGGCTCGTGACGGTCGACGAGGGCGTCCGCAAGGGTGACCTCGTCGCCATAATGTCCCTCAGCGGCGAGGGCGTGGGCCTTGGCAACGCGCTCATGGACGCCGAGGAGATGATCGCGAGGTCCGAGGGCTTCGCCGTCGACACCGCGAGGGTGCTCATGCAGAAGGGGACCTACGAGAAGGTCTGGGGAAGCTCGAAGACGAGGTCCGACGCAGGCGGTCCAGCCTGAGACCTGCGCCCTGCTGATCATGGTATCCGCGTCCGGATCTGCCGGCCGAACGAAGCTCACTGCATCGGAGAGAGCGGCAGACAGAGGTTCTTATACTGCCGATGACGATTCCGGCGTGAGGAAGTGGTCGCACAGCATGTCGGTATTGTCCCGCGTCAGATGGAGCGAGTGGATCACCATGGCGCTGTGCGCCATCAGCGCTGCGATCGGGCTGTTGTGCATCCGCGACTCTCTGGAACTCAGTGACTTCTTCGCCTCAGAACTCGCCGTCCCGGGGTTGGTCCTGGAGGGTCTGGCGGGCGCCGGAATCGTGCTGCTGCTGCGGGCGCACGGACACGAGGCACGGGAACGGTCCTCGATGTGGATCCTGCTGGGTGTCTTGACGGCCTTCATCGCCGTGACTTCGCTTTTGATCTACGTACTGTTCTACACGTCGTTCGGCGCCTCCGCATGACAGGCTCTGCCCGGACGGGGCAGCCGCCGTCAGCTCGTGGCGGCCGGCGTGCTGCGCCTAGCAGAACTGGTCTATCGTCCTCTGCCTCTTGGAGAGGGGCTGAGCGTCGATGCCCAGCTCCTTCTTGATGTGGAAAGCTAGTTGCTGCGTGGACCCGTGGGTCGTGTAGATGGCTTCCGGCCCACAGGCCTTCGCGAACGCGAGCAGCTCGTCGAACCCGCAGTGGTCCGAGGCGGGGAAAGCGTTGAAGGTCCCTCTGATCGGGGAGGAGCCGCCGCGCAGCGCCCATCCTGTGAACTGGGCCATCCTCGCTCCCTGCTCGATCATCGGCTTCACTCGGGCCTTGTCGGCGCTCAGGCCGGGCGTGATGTAGACGAACGGGTCGTGCTGCGGGCCCGTGTACTCCTCGGAGACGAGGTCGTATCCGTGCCTGTTGAGCAGGCGGTTGTTCTCCGCGACCGTCGGGTGCAGCAGGACCGGGAGGTCGCGGAACGCCGCTGCGAGCTCCTGCGACTTGCCCAGGGGATACGCGAAAAGGACAGCGGACCTGCCGTGCGCAAGGAGGTCGACGAGCCAGTCCCTCGCCGCGGACATTATCTCGTCCCTGTCGGGGAATACATAGAGCGGGTCCCCGTAGGTCGCCTCCATGACCAGTATGTCGCACTTGACGGGGCGCGCCCCCTTGATGGACTGCCTGTCCCTCGTGCAGAAGTCCCCGGTGTAGAGCACGCGCCTCTCGCCCTCGACGAGGAACATGGACGATCCCGGTATGTGCCCGGCGTCCAGCATCGTCACCTGCCTGTCCGTGTATGTCTGGACCTGCTTCCCCTTCCTCAGCCCGATGAAGTCCCTGGTGATGTCTGAGCAGAGCGCATGCGGGTGCTTGAGCCCGGACGGCAGGTGGTCAGAGTGCGCGTGCGAGACCATGCAGACCTCGTCCCTCACGAGCCGGCCAGGGTCGAACCTGAACCTGCGGCCGTCCATCTCGACGAGTATGCCGTTGCCTTGGCGCACGAGCATCCAGCTGCGACCTCTGACTGTGCTAAGAGCGGCCGTGGCTTAACTATCTTATCCGCTCGAGCGAAAATGCCCCGATCATTATCGCCTTGTTCGTGTGCCTGTACTCCACCCAGTCCCTGGTCTGCGCGTCCGTGATTCCCTGGACGCTCAGCAGGGTCTTCTGCTTGTCCGTCTTGAACATCACAGCGCCGGTCATCTGGTGCTGGATGGATTCGAGCTGCTGCTCCGTGTGCATCCCGCGCTCGATGGCGTACACCGCCACGCCGCGGGCCTGCTTGATCCTCCCGGCGACACCCTGGACGAACTGGAACGAGCGCTTGTCCTCCGCCTGCGTCACGCTCATCGACATGGACATGTACGCCAGCCTGAAGTACGGGTGCTCCTGCCTCTGGAAGTCCTTGACAACCGCGTCCAGCCCCCTCATTATCCCGTCGTAGTCGTCCGCTCCCGAAGCCTTCGCTATGTGCTCCGGGCTGGACGCAGGCGAGCCCTGGGCGGCGGCCGCGCCGGACGCGTCGATCCACCTGACGAGCCCGAGCTGCTCATACTCGAGGAAAGTGGGCATGATCGGCGCCATGTCCCTCTCGATCTCGACTGGAGGTTTGGACGTGGTGACTATTACGGCCGGGACGCCCTTCTTGAGCCCCTCGGCGAGGAAGAGCATCATCGCGACCTCCTTGCCTATGAACGGCGGGCCGACGTAGAGCACGTTGGACGCGAAGGGCATGCCGCCCAGGAGAAGGTCGTCGAGCCGCTCTATGCCGGCCTTGACCTTCTCCTCTGCGTACTCGTGCTCCACCTGCTCCTCCATGTGCTCTATGTCCTTCTTCAGGTGGTCGCGCAGGGCCTGCTCGCGGCGCTCCAGCTCCTTCTCGCGCTGGTAGTGCCTGGACTTCATCTCCTGCTCCTTCTCCCTGAGCCTCTGCTCCCGCACCTCGAGGGTCTTGGAACGCTCGTCGTCGTAGGAGGGTGCGGCGCGCACGGCCTCGACGTCGTCAACGCTGTAGAGGACCTCTCGCTCCATCGCCTTCAGCTCGGCCATCTTGAGCCCGACGGACTCCTCCTTGGCCTGGAGGTCCTTCTCCTTCTCGAGGAGCTCCTTCAGCCTCGAGTTCATGCGCTCCTGTTCGGTCTTGAGCCTGCGGTCCAGTTCCTTGACGGCCTCCTCGCGCCTGTCCAGGGCGACCTTCAGCCTGCCGGCCTCGTCCTCCTTCGCGGAGAGGGAGGCGATCCTGTCCTTGACCGTGTCGGTGAGCCCTTTGTACTGTGATTCCTTCTCTGAGAACGCCGCCTTGAGCCTCTGGACCTCGTCGATCTGGGCGTTTATGCTCTCCGCCGCAACCCTCAGCCTGGCCTCGTTCTCGGATATCGCCTTCTCCTTGGCCAGCAGGACGCTCTCCTTGTCGACGAGCTCGTTCATCTGCTTGTCCGCGCGGGCTATCAGCCTCTCGGCCTTCTCCGATTCCCGCTTGAGCTGTTCCTCCCTCGCGGTCACGGCGGCCGCGCGCTCGTCCAGGGCCTCCTTTCGCAGCAACAGCTCCTGCTCCAGCGTCCTTACAGCGCTCTTCTCTGCAGTGACCTTACCCAACTGCTCCTTGGCGGAGCGCGCCTCTATGGACTTCATCTCGAAGGCGCTCTCGCGCATCCGCAGCTGCTTCTCCCTCTCGGCGATCGAGGACTCCAGGGACTTGAGCTCCCGTCCCCTCGATTCCAGCGCCTTCCTGTCCGCATCGATGTCCGCGAGGCGGTTCCTGACATCCCTGTCCTTCGCCTGGGCGTCAAGCATGAGCTTGTTCGCGTCGAGTTCCTTCGCGGCCGCCCTCTCCTCCTTGGTGGAGAGGGACTTCGCGCGCTTCTCGAGGTCGCGCGCCTGCAGGTCCAGCTCGGCCTGCTTGAGCTTCAGCGTCTCGAGCTTGCTCTCGACGCCCACCTCGGTCTTGGTGAGCTCCTGCCTGGAGGTCCGGGCCATCTCGACCCTGCTCTCCAGCTCCGTCTGCATGGCCGCGACCTGCTTCTTCGACTCCTCGGCTGACGCGACCTCCTCCATCAGCCGCTTCTCGTAGGCCTCGAGGTCCGCCTGCTTGGACCTGAGGGCGTCCTCGTGGTACTCGAGCGCCTGGCGCCGCTTCTCCGTCTCCCTCACGAGCTCCCTGAGCTTGCCGTCGCTCGCCCGGAGCACCTCGCGCTCCTGGACGTTCGTCGAGCTGGCTATGATGTGGAGCATGGAGCCGCTCAGCTGGAAGGCGACCGCGCTGCCGAGGTATGCCATGGGCAATATGCTGGCGAGCTCTATGTCTGTGAACCTGAAGAGGACCGGGAAAATGAGCAGGACGGGCGGGAACGCGGCGGAGGCGATGCTTATGGTCCTGCGGTTGCTGTTCCCGTCCCATGTCATGGCGAGCGATGCGAGGGTGAGGCTGATCCCGAGGAGCGAGAACGGGTAGATCCACATCGGCCTGCCGATGGCATAGTATCCGGTCTCGTCGAGTATGATGAGGGCTATGAAGAGCGCTGGGACCGCGACCGCCACGATGCTCATTATGAAGTGCGGCTCGTCCCTGTCGGCGAAGTACGGCTCCCACTTGGTGTAGAGGGCTATGACCGAGACCGCGAGGCTCGCTATTAGCGGCACGAACCAGTTGAGGGATATGGTCCATTCCGGCGCCGAGGCGAGCCAATCCCAGTTCTCCTGCAGGTACGCCAGCACGGCCGTGACCGCCAGGGCGAGGCCCGCCGAGATGCCTATCGTGTGGGCCAGCCGGCCCATCTCGAGCTGCAGTATCGCGGACTTCCTCGACCTCGAGAACTCGGACTGCTCGATCTCCTCTGCGGAGTGTCCCCTGCGCGAGTACCTCTTGGGTTCGGGGGGTGCGGACGTCCGGCTGGACGATGATTTGGGCGCCGTCGGAATCATCCCTTCCAGAGGGCTTGCTAGCCCGTCGGATTAGGAGCAGTATATGTGTACTTAAACATTGGTCCCCCGTTCCCGGCGCGGAACAGACATCTGGCTAGACCTTTTCGATGGGCGGTCAGGACCTGGCTTTTATGCGACTGACTAGTTTCACCCGACCCCCTCCGCATCCCTTTAACCCCGTCCCTGCGCATGGAATCGTGCCGGTGACACCGATGTACGAGACGAAGGCCGACACGACGGGGGGAGCCGTAGCAGAGGCGCTCCACGACGAAGCGCTCAGGATGGGGCGCGTGCTGAAGGCAGATGTGCCCTCACTGGACGAGCTCGTGGGCGGGTTCAGGTCGGCCCAGGTCACGCTCTTCGATTCCGACAGCGACTACGCGTCCGAGCTGCTCCACCTGCTGTGCGTCCGGGCGGTCGCGGGGTTCGATGAGGAGGCCGTCTGGATAGACGGCGGGAACGCCATCGAACCGTACAAGCTCTCATCGATATGCCGGCGCCTGGGCCTCGACAGGCGCGACATCCTCTCCAGGATCAACGTCTCCCGCGCATTCACCGCGTACCAGTTCATGTCACTCGTCGAGGACAGGCTGGAGGACGAGGTGGCCGAGCGCACTCCCGCCATGATCGTGGTCTCCTCGGCGACGGACCTCTTCATGGACAAGGACATGAAGTGGATGGAGTCGTACCAGCTCCTCCGCCGATGCGCCGACGTGATATCCAGGGTGACGCAGGAGCACGAGACGATGACCCTGGTCACCGCCAACACGCCCGGGAGGACCGCACCGGACCCCAGGATGGTCGCGCTCCTGAGCGAGCGCTCGGACGAGGTGGTCCAGATGCGCTCTCGGAGGGAAGGTGTGCTCTTCAGGCTGCCCAAGCGCGGGCGCTCCATGGTCTTCTCACCAAAGCCGTGGAACCAGTCCACAATCGACGAGTTCGGGGGTGACGTCCACGGGTAGGACCGTACCGACGTACCGCATGGCGCTGGAGATGCTCGCAAGCCAGTGGGACGACTTCAGGAGGGCGCTCAGGAAGGATGACAGGGAGGCCTTCGACTCGCTCGTGAACAAGGCCAGGATGCACGCCTCCGCAGGCACCTACGCGATTGCGCTGGACCCGTCGGAGTCCGCGGTCCTGTCGATGCTCCTCGAGCACGAGAAGGAACTCGCGAGGCTGAGGGATGCGAGGGAACGCGGGGAGGCGGGCGGAGGAGGGGAGCCCGGGAGCCGTGATGCCGACGCATGAGGGGCTGGCTCATAGACATCTACGCCGACGACGCCTCGAACTCGATGGTCTACTGGCTGAGGACGCGCCGCGGCGCGGAGCGCGTGGTCGACCGGGCATTCCTGCCCAGGATCTACGTCCACTCCACTCCTGAGAGGCTCTCCGAGCTCGAGGGCGCGCTCCCGATCCTCGACGCGGTCGAGGCGGTCGGCCGAGAGAACAAGCGCATCTGGCTCGGCGAGGAGCCGCGCGAGGTGCTCGCGGTCACGATAGGCAGGTATTCCAAGGTGGAGGATGTCGCGCACACCATCGACAACCGCGGGAGGTACAGGGACTACACCCTCTTCGACGTCGACATGCGCTTCAGCCAGCGGTACCTGCTGGAGAAGGGCGTCTTCCCGATGGGCTTCATGGAGCTCTCCCCCGAACCCAGGATGCTGGACGATCCCTACGCGATAGACTACGAGCAGCCGCCCCTCAGCTCGGCCGTGCTCGCGGTGCGCTCCGACGCGAGGCGCGGCATCCCGTCCATGGACGACAGGCTCGTCTCGGCGGAGGTGGCTGGCCACATGGTCGACGGCAGCGAGGAGGATGTCATCAGAGGGATATGCGACATCCTGGCGAAGGAGGACCCTGACGTCGTGTACACCGACGGCGGGGACGCCTTCGCAGTGCCGTTCCTCTACAGGAGGGCGAAGGACCTGGGCATGCGCCCTCCCAGGCTCGGCAGGGACGACGGCGCAGCGAAGGAGAGGAAGGGCAAGTCGTACTTCTCTTACGGGAGGATACTCTACAAGCCACCGACCCACCCGTTCAGAGGGAGGATGCACATCGACCGGGCCAGCTCTTTCATGTTCATCGAGAGCGGGCTCAACGGGCTCACGGACCTCTCCCGCATCTCGGGCGTGCCCGTCCAGGAGCTCTCCCGGCTCTCGCCTGGGAGCGCAATCAGCGCGATGGAGGTCAACCAGGCGATAAAGGACGGGTGCGCGGTCATGTGGAAGAAGAACCTCCCGGAGGACTTCAAGACCGCACAGGAGCTAATAGTCTCAGACCGCGGAGGGTTCATCTACGAACCGAAGGTGGGGCTTCACGAGCGCGTGCTGGAGGTGGACTTCACCTCGCTCTATCCGAACATCATGGTCAGGTTCAACATCTCGCCGGAGACGGTCATGTGCGGCTGCTGCGAGACGCCATCCAGGAGGGTGCCTGTCCTCGGCTACGGGATCTGCGACAGGCAGGTCGGCCTCATCCCGCGAGTGCTCAAGCCCGTGGTGGAGCGCAGGACCAGGCTCAAGAGGATGGTGAGGTCGGGCGCCGGGGACACGAAGGTGTACAAGGAGCGCGTGAGCATACTGAAGTGGCTCCTGGTCACCTGTCTGGACGCGGAGACCCCCGTTCCGCATCTGCGCGACGGAAGGTACGACGTGCGGCCCATAGGCGACATCGTAGACCCCATCGTCGGGGGAAGGTGCGGCGAGTTCCGGACGCATGGGCTGAAGGCGTTCGGCGTGGACCGGTCGCTGACCCCGTGCGTGAAGGACGTGACCAGAGTATTCAAGCACAGCGCGCCCGAGAGCATGGTCGAGGCCGTCATCGACGAGCGGAGGCTGCGGTTCACACCGGACCATCCGTGCTACATCTGGGACCGCGGAAGGATGGTCGTCCGGCACGCGGCCTCCCTCCGCAAGGGCGACATGCTCCCGGTGCTCATGCCGCTCTACGACTCCAAGACCGCGGCCGGCGAGTTCGTGTCCAGCGCCCCGATCGAGACGATCCGCATGGTGCGGCCTAGGAGCGACCACGTCTACTGCCTCGGCGTCGACGGAGAGCCTCACGGCTTCGCGCTCGACGGGGGCGTGCTCACCCACAACTGCTTCGGGTACACGGGCTACAGGAACGCGAGGTTCGGGAGGATCGAGTGCCACGAGGCCATAAACGCCTACGGCAGGGAGCTCATGCTCCAGGCTTCGGAGATAGCCGAAGCGCACGGCTACGAGATACTCCACGGGATAGTGGACTCGCTCTGGCTGAAAGGCGACGGCGATCCCGAGCGCTTCTGCGAGCATGTCTCCGGGCACACCGGCATACCCATCGAGCCGGAAGGGGTGTACAAGTGGATCGTCTTCCTGCCTGACAGGGCCCACGGGCTCGGGGTGCTGAACAGGTACTACGGCCTCTTCGAGGACGGGAAGGCGAAGGTCCGCGGGATAGAGCTCAGGCGAAAGGACACCACGGGCATCGTCAGGGACATGCAGTCGGACCTCCTCGCGCACTTCTCCAGGGCGGACGACGCGGCGGGCTTCTCGGAATCGATCCCGTCGGCCATGGACATCGTGGGGGAGTACGTCGAGGCCGTGAGGTCGGGGACCGTGCC
>ERZ1649853.1237-NODE-1237-length-10139-cov-5.685541_pt1 | contig 10139 bp, 8 predicted proteins | sample MGYA00575353_ERZ1649853 | MGnify/ENA primary metagenome ERZ1649853 (study PRJEB40853, sample SAMN11349654) | freshwater sediment metagenome | isolation source: river sediment | host: Sediment | place: India: Okhla Barrage, New Delhi | collected 2017-02-21 ...
AGATATGGATTAAACCCTGCAGCTTGAAAACCATACAAGTCCTGCTGAATCTCATTGACGAGGTTCAGATCGTAGAGTTCCGAACTGCGACCTAAAAGGACAATCTTTCCGGCGGTGTAAAAAGAAGTGAAATCAGTGCCTTTCAGATTACCGGAAAGGTCAAGGTTCCCCTTGCCAGCAAGCAGGGTAACCAGCCAGACAACCCAAATAATGCCGCTGATGATCCAGGGGTATTTGAGGCGTTTGGGATTTAGATGGTTGTTAATCTTCTCCAGCAATTGTAGCAATCCTCTTAGTAAACCCTGCCAGATTCTAAATCCAATGGAGGATGGGGATGAAGACCACCAGGGAGACGATAACCACCCCCCAGATTATCCCGACGGTCAGTAATTTGCTTTTCATGGTCTTCATATCAAAAACCCAGAACGCCATGATAAAGAAGGTGAGGTATCCAATGAGGAATATGAGCCATGGCGCGCTACGGCTCCACCAGGAGTAGTCCCAGGTTAAGGCTCCGGCTGCGTTCAACAGAATTTCAATAATAACGCAGAAGACTGCCCCGGCGACAGCGATGAAAGCCCGATTGGGGATACCGAGGATTTTTATCTTCCCGTCTGACGGGAGCATTTTTGTCCAGATGACACCGGAAACAGCAAACATGAAACAGATCTCAATATTCAAGCCGATGAGAAGAAGGAAGGCTGTGTTGCCCGGTGCACCCCAGACGGGGGCAAACCCGGTGAAATGAAAAACGAGGGAATTCCAAATTTCGTTGAACCAATCCATTCCCCAGAATGCCAGCCCTGCAAGAACCAGGCTCCAATTCTTTTTTTCGGTTTCCACTACGTAGACATAAAAGACGAATGCGAGAAGAGGTATTACATACCATTTGAACTGAGCCGGGTCCCTTAAGATCGATAATGCCTGTTGCGCAGCATCACTCATTCTTCCCTCCCATTTTGAGAAGTTGTTAATGTTGATTATACAAGCCATTTGGAAAACGCCCCTGCTGCTCGAGTATAATTACGCGTTATGCCTCAGGTTTCTTTGTCACAAAACGTAAACAGGATTTTCCGATTTTTCAAGGACGGCGAATATTATCGTCAGCTGTTCCGGTTAACCCTGCCCATTGCTCTGCAAAACCTGATCACCTCCTCCCTGACATTAATCGCGGTTCTCTTTATAGGGCAGCTAGGGGAAGCCGCGGTTGCCTCGGTGAGCCTGGGTAACCAGATCTTCTTCCTCCTCAATCTGATGGTATTCGGAGCAACCAGCGGATGTTCTATTTTTATTGCCCAGTTATGGGGGAAAAAAGATGTCCACAATATCCGCAGGGTTGTTGGTGTTACGATAAAACTTGCCCTTATAACGGCTCTATTCTTTACCGCCATCGGTTTTTTCATCCCGAAAACCGTTCTGCATATCTATTCAAATGATCCGGAAGTAATCCAAAGGGGCGCTGATTTCCTGCGAATTATCTGCTGGACGTATGTATTTTTTGCGATATCGATCGTTTTCAGCATGGCAAACCGGTCCACGGGCAACGTCCATCTACCGCTCTATGTGAGCACAACGGCATTGGCGATTGAAGTAGCTCTGGCAATCCCGCTCATTTTCGGGGTAAATTTCCTCAACATTCCAGCCATGGGGATCAACGGTTTTGCGTGGGCGGCATTATTCGCGCGAATCCTTGAATGTACAGCGTTGATATATTTCACATACCGGGACAGAACCAATCCTGTGCGGGTGGGGATCAAGGAGCTGACAGAATGGGATTGGAAATTCATCTGGACGATATTGAAACCTGTTTTGCCGGTTATCGGGAATGAGACACTCTGGTCACTGGGAATCACGACTTACAATGCCATTTATGGGCACATCGGAACTGACGCAGTAGCAGCCATGAACATAGTTCAGACGATCGATCAAATCGCATTCGTTCTCTTCCTGGGAATGGGTACCGCCACTTCGATCATGGTAGGGAACCTGATTGGAAAAGGTGAAACGAAAAAAGCCTATACCTATGGAGGGCGATCATTGTTCCTACAGATGAGTGGAGCAATGGTGATGGGTGTGCTGGTTTATCTGTTTGCCGGGAATATTTTTCTCCTTTATAAGGTGTCCCCTGAGGTTGTTGCGAATGCGCAGGCAATCCTCACGGTTATGGCGATGGGGATGTGGATAAGGGCATCCAACCACGTGATCATCATTGGCATACTAAGAGCTGGCGGGGATACAAAATTCTCCCTCATCCTGGATGGATTAGTTATCTGGGTCATCGGAGTTCCGGCGACTGCTTTAGGAGCGTTCGTTTTTCACTTGCCAATTTACTTTGTTTATGCACTGACGCTAACCGAGGAATTCACAAAAGCCAGTGTAGGAATATGGCGATATTTTTCCAAACGGTGGATCAATGATCTGACTTACAGGGTGGAAGCAATTTCACCCATTGATTCTCTTTAGACCGATCTTATTGCTGGATCCTTAACCATCCATGCGAGTGTAAGAGCTGAAAAAACCCCGAAGAGCGCAGAAACCATAAAAGTAACTGGATAGCCAAAAACATCTGCGAGGAATCCACCTAATAACGGAACCAGGATTGTACTGGGCGATATGAGGGTGTTGGTCATTCCCACATAGGTTGGTCTATCCACTTCATTGCCAAACTCAAGCGAAATTGCCATTCCAATCGTCCAAAAACAAGTGGCGGAGATACCATAAAGAATAAAGACAAGAGAAAAGGCAGCAGAATCCTTGATCATCAAAGCCAATAAGGAACTCACCGCTGCAGCCAGACCGCCCAAGACCAGCACCCATTTCCGCGACCAGGCATCTGCTATCCTGCCAAGTAAGGGGTTGGCGATAAATTGGGTGATCATTAGAACACTGGTCATTACACCGATAGTGATGGTATCCATCTTGAGGATGGTTACCGCATAGACTGTATAGAATGCGAAAGCCATCATTCCAAATTGAGAGATCACCCGGCTGATCAGAAAATTCCTAAATGGTCGATCATGCTTAAGAATTCTCTGCACATCTTTCCATAATGGAGCAGGAGGTTCTTCATTTTTAGCAATTGCACGTTTCGGCTCTTTTGTGGCATTAAGGAAAAACCAGGAGACAACATATAAGGCAGACGCAATGAAAAAACATGTGGAAAAGTCGAAAGGAGCTTTTAGTTTTGAGAGAATAATGCCTGAAAGGACAGCTCCGATGCTGGCTAATAGATTTGACCCAGCGGATTGGAACCCATAAAAGGTGCTGCGGATTTCTCCGGGTATTACTTTGCTGATCATGATCTGCCACGGGTTAGCAGAGAGCCCGGAACCAATGCCCTGCCAGATGAGCAATAGAAAGGTTAGAATCAATCCTAATGTGTTCCCGATGACCGGTAAGGACAAACCAATAAATGCCAAGAACAAGATCGGGAGCCTTTCCTGAATCGTCATGCGGACGACAAAGGGTTTAACAAATTCGAGGCGTTTGATGTATTTGGCAGTGAGGAGCTGCGGCAACTGCCAGCCCATTTGGTGAATCGCGGGAATAAGACCGATGAGGGTGGCAGAACTGGTCATGGTGGCGACAAAAAGGGGAATGACCGTGGAATACGATGCGAATCCGACAGCAAAGCCAAAAATACTGCCATCTCCCATATTGGCGATGATGTTATGTTTTAGGTTTTTTTGTTCAAAGGTGCGTTCTTCCATATCACATCAAATTTCCTATTAAAAAAACCCCGGATGTATCCGGGGTTTCGTCGGTAAGGCTATTTAGTAAGACTCATCCGGTTCGTCAGTATCCCAGACTTCCTCGTCTTCTTCATCCAGATCTTCCCATTCTTCCAATTCTTCGTCTTCATCAGTCCAGTCCTCTTCTGCGGCTGTTTCGGCTGTTACTGAATAGGTCTTGCAACCAGTGTCTGGGTCCAATTCAACCATACCGGCACTGCAAATTCCATCATCCAAAAAAGCACAATCCAAATAGTGACATTTAATTCGAGCCATTTATTTTCTCCTCCTCTTAGCTTTTTGTTGAAATTGCGACTTTCGGATAGCGAAAATCGAGAAGATGAATATGATCGTCATGCAGATTGCCGATACTATACACCATTGGCAGATCGTTTTTATGACAAATAACTCCAGGTAGGTCAGATACAGAGAAAAAAGGAAACCAAATGTACCCGTACCTAAAACAAGGTAGTCATTATACTTCTTTAAAAATGAAATTCCTGGAGCAACAAAAATCAGAAATAGAATTGCCAGGTAGCTCACCATACCCAATAGAGCAATGGGGACTCCCCATAATTCTGACCATTGACTGGAGTTCACGGTTTCACAATCACCCAAACCCGGGGTGCAATAAATTGGTTGATGGAATAACTTCACGTAAGTCAGGTAACCGGAAACAAGCAACCCAACCAGGGAAGCGATCCAGATGGCTGATCTATTACGGTCACGGTTTAGGGATATTTGCATTCGGTATGAATAAAGAAAATCTTTCCAAAAAGAATTGTTATCAGTCTGAAAATCGGCAATAGTATAACATGTTTTATCCAGGTTTCAACCTATGTGCTTCCATCACATTTGGCAAGTTCTCGATCTTGGTAAGCACCCGGGCGAGCTGTGCAATATCGGAAATTTCTACAGTTAAATCGAGAAAAGCGAGATTATGCGTAATATTGATCTTTATGTCTTTCACGTTGATATTTTCATCAGTCAGCAGACTTGAGATATCTCCCATCAACCCCTGGCGATCATATGCTTTAATCTGGATCTCAACTGGAAAAGTAAGTTGCGGTTCTCCCCAGGCTACCCTAACCAATCGGTCTCTATCCTTTATCCGGAGAATATTGGGGCAATCCTGCCGGTGAACGGTGGCTCCGCGCCCCCGGGTGATGTATCCGATAATGTCATCTCCGGGAACCGGCTTGCAGCATTTGGCATACGTAGTGAGAATATTCTTGAGACCAAGGACAGATACCGCATTACCGTTCAGGTCGCGGACAGGACCACCGGGCTTTACCAGAACTTCGTCGACTGGCGTGGATTCAACATCTGATAGAAGGTTGATAATATGACCGATGGATATGTCACCGCAACCCACAGCGACATAGAGGTCATCCAAAGTCCGGAAATCAAAGTTGGTCGCCAATTTTTCGAGGTTGAAGCCGGTCAGACCTAAGCGGCGAAGTTCTTTATCAAGGATCTCTTTTCCCTGGCTGAGGTTTTGTTCCCGATTCTGGTGCTTGAACCATTGGCGGATTTTGGAACGGGCTCTCTGGGTTCGAACCAGCCCAAGATTGGAGTTTAGCCAGTCCCGTGAAGGTCCGCCCTGTTTCGCTGTCAATATTTCTACCTGGTCACCAGTCTTTAAGGGACTATCAAGGCTGACAAGTTTGCCATTTAATTTTGCACCTCTGCAACGGTGACCGATCTCGGTATGTACGTTATAAGCAAAATCAATGGGAGTAGATCCAGCCGGCAGGTCGATTATGTCTCCTCTTGGAGTGAAAACATAAACCCTATCCTGGAAAACGTCTGTTTTCATGCCATCGACGAACTCGTTGGCGTCTTCAACTTCCTGACGCCATTCCATGATCTTCTTTAACCAATTGATGCGTTGTTCGTAAATGTCGTCTCTGGGGCCTTTTTCTTTATACTTCCAGTGAGCGGCAATGCCATATTCAGCATTTTCATCCATCTCAGAAGTACGGATCTGGACCTCAAGGGGTTTTCCATCATCATAAAGGATGGCGGTATGCAAAGATTGATAAAAGTTGTCTTTTGGCGCTGCAATATAATCATCGAATTCATTGGGAATGGGACGCCAGTTTGTATGAATGACGCCTAATGCTGCATAGCAGGATGGGACATCTTTTACGATCAACCTAACGCCACGTAAATCCCTGACCAATTCGAACGGTTTGTTCTTTTCCACCATCTTCCGGTAAATTGAATAGATGTGTTTTGACCGCCCGGTAATTTCAACTTTGATATTTTCTTCAGCGAGTATCTTTTTTAGCCTGGTTAATATTTCTTCCATCTGCCTTTCACGTTCAAGGCGGGTTTCAGAAAGGTTTTGGGCGATTTCTTTATATTTATCAGGGTTTGTGTACCTGAATCCGAGGTCTTCGAGTTCCCATTTTAATTGCCAGATTCCCAAGCGATTGGCCAGCGGAGCAAAAATATCCAGGGTCTCCTGGGCAATCCGGTGGCGCTTTTTTTCCGGCATGTATCCCAGGGTACGCATATTATGAAGACGATCGGCTAATTTTATGAGGATTACACGAATATCCTCTCCCATTGCCAGAAATGTTTTGCGTAAAGTTTCATTTGCAAGATCGCGACGGCGGTCGCGCGCCAATGGTGAATCCAGTAAAGAATCATCCTCTTCGTTATTGGAGGAAAGCTGGTTGAAGATCTGGGCATCGTGCTGGTCTGCCCTGGAAACGCGGGGAAGGTGGGTTAATTTGGTAACCCCATCCACGAGCCTGGTGATTTCCTCGCCGAACTCACGATTAATATCTTCCAGCGTAACGGGGGTATCCTCGACAGTATCATGGAGTAATCCAGCAACAACTACAACTGGCTGAACATTAAGCTCAGCCAGTATGATCGCAACAGCAATACAGTGGGTAATGTAAGGTTCGCCTGAGGCGCGTTTTTGATTCTCGTGGGATTTTTCTGCAAATTTATAGGCATGAATGATCAGATCTCGATCGACCAGGGAGTAGGTGTCTGGTAACGCTTCGAGCAGGTTTTCGAGTAACGGGGCTAATTTTTCTGTACTGACCATTTGCCCACCAGTTTAATTTCGCCCTAGTATAACATTATTGACTGGTTTCGAAGTCCCTGATTAATTGAGAAAGGGTGATCTCCTCAAACGAACCGATTTGACGGTCGGCTTCGGACGTATCCATAGATTTGGTAATCTCGTTTGGAACTACTATTACAAAAATCCCTGCCGCTCGAGCCGCCTTAATTCCGTTTGGAGAGTCTTCAAATACAACAGCTTCAGATGCAGAGATTCCAAGTTTCTTAAGCGCTAATTGGAAAAGATCCGGTTGGGGCTTAACATTTAATACGTCTTCGGCAGTTAAAATAAAATCGAAAACACTCACAAGCTCCAACCGGGTGAGATGGTTGATGACCCAGTCGCGCGGAGAGCTTGATGCCACTGCCATTTTTATTCCAGCTTTTTTCGCATCTTCAATGACATCCAGAACCCCAGGAAGAGCAGAGGTCTTTTCAAGAATCTCATACGCTCTTCTCAATTGATTTTGCCTGATCTCATCCGGATTAAGCGATTCCATGACCTGAGAGCAAAGATCGATGGCTGGATCATAGGCACTTGGACCGGTGCCGATGGCTTTGTGCCAATGCTGGAACGTAAAAGGAACCTGGTAGCGATCAAAAATTTCCTTCCAAGCAATAAACCCTGGCAGTTCTGTATCCAGAATCAGACCATCAAAATCGAAAATGATCCCTTTTAGGCTCATGATTTTTAATTATTTTCCTGTTTACTTTAGTTTTTCTTCACCAGCGAATTGTCGGGCAGGGGATAAGTAGGTTAACGTCTGATGATCCTCATCGGTCAACTGGTCAAGGACAATCCTGGTTAGCAGTTCGCCACCAGATGGACCCAGCATGAAACCCTGTCCGCATAAACCGACACCAAGGATGAAATTGGAGAGTCCGGGAGCTTTTCCGATGATCGGGAAACCATCTGGTGTCATCGGGTACAGCCCTCGCCATGTTCGCCGGACGCGGATATTTTTTAATCTTGGCATGATCTCGATCATCCTGCGGGCAACCATTGGAAGAAAGCTGCTGGTCTCATTCGTATCAAAACCCCAGGCGTTAGGTTTGGGGGTGATGCAAAAAATGATCTGCCCGGTTATGTGCTGATAGAAGTAATAGTTGGACGACCCAACGGTTGGACGGATATCGACGACCATTGGACCAAGAAAACGCGCAACGGGTTCGGTGATGGCAGCTTCGTGCGAATCCGGTTTTACCGGTATTTCGATCCCGGTCATGCGACCAATCTGAGCTGCTTCTGCGCCTGCGGTATTGATCACATACCTGGCTGAATAGGTATCCCTGGCAGTTAAGACTTCAGTTATCCGGTCATTTTGGATTTTCATTCCGGTGACGGGTTCAGAAAAATGGAAGGCGGCTCCGAGATCGCGAGCATGCGTGTAGTAAGCATGGTTGACAAGCATTGGGGATGCGCTGCCATCTTTGGGAGAAAAGGTTCCGCCCAGAAGTCCAACAGGATTCAAGTCTGGAACAATTTTTAAAAGATCCTGTTTGTTGTACCAGTCATTTTCAAGTCCGTAATTTTTTTGAACAGTGAGGAGTTCTTTGAGTGTCTTTTCTTCTTTTTCACCATACGCCACAAAGGAGTAACCGCACTCATCCCATTCGATGTTATCGCCAAATTCCTGCTCAAATGTAGAGAAGATCTCGATGCTGCGCAGGCACATCCTGATCTTGGCCGGGTCAGAATGGGTGGCACGAATACCGCCAATTGCCCTTTTATTTGAACCCTGACCAACACTAGGAACTGATTCAAGGACTAAAACTTTCAAACCGGCTTTGGCAAGGTAGTATGCGGCTGGGGTGCCAATAGATCCTGCTCCGATGAGGATTACATCAAAATTGTTGTTAGTGTTCATCGGATTTAATCTCCCCGGTTTCGCCAGCAAACACCCCCAATGGGACTTCTACAAATACCGGACGTTTGGATGCTTCGATAACCTGGTTGGCAGGGACACCTTCCTCACGGAATAAGCGAAGAATCAGAGGAGCACATGTTTTTGCCCCGCATGCTCCCATACAAGCCCGGGTTACGTTCTTGATCTCGTTGATATCGTGATAGCCCTTGCGGATCAGGTCTCTTATCTCACCTGCGGTGACATGCTCGCAGCGGCAGACGATCGTATCATCGGCAACGTGGTTGACATATTGGAACATCGGCTGGGTAATCTGTTCTTTTTGTACTTTAATTCCTGCGATTTTTGGCGCAATTTCCTTTGGGGCTTCCACCTGGATGATCATGGTACGATCACTTGATGGAATACTATGCAGATCGTAGACCTCGGTTTCGCCCAAAAGGTTTCCTTCAGTATCAAGAATTGATACCACATCATCCTTTGTAATTGTGCCGCTTGAAAACTCGTACGGTATGGAGATAATCGGCTTTTCAGGATTCGAGCGGTAATCAACCAATGTGATCGCCAACCCGGGACATCCGGCGACACATTTTTCACAGACTTCGCAACAATAATTGTTACCAACAAATCCGGGAACCTGGCGGATATCCTTTTTGTCGATGACGATGAGTCCGTGCGGGCATAATGAAGAGCAAGGATCACAGGGGATTTCCTGGTTGCAGTGGAAAACCGGCACAACCCCAGCAGCAAGGTCAGGAATCTGCTCCATGAATACATTGCCCGGACGAGATTTGAGAATCTCCCCGGTTCTGTACCAAGAGGGCGGAATCTCACCAGAGGCGACTCCAAGCGATTTGGCGATCTCAACGCCTTTTATTTTGCCGGAAAAGATGGCGGCAGAAGCTTCTGCAATCTCTTCGGCATCTCCGGCAACGAAGGCAGGGATCTCAAACTCCACTGCCTTGCGATAAAACTCGTTGACCGAATCGAGACCGACGGCGATGAGAATGGAATCGCAGGCATAGGATTGTTCAGTGCCTGGAATAGGCTGGAATTTATCATCCACCCTGGCGATGGTTACAGATTCCACTGCATCCTTACCATTTGCGCTCAGGATCGTATGGGATGTGTAAATAGGAACTCCCATACGGACGAGTTTATCTTTATGCACTTTGTAACCACCACACTCTGGCAAAGCTTCGACCAGTCCGACCACACCGATGCCAGCCTGAAGTGCATGATAGCCGGCGATAAGCCCTACATTTCCACCGCCAACGATGAAGAGCTTTTCCGCAGGTTTAACGAGGTCACGATTGACCAGCGTCTGGAATGCGCCAGCTCCATATACCCCGGGGAGTGTGTTTCCTTTGAAAGCCAGGAATTTTTCTCTTGCACCGCTGGCAACAAGGATCGTTTTGGGTGAGATTAGAATATATTCACTCCCATTACGGAGGATTCC
>ERZ1649853.1238-NODE-1238-length-10137-cov-4.929379_pt1 | contig 10137 bp, 10 predicted proteins | sample MGYA00575353_ERZ1649853 | MGnify/ENA primary metagenome ERZ1649853 (study PRJEB40853, sample SAMN11349654) | freshwater sediment metagenome | isolation source: river sediment | host: Sediment | place: India: Okhla Barrage, New Delhi | collected 2017-02-21 ...
GCCGCCACGGTGCTTGAGGACGGGGCTCAGGGCCGTGACCAGGCCACCGGAACCGGGGACCATCCCCCACGTGCCCCTGCTGCACCTGCTGAGGACGATCGGGAGCCTGTTCGATATCACCGCCAGTCTTCGCGCTTCCATAGTGTCTCTCCGGGCCTGCCCGCCGGTGCATGGACCAGCCATGCCCCAAGGAAATCCTTCACCGCATGGACATCCCTGAGAAGCCCCTGTGCACGGGTACGGTCCCCTGACTCTGCCACCCTGATGCTTACCCCCTGCCCCTCAATGGCACCGAAGGCGTCCTCGTCGGTCTCATCGTCACCGATGTACACCGTGAAGACATCCCCCCCGACATGCGAGAGCAGCCGGAGCAGGGCGTCCCCCTTGTTTATTCCCCTGCACCTGAGTTCGATGCCGCCGTTGAACTTCACGATCTCCAGCTCATGGCTGCTTCCTATGATGTCCCATTCCTCCCTGGCCAGGATTTCGAGGCGGACGGCCTCATCTTTGTCAAGCCCCCGGGTGTGAAGGGCGAGGCTCATCTTCTTTCTCTCGATCCTGTCCTCCCCCGCTTCCCGCACGATCGACCTCCACGCCTGCTCCAACCCCTGTTTCTGCGTGCCGGTGGGATCGATCGATATCATCGTGCCGTCGGGAAACCTGAACTCCGAACCGTGGCCGCCGACTGTCATGATGCGCAGGTCTCCGAGCAGGCAGAGGATCTCTGACACGGGCCGGCCGGATATGATGGCCAGGGCCCCCTGTGCTTTCTCCCGTATCTTCTCCAGAAGCAAGGCGATGCCGGGAAGGGGAAGGGCTTCCATGCGCTCTGCCCTGAACGGTGCGATGGTCCCGTCGTAATCGAGGACAAGGAAGCTCATGCATGCCGCATGCAGCCTGTCCCAGAAATCCGGTATGTTCTGCACCTCGGCAGGCATTGCATAGGGGTATGTCATCCTGTCTCTATCCTGTCCTGGAATTCGAACATGACGGCATGCATGAGGGTGAGGTACTCCCTCAGATGCCTCGTGATGAGAAAGTTCTCCATGACGAATCTGTGGGCTTTCCTCCCCATCTCGCCAAGGATGTCCCTGTGCTTGAGCAGATATCTGATGCGGAGCGCGGCTCCCTCCGGGGTCCTGACGAGAAAACCGGTGTGATGGTTCACAACCTGGAGCCTGATGCCGCCCGTGTCGCCCCCGATCACCGGCTTGCCTTTCCACATGGCCTCTGTCACGGTAAGGCCGAAGCCCTCCTTCGTGGATTTCTGGATTGCAATATCCGCAACCCGCTGGAGCGCGTTTATTGTGAGGTGATCATCGCTCGGCAGGTTGAAAACATGGATGTCCTCGTCGCTGCCGGCACTCTCCATGACCTGGCGGAGCACCTCTTCTCCTTCGGGATCGTCCGATGCCCCGCCGCCTGCCAGCACGAGCTGGACCGGGATGAACTCCTTCACAAGCCGGTAGGCCTGGATCACGCCCAGCGGGTCCTTGAACCGGTCGAAACGCGAGATCTGGGTGATTATCGGCCTTCCCGGATCGAGACCCCACCTGTCATAGGTGGATGAGATCTCCTGTTCGCTGAGGTCCCTGATCTTGTCGCTCAACGGGTCGATGCTCGGCGCCACGAGATAAAGGGGATGAGGGAGAAGCTGGGCAAACTCTGAGAGGGACCAGATGCTCGCATGGTAGTTCTCCACATGCCGCCGGAGATATTTCCATACCGGGCGGAATGGCTTGCTGGCATCGATGTGGCATCGCCATATCCATTTCCCCTTTCTTCCGGGGAGGCACCCCAGGATGGCCGCAGGCTGAGGATCGTGAATGAATACGATCTCGGCATCCTCCAGGGTTCCCCTGAGCTCTTCGGCATTCTCCGCATTCACACGCTCATACTCTCTGAGCAGGCCGTGGCCAATCTCTATGCCATTTCCCTGGAGGCCGTTGTGCATGAGCTTGGTGCATTTGAAGAACTGCTCGGTCCCCTTTATGGTCTCCCACCGTGCATCGATGCCCAGCTCCTGCTTCAGGGGAACCAGCCAGTGGAGAATCTCCGCGACGCCGCCGCCCTCCCTGGTGGAATTGACATGGACCACCTTCATGCCTTTCAGCGGAGAGCTGAGCTGTCTCAGATGCTCGATGACGTCCTGGCCAACGACCTCCGCATATCGCTCAAGCAGCCCCATGATCAATCCTTCCTTTCCCGCCGATACTGGTCGAATACCCGATACAGCTCTTCCCTCAGCTCCGAGAGGGTGGTGAAATACGGATCGATGGCGACAATGCGATCGGAAAGCTCCTGGTATGAGTTCCCGAACCCCTCGAGCCACGTGGAAAAATCGTTTTTCGCCTGGGGGGTCCTCCTCCGGGCATCGATGAAATGATAGAATATGCTGCCGCGGGACATGTGGGGGATGTTGTCAGCGAGGGCCTCGGGTATGGCATAGCTTCTCCCGGTATTGAAAATCACGATCTGCGAGGTGACGAAGTAGATACGTTCTGTCGCCATCACCCAGGGCAGGAGATCGCTCTCGTCAAGCCTTTCCTCGATGACATCGATCAGTTCCCTCCTCAGATCCTCAAGATTATCGAAATGTGTGGGGTCCAGAAGCGCCAGTCTCTCTGCCAGGATCTTGTCGTGCATGCCCCGGGACGCCCACACGGCAAAATCGTTCTGAAACTCGGGGACATCAAACCTGGGCCTCAGGAGCCCCCCCCAGAAATGGTAGTATATGCTTCCGATGGGAATACCCCTGATCCTGTCCTTGAGTTCCCGGAGTGTCTGTGCGTATTCCCCGGTCGACATGGCGATGAGGGCACAGTCTTTTTCTAAAAATGGCTCTGCCATGAAAACGGCCCCTTTTATTGTGACACCATATTTGAAATAAAAAACCGTTGACGGCATCCCGATATGCTTCAATGGTAAAAAATCATACAAGTGTTATATGTTTAATAATCGTTTACGCATTCTTTTCAAGTTTCCGATCTCCCCGCCCGGATGCTGTTCCACAAAAGATATAGTGCATATGATTCATAAACCAATCAGTAATGTAGCTATTATACTGGTGGATTTTCAGTCCGACGGCACCCTTATTGTTTTTGCACTAATAATTAGTATACTAATTAATAGACAAGTATAAACAATGTGTCAAGACATTCCATCCGGAAGGAGGGGGCCATATGTTCACAAACAATATTATATCCGCCGGATTTTTCGGATGTCGCAATAAAAGCACTTGATTATATAGATCAGCTTAAAAACGCCGGGACCGAGGAAGTAATGATATTCCATATCATCGATCAGCGGAGCATAGATGTTATGAGCGAGATGAGAAGGACAGAATCACAAGGGAAAGGGTCGGAGGATTTCTCGAAAAAAGAAATCTCTCCCTTTCTGAAGGGATTAGCTCCTGGGGGCTGAAACTGGCAACAAAGATATTCACACCCTTATTCTTCATCATACTTGTTGTAAAGATATGTGTCGCGGTGTAGTGGGATGAGAGATGAGAAATGATTATCCTCTTGTAGTTGATTGTATTTATGATAATAATCCAATTGAGATATCAGCTCCGGAGAAGAAATACACATGCGGGTAAAGATAGACCTGATCTCAGACATTCTCGATAACATTCGGCGTGTATTCCAGGTTGTAAACGAGCACTCCAAAAAAGCCGAGGTTGCAACCGGTCTCACGGGACCCCAGCTCTGGGCAATCAAGGTAATAGCAGAGTCTGGTCCCGTAAGGGTTTCCGACCTTGCTGCCAAGATGTATATTCACCCCGCCACCGTGGTAGGAATCATTGACCGTCTTGAAACCCATGGTATGGCCGTAAGGATGCGCTCCAAAGAAGATAGACGTGTCGTGAAGGTCGACTTGACAGATGCCGGCCACCTTCTTGTATCCAAGGCTCCCCAGATCGCCCAGGGTCTGCTTGTCGCAGGCTTGGAAATCCTGTCGGAAAAACAGCTTATGAACATTTCGTCAGGACTGGACCAGTTGGTTAAGATACTCGGGGCCCAGAAGCTCCCGCCACAACTGATTCTTTCACCGGAATTAAACTTATCTCCAAAAGATCCCAAGGTTATACGAAAAATAAAAAGCAAAGACAGGTGATAAAGCAAGAAGGACAACCTGTGAATACTGAAGGCTTCCTGGCAACATTTTTTGAAAAGCTGAAAGATCTGCCTGACAATACCCGCGTGCTCCTTCAGACAGTACTGTATGGAGCTGCGGCAGGAGCGGTATCGGTCTTTTTCATGATCTGCATCAACTTCCTCTTCACCAATACGTTCATATCCTTCGCAACCCGGTCGCTGGGATTCTTCTTGACAGCAAGTTTTATAGTGGTCATGGGTTCGTCCCTGATCGTGGGGATACTGATATCGAGATATGCTCCTGATGAAGCAGGAAGCGGCATTCCGCAACTCAAGGCAGCCTACTGGAAAGAAGTCGGGTATGTGCCATGGCTCCCGGTTTTCATAAAATTCATTGCCGGCGTCTTGAGCATAGGAGGTGGAGCCAGCCTTGGCCGGGAAGGCCCGACTATTTATATCGGAGGTGGTATCGCCTCAAATGTTTCGGGATATTTCGGAACACCCGCACGGCAGCGCAGGAGTGCAATAATAGTCGGTGCTTCAGCCGGGATAGCCGCGGCCTTCAATGCCCCGCTCGCAGCGATAGCCTTTATCCTCGAAGAGATCGTAGGCGATATCAACAGCCGGTTCGTGGGGAGGATCGTTCTCTCTTCTGTGATTGGTGCTTTCGTAGTATTTGCCATCATCGGTGAACAACCGGCCTTCAGACTCCCGACAGTCGATTACATATCACCCCTGCATTTCCTTATTGTCCCTATCGTGGCGATTATAGCCTCACTAGTCGGAGTGGTTTTCCAGCATTCGACCCTATTCATGCGTGCGCAGGTGAAAAGGCATTACGCCATGCCCCAGTGGCTCAAACCATGCTGCGGGGGCCTCATTGTATGGATCATCGGGGCCGCATGCTTTTATGCCACGGGCAAGGTGGGGGTTTTCGGTCTGGGATATGAAGACCTTTCAAATGCACTCGCCAACAATTTCATATGGTGGGCTGCCGGCATCCTTATGGTAGCCAAGGTGGCCGCCACTGTCATTTCACTTGCCTTCGGCGGTTGCGGAGGGGTGTTCTCCCCGCTGCTGTTTATCGGGGGAATGTGTGGATATTTCCTCGGTGGTATTGCCGATCTCTGGATTCCTTTAACACCTTCCGACAGGATACTTCTCTCAGCAGTTGGCATGAGCACCTGTCTCGGTGTCGTTGTACGTGAGCCCCTCACCTCTCTCCTGATCGTTTTCGAAATGACCCACCAGTTCTCCCTGGTTCCAGCGCTCATGGTAGGAACCATCATCAGTGTAATCATCTCTCATGCTGCAGCCAAAGCCAACTTCTATGATTCCGTACTGATTCAGGACGGCCATGAGCTGATAAAAATACGTCCTCCCCTGGACATCATGAGCTGGCAGAATCTTCCAGTCTCATCAATTGCCAACCCGAACACTGTAACAGTGAAAGACTTGAAAGTGGAAATACTCAGGCAGACAATTGAAAGCCATCCATATAACTGTTTCCCAATCCTTCTGGGTGACAACGGCATCGGGCTCATAACCCGGGATCAGATATTGTCCATCCTTGATCAGGGGAAAATTCCCAATATCCAGACGGCAATAACATGTTACCCTGATCAGGCTGTTCGTGATGTCGGAAATGCATTCATCGAGTCTCCGCATGGATGCATTATCGTAGTGGAAAGAAAGACGAACAAGATTGCTGGCATCATAACGCTCCATGACCTTCTCAGGGCTCAGGCATCAATAATGGGATGATCACCACTCATTATGAAAGGGCTCATTCTTTCTCATAGACATCGAGATTCTGTTTGTCACAATGTGCTATGATCAGACAAAGATCCGACGAATCATTCTGGGATTGTGGTTTCGTAAGTTCTTAAAATCAAATGGTGCCGGAGGGGGGACTTGAACCCCCACATCCACAAGGGACTTCGGATTTTGAGTCCGACGCGTCTACCAGTTCCACCACTCCGGCAACAAGGCGATTTATTAGCAGAGGTCCAGGCTGTTTGCAAGGTGTGAGTGTGAAGCGGGCCGGGCCTCAGCGGCAGGTGGAGATGAAGCAGCCGCCGCCGCCTCCGCCCCCGCCGCCGTCCGAGCCGGACGATGCGGCCGGGTCCGTGTCGTACACCCTGAACCTGCCCAGGGTCTGGGCAGAAAAGACGATCTGGCCGTCCTCCACCCTGAGGTCAGGGATGGGCTTCCAGATCCTTTCGTTCTCGTCGAAGTGTTCCCCCGCCGCGGAGGTGCCGTCGAAGGCCACGCGGATCTCGGCGGGCTCCGAGAGGGTGAGGCCGTAGGGCACGACAGTGAACTCCAGCATGCTTCTTGCGGCCTGGGCGCTCGATTCGATGATGTCCGCGTAGTTCTGCCCGATGGCGATGGGCAGGCTCCCCTCGATCGCCAGGGGCGAGAGGGCGACGGCGATACCGAACTGGCTGTCTTCGAGATACATCTCGGCGCCGTACTCGTAGTCGCTGTAGGCGTAGAGCATGTCGAGGGCGGATATCCTGAGGATGTGGAGGTACTCGCCCGAGGAGTCGGCCACCAGGTAGAGAGAGGCGCCCGGGACCATGGCGGAGAAGATGTCGTTGTCGATGAACGGGGAGTCTTCCGTCAGGGGCAGGAAGAGGTAGGTGCCGTCGGGATAGAGGGTGGAGAGGTCGAAATACTCGCCGACCATGGTGATGGCGTCCCGCATGACGTATTCCGCTTCCCCGGCGGGCTCGATGCTCGTGGGCGTGCTCGAGGCCGCGCCGCCCACCCGGACCACGCTCAGGGCTTCGGCCACGCTCTGCCGGCTCACGGTGGAGAAGTCCTGGATGCCGTAGTCGGCAAGGGGCGACTCAGCCACTGGGCGCGACACGAAGAGGGACGTCACCCAGTTCACGATCCGGCCGAGAATCCCGCCCCCTTCACCGGGGGAAGGCACGGTGACGGAAACCTCCGGGGAAAACGCGCTCTCGTTGCCGGAATAGTCGTAGGCCGTCACGGCCACGTAGTAGGTGTACCCTTCGAGAAAACCGTCCACCGTCACGGAGGTGCTGTTCCCGACGTTCAGGGCGGCAGTGTAGGTGCGGCTCGAGGTGCCGTAGTAGATCCGGTAGCCCGACAGGTCGGTCTCGGTGTTGCCGGTCCAGGCTATCTGCAGGCACCTCCCCCAGAGCATCGCCGGGATGCTCATCAGGACAAGCATGCAGAAAATGGATTTCGCCCCGTAAATTCTTCTCACATCAATTGTAGGAAAACAAATATTTGAATGGAGTATGTGCTTCATAGGCCCTAAGTTGTCAAGTAATTAAACATATCATCGACAAATTGCTCATTGATTATGAATATGCTTCTCCCGCGCCTGGGGTCGGACGAGGATAACCGGCCGGTATCAGGGCAAGATACCGCCGGAAAGGGTTTGTTCGAACGCCTGAAGGGGTTGCCGCAGGGTCAGACGCTGATCCTGCCTTTTCCGATCACGGCAGGGTCCACCTCGTCGATGATGCGGATGATGTGGGCGTTCATGCGCTCCTTCTGGGCGGCATAGGCGGGGCGGGACTTCCCGAGGGACCGGGCGAAGGCCAGGGTCTCGTCCATGAGGGTTTCCACGGGGAAGGACCTGCGGGCGATGTGGTGGTCCTCGCACTCCCTGCCCGTGAGCCTGATGCCCGTGTAGTAGAGCTCGTCGAGAATGTACTGGGGCATGGCCTTCTTCACCATGGCCACCATGCCCGGCCAGAAGGGTATGCCCAGGTCGACCTCGGGGAAGCAGAAAAAGCCCCGGTCGGAGCGCATGAAGCGGAAGTCGAAGCAGCAGCACATGATGGCGCCCCCGGCGAAGGCGTGGCCGGTGATGGCAGCGATGGTGGGCATGGGGTAGAGGAGGATCCTGCGCAGAAGGGCGTTCAGGGAAAAGCAGAAGGCCGTGATCGCCTCCACGTTCCCCCTCTCCTCCAGGGGCTTGTACCAGTCGAGGTCGATGCCGTTGCAGAAGATCTTGTCGTGGGCCGACCTTACCACCAGCGCCCGGGCTTCGGCGTCCCCTTCGATGGCGTCGAGCGCGCCCTGCATCTCCCCGATGAAGTCCGGATTGAACCTGTTCTCCCCACTGTTCATGGTGAGAACCGCAACATCCCCGTCCCGTGAGTATTCGACTCTCGGCATCCTCCTGCCCTCCTCCCGGAATATTCATTTTTTACGGGAAACAGTATACCCGAGCTCCGGGCATTCTCCAAGCAGAGGCTGCGGAAATCCACCGCCCCCGGGTTGATCGTCCGGAGGCTGCATGCACTCCCGGGCTTATTCTTTTGTGTTTCGCATCCCTATCTGTTACTCTCTGACGAATTTCTTCCCCCCAGGAGGCAGACATGAGCTCGACCGTTCAGAGCGGCGACACCGTAAAGGTTCATTATACAGGAAAGTTCGAGGACGGGATCATCTTCGATTCATCGGTGGGGGGAGAGCCCCTGGAGTTCACCATAGGCGGCAGCGAGGTGATCGCGGGCTTCGAGGAGGCGGCCCTCGGCATGAACATCGGCGAGAGGAAGACCGTCTCCATCGAGCCTGAGAACGCCTACGGCGCCTACAACGACAGCCTGGTCGTGGACATGCCGAAGGAGTACTTCCCCCAGGACATCGCCCCCGAGCCGGGCATGCGGCTCATCATCGTGGACAACAACGGCGAGGAGCTCCCCGTCGTGGTTGCCGGCATCCAGGAGGAATCCGTCCGCCTCGACGCCAATCACCCCCTCGCCGGCAAGACCCTCGTGTTCGACATCGAACTCGTGGCCATCGTCTGACGCCCCGGGAAGCCTTCCCCCTCAGCGGATGCCGAAGCGTTCGATGAGCGCCAGGCTCATCCAGGGCACGTACGTGATGACCAGCAGGGCCAGCACCATGATGAGGATGAACGGCAGGCACGCCCGGTACAGGCTGGTGACCGGCTTCTCGAACCTGATGCAGGAGATGATCAGGTTCAGCCCCACGGGCGGCATCGAATAGCCGATTTCGAGGTTCGTCAGGAAGATGATGCCCAGGTGGATGGGGTTGATCCCGTACTCCTGGGCGATGGGCACGATGAGCGGTACCACCACCACGAGGGCCCCGTAGATCTCCATGAGGCTGCCCGCGAAGAGCAGGAAGACGTTGAGCGCCACGAGGAAGCCGAACTTCGAGGAAATGTGCGCCTGGATGATCCCGAGGATCTTCATGGGGATCTCGGCGTCGATCATGTAGGTGGTCAGCGCCAGCGCCGAGCTGAAGATGATGAAGATGGCCCCCACCAGCACCATGCTCTCCCGGACGATGGCCGGGAACTTTCGGATGCGGATGTCCCGGTGGACGAACACCTCCACGAGGAAGGTGTAGGCCACCATGATCGACGCGATCTCGCCCAGCGTCACGTACCCCCCGAAGATCCCCACCATCAGCATGACCGGGATGAAGAGCTCCCACTTCGCCTCCCAGGTGGTGCGCCCGATCTCCGCGAGGGAGGTCTTCGTCTCCACTGTGCGCGACCTTTTCGCCACGAAGGAGCTGTAGACCGCGAGCACAATCATGAGGAAGACCCCTGGGATGATGCCCGCGGCAAAGAGCTGGGTGATGCTCGTCTGGGCCACCACGCCGTAGATGATGATGGGCAGGCTCGGGAAGAAGAGCAGGCCCAGGCTCCCCGACGTGGTGAGCAGCCCCAGGCTGAAGTTGTCCGAGTACTTCCCCTTCATGAGCGCCGGATAAAGCAGCCCGCCCAGGGCGATGATGGTCACCCCCGAAGCCCCGGTGAACGTGGTAAAGAAGGCGCACGCCACCAGCGACACGATGGCGAGCCCTCCCGGGAGCCAGCCCAGGATGGCCTGGGAGAAGTTCACCACCCGGACCGAAGCCCTGCTTTCGGCAAGGATGAACCCGGCGAAGGTGAAGATGGGCACCGTGTAAAGCACGGGGTTGTTGGAGAACTGGCTGTAGATGTCCACGATGAGTGCGGCGGAATGGATGTCGGAGAGGTGGAACCCGAGCAGGGCGAAGGCCGCGAGCACCCCGA
>ERZ1649853.1239-NODE-1239-length-10134-cov-5.991864_pt1 | contig 10134 bp, 9 predicted proteins | sample MGYA00575353_ERZ1649853 | MGnify/ENA primary metagenome ERZ1649853 (study PRJEB40853, sample SAMN11349654) | freshwater sediment metagenome | isolation source: river sediment | host: Sediment | place: India: Okhla Barrage, New Delhi | collected 2017-02-21 ...
GATCGCGCTGATTTTGCTGGTAGCCTGGGGATTGAAGAGGATCTACCTGGACCATGCAGCCACTACACCCGCGGATCCCCGGGTGGTGGAGGCCATGCTGCCGTACTGGAGCGGCAGCTTCGGCAATCCGTCGAGCATCCACTCCCTGGGCCTGGAGACGAGGAAAGCGGTGGCGGAGGCCAGGGAGAAGGTGGCCCTTCTCATCGGGGCCGGGAGCGGCGAGATTATCTTCACCAGCGGGGGGACGGAGGCCGACAACCTGGCTGTCAAGGGAGTAGCCGCGGCCAACGCCCAGCGGGGCCGGCACATCGTGACCACCGCCATCGAGCATCACGCCGTGGAGGGTTCCTGCCGGTACCTCGAGGGGCAGGGCTTCCGCGTGAGCTTCGTGGGTGTGGACCGGTACGGGATGGTCGATCCCCGCGAGATCGAGGCGGCGGTCACTGACCAGACTATCCTCATCTCGGTGATGCATGCCAACAACGAGGTGGGCACCATTCAACCCGTCGAGGAGATAGGCCGGATGGCCAGGTCGAAAGGCATCTGCTTCCATACCGACGCCGTGCAGACAGCGGGCCACATTCCGGTGAACGTGGATGAGCTCGGTGTCGACCTCCTGGCCGTCTCCGGGCACAAGCTCTGCGGCCCGAAGGGGGTGGGAGTGCTGTACGTCCGCCAGGGGACGAGGATAGCGCCGCTAATCCACGGGGGCGGCCAGGAACGGGGCCTGCGGTCCAGCACGGAGAACGTTCCCGGCATCGTGGGCCTGGGCCGGGCGGCGGAGATAGCCGGTGCGGAGATGGCCGCCGAAGCGGAGCGGGTGACCAGGCTCCGCGACCGGCTGGCGGACGGCCTGCTGCAGCGCATTCCGCAGGTCCGCCCCAACGGCCATCCCGAGAGACGGCTGCCCAACAATGTCAATGTCAGCGTGGCCTCCGTGGAGGGCGAGGCCCTGGCCGTGAGCCTGGACCAGGAGGGGATCGCCGCTTCCACGGGCTCGGCCTGCAGCTCGGAGACCATGGAGGCGTCACACGTGCTCAGGGCCATGGGTGTGCCGGTCGAGCTGGCGCGCGGCTCGGTGCGCTTCAGCCTGGGCCGCGATACCACGGACGCGGACATCGACCGCGTGATGGAGGCCTTTCCGCGCATAGTGGAAAAGCTGAGGGCCGTCTCGCCTCTCTGGAAGGGATGATTGCCTGTGACCAGCCACTCGCGCAGCCACCATTCCGCGGCCGGGGCCAACCAGCGGCGTCTCCTGCTGGCCCTGGCCATCACCGCGCTGATGACCGTGGTGGAGCTGGCGGGTGGGTTGCTGGCCAACAGCCTGGCCCTGCTGGGCGACGCCGGGCACATGTTCACCGACACCATGGCCCTGGGACTGGCCGTCGCTGCCCTTTCGCTGGCCAGGAAACCGGCCAGCGAGACCCGGACCTACGGCTTTCACCGGGCGGAGGTGCTGGCGGCCCTGGCCAACGGCGCCATCCTGCTGGCGGTCTGCGGCCTGATATTCTACCGGGCGTACCAGCGCTTCGTGGAGCCGCCCGAGGTCAGGGGCGGCCTGATGCTCGGGGTGGCCGGCATCGGGCTCGCGGCCAACCTGGCCGGCATTCTGGTCCTGCGGTCCGCCAGCCGGGAGAACCTGAACATCAGGGGCGCCTTCCTCCACATGTGGGGCGACACCATTTCCTCGCTGGGAGTGATCCTGGCCGGCGTCATCATCCTGGTTACCGGCTGGACCGTCGTCGACCCCATCATCAGCGTCTTCATCGGGCTGCTGATCCTGAGAGGGGCCGTAAAGCTGGTCATGGAGTCGGGCGACATACTGCTGGAAGCGGTGCCCAGGCACCTCGACCTGGCCCGGATCAATAGCGCCCTGAGGGAGGTCCCGGGGGTCAGGGATGTCCATGACGTGCACCTGTGGACCATCACCTCCGGCCTCTACGCCATGAGCTGCCACCTCCTGATCGAGGACCGCATGGTGAGCGAGAGTGGCCATATCGTGGAGGAGGTCAACCGGGTGCTCGACCGGCAGTTTGGCATCGGGCACACCACGCTGCAGCTGGAGTGCCAGGAGTGCCAGAGCAGCCCGGTCTGCCGACTGTCGGACCGCCACTGAGGCGGGGGTGCGGCGGCTTTCCTGTATAATGGGATTGCCGCTCTCGTGTCTGCTGCTGGATGCTGCCGTGAAGGGAGGAAATGGAGATGGCCAAGGACCCGGTGTGCAACATGGACGTCGATGAGAAGAAGGCCCCGGCCACGGCGGAGTACAAAGGGAAGACCTACTACTTCTGCGCCCCGGGGTGCAAGAGGGCTTTCCTGCAGGACCCGGAGAAGTACCTGGGGCGCTCTCGGTGAAGGCTGCTGTGCTTCTTGCAGTCTGCAGGAGCGAAGAGAAGGGCACCAGGAAGAGGCCCGTCGCGTCCGGCCTGATCCGGGAGGGTTTCGGGCTGGTGGACGATGCCCACGCCGACACCGCGACCCACCGTCAGGTCAGCCTCCTGGCGCAGGAGAGCATCGAGAAGATGAGGCAGATGGGGCTGGAGGTCGGCCCCGGCGATTTTGCGGAGAACCTGACCACCAGCGGCATAGACCTGCCCGGGCTGCCGGTCGGCACCCGCCTGCGGGTGGGAGGCGATGTGCTTCTGGAGGTCACCCAGATCGGCAAGGAGTGCCATACCAGGTGCGCTATCTTCCAGCAGGTCGGGACCTGCGTCATGCCCCTGGAGGGGGTCTTTGCCAGGGTCATCCGGGGGGGAAGGGTGAGGCCGGGTGACGCCATTGAGGTGAGCCGATAGCCGGCAGGCGTGTCCGGGAGTCCATCGCCGGTGTGGAGAAGGTGCCGGTGGTGCGGATCTCCGCGGGGGTCCGGAGCCGCGTCGAGGAACCGGTGGCGGCGGAGGCCCCGCTGACCATAGTCGTGGACGGCCAGGAGCTGGTCACCATGCTCTGCTCGCCCTTCAACCTGGAGCCCCTGGCGGTGGGGTGTCTGTTCTCCGAGGGGATTCTGAAGGGCCGGGAGGAGGTCCGGAAGGTGACCGTAGATGACAAGAGGGGTGTGGTGCGGGTGGAGACGAAGGCTGGCCGGGGCGCCGACCCGGAGCTCCTGAAGAAGCGCGTGGTTCCTTCGGGCGCCGGGAAGGGGGCCTCGTTTTACCGGCCGGGGGAAGCCCCGGCGGGCCTGAAGGTGGAGTCGCGCTTCAGCATGCGGGCGGAGAAGGTGCTGGCCCTGGTGGACCAGTTTCAGCACGGCTCGGAGCTGCGCCGGGTGACCCACGGCGTCCACGGCGCCGCCCTCTGCGACTCGGAGCGGATACTGATGTTCGCCGAGGACATCGGGCGCCACAACGCGATTGACCGCATCATCGGCCGCTGCGTGCTCACGGACGTTCCGGGCGGGGACCACGGTCTGATCTTCAGCGGACGCATATCTTCGGAGATGCTGCTCAAGGGCGCCCGGAGGGGCATCCCCATCCTGATATCCGTGGCGGCGCCGACCGGCGTGGCCGTGCGCCTGGCCCGGGACATCGGCCTGACGGTGGTGGGCCGGGTGTGGGGCGAGAAGATGAACATCTACTCCGGTGACTGGAGGATAGCGAGCGATGAAGGACAGCCGTCAAGACCTGACTAGCCGGATACTCAAGCTCAAGAAGGAGAGGAACGCCATTGTGCTGGTGCACAACTACCAGCTGGGGGAGGTCCAGGACATCGCGGACTTTGTGGGCGATTCCCTGGAGCTCTCCCAGAACGCGGCCAGGACGGACGCGTCGGTGATCGTGTTCTGCGGGGTGCACTTCATGGCGGAGACGGCCTCCATCCTCTGCCCGGACAAGAAGGTGCTGCTGCCGGTACTGGAGGCGGGCTGCCCCATGGCCAACATGATCACGGCCCCCGCCCTGCGGGAGCTGAAGGAGCAGCACCCCGGGGCCCTGGCCATGTGTTATGTCAACACGACGGCGGAGGTGAAGGCGGAGTGCGACATCTGCTGCACGTCCGCCAACGCGGTGCAGCTGGCGCAGAAGCTGGAGGCGAAGGAGATCATCTTCGTGCCGGACCAGTACCTGGGGCAGTATGTCTCCATGAAGACCGGGAAGCCCATGATACTGTGGCCGGGGTACTGCCCCACCCATGCCCGCATACAGGCGGCGGACATCGCGAGGATGCGGAAGGCTTACCCGCGGGCGGAGGTGATGGTGCACCCGGAATGCCGCTCCGAGGTCAGCGCCATGGCCGATTTCGTCCTCAGCACCGGCGGCATGATCCGCCACTGCCGGTGCACCGGCGCCACCCAGATCGTGGTGGGCACCGAGATGGGCATCATCTACCGCCTGCGCAAAGAGAACCCGGACAAGATGTTCATCCCGGTGTCGGAACAGGCTGTCTGCCCCAACATGAAGATGATCGGCCTGGAGAACGTGCTCTGGTCGCTGGAGGACCTGGCGCCGGAGGTCAGGGTGCCGGAAGAGGTGCGGGTCAGGGCCAGGAAGTCCGTCGACCGGATGATCCAGGTGAGCTAGGCCGCTGCTGGCGATGGATATCCTGGAAGGTCTGAACCCGGCCCAGCGCGAGGCCGCCGAAACCACCGAAGGTCCGCTGCTCATCCTGGCCGGCCCGGGCAGCGGCAAGACCCGGGTCATCACCCACCGCATGGCCTACCTGGTCAGAGTGGTGGGCATCAATCCCCGCCGCATCATGGCGGTGACCTTCACCAACAAGGCCGCCCGGGAGATGAGGGAGAGGCTGCAGGTGCTGCTGGCGGGCTCAGTTGAGCACCTGTCGGTGGGCACCTTCCACGCCGCCTGCGCCGCCATCCTGCGCCGGGATGGGGAGGCGTTGGGTCTGAGTCCGAGGTATGCCATCTACGACGACGAAGACCAGCTCGGCCTGATCAAGCGCAGCCTCCAGGACCTGGGGATAGACCCCAAGCGCTACCCGCCCCGCTCTTTCCAGAGCGCCATCAGCAGCGCCAAGAGCCAGATGATCACCTCCGCGGGGTTCGCGCAGCGGGCGCGGAGCTACTTCGAGGAGGTGGTGTCCCGCGTCTACCGGCACTATGACACTCTTCTGGATCAGAGCCAGGCGCTGGATTTCGACGACCTCCTGATGAAGGCCAGCCAGCTGTTCCAGAACCACCCGGACGTCCTGGAGAAGTACCAGTCGCGCTACCTCCATCTCCTCATCGACGAGTTCCAGGACACCAACATCACCCAGTACGCGCTGGCGCAGCAGATGGCGGCGAAGCACCGCAACATCTGCGTGGTGGGCGACCCCGACCAGTCCATCTACTCCTGGCGCAACGCCGACCTGCGCAACATCCTCAACTTTGAGCGCGACTACCCCGAGGCCAGGGTGGTCTTCCTGGAGCAGAACTACCGCTCCACCAAGACCATCCTGGAGGCCGCCCACCAGGTGGTGTCGGTCAACCGCGACCGCAAGGAGAACGCCCTCTGGACGGACAACGAGGAGGGGCCGCCGCTGCGGGTGGTGGAGACCTTCAGCGAGTCCGAGGAGTCCCAGTTCGTGGTGGGCGAGATAGACAGCCTGCTGCGCCAGGGAGAGTCCCGGCACATGGACTGCGCCGTGATGTACCGCACCAATGCCCAGTCCCGGGCCCTGGAGGAGGCCTTCGTCCGCTATGGCATGCCCTACCAGGTGATCGGGGGCGTCCGTTTCTACTCCCGGCGCGAGATCAAGGATGTCATTGCCTACCTGAAGCTGATCTACAACCCCTGGGACTCGGTCAGCCTGGCCCGGATCGTCAACGTGCCGCCGCGGGGCATCGGACAGAAGACCATGGACGAGCTGCAGCAGTGGGCCAAAGGGCTGGGACTGCCCCTCTACACCGCCCTGCAGAGGCTGGCCGAGGACCGGTCCGCCTCTCCCCTCGGGGCGCGGTCAGCGCAGGCGCTGGCCGGGTTCTACTCCATGATGGAGGAGCTGGCACGCCAGAGCCGGGAGCAGGGTGTGGTGGAGCTGCTGGACAATGTGCTGCAGGCCTCGGGCTACAAGGAGTATACACTGGAGCAGCCCGATGGCGATGACCGCTGGGACAATATCCTGGAGCTGCGCGGCATCGCGGCCCAGTACCAGGACCTCAAGCCGCCGGAGGGTCTGACGCTGTTCCTGGAGGGGGTGAGCCTGTTCTCCGACACGGACGAGATGGACGAGAAGAAGGACCTGGTCACCCTCATCACGCTGCACCAGGCCAAGGGGCTGGAGTACCCGGTGGTGTTCATCGTGGGCATGGAGGAGGGAGTGCTGCCGCACATCCGGTCCTTCGACGATCCCGCCCAGATGGAGGAGGAGCGCCGGCTGTGCTACGTGGGCATGACCCGAGCCAAGAGGCGGCTCTACCTGGTGCGGTCCCTGCGGCGCAGCCTGATGGGCGGCACCAATGCCAATCCGCCCTCGCGCTTCCTGAAGAACATCCCGGCCAAACTGGTGCAGACCACGGGCCTGTTCGGAGAGGAGCCGAAGCCGGCGCCCCGGCCCAAGGCCGGCGGCGTGGACCTCTCGGCGGGGGACCACGTCCAGCACCCCAGGTTCGGCAAGGGAGTGGTGGTGAGCTGCACCCCGGTGCGTGACGACCAGGAGGTGGTGGTGGTCTTCGACGGGGTGGGGATCAAGAAGCTGCTGCTGAGCCTGGCCCAGCTGACGCGCCGGGACTAGAGGCGGCCCGCGGCGCCGCGGCCTGCCCCTAAGCGTGGTCGCTGAGAAGGAGCTGCACCTCTACCGTCTGTACCCGCCGGTGCCTGGTGCTGGAGGTCCACTGGCGCTGCAGCCACGCGAGCGCCTTCCGGGTGTCGCTGGCCACCCGGGCCTTCTCGGAGTGGTCCACCCGGTACTTGAAGAGCCAGTAGGTGAACTCCTTCTTCTCCGTGAGGGACACGGAGTCTCCGCCGGCACATCCGGTCTGGCCCCGGAACAGGGCCAGCAGGTCCTCCATGCTGGCCTCGTAGACGCGGCGGTAGGCCTCCTGCTCCACGCGCTGGTCCGGGACATGGGTGAAGTGGCCGTTCTCCTTGAGCACCTCGTCCTCGACCACGGAGATCAGGGCTTCCTCCACCACGACCCCGTAGAGGTAGTTCAGGTAGGCGCGGTACTTGACGTCGCCGATGAGCTGGCGGAACTCCCCCGGGGCCAGGTCCAGGGGCGGGGTGGCGGCGAAGAGCAGGTCCAGCTTCTCGCTCTCCGGCACCAGGCCGTCGATCTCCTGGCACAGCCTGTCGGCCAGGGTCAGCCAGTCGAAGGCTTCTCCCCCGATGAGGTAGCGGTAGTACCGGCCATCGCGGAACTCCTCGGCGCTGCCCCAGAGGCCGATGGCCTCCAGCAGGGCCACGTACCAGTTGCGGCCGCTGGATACGGCCTCCTTCAGGTGGAGGAGGGCCTCTCTGTCAGCGGCGGTCTGGGTGAGCGTCCTGTCCGCGGCCTGGGTCATGGCCACATTCTAGCACAGGGGGCAAGGAGCGCGAAACGCGGCCCGGGGTGGCGGTGGCTATGCTGGTGTTGCGGGTGTGGTGTTGGGATCCCTGCCGCCCGCTTCGGAAAGGAGCTGACCGTCGCGCAGGTTGACGTTAGCCCAGGCGACGTCATTGAGGAGGACCAGTCTCACCGTCCGTGAAAGGTCATCCCGTTCCAGAAGCCGCCGAAAGATCTCCCTTGCCTCCCCGAATGAGCCCATGGAGCATAGCACTGAACCCATGACGATGAGCGCGCCCTGGCTTTCGCCGCTGGCCTCCAAGGCCATCTTCGACAACCTTAGGGCTTCGTCCCTTTGTCCACGACGGGTGGCCTCCAAGGCCTCGCGCGCGAAGACTGCCGCGAGGGACCCTTGGACCTGCTTCTCAGACATGAAGGGAATCTTGAGGAGGGTTCTAACGTCGTTTGATATCAGACCACGGTCCGTGAAAGTCTGCCTGGGCCAGAGATCCAGAACAAGCATCATGGCGTTGGTGGTCAGCAAGGCGGCGAGCGGCGCTGCCTCTGACGTGAAGCTGCCCAGCCGCAGGCCCCAGAAGCGGGCCGAACACACCAGTGCCACTACAACCAGCAGGTGCATCAGCGGGCCGGCAAGGACAAGCAGGAGCATCCTGGCGCGAAGCCGGTGGGCTGGCGCCGCTCCGGGTATGGTGAAACCGGACAAGGGAAGCAGCCTCCATTCGATGTTCGCTCCGAGGATCCGGCGACGAAGTACCAGCCTACCCTGGCCAATGGTGATGCCCAGGATGCGCACGCCGAGCAGTCGGCCGGCGAGGGCGTGGCTCAGCTCGTGCACCACTACTGTTGGGACCGCGAGCAGCGCTATCAGGCAAGCGTTGAGAAGGAACCATCCACTCCGTCCGCCGGTAGCGACCATCCCGAGACCCAGGGCTGCGACAAAGCCGCCCGCAACCAGACTGTTCCAGCATCCCAGCTTCTGGGACTTCAAGTGGCAGGGAGGGCACCAGGCCTGGACCTCGCCGCGTGAGAACAAAGGACGCCTCTTGATGAATAGGTCCTCTGCCTCGGACTCCAAACCACAATCACGGCATTTGACGGTCACAGGACATATCCACTGCCGGGCAGATGGTACCGGCTGATGGAGGCGCGTGTCAACGCGGCGAGTTGACTCCTGGTTCTGGCCGCCACGCCAATCGTTGCCTCAAAATGGGTGTTACTGAAAGCGGGGCGTGCATCCTGTGAAGACCGGAGGCGTGGGTCTTGCCTCGACGGCCGGCGTCTCAGTAACATCGGCTGATGACGCAACGCCTCAGTTTCGGCAGAATTCATATGACCGTCACCTGTTGGGCTACTGCCGGAGGTATCAGGGGTCTGCTGGCGCAACAGGCGTGGCGCTGTCGCATGGCCCCTGAGCCAGCAGCTCCCTCAGCCTGGCGGCGTTCCCGACGGCGTGGGCCCGGGTATCGTTGTTGAAGTAGACGTAGACCTGGGAGAGGCCCCGGCCCAGCTCCGAGATCTTCGTGGCCCACGAGCGCAGCTCTTCCTCCGTGTAGCAGCTGTCGTAGAGGCCGGTGCTGCCGTGGAAGCGGACGTAGGCCAACCCCGCGGTGGCCACGATGGGCGTGGTGGTGCCGGGCAGGTCGTAGACGCAGAAGGCGGCCCCGTGTTTGCGGAGAAGGGAGTAGACCCCTTCGTCAAACCAGGACTCGTGGCGGAACTCGAAGACGTGCTGCAGGTCCCCGGGCAGCAGCTGCAGGAAGGCGTCGAGCAGGGCGTCGTGGCGCTTCAGTGAAGGAGGGAGCTGGTACAGCAGCGGGCCCAGCCGGTTGCCCAGCAGGCGGGCCCGGGCGGCGAAGGTCCGGAGCGGCTCCTCGACATCCCGCAGCTTCTTCAGGTGGGTGATGTAGCGGCTGACCTTCAGGGCGTAGACGAAGCCATACGGGGCCTTGTCGCGCCAGGCCCGGAAGGCCTTCTCGGAGGGCAGGCGGTAGAAGCTGCTGTTGATCTCCACGGTGGCGAAGTGCTGAGCGTAGTGGGAGAACCACCTGGTCTTGGGGATCTCCGCCGGGTAGAAGCGGCCCCGCCAGTCATCGTACATCCAGCCCGAAGTGCCGATGCGGAAGCTCATCATGCCCTGCCCTGGCGTTCAGGCTAGCACGCCAGCGTGCGGAGGGTCAATGATGCCAGGGGGCCGCCTCCGCGCAATGTGCGGGCGAGAGGGACCGGCCGGACTCCGCGCAGCTGCGCGGGGCGTCGCCGATGCCTTCGCGCGCTCGGCTTGCCTCCGGGGGGCATAAGGGATACCATCTGCTTGCGGCAGCAGCACCCGCCAGTGGCACCATGAAGAGCATCGCGCGGCAGTCACACCAGCGCCGGACACAGGCCCTCGACCGGCTTTTCCACCCGGGGTCGGTGGCGGTGGTTGGCGCGCTGTCCGATGCGGACAAGTGGTACCTGCGGCAGTACTACATAGCCCCCTTGCTGGAGCTGGGATACCAGGGCCGGATCTATGCCGTCGACTCCAGGGGGAAGGAAGTGCCGGGCGCGGTGGCCTGCCGCAGTATCAGTGAGATCCCGGGCCCGGTGGACCTGGTGGTCGGCTGCCTCTCGGCCCGGCGCACCCCGGGGTTGGTCGCCGAGTGCCGCGCTGCCGGGGTGAGGTTCGTCCAGGTAGTCAGCGCCGGGTTCGCGGCGCCG
>ERZ1649853.1240-NODE-1240-length-10133-cov-5.884302_pt1 | contig 10133 bp, 11 predicted proteins | sample MGYA00575353_ERZ1649853 | MGnify/ENA primary metagenome ERZ1649853 (study PRJEB40853, sample SAMN11349654) | freshwater sediment metagenome | isolation source: river sediment | host: Sediment | place: India: Okhla Barrage, New Delhi | collected 2017-02-21 ...
CCCGTGGAGCTCGACGACCCCTTCGACTTCAAGGGGATCGCCTCGCGGATCAGGAGGGACATCAGGAAGCACAAGAGGGAGGGCAGGGAGATCGCGGTGTTCAACATCGCGGGGGGCACGAGGCCGACCTCGTCCGCCGCGCTCCTGGTCTGCATACTCGAGGGCGTGCCGACCGTGTACATACACGACGTCACGTACGAGGAGGTGCCCCTCCCGCTCCTCAAGATGGAATACGACCAGGTCCTCTCCAAGGAGGAGAAGGAGATCCTCAGGTTCCTCGCGGGGAGGAAGGGGGAGCCGGTGACGGAGGTGGAGCTCGCCAACAGCCTCGGCAAGCACAAGGCGACCATGAACCACCACGTCAAGAACCTTGTGAGGAAGGGCGCCGTCAGGCTCGAGAGGCACCCTAGCGACCAGAGGAAGAAGGTCGTCAGGGTCGAGGACTCGACCGAGCTCCTCCTGGGGGACGACCTTTGAGGACCCTGGTCGCCACCCTGGGGGAGGGGGACGCGGACAACGTCCTCATGGCGATGCGCCGCCTCCCGTACGACAGGCTCGTGCTCATAGGCGAGCGGGGGGAGGAGCCCTCTGGGCTCGCGGAGCTCCGGCGCATGGAGTCCATGACGGGCCACGAGGTGCGGTTCGTCCAGGTCGACACCCGCGACTTCATGGGACTCGTCGACGAGGTGTGCGAGGCCGTGGCCGGCCTGCGCGACGGGCGGGGAGAGGTCGTGATGAACATCAGCGGCGGGACGAAGCTGCTGGCGGACGCGGCCCTCTTCGCCGCCTTCAGGCTGGGGGTGCCCGCCTATCACGTCACAGACAGGGTCGTGCGCCTCCCGGTGATGAAGGGGGTCACGGCCAGGAACAGGTTCACGGCCCTGCAGTCGCAGCTCATCGTCCACCTCGCGGAGCCGGCGTCGATACCCGCTCTCGTCGGGGCGATGCCGCCGCACAACAAGCAGTCAGTCGAGAGGATCATGAGGGAGCTGAGGCGCATGGGGCTGGTATCAGCGAGGCTGGAGTCGGGGGCGGTGGTCGTGTCGCTGACGGACGAGGGACAGGAGATAAGGAGGGCGCTGGCCGCGTCCGAGGGCCGGATGGCCTGAACTCACTCGAGGTCCTCTCCGCCCTCCAGCGACATCTGGACGGCGGAGTAGATGTCCTGCATCCCCTCGCCGGAGTCGGCGCTCACGGGCACGACAGCCCTGCCAGCGCCTACGCTCTCGAGCGCCTGGAGGAACTCCATGCTCACTGCCGTCTGGGCGTCCCTGGACTCGTCCATGAGCGAGGAGAAGAGGGCGTAGTGGTCCCTGCTCCACGAGTCGATCAGCTCCTTGTCTGAGTCCTTGAGCATGTCCGCCTTGGCCATCAGGAGGAGCATCGGGACGGGCAGCCTGAAGTGGACCGTGGCAGCGAGCATCAGCGAGGAGACGTAGCCGTTGGGCGTCCTCGCGACGGACGGGTCGAAGAGGAAGGCGAGGGCGGAGTCGTCGATGCCCAGCTCCTCGACTATGACCCTGCTGCTCTGCCTGAAGGTGAAGAGCTCCAGCTGTCCAGGGGTGTCTATGAGGACGTAGTCCGTGTCGAAGCCCGCGATGACCTCGGAGATCTCCTTGATGTTCAGGGCCATCATGTCGGCCGCGGCGATCTGGGCGCCGTTCGGCCCGAGGCCGTACTCCTTCATGATGTCCTCGATCTCCACCCAGTCGCGCACATCGACGTCCGGGCTGTACATCAGCTCCTCGACGCCCGGGTCCAGGTTGACGGTGATCGCGTCGAAGCCCTGCTCCTGCATCCAGAGCTGGAAGGCGTACGTGAGTGTGCTCTTCCCGCAGCCTGCGGTGCCGACAAAATACAGGTTCTTGGCCGCCATCGGATGGCTCCTTGAGTTGAGGGTGGGTTCGAGCGGGCCTGAAGGGATTCGAACCCTTGGCCAATCGGTGTCTCCGTCGGCTCCGGGGAGCCGAAGTAAGAGCCGATTGCTCTACCTAGCTGAGCTACAGGCCCACGCAGGCGCAGTATAAGCTCGCTCTTTAAATAACTATCGAAGCACCACGGCGGACGCGGGACGACTGGCCATCGCGTCCGCGCGCGCCCGCCAACAGGTTTATCGGCGCAGTACGCGTTGGGCGCGCAGGATGCACACAGCCTCGGTCACCGTGCTGAGCAGCGGGAGCTGCGGCAACTCCATCGTGTTCTCCAGCGACGGAGCCACGGTGATGATAGACGCGGGCCTGTCGTGCAGGGAACTGGAGCGGAGGATGTCCCAGTTCGGCCTCGATCCCTCTGACGTCGACGCGCTCCTCCTCACCCACGAGCACACCGACCACACGCGCGGGGCCAGGAGGTTCTGCACGATGCACGGGGTGCCCGCCTACGGCACGGACGGCACCCTCTCCCTGACGCCCCTGGAGGGGGTCGAGGTGCGCCCCATATCCCACAGGCACGAGTTCGGGGTCGGCCCCCTGAGGGTGGCGCCCTTCCAGGTCAAGCACCTCGCGGCCGAGCCGGTCGCCTACACCATCCACGACGACGGCTGCAAGCTCTCCGTCGTCTCGGACCTCGGCTGCGTCACCCCCAGGGTGGTGGAGGCCCTCAGGTCCTCCACCGTCCTCATGGTGGAGGCCAACTACGACGACGAGATGCTGGTGGGCGGCACCTACCCCGACTTCCTGAAGAGGACGATCAGGGGCGACCACGGGCACCTGTCCAACGACGACGCGGCGGCCCTGTGCTCGCAGGTCGTCTCCGAGGAGACGAAGGCCGTCGTGCTGCTGCACCTAAGCAGGGAGAACAACACGCCCGAGAAGGCCAGGGAGGCCGTCGCGGACGGGATCCACAAGGGCGGGAAGAGGGCGAGGCTCGACGTCACGGAGCACGGCGGCTCCAACGGGCCGGTCCGCCTACGGTGACTCGATGATCTTGATCTTGCCGTGGGAGAGGAGGGTGTCGGCGACGCTCCTCGGTATGGAGACGACGTCCTCCTTCCTCAGCTTGTAGTCGCGGTCGACCCCCGCGAACGTCGGCACGTCCTCGAGCACCCTGGCCATGACGAGTTCGTCCGCGGCCTTCTCCTCCTCGGGCTCCTTGGCCTTCGGCTCCGGGCGCTTGAGGCTGGGCACCTCGACGACCTCCTCCTGCCTGGCGGTCCTCGGCCCCAGGACCTCGAAGTCCGCGTTGGAGTCCTTGTGCGCCGCCAGGACCGACGTCAGGCTCGAGAAGAGGACCAGCTCGTCGGGGGTGAGGTTCGCGGTGTCGGGGTTGTCCCCGGAGACCTTCCTGAGGGCTATGAGGGCGATCTTCCTCGTCCTGAGCTCGTAGACCCTCTTCGCCTTGTCTATGGCCTTCTTGAGCTGGTCGTTGAGCATCATGCTCGCGTGGGACCCTGGGTTCATGGCTATCTCGCGCTCGCTCTCCTTCCTGACGCTCTTGATGTAGGCGGAGATGCGGTCGTAGAGCGCAGGGTCGACCTTGGTCAGCTGCGGGGAGCGGTTCTCCTGCCTGAAAAGGGTCATGATGTCCTCGTAGTTCATGTCCCCCCGCTGCTCGGCCATGCCCGAAGCATACGTGCGAGGCATATATCATGATATCGAGCCGCGTCAGCGTAGGGCAACTAGTTATACCGACCCGGGGAATCTCGGGCGGAGAAGGATGGAGAGGAGGGGCTTCGTCGAGCCGAGAGGGGACGGGTGCAGGATCTGGATAGACGCGTCTCCCGGCGCCCGCGAGACCGCCGTGGAGGGGGTCAACCAGTGGCGGAGGGCGCTGCAGGTCAGGGTGGGCGCGCCCGCCCAGGAGGGCGAGGCCAACGAGGAGCTCGTGAGGTTCCTGTCCGAGAGGCTCGGGGTCCCCAGGAGGGACGTGGTCATAGTGAGGGGAGGGCGCTCGACGACGAAGCTAGTGGAGGTGCCCCTCCCGCCGGACGAGGCGAGGAGGAGGCTGGGGGTCTGACCGCGTGCTGACCCCCGAGGAGCGGCTCGAGGAGATACTCGAGGTCCTGGACGACCTCGAGGACATCAGCGCCGACACCCCGATCATAGTCGAGGGGCTGAAGGACGCCTCCGCCCTGCGGAGGCTCGGGGTCAGGAGGAACGTCGTCACCCTCGGCAAGGGGCTGACCGTCTTCGCCTTCTGCGAGAGGCTGTCGGAGAGGCACCCAAAGGCCGTCGTGATGACCGACTGGGACAGGAAGGGGGGGAAGCTCGCGAGGATGATCAAAGAGGCGCTCGAGGCCAACGGCGCCAGGGCGGACACCGACCTCAGGGCCAGGCTCGTCCTCCTCGTCAAGAAGGACATCAAGGACATAGAGGGCCTCCCCGCCTACGTGGAGAGGCTGAGGGCCATGGCCGGCCGCGCGTGACAAGCGCGTGGGACGAAAAAACATTTACGATAGCACCCCGATGAAAAGCGCATGGGGCTGTCCAAGTGCTCCCTTGAGATGCTTCAGGAGATGGGCCTGAAGTCGGTCGAGGACCTGTTCGCCGACATACCGAAGGAGGTGAGGACCGGCGGCCTGCGGCTGCCCAAGGGCATGTCCGAGCTCGAGCTGAGGCGCGAGCTCGAGGCGGTGCTCTCGGCCAACAGGACCGCCGACTCGCACCCGTGCTTCCTCGGGGCCGGCATATACAACCACTTCATACCCGCGGCGGCCAGGGCCATCGCCGGCCGCTCCGAGTTCGTGACATCCTACACGCCCTACCAGCCCGAGATCAGCCAGGGGATGCTGCAGGGCCTCTTCGAGTACCAGTCGTACATGGCGGAGCTCACCGCAATGGACGTCGTCAACTCCAGCATGTACGACGCCTCGACCGCCCTGGGCGAGGCGGTGCTGATGGCCGGCCGCATCAACGGGGGCAAGAGGTTCCTCGTGAGCAGGGCAGTCAGCCCCGAGAAGGTCCAGGTCGCGAGGCTGTACGCGATGGGCGCGGGCATCGAGCTGGTCGAGGTCGGCTACGACAGGGCGACCGGCGGGGTGGACCTCGCCGACCTCGCCTCGAAGCTCGGGCCCGACGTGTCCGGCTTCTACTTCGAGACCCCCAACTTCTTCGGAGTCCTCGAGAGGCGGTGGAAGGAGGTGAGGGAGGCGCTGGGCCAGAAGGTCATGGTCGTCGGCGTCAACCCCATGTCCCTCGCCCTGCTGAAGCCCCCGGGAGAGATGGGCGCGGACATCGTCATCGGTGAGGCGCAGGTCTTCGGCGCCCCGATGAGCCTCGGCGGGCCGACGGTGGGGGTGTTCGCGTGCAAGTCCGAGCACGTCAGGAAGATGCCCGGCAGGATCATCGGGATGACCGCGGACCTCGACGGGAGGACCGCGTTCTGCATGACGCTCCAGACCAGGGAGCAGCACATAAGGAGGAGCAAGGCGACCTCCAACATCTGCTCCAACGAGGCGCTCCTGGCACTGGGGGCGGCCGCGTACCTCGCCGTCGTGGGCAGGTCCGGCCTGAGGGAGGTCGCGTCCCAGAACGTCAGGAACATGAGGGAGCTCTCCTCGCGGATATCGAAGATACCAGGGTTCAGGGCCCCGCACTTCTCATCGCCCCACTTCAACGAGTTCGTCGTCTCATCGGACGTGAGCGCCGAGAAGGTCGACGCCGCGCTGCTCTCCAAGGGGGTCCAGGGCGGGCTCGTGCTCACGAGGCACTTCCCGGAGCTCGGGAACTCCTCTCTCTATGCCACAACCGAGATGCACACGAGGCGTCACCACGACATGCTCGTCGAGGCGCTGGAGGGGATCAGGTGAGGTACCACCAGGCGGTCCACGACGTGCCCGTCCTATTCGAGGGGTGCGACAGGCCCGAGCCGGCCCCCGGCTTCGACCCGACGGTCGGGGGGGCCATACCCAGGGAGCTCGTCAGGGACGAGCTCAGGATACCCGACCTGCACGAGAGGGACGCGGTCAAGCACTTCGTCAACCTCTCCCAGATGAACTTCGGGGTCGACAACGGGCTCTACCCGCTCGGCTCGTGCACCATGAAGTACAACCCCAAGGTGTGCGACGACCTCGTCTCCTGGCCCTCGGTGGCCAACATACACCCGCTGCAGCACCCGTCGACCATCCAGGGCGCCCTCAGGATGATGTACGAGCTCGAGAGGATGCTCTGCGAGGTGGGAGGGGTGGACGCTGTCACCCTCCAGCCCGCGGCCGGTGCGCACGGCGAGTACACGGGCGTGCACCTCGTGCGCGCGTACCACGCATCGCGCGGCGAAACGAGGACCGAGATCATCCTCCCCGACACCGCCCACGGCACCAACCCGGCCAGCGCGGCCATGGTCGGCTACGACGTCCTGGAGATACCCTCCAAGGAGGGGTGCGTGGACGTCGAGGCGCTCAAGGCGGCCGTCTCGAAGGACACCGCCGCGTTCATGCTCACGAACCCCAACACCCTGGGCCTGTTCGAGAAGGACGTCCGCGAGGTGGCCGGGGTGCTCCACGACGCAGGGGCTCTCCTCTATTACGACGGCGCCAACCTGAACGCCATCATGGGCAAGACCTCGCCCGGGAAGATGGACTTCGACATAGTGCACTTCAACCTCCACAAGACCTTCGCGACTCCCCACGGGGGAGGCGGACCGGGCGCGGGACCGGTCGGAGTGAAGGCGTTCCTCGAGGAGTTCCTCCCCGTGCCGAGGATCATGAAGGCCGGGGACTCGTACGCCCTCGACTACGACAGGCCGAGGAGCATCGGGAAGGTGAGGGCCCACTTCGGCAACTTCGGCGTGCTGGCCCGGGCCTACGCCTACATGAGGATGCAGGGGGGCGACGGGCTCACAGCGGTCTCCGAGAACGCGGTCCTCAACGCCAACTACCTGAGGCACCACCTGAGCAGGGACTTCGAGCTGCCCTACGGGCAGCTCAGGAAGCACGAGTTCGTCCTCAGCGGTAGGCCCCTCAAGGCCAAGGGGCTCAGGACCCTCGACTTCGCCAAGAGGCTCCTGGACTACGGGTTCCACGCGCCAACGGTGTACTTCCCGCTGATAGTCGAGGAGGCCCTGATGATAGAGCCGACGGAGACGGAGTCCAGGGACACCCTCGACGCCTTCGTCGATGCTTGCAGGGCGATCCTCGCGGAGGACCCGGAGACGGTCAGGTCCGCCCCGCACAACACGTCGGTGAGGAGGCTGGACGAGGCGAGGGCCGCCCGTGACATGGTCTTCAGCTGGAGGGCGCACGAGAAGAAGATGGCCAACGGCCTGCCGAAGTCCTAGGTCCGCTTGAACCGGGCGCAGATGAGCGTCCTGGTACCGGTGATGCCCTGGATGGTCCTGATCTTGCCCAGGATGATGTCGCACATGCGGTCGTAGTCCGCCGTCTCGATCCTGGCGATCATGTCATATTGGCCGAAGAGCTGGTGGACCTCGCCGACCTCGGGGAGCTCCCGCATCCGCTCGAGGACCTTGGCCTCCTTGCCCGTAGCGGTAGTGATGAGCACGTAGCCGATCGCCAGAGACTCCACCTGAGGTTGGCCTAATGGGCGAATGCGTACTTATAACCTATCGGGAATGTCCACCGGTGCACGTTCTTGGACGGATGTGTGCACCGCGTCCCTTCGCCCCTCCCCGTACGAACCTTATATACCCCCGTGTGCGATTGAAGAGGGTCTACAATGGCCGGACTGATAGTGCTGGAGGGCATAGACGGCTGCGGCAAGTCCACCGTCGCGAGGGCCGTCGCCGAGAGGCTCGGCGACAGGGCCGTGCTCACGAGGGAGCCGACCGACTCGTGGATAGGCAGGGCCGCCAAGGAGGGGGACCTGAGCGGGGTCAGCCCCTACACGGACGCCCTCCTGTTCATGGCCGACCGCGCGCAGCACACCCTCGAGATGGCCGGGATGGTGAGGGCGGGGAGGCTGGTGGTGTGCGACCGCTACTACCACTCCACCGTGGCGTACCAGACCGCCTCGCTGAGGCGTAAGGGCCTCGGGGACAACTTCGCCTGGCTCCTCGACTCCAACACCAGGATATCGCTCAAGCCGGACATCACATTCCTGCTGGTCCTGCCTCCCGAGAGGATGCCCGAACGCATATCCGACAGGGGGGAGAGGTCCAGGTTCGAGAGGCTCGACTTCCTCGAGGAGGTCGCCCGGAACTACGAGAGGCTGGCCGAGTGCGACCCCGGCATCGTCAGGCTGGACGCCACGAGGCCGCTCGAGGAGGTCGTCGAGCGGGTACTAGGGGCGGTCAAGGAGAGCAAGGTTTAATACAGCGCGAGGCCTCGGAAGTGATGACATGCACCCAGCGGACCACATAAGGGGCACCAAGAGCGACAAGCTCAAGGGACGCAAGGTCGTCCTCGGGATCACGGGCAGCATAGCCGCCGTCGAGTGCGTGAAGCTCTGCCGCGAGCTGATAAGGCACGGGGCCGAGGTGCACGTCGTGATGTCCAAGGACGCGCAGACGATAGTCCACCCGTACTCGATGGCCTTCGCGTCGGGGAAGCCCGTCACGACTGAGATCGACGGGCGCGTCCAGCACGTCGCGCTCTGCGGGGACGTCCCCGACAAGGCCGACCTCCTCCTCATCGCGCCCGCGACGGCCAACACCATCTCCAAGATCGCCTGCGGCGTGGACGACACGCCCGTCACGACCTTCGCGACGACCGCCCTCGGCTCCGGCATCCCGGTCATAGTCGTGCCCGCGATGCACGGCACGATGATCAAGCACAGGGCCGTCACCGAGAACATCGAGCGGCTGAGGGGCATGGGGGTCCGCGTCGTCGAGCCGAGGATGGAGGAGCACAAGGCCAAGATGCCCGACACCGACCACATCGTCTCCTGCGCCATACTCGTCGTCGGCAAGAACGACCTGAAGGACAGGCGCGTCCTCGTCATCGCCGGGGCGACGGAGGAGCCCATTGACGACATCAGGGTGGTCACCAACAAGAGCTCCGGGGAGACCGGGGTGGAGATGGCCAGGGCGGCCTACGAGAGGGGCGCCTCCGTGGACCTGTGGATGGGGCGCTGCGACGTCGAGATACCCAGCTTCCTCAACACCACCAGGTACTCGACGTTCAAGGACCTCCAGGAGCTGGTCCAGGGGGTGCAGCACGACGTGGTCTTCTTCCCCGCGGCGGTCTCGGACTACTCGCCGGCGAAGTCGGAGGGGAAGCTGTCCTCCGACAAGGACTCGGTCACCGTCACCCTCAAGAGGAACCCGAAGCTCATCGACGGCATCAAGGCCAAGGTGGTCGTCGGGTTCAAGGCCCAGGCCAAGATGGCCGAGGACGCCCTCGTGGCGGAGGCGAAGCGCCTCCAGGAGAGGTCCAGGTGCACCTTCGTCGTGGCCAACAGGATAGAGGACGTCCAGAAGGGCAGGACCAAGGTGCTCGTCGTCGCCGGCTCGGGCGCGCCGCACCGCCTCGAGGGCACCAAATCCCAGGTCGCGGACCGGGTCATCGACATCGTCGTCAGGATACTGTGATAACGTGATGAAGGCCAAGGCGTTCAGCCCGGGCCATGTGACCGGATTCTTCGAGATATGCATGGACGAGGACACCCTCTCCGCGGGGTCGAGGGGCGCGGGCATGTGCCTGTCCCTCGGCGCGACGTCGGAGGTCGTGCTGGTCCCGGCCACGAAGCAGTCCATCAAGGTCACGATCAACGGCAAGGGCAGCAGCGCGGAGGTGACCAAGCGGGCGATACGCCACCTCATAGGCGACAAGGGTTACAGGGTCGAGGTGGCGACCGAGCTCGAGCTCCCGGTGAGCCAGGGCTTCGGCATGAGCGCCGCCGGCTCCCTCTCCGCCGCCATCGCCGCCGCGATCCTCCTCGGCAAGGAGAGGCAGGAGGCCTACGAGGCGGCCCACAGGGCGGAGGTGGAGTCGGGCTGCGGCCTCGGCGACGTCTCCGCGATCCACAGGGGCGGCATCACCCTGAGGAGGAGGCCCGGCCTACCCCCGAAGGGCGAGGTCGTGAGGATCCCGGGCGACCCGGAGGTCGTGCTCGCGGTGGTCGGGAGGAGGCTCCTGACCAAGGACATACTCAAGGACGAGGCGAAGAGGCGGGAGATAAACGACAAGGGGGGCTACCTCGTCGACAGCCTCGTGAAGCAGCCCTCGCTGGAGAAGCTCATGACTAACTCCAGGGTCTTCGCCCTCGAGACCGGCCTCGCCACGAAGCGCATCGCAAGGG
>ERZ1649853.1245-NODE-1245-length-10096-cov-4.327657_pt1 | contig 10096 bp, 8 predicted proteins | sample MGYA00575353_ERZ1649853 | MGnify/ENA primary metagenome ERZ1649853 (study PRJEB40853, sample SAMN11349654) | freshwater sediment metagenome | isolation source: river sediment | host: Sediment | place: India: Okhla Barrage, New Delhi | collected 2017-02-21 ...
AAGGCGTCACAGGCAAAAACCAATACCATCCACACCATGATGATGATGAATGACCTCGCGACGCGATCCTTGAGATTGAAGCTCAATGCGTAAAGTAGCATGGAGACGGCTGTAATAGCAATCCCCGCGGCAAGAAATTGATTTAGTGTACTCAGAACAGCGATAGCTATATCTGCCATTTCCAGTAATCTATCACCTTAGTGGTTTTCCAAAAAAGAGAGCAATATCATGGTTTGCATAATAACAATCATTGTAACCGCATAATTCGAAACCGAGTTTATGCGCCATTTGCGTAGCCGGGTAGTTCTTGGGCTGTATCTCTAACACCAAGCGCCGGCTATCATGCTGGGCGCCCCATTCCTGAGCAGCCAGTACCAACGCACTGCCAATCCCTTGGCGACGCAAGCGACGAGTTACTGCCAAGTCGGTGACCCAAGCAGTACAAGGCGCCAGGTGTAAACTCAGGCTGATATAACCAACTGTTTCACCCTGGTAGACTGCCACCAGCATTCCGGAGCGGCTTGTCCAATCATCCGATAATGAAGAAACCGGACGAGGGTACTCGACCCTCACCGAGCGAGGTAATCGTACTTGGCGAAAGCACACCTGGATTTGACTTTCTTCCGATTGAAATTCCATCTGCCAGACATAATCGCTCGAATACCGATGGTCGATTGCCATGAGGACTGGGATATCCGAAGAAATGGCAGGGCGTATCTCGATTTCAGGCATACACAATTTCCTTCTATGGCTGCGCTGTAGCAGAAACGCTTACAACCCGCACCTTGATGATACACGCCGGTAAAGATTGGCCTTTATTATCGACGATGACCAAACTAAGATTATAATCGCCTGGGGTGAGCAAGCTGGTGTTCCAAGACCCCAGGGAAGCTGCTTGCTTGGTTTCATTACCCGCCAATATGGTCAGCCAATCCGTTTGATCCGTAGTTTTCATTTCCAGCTTATAAAAGCCAAAATCTTGCACCGAGGCAGAGCCTTTCACTTCCACAATACCCGATACTTCGCTACCATCTGCCGGTTCGCTAATTTCCAACTGCCCCGGAATACAACCGGTAACAGCGGTTTCCAATACCTGAGTGAGCACAGCAGTCTGATTCTCAACGGCTATCCCGCTTTCTTGCGCTGCTAAAGTAATCGTTGGAGTAGCTAATAAATCGAGCGTCGAAGTAATCAAGGGGGATGCTCCGGGTACTCCAGGTGCAATAAAGGAAACGAAAACAAACTCAGCCATAATAAAAAATAATACTAAAATCAATCCGCCGGCAGCCCTGTTTAATTTGAATTGAGCACTCTCGCGCTCCAAGCCAAAAGCTGCCTCGCGCAACTCTTGCCATGCCAGAATACATTTTCGTAAAAAAAAACATCCCCCCAGACCTAATACTAGGTAGACTCCAATCTCATACATACTAAGAAAGCGAAGTAATTCGTCCATAGAGAGTACTTATATGAATTATTGAAGAAAGACAGTGAAGCTACTTTCTGGTTTTTCAACCACTGGACTTACAGCTTTCGATAAAACGATAAAAACAATCACACTTGCCGCAACACCCCCCTTATGAGCGTCTCTAACTTGGGTACAATTTTCTCCCCGGCTTCCAAGACTTCAACATGCGAAGTTTTGGTGTTACCGTCCAGGTTGGCTTTATTGCTGATGCCCGAAATTCCCAAAACGCGCTGTCCAGCATGCCTGGCAACGATAACTTCAGGCACCGTGGACATACCCACCGCGTCGGCGCCGATACTGTGCAGAAAACGCAGATCTGCCGGCGTTTCGAAGGATGGCCCCGCCAAGCAAACATATACACCCTGGTGAAGTTCTATCGCATTGGCTTCAGCAACCTTTTGGCATACCGCGCCTAACTCGCGGTCATAAGCCTGGCTCATATCCGGAAAACGAGGTCCGAGTTCATCGATATTGGGTCCTCGTAAAGGCGTAACGCCTGCCATACCAATCAAATTGAGATGATCTGTAATTAACATTAAATCACCCGGTGCAAAATCTTGATTCACCGCTCCGGCGGCATTGGTGACGATCAATATCTCCACACCCAATCGCTGCATGACTCTTACCGGCAAGCCAACCTGCGCCATGCTGTACCCTTCGTAATAGTGTGCACGCCCCTGCATCACTAATACTTTTTGCCCCTCGAGCTGCCCTGCCACCAGTCTTCCTTGATGCCCGATGACAGTCGATACCGGCCAGGAGGGAATTTCTTGATATGGAATGATCGTCGGATTTGTAACCGCCTCTGCCAGATTGCCTAAACCGGAGCCCAAGATGATGCCAATGCGCGGTGAATAACCAATCCGACTTTTTACCGCGTGAGCCACCCGGTCTATTTGGGCAAGCGTAAATACTTCCTCCATAAATTAAAATTCCTCTCGGCTTGCTGCCAGGTACCACTAATTATTTCTTCCCTGGCGTAAAGCCCTGAAACAATCCATATACCTACCCAATGCTATAATTATATCATGTTGAGCTTTTTGGAAGCGCTTTCAGTGATGAAAAGAAGAAATTTTTACGAACTATTTATCTCGAAAGCAATTCCTGGTTTCGTCCTAATTATGCCCTACCCCTATCTGACAAGCAGAAGTAAAATCGACGGTTAAGTTCGGTGGTGGGGATTGCGTTGATCATCATCAAACACCAGGTTTCAGAATGGTTATGGAGGTCTTTATGGAAGCGCTTAAAGCGAGAATAAAACGGGATGGGATAAATCTAGGCAATGGTATTCTTAAAGTAGACGGGTTTATCAATCATCAGGTGGACGCGGCATTGATGGATGCCTGCGGCAAAGAATTTGCTAAAATCTTCAAGGATGTAGGCGCTACCAAAGTGCTGACGGCAGAAATTTCCGGGATTGCCCCGGCACTGACCACTGCCCTGCACATGAATTTACCGGTAGTATATGCCCGTAAACATAAACCAATCACCATGCCCGACCAGGTATTTCTCACTTTGACACCCTCCCATACTAAAGGTTGCACGGTGGAGCTAATCATATCCCCTGAATATATATCCAAAAAAGACAAGATTTTGATTATCGATGATTTTTTGGCAACCGGAGCTACCATCCAGGGCTTGGTACGTCTAGCTGAAACGGCCGGCGCAAAAGTAGTTGCCATTGGTACGTTGATCGAAAAAACTTTCGAAGGCGGCAGAAAGGTTCTCTCTCCATTGGGAGTACCCATCGAATCGCTAGCGCGCATCCGCCTTATGCAAGATGACCAGATTCTCTTCGAGGATGAGTGACCATTTTATGGATACCATCGCCATCCTAGATTTTGGTTCCCAATACGCCCAATTGATCGCCCGTAGGGTGCGGGAGCTTCAGGTTTACTGCGAGCTTTTTCCATGGGATGCCCCCGCCGAAAAAGTTATGGCGCGGCAGCCTAAAGGGTTTATCTTATCGGGGGGACCTGCCTCTGCCTATGAAGCCAATGCTCCGCAGGTTGCTCATTATCTCCTGGAAAGCGGTTTACCCCTATTGGGAATCTGCTACGGAATGCAGGCATTAACCCTTGCCCTGGGGGGCAAGGTTAGCGCCTCTGCCAACCGTGAATATGGATACGCAGAAATCGAGACATCAACCGAAAATCCACTTCTTCTCAAAGGCCGGCGTAAAGTATGGATGTCCCACGGTGACCGTATCGAACAGCTCCCTGATGGATTTACGACATTCTCTAAGAGCACTTATTCCCCCATTGCGGCTATGGGAGATGTAATCCGGCATTACTATGGAGTTCAATTCCATCCTGAAGTAGGCCATACCCAGGGCGGCGATGAAATTTTGCGCCGCTTTGTGCTAGATATTTGCAGGGCGAAGCCGGAATGGACGCCTGATTCGATTATTCAGCAAAGTGTGGAACGCATCCGCCAGCAAGTGGGCGACCAAGCCGCTCTCTCGGCGATCAGCGGCGGGGTCGATTCGGCTGTGGCAACTGCTTTGGTGCAGCGCGCCATAGGCGACCAGCTTACAGCTATTTTTGTAGATACCGGATTGTTACGTCAGGGTGAAGCTGCTCAAGTGCAGGCAGCCCTTCATAACAGCTTAGGCGTGGAGCTGGTGGTGGTCGATGCTGTGGATACTTTCCTACAGGCTTTGCGGGGGGTTAAAGAGCCCGAAGAAAAACGACGGATTATTGGGGAGCTGTTCATCCGCACATTTGAGAAGCATGCCCGTCAATTGGGTGAACCGCGCTTTCTGGTGCAAGGCACAATTTATCCCGACGTGGTCGAATCCAGCGCACCTGAACGGGCAAAAGCACAACGAATAAAGACCCATCATAACGTAGGTGGCTTACCTTCCGATTTGAATTTCGAATTGGTAGAACCTTTACGCTATCTTTTCAAAGATGAAGTGCGTCTGGTTGGTGAGGCTTTGGGGTTGCCGACCAGGCTGGTCTGGCGGCAGCCTTTCCCAGGTCCGGGATTGGCAGTGCGCTGCTTGGGCGAGATCACTCCCGAACGCTTGCAGCGCTTGCGAGCTGCTGATGCCATTATGACCGAGGAATTGACCGCGGCTGGGTTATTACGTATACGCAATACCGAAGATGCCATCAGCGGGACAGCCCAGGCTTTTGCGGTACTGCTACCTGTGCAATCGGTGGGGGTAATGGGTGACGATCGCACCTACCAGGAATGTGTGGCGCTGCGTGCGGTTACCACCGAAGATTTTATGACCGCCGATTGGGCGCGTTTACCTCATGAGCTGCTGGCACGCATTGCCAACCGCATCGTCAACGAAGTTCCCGGCGTCAACCGGGTCGTCTATGATATCACCAGCAAGCCCCCGGCAACGATTGAATGGGAATAAGCGAATGAGTATATGGGATAATAATTCATTCCAAGAAAGTAAAAAAAAGCAATTTTTTAACTCATACCCCAAAAATCTGTCCTTGATTTATAGGGGAGGTTGGGTAAGGGTGAAGTACATTATTCATGTGCAACGCACCTTTGAGGTGCGTTGCACATGGTGGCTTAATCTTTTTCAACACCCTTGGTTTTTTTTATTCTTTTTTAGGAATCATGCGTACCCAATCCCAAAAAACATATACCAGGGCTGTGAATACCCCCAAGCCTAAAGTCTTGAACAAATCGGTCACCGGCCAGGGCAAGGCGGTATAACGCTGCAAGTACCATAAAAAAATCCATATGAAGCAAATGCCAAGCCCTATCAGCACCCGTTTGAACCAGGGGTTGTGGGAGCGGCGCTGGTCCACCCAAGTCCAGGCGGCTAAGGCTACCTGTAGCCCGCTGAACATAGCCCGATAACGGGGGTTATCCCACAAATCTGCACCGGCACGCAGTGAAGCGACAAGAATGCCCAACCAAACCACAAGGCTCAAGCCTAGAGCGCTGGCGCGATAAATGCCCTTAGCGCTTCTGCCACGGAACACCGCCAGGAAAGGTGCATAGACTAAAACAGGCAGAATGAGGTTCCAACCCAAGGCACGCCAGATGTTGATCCAGCGCCAGATGGGGAAAGCCGTGGTATCCGAAATAGCAGCCGGCAGCAACGGCCTGACTACGCCATATCCCACCAACATCGGCAAATGCATCCATTTTGGTGTCTCCTGCATTACTTTCTTCACCCAGCCCGAATCGATCATACCTAAGTATGCCTGCAAATCCACGGATTTTCGCAGCCACCACCAAATCAATGCCAGCGGGTTGGTAATGGTCTCGGGAGCAAAACGCCGCCAGGTAAGCCAGATGCCGCCTAATATTAGAAGTGCAACCGCGACCACTACGACCCAAAACCAGCCATGGCGCAGAATTCGCCCACGGCTGACGATGATTGCATATAGCCCTAACAGGAACAACAAAAAGCCGGCTACCGGTGGAGAGAAGAACAAACCCGCCAGCAGGGCGCCGAAAACCCACAGCAGGCTTTTCCAGGAGCGATCCTGCCAGTAACATGTCAGCCCGTAAAAGCTCATCGAAACTAAAACCACACTAAAAGCTTCGCGCATTTGTGAGCTGCCCAACAAAACAGCTTCCGGGAAAAGCGCTATACCCCATGCCGCCAAGTTTGCGGTTTCAATCCCCCAATTACGCCGCGAAAACGCCCAAGTGAACAGCACCGCCAAGCTGGAAAACGCGGCTGTCACCATGACCATAAGCAAAGGCTGATGATTCTGACCGCCTAAATAGCGATAGATGGTGGCGCTGATATATAACAACCCCCCATATTGGTCCACCTTGCGATATTTAGAAATAGCATTCAACATCGGTTTACCGGATTGCGCCAGATTCCAGGCGGCTCGATCGCGGTTGTAGGCATCCGCCATTACATACCCATGCTGTTCCGCCGGCGATTGATAGCCCTGAGTTGGTAGCAGCACGAACCATACCGCACCTAAACCCAGGCGCAACAGCGCTGCGCCAATCACCAGCCATAACAACCATTTTGGCATTCTTTCGATTTTCAACGAAAGCCAACCCAGCCAAATGATTACCGTACTGAGCACCGTTCCCCCCAAGAATGATTCCCATCCCTGCAAATTAGTGAAATTATTGGAAATCCAAGCCATGCCCAAAGCTAATAGAATAGCTGCCAAGCAAAGGATACTCAAAACAACCAATCGAGATTTTGATGAGAATAAAGTAGTGTGCTCAGTCATTATTTACAGTCGGCTTGGTGTCAATGGAACTTATCGCAAGTTTCCTATTATAGCCCATCCAGAATACGGCGGGCGCGATTTTCCCAGGAATATTGCTCAACCATCCGGCGGGCTGCCTGACCCAGTGCCAAGCGTTGGGCATCATTGGATTGCAGTGCCTGAACTGCCTCCACCCAGGCGGAAACATCCTCTGACGGCAAAAGCACAGCTATCTCTGAATTAAGCGTCTCGCGCAGCACCGGCAGATCACTGGAGAGAATAGCCCTGCCACATGCCATATATTCGAACAACTTCATCGGGCTCAAATATCTGCCAATATCCCCACCCGAAGAAGCTGCCACATGCGCCTGATAAGGCATTAATAAAAGGTCACAAGCGGCTTGATAGATGGGTAATTCGGCGTTAGGGACAAACCCACCCACCACCATATTGGTCAGACCTCGGGTATTGGCTTGGGACTTCACCCGTTCCACATCACCGGGTTCGCCTCCCACCAACAAAAAAAAGACTTGTGACAATTGGGCTGCCATTGCCAGGATTATATCTATGCCTCGACCGGCGTATAAATGCCCGGTATAACCGGCAGTAAAATCACCCAAGCGTTCTCTAATTTCCACAGGTAATTTTTGGCGAGCTGTTTGCGGTGATGGAAGGTCGGCATAACGGTTTAGATCCACCCCATCCGGTGCAATGAGCATAAAACCAGGCTTCTGCGGTATACAGAAATGGCGTGTTAAATCTTGTGCCAGAGCGCTGCTGATCGTCACCAAGCGCACCGCACCGCTGCCCGCTAAGAATCGATTGAACAGCCACTTAAACATAAATCCAGAAGGAAGATCGTGCACCTCGAAAATCGTCTTAATCCCGGCTTGGCTGGAAAAAGCAGCGCACTGAGGCAAGCGGGTATAGACCAGGTCAGCGCCCCATTTCTCAGCCCAGCGTTTGGCTGCCAACCCATAGTCGTAACGGCGCAACCAGGGGCGGGCGGATAACCATTCTACCCTTATCGGTGTTTCCAAACCATAAAAATGAGCCAGGTGTTCCCATTTATGGAGGGACTGGTAAACTGCATCGCCAGCAGATAAACTGGTGGGTGAAGCAACGCGCACCTCATGTCCCACATGAGACAGCGCCTGCGCCATTTTCATCACCTGAATCGTATTGGCGCGCCGGGCTGGAATCTCCGTGGGGGCAACCAGGGCAATTTTCATTGTTTCACCACCTCTTGATAAGCCTGAAAATGCTCAGCAGCGTTCTTCTCCCAGGTGAGCGTTTCCGCCCACAAGCGGTTAGCGCGCCCCATCTCCTGCGCCAAGGCTGGGTCTTTAAACAGCCGCAGCATGGCCTGAGCAATGCTGTCTACATCATCCGGATCAGCTAAAAAGCCGGTTATGCCTTCGCGTACGGCATCCGCCACCCCGCCGCACCGCGTCCCCACCACGGGTAAGCCATAAGCACCAGCTTCCAAATAAACCAAGCCAAAACCCTCGAACTGGTCGCCTTCTATTTCCTGAGGGGTCAATGTAAAAACCGAAGCTTCCTGATAATGACGGTGCAATGTTTCATCCGAAACAACCCCGGTGAAGATGACATCATCGATATGCTGCTCGGCAATCATCCGCGCAAGCTGTTGGAAATAACCATTCTGGGTGTAACTTCCGACGATTATGTAGCAAGCCTGAGGGATTTCCCGCTTTACCTGGGCAAACGCCTGCAAGCTGATATGCTGGCCCTTGCGTGGCTTAACATCACCCACGGTCAATAAGGTAGGCACAGGCGGAATCTCTCGTTCTAAAGCTTCTTGCTGCGGTACTTTCGTATAAAAATCATTGCCATTCGATATAGGCAAAACACGGCAATTCTTCATGGAACGATCGAAATATCGGCGCATAGCTTGTTCAGTGCCGTGGGATACCGGGAAAACCAGTTGGGTTTGCGACAAAACCCCCTGATAAACCAGCCTGTCGAGCAAATACCGATGCCAGATGACTCCATATGTGCCATGCGAAGTGAGGGCATGAGGACATCTCAGCTTTTCTGCCAGCCAGCTCCCCAATAAACCGGTGGGATAAGCTTCCAGGGAATGCACTAAATCGATAGATGGATAATCGCCGGTAGCAATCGTTTGCCAACCGCTAAATAACGCAGACATACCTTTTAATCCGCGCAGGGAGGCTTGTTGGGTAACCGGCAAGACAAATAATGGAAAATCGGGAAATAATGCCTTTGCCTCGTCTCGATCGGCTTGAGCGACGAATAGGACAGGCTGCACATGAGCGCTCATGGCGCAGATGAAAGCAACCGCATGGGTTCTCCAACCCGATGGCTTTTGTAATGATGGCACGATATAAGCTACATTCATGCCTTTTCCTTCCTCGCTAGACTTGAACGAAATTTGATGACCGAAACTGTCACCCCAAACAGATAAGAACCTGCCAACAAGGCAGCGCTGACCAGAAAACCGTACCGTGGCACGAGCCACAACATCCCAATCACTTTCAGAATTGCCAGAACCAGATTAATTTTAGTGGGAATATCGGGATGACCAATTGCCAGCAATGCAATGCGGTTCCAGTAAAAAGTATTTGCCACTAAAAAACCAGCTAACAAGATCAGCAATGCTGGGTAAGCCGGAAGATATTCAGGTGTGTATAGGATTCGAATAAGCGGCCGCCCCAACACCAGCAAACCTAAGGAGATGGCTAAAGTGTAGCCGCCTGCCAGAAATGAGCCGCGCTTCAATATATAGCGTACATTTCCCCAATTCTTACGGGCGACCTCGCGGGAAATTTCCGGGTAGGTTGCCTGGGGCAAGGGGCTGACCGGCAACTGCGCCATATTAGCCAAGGCTAATGCCAGCTTGTAATAGCCGGCTTCCAGCGGATTACGTAAAAGCGAAACCCATAATAGCTCGCTGTCTTTATTGATCAAGCTCAATGAAGCACTGATATTGGTGCTAATCGCAAAATGCACCAATTCACGGGCTTGCGGACGCAGCAAACTCAACGGCGCTTTCCACCAGCCCTTTCCCCAACGACGAGACGCTTCGCTAATGGCAGCCACGGTCAATCCAACCGCTCCGATGGTTTTGCCCACGATATAAGCTGCCAGAATACCGCCAAAACCGCCCTTCTGAACATAAACGATAGTAATAATCGCCAGGGTAACCACACTCTGCACCACATTCAAAGTTGCCATACGGCGGAAGCGGTCGAAGATTTGCAATAAGCCTGTGGAGGTTTCAGCGATCAAATTGGCGATGACGATCAAACCATATATAGTAAACCAATGCGCCAGTTGGATATCCTTGGCGAAAAAACGCGCTGCAAAAGGAGAGAGAATCCAGATAAGGGCAAAAGCTATCAGCGAAGCGCTCATTTCTGCAATAGCCGCAGCTTTGAATAACGCGGCTGCCCGTGATTTATCATCCGCTTCGCTGTATTGTCCC
>ERZ1649853.1246-NODE-1246-length-10092-cov-5.928963_pt1 | contig 10092 bp, 12 predicted proteins | sample MGYA00575353_ERZ1649853 | MGnify/ENA primary metagenome ERZ1649853 (study PRJEB40853, sample SAMN11349654) | freshwater sediment metagenome | isolation source: river sediment | host: Sediment | place: India: Okhla Barrage, New Delhi | collected 2017-02-21 ...
CCTGTGGCCCATCCCCTCCGGGATCAATCTGCGGGACGGCGTCACCCCGCCCGAGGGGGGGACCAAGCTGATGCAGCCACTGGAGCTGCTCTTCTTTGCACTGTTCTTCCTCAGCCTGGCTGCCCTGGCGCGCCGGCAGAAGACCGACCTGTCTTACCTGGGCAAGCTGCGCACCTGGACCTGGCTGCAGGTCGCACTGTTCGTGGTCTTCCTGGCCTTAGTCTATACGATGTCGAAGGGCTTCCTGACTATCTTCGGCGCGGTGTACCTGCTCTCGCTGGGGCTGGCGGTCGGCGTCACCATCCGCATGCGCAAGACCATCGAGCCGGGTGTGGCGTTGTCTAAGTGAAAGGAGATTGTATGGCAAAGTTAGCTGCATATGCACCAATCATCCCCAGCGCCGAGCCGTTCCTGTTTCTGGGCGATGACACCGGCATCCTGCTGGTACATGGCTTCACCGGCGCGCCCAAAGAGATGCGCGCCATGGGCGAATACCTGGCAGCCCACGGCAAGACCGTGTTGGGCATCCGCCAGCCCGGGCAGCTCGGGCTGCGCGGATGGTCGCCCGGATGTTTTGCAGGATCTGTTGGACCTCAGGCGGAAATCCGGCGATGTATTCATTATCCATCGATCGTCGTGGGAGTGTTGGATCTGGTTTTCATATGTAATAATATATCATACTGATGCAAAAGAGAGTCTGTGATGGACACACCAGAAATTGGTCAGCAATCTCTTCAGGAGCAGCCCAGGGTGCAGTGGCGGGCTTTGATCCTGGGCTGCGCACCCGTATTCATTAACCTACTGGTTTACACCACCAGTAAAGCTACCCCCATCACCACAGCCCTGCTCTATCCCATCCTGGGTGCGGGGATCATGATCGCCACGCTCTGGGTCATCCTGCGCAAAGTGTGGGGGGAAAAGTTCGCAAACCTGAACCTGAAGCCCGAACGAAAGTTGAAGGATATCATCCATGGGGTTCAGCTGGGGGTCTATATTCTCATTCTGGGGATCGTGCTGAGCCCCATTTATTTTGCGGAATTAAACACGCATTATTCCTATGGGTCACCAGGGGAGACCTATTTTAACCGGCTGGCATTCATCTGGGATTCTGGGACTTCAGAGGAATGTATCTATTTAGAAGCCGTATTCTTGATTGCCATCGTAGGTGCGGAAGAGCTGACGCGCGCTTTCCTGATCAGCCGTTGGATGAAGCTGAGTCAGTCAAAATCCATGATGATCGCCGGGATCTTCGTTTCTGCCCTGGTGGTCGGTCTGGCACAAGCATATCTGGGCTTAGCGGGATATCTCATCGCCACGCTCACGGGATTATTACTGGGGTTTTGGTATTGGCGTAAAGGGCGGGTGATTCAATTGGTCATTGCCCGTTTCCTGTTCAGCGTGGTCCAATTCCTGTTCATCGGTTTTACTTTCGTGATGTTTGAGATAGCCGTGATGGGAATGCACTACGAACCATGATCCCCCTTGAGCCAATCTACCAGCTTGTCGTAGTGCTCCTGGTGATGGTCGTAAGTGCCAAGCAGGACATCCGCCAGTGAGTAGCCATTCATCCAGATGTAGAGATGGGCGAGGATGTCTTTGGTCCGCCACTCGGAAGCGGGTAAGGGAGCATGGATCTGCATCTCGCTCAAGCCTGCCAGTAAGGCTTCCCAGGCGTCAATCTGCTCGCGCAGCGCGGCGAGGAGGTGTTCTTGCATGTGCATGGCTTTATCCAGACCTTTCACGTCTGATTATGCCATTCTGACCTCAGCAGCCCATACCACAGCACATCCACCAGCCTGCCATCCTTCTTGCGATGGTGCTGGCGCAGCCGGCCCTCGAAGGTGAAGCCGCAGCGCCCGGCAACCTTCTGGCTGGCAAGGTTATCCGCCTGGCATTGTAGCTCGAGGCGCTCCACCTCGAGCTGCTGGAAGGCAAAGTTGACCAGCGCCCGCGCCGCCTCCGTGGTGTAACCTTTTCCGGTGTGCTCCTGCAGGATGAAATAGCCCAGCTCAAGGCGCGGCACATGCCAGTCGGCATTCGCCAGGTAGGCCTCGCCCACATTCTCCCCGCTGACCTGCTCCCACACGCCGAAGATGAAGTGCTCCCACTGCTGCCACCACCCCACCAGGCGGGTAATGACCGGTGCAGGCAGCCTGTTGAGGAACACCTGCGCAGGGCAAACAAAATCCCCCCTTGCGGGTGAGGAAAGGGGGGAGAGACAGATGAAGGACAAGCCTGGGAAATTATAGCTGGCTTTCAAGCCAGATCATGGCTTCCTCGGCGTCGCTGAAGAGGCGGGCGGTGATGCCAAACTCGGCATAGCGCTTGACCTCTTCTTCCATGGTCATCTTGGCCAGGATGGCCTTGGGCTGCACGATGGCCCAATACTTCCAGCCCGCGGCTAGGGTGGCGGGGAACCAGATCGTCTGGCCCCATTTCAAGTCGGTTGGCGACAAAATAGGGTTGTTGCGGTCGTCCGAGAGCCATTTGGTAGCCCCGTACTTGCGCATGGCCTCGGTGCCGGTCATGAGGAATTCCTGGAAAATCTTGCCCGACATGAACTTATGATACTGGTGGCGGATAATCTTCTTTTCCGGATAACACCACATGGTGGCATTTTCGTTATCCATCAACTTAACTGGCGGCATATGATTTTTTCCTTTTCTACTGGTAAGAATTTTGCGGCAATAATCTTTCCCTCAATTGCCAGCCAGGAATTATATACTCAATATGGGCCAAACATAGTTCACAGAATTGATAAGTGGCCAGGAAAGGGGCGCAGATGAACGCCTGGCCTTTGCCTCTCGCCGCGCATGGTCAAAAAAATCCTTTGGGTATAGAATTTATTATGCTATTCAGCGGACATAAGAGGAGCGCACCTATGAGCATGATCGAGGTCCAGCATCTCACCAAGTATTACGGCAAGTCGCGGGCATCGTGCAGGGCCTGCTGCACATCCTGCTCGACCTGTTGATCTGGTTCGACGGGGTGGCCATTCTGTGGCCGATAATTAAACCATAATTCGTTCTCAAAGGAGGCAGACTATGAGCAAAATCACCACCTGTGCATCGGTCATTCCCAGCGCCGAGCCGTTCCTGTTCCTGGGCGATGACACCGGCATCCTGCTGGTGCACGGCTTCACCGGCGCGCCCAAAGAGATGCGCACCATGGGCGAATACCTGGCAGCCCACGGCAAGACGGTGCTGGGCATCCGCCTGCCCGGGCACGCCACCCAGCCCGCGGACATGCAGCACAAGCGCTGGGTGGACTGGCTGCAAGCCGTGGAAGACGGCTACCATCTCTTGCACAGCGCCGGGCGCCGGGTCTTCATCATGGGCCTCTCGATGGGCGGCATCCTGACCCTGACCGCCGCGGCGCGCCTACCGGTCAGGGGCGTGGTGGCTATGTCCACCCCCTATTATCTCAGCGACGACCCGCGCCTGAACTACGCCGAATATATCGCCCCCCTGGTGCACGAGGTGCCCAAGGGCGCTCCCGACTGGCAAGACCCAAGCGTGGCCCAGGGGCATGTGGACTACCCGAACTTTCCGACCGCCCAGCTGGCGCAGGTGCGCGACCTGCTGGCGGTGATGCGCCTCGGGCTGCCCAAGATCACTGTGCCGGTGCTGCTGGTGCACTCGCACCATGACGGCAGCGTGCCCTTCGAGAACATGCAGAAGATCTATGACCAGTTGGGCGCTCAGGACAAGTCGATGTTCGCCGTGGAGCAGAGCGGTCACGTGGTCACGCGCGACCAGGAGCGCGAAAAGGTCTTCGAAGCCGCCCTGGCGTTCGTGGAGCGGTTGGTTTGACTTATTGGTGATAAAATACGGGCTACGCATTTCACAAATGCGATCTTATTCCAGGAAACGAGAAGATGCACAGAATAGCCCGTTTGATCCTATTGTCGCTGCTGATGCTTGCCGTCCTGTCGGCCTGCGACTCCACTACCGTTAATATCCCCGACTCTGCCCAGGCGGCTTACAAGCGCGGCCTGGACGACATTAACCAGGGGGCATACCAGGACGCCATCCAGGAGTATGGCAAAGCCATCCAGGCCTATCCCGAATACGTGGAGGCTTACCTGGCGCGCGGCGGTGCCTACTATCGCCTGGGCGACGTGGACAACGCCATAAAGGATTTCGAGCAGGCCATCCGGCTGCAGCCTGATAACGCCAACGCCTTCTTCAACCGCGGCGTGGCGTATGCCGCCAGGGCTGAGTTCGACAAAGCTATCCAGGATTTCGACCAGGCCATCACGCTGGACGCGGAGTATGCCGAGGCGTACTACAATCGCGGGGTAGCCTACGTTAACCAGAATGACCCGCAGAAAGCCATCACGGATTGGGAAAAGGCCGTCGAGCTGAAATCCGATTACGCCGATGCTTACTATAATCTCGGCGCTACTTACTTCAACCAGGGCGAGCTGGAGAAAGCCATCACCAATTTCAGCCAGGGCATCCAATTCAACCCCGACGAGACGGCGGCTTACCTGTACCGCGGCATGGCTTACGCGCAAAGCGACGAGACGGAGAAGGCCATTGCCGACTTCCAGAAGGTGGTGGAGACGTGCGGTGAGAATGCCACCTGGTGCCAGCAGGCGCAGCAGCAGTTGGACAAGCTGGGGGGGAGCAAATGAAAACGCCACTGCGCTTCGCCTTGCTAGCCATCTTGCTCTGCCTGCTCCTGGCGGCTTGCGGGGCGTCCGAAACGGAAAACATGCTCGCCACGGCGGAGGCTTTCGCAGCCGGTGGGGATTACGACCAGGCCATCAGCCAGTACACCGCCCTCATCCAGGAAGATGCGCAGTCTGCCGCCGCCTACAACCAGCGCGGTCTGGCTTACTATAAGAAAGGCGAGGTGGAAAGCGCCCTGAGCGATTACAACCAGGCCATCCAGCTCGATCCCAAGCTCAGCGCGGCATACCTGAACCGCGGCAAGCTCTATTCGGCGGCGGGATATATGGACCTGGCGATCAAGGATTTCGACCAGGCCATCCAGCTCGATCCGAAATTTGCCGAGGCCTATAATGGTCGCGGCGTCTCCTACCAGGCGATGGGTGAGTTGGCGCAGGCCATCGACGATTTCACGCAAGCCATCCAACTGGCGCCCGACAACTCGGATGCGTATAACAACCGCGGCATCGCTTACCTGTACCAGGACGATTTCCTCAGCGCCCTGAGCGATTTCGAGCAGGTGGTGCGGCTGGAGCCCGATTCAGCTGGCGCCTACAACAACCGCGCCCTGGCTTACCGCAACCTGGGTGAGAAAGAAAAAGCCCTGGCGGATTACAAGACCGCGCTGGACTTGTGCGGCACGAACGAGACTTTCTGCCAGCAGATCCACGAGCGCTTGGTCGAGCTGGAAGGCAAATAATTTATCTTCTAGCAAACCGCTTTCTTCTTGTAGCAATTTGCTCTCCATTTCTCCCGAATCTCTTCACACTCCGTTCACAATCTTTTCTTACAATGCTCCTTAGATCAAGCACCCACATCTTGTTCTAAAGGAGCATTGTATGAATCGAAATATCGTTTTACGCATCGTCGCCGGGGTTGTGTTGCTGCTGGCACTGGCGGGCATCGGTTATTTTGCCTTCCAGGCCGGCTCTAACCACGCCGCAGTCAGCGATCTGTCCAGCATCACCGCCTCGCTGCCGGAGAGGCTCTCGCGTTTCGACCTGGGGATGGGACGAGGCGGCCTGTTCTTGGGCGGCTTCTTCCTGCTGCGCTGCCTGGGCGGGCTGCTGCTACTCGCCCTGGTCTTCGGCGCATTCCGCGTCTTGTTCTGGGGGCCGCGCTGGGGCATGCGCCCACCCATGCACTGGGGTCCCCACTGGCAGAACGGCGAGGGCATGCAGGAGCGCTTCAACGAGTGGCACCGCAAGGCGCACGAGCCTACCGACCAACAGCAGCAATAAAAACAGACCCTAAAGGTTTCCTTGGAATCCTTTAGGGTCTTTGCTTAACTGGCTTATAATTTACCCATAGGATTCACTCATGAAAACCATCCTGGTCGTGGACGACGAGGTCAAGATTACGCAGTTGGTGCGCGATTACCTGGAGCGCACCGGCTTTGCCGTGCAGACGGCCAGCGACGGCAAGTCTGCGCTGGCGATGGCGCGCTCTGCGCACCCCGACCTGGTCATCCTCGATCTGGGTCTGCCGCACCTGGACGGGCTGGACGTGACCCGCGAGCTGCGCAAGACCTCCAACGTGCCGGTCATCATGCTCACCGCCCGCTCCGAGGAGAGCGACAAGCTCATCGGGCTGGAGCTGGGCGCGGACGACTACCTGACCAAGCCCTTCAGCCCCAAGGAGCTGGTGGCGCGCGTGCGGGTCATCTTCCGGCGCATCGAGCAGCTGCAGGGTACTTCTGCCGAGCTGGTGCGTGCCGCTGACCTGACGCTGGACGTGCTGCGCATGCAGGTCAGCGCCGAGGGACGGGTGATCGAAGAGCTGACTCCCACCGAGTTCGACCTGCTGCTCACCCTGGCGCGCAGCCCGGGGCGGGTCTTCACGCGTGCCCAACTGCTGGACGCCATCCACGGCGTGGCGTTTGAGTCCTACGAGCGCGCCATCGACGCGCATGTCAAGAACATCCGCCGCAAGATCGAGCCCAACCCGCCTCAGCCGCGCTACATTCTCTCGGTGTATGGCGTGGGTTACAAGTTCGTCGAGCGCTGATGAGATACCCGCCGCGCTTCCCCCGCCAACGCCCTGCCTGGTGGCCTGAAAACGAGAACTGGCCGCCAGCCCCCCGCCGGCCGCGCTTTTTCCGCATGATGGGCTGCATGTTCAGCATGCTGCTCATGTCTTTCTTCCTGTTCATGTTCTTTGTCATCGCCGTGGTGGGCCGCGAACGCGGCTGGCCCTTCTTCGCCACGCACCGCGTGCCCGGCATGACTCTGCTGGTGGGCGTCTTGGCAGGCCTGTTCTTCCTGGGGCTGATCGCCGGAGCGGGCTATGTCATGCGCAGCATGTCCTCCCCGCTGGATGCGCTGCTGGAAGCCGCGCGGCGCGTGGCGCGCGGCGAGCCGACCCGCCCGGTGTGCGAGACCGGCTCGCCCGAGACGCGCCAACTGGCGCAGGCCTTCAACCTGATGCTCAAACGCTTACAGGATGACGAGGCGCGCCGCCGCAACCTGATGGCAGACGTCAGCCACGAGTTGCGCACACCGCTCACCATCCTGCGCGGCACCATCGAGGGCATGCAAGATGGCCTGTACCCGGCGGACGAGACGCGTTGGAATTCGCTGCTGGAAGAGATCAACTTGCTGGACCGCCTGGTGGAGGACCTGCGCACCCTGTCCCAGGCGGAGAGCGGCGCGCTGACCCTGCGCCGTGAGCCGGTCGAACTGACTGGGCTGCTGGGGGAAGCCGCGGCGGCCTTCCGATCCAGCCAGGTGGATATCCAGACCGCCTTTTCGGGGGAGGGTCTGGTGGTGGAGGCTGACCCGGCGCGCTTGCGCGAGGTGGTGGACAACCTGCTCTCCAACGCCGTCAGGCACACGCCGCCGGGGGGCGCCATTTGGCTGCGCTGCCAGGGGATCGACGCCAAAACTGTCGAGCTCGAGGTGGAAGACAGCGGTCCCGGCATCGCCGCGCAGGACCTGCCGCATATCTTCGAGCGCTTCTACAAATCCGGGGACTCGCGCGGCATGGGGCTGGGATTGTCGATTGCCAAAACGCTGGTGGAAGCGCACGGCGGGACGATCCAAGCTTTTAGCCCGCCGGGCAAGGGGGCGCTCATGCGCCTGCGGCTGCCCAGAAAAATCTAAGAGTGTTCCAGAAGCCTCCTACGAGATTGGTAAGTGTGCTTGCTCACAAGCACAGCTTTTATAAAGCCCCCCTCTCCCGTCCAGGGAGAGGGGGTGAAAGGTCCCATCCCGACCGTTCATCGCAGCAGGCAGTGCGGCGGGCAGATGGGTTGGCTAAGCATGATTATAATAGCACATATGTTCTAGTAAATCAAGCGAGATGAGGGGTGAAAGAAAGGGGATTTGGGTCCGGCAGGAGGCAGACCCTAAAGGTTTCCTGTGCTAAACCAGGCCTGGTTTAATAGAGCGCCTGGGTAAACCAGGGGTCTCGTATGCCGAGGAAATCTTTGGGTCTTTCGGGGAGTCTCACGGCTTTCCTCCATCTCTCGCCGCCAACGAACGACCCGCCCAGGCCCACCATCAACGAATGTTCCAATACACGAATGCCGCGCCTCCATTTGTGTGCCGCTGTACTCAGCGGCTTATTCGTTGACGGTTTATCCTCACGCCTCCCTTTCGCGTGTTTTGCGCGGTTCGCACCCCAAATCTCTTCTCTGCGGTAAAATCATTCCATGCACACCTCACCTCTCCCCGAGCAGCAATCCGCCGGACTTATCCTGCAGCAATTCTCCCAGGGTGACTCCTCCTCAGCTCTCAGCGAGCTACGCCAACTGGTGAATGACATCCACGCCGCCATCCCCGAGAAGCAGCGCATCGGCAAAGGCATCACCTGGACCTTGCAGCGAGCGGCGGGGCTGCTGGTGGAGGAATGCACGGAACCCCGGCAGATGCGGGAGCTCGCCGGGCAGATCGAGGCGGCGCTCCCGGCGGACGACCGGCTGGTAGGCATTCCCATGATCCTGATGGCGGAGTACGGCGTCGGCGACCCGCTACCCGCATTAACCTATTTCCGCGGGGCGGCAAACAACCCCGGCTGGATGGGCAGGGAGTTCGCCCAGTTAGCTTTTCGGCGCATGATCCTGCCGCAGCGCCCCTTGGTCTTCCTCTTTCTGGAAGAAATGGCGCAATCGACCGAGCCCAACCAACGCCGCTTCTGCGGTGAGACGCTGCGCCCGGTGGTGGAGAACCAATGGCTGCAGAAGGTACCGCAGGCTTCGCTGGCAGTGCTGCGCCACCTGTTCCGTGAGCCGCACCCCTACCCGCGCACCTCGGTGGGTAACAATCTGTCTGACCTGTCACGCCGCAACCCGGAGTTGATCTTCGCCATCGTGGAGGAACTGGTGTCAACCGGTGATGCGAACAGCTATTGGATCGCCTATCGCGCCTGCCGCAACCTGGTGAAGCACTCTCCTAAGCGGGTGATGGATGCATTGCGTGTAGATGAATACCATTATAAGGATCGGAATGTGTCGAGAGACGAGATCAAAGATTAAACCGCGGAGAACGCAGAGAACGCGGAGAAAACCGAAATATAAATCTCTGCGCACTCCGCGTTCTCTGCGGTAAATGATCTTGGGATAATTGTGAACACCACACCACTTACACCATCCATGGCTGAAGAAATCTTGCACCGGCTGTCGCCCGGCAGCCTTTTCATCCGCCTGGAGCAACTGCCCGGCAGCTACTCGAACAGCACGCAGGTGCTGGTGGGGCAGTCGGCGGAGGGGGAACAGCAGCGTTACGCCGTGCGGTGCTACACCGATTTCGGCAGTTACGACCTGAGCGAGAAGGCGCAACGTGAGTTTTATACCTTCAAGCTGCTCTATGGACACGGACTGCCCGTGCCGCAACCCTTGCTGCTCGACGCGGACGGCAGCCTGTTAGGGCGGCCCGGCATGGTCAGCGCCTTTGTCGAGGGCGAGTTGGTGCTCGCACCCCCTGACCCGCTTGGCTGGGCAACCGAGATGGCACAGGTGCTCAGCCGCATCCACGCCCTGCCCTGCGACCAGACCAGCGTTCCCTTTCTGCTGGACGCCAATGCCGAAGCGACCTGGTTCCTGCGCAAGGGGGACGAGACGCCGGAGGTGGTAAAGAGCTTCCCGCACGGCGAGGCGCTCTGGCGCAGGCTGCTGGAGCTGCGTCCGCTGCTCAAAGACGCAATGCTGGCGCTGGTGCACATCGACTACTGGACGGGCAACCTGCTCTGGCAGGGGGATAGGATCAGCGCGGTGGTGGACTTCGAGGAGGCTGCCCTGGGCGACCCCGACATTGACGTCGCCTATTGCCGTATGGATATGTATCTACGCGGCTTGCCCGAGGCAGCAGAGCATTTCCTGCGAGTTTATGAAGAGAGCACAAAAAGAAAGGTCGAGAACCTGCGCTTTTGGGAGCTGGCAGCGGCCTTGCGACCGATCAGCGCACAGGCGGAATGGATC
>ERZ1649853.1247-NODE-1247-length-10092-cov-4.794460_pt1 | contig 10092 bp, 11 predicted proteins | sample MGYA00575353_ERZ1649853 | MGnify/ENA primary metagenome ERZ1649853 (study PRJEB40853, sample SAMN11349654) | freshwater sediment metagenome | isolation source: river sediment | host: Sediment | place: India: Okhla Barrage, New Delhi | collected 2017-02-21 ...
TAAACCGCTATCCATCCCACAAGCGTACAAACCTCCGATCATCGCATTTCCAGAGAAAAAACCGATGGTAACCATATCCGATCGTCCTCCACTTCTCAAAGCGGCACGCGGACGTGATATCTATACCCAAGCCATCACCCCCAATGATGAGTTTTTTGTCCGTTGGCACCTTCCGGATATCCCGACACTGATCGATCTAAATGAATTTCGTCTTGAAGTAACCGGTGCTGTCAACACCCCGCTATCTCTGAGTGTCGATGATTTGAAGTCAAAATTTGAACCTGCAGAAATCACGGCAGTCTTGCAATGCGGCGGGAACAGCCGTAAGTACTACGCCGTCACAGGGCAAGCAACACATGGCGTCCAATGGGATCACGGTGCAATGGGATGCGCAGTGTGGAAAGGGGTCCGGCTCAAAGACATTCTCCATCGTGCAGGTCTAAAAGATAGCGCTTCGTGGGTAGGACTCAATGGTTTAGAGAAACCGGCGATGGAAGAGACCCCCGATTTTTTCCGAGAAATGGAGCTCCATGAGGCTCTTGAAGATCAAATTCTCGTAGCGTATTCAATGAACGGTGAAGACTTACCGTATCTCAACGGTTTTCCACTCCGTCTCGTCATTCCTGGACATTTTGCTGATAGCTGGGTAAAAATGCTCTCTAACATCATGGTTATGGATACCTACCGTAAAAGCTTCTTTATGGATGTAGCGTATACCGTCCCTGATAATGACTGTGAGTGTGTTGTATCAGGAAGTGATTTCGAGTACAAACGTAAACCTATTGCGGCTATGAAAGTCAAATCGGTGATCGGTTATCCAGCGGAGGATAGTGTTATCAAAAAAGGCTCACGTGTCTAAATTTCCGGAGTCGCCTTTGATCAGGGCAAAGGGATCAAAGAGGTAATGATCTCTCTTGATGGAGGTAAAATCTGGAGTGCGGCAAAACTGGGACAAGATCTCGGTAAATACGCCTTTAGAGTATGGAGCTATGAGTGGGATGCAAAAACCAAAGGGGACTACACCATCATGGTACGTGCAATTAACCGTATCGGAAATATCCAACCTCTCGCTGATGAAATCGGCTGGAATGCCGGCGGATACCAATACAACGCCGTTGACGCTGTCAATGTCAAAATCGTCTAAAGGGTCAAAATGAAAAAACTACTATTACTCTCAGCACTTTTAAGCTCTTTAGCGTTTGGTCAAGTCTCCAAACCAATCGAAATGCCCTACGTCGATTATCCAATGGCAAAAGGGGATCATGATGAAGTAGCGCAACAATACTGCCTCATCTGCCACTCATGGGGGTATGTCCTCAACCAAGGGAAAAAAAGCCGTCCGTACTGGACAGGTACAGTACAAAAAATGGTCAATGAGTTCAAAGCGCCTATCGGCAAAGAAGATCAACAAACCATTATCAACTATCTCGTAAAACACTACGGATACGAAGTGCAATCAGGGCAATCAGGACATTAACTCCTGATACCTACTCGATAATATATACCCTGCCGTTGCGCACTTCCACAATCCCATTTAATTCTGCTTCAAAAATATCTTTAGGAAATTTTACCAACACCTCTTCATAGGTCGGTGCATTTCGACAAAAGGCAAAAAATGGGGTATCCTCGATAGCATTACGCCCTTTTTGACTGATAAGAGCAACAAAAATATCGATATCATCAATCGCTTCCGCCTTCCCTTCACTCAAGAGTTGACGGGTAGCCGCACTTTCTCGGAGTCGATGAGGAAGCACATAAATAGGTTTTTTCATGGCTAATGCATATTCGACACTGCGCATACTGCCGCTTCCTATGTCCGCTTCAGTGACAATGAGTACATCTCCTAATGCTACAACAATCTCATTACGGACAACAAAGCTCCAATCCCGTGCCTCAAAGTCAGTCGCAAAAGGGCTAATGATGAGCCCATGTCTCTCTATCGCTTCAATCAGTTCTGTATTGACTGCCGGATAGCGGATATCAATACCGCTGGGGAGAACCGCAATCGTATTATCGACACCGGCCCCTTGATGTGCTATAGCATCGACACCGATGGCTGCACCGCTGACAATTACCATGCCGGAAAGTGAAAGTTTTTTAGAGAGTTCCTGTGTGATGGCACGGGTATAAGGGTTAGGACGACGAGTCCCTACAATAGAGACTTTCGGGCGATGGAGCAAATCTAATGAACCACGATAATAGAGTGTTTCTGGATAACGCTTCATCGAAGAGAGTTCAGGGATATCAAAATGGACAGTATCATGCATGCTAACTCATTACTCTTTGTGATTAGTTACGATACCCAATAAATAGTAAAAAAAGAGCCTTTTATGACATATTGTCAAATATTTTCTATCCCAACAATCTGAACGCCGCGTAATAAATCCTTGGATTCTCTAAGTGCTTTGATCGTGTCGGGGCGGGGATGTCCGATCGCGATAGCGCTTCCATGCCGTTTTGCGACGGCTACCGCCTCTTGTATCTGTTTTTTTACATTGGCTACACCGTCATGATGATCTAAAAAGATATCTCGTCCAAGATAGCGTGTCCCCATTTTTCTCGATATCTCAGGAACTTTTGTTTTTGATGTTGTTCGGCTGTCGATAAAAACAATCCCCTCTTGTTTTAAAATGCGCATCAGCTTTTCCATTGCCGCCGCGTCGGCTGTAAATTTAGACCCAGTATGATTGTTCATATACCGTACACCGGGATAAATCTGTTTCAGTGTTGCAATCCGTTTAGCCATTTGATCTTCAGAATCAGATACTCTAAGCGTTATCGCCTCTTCATCACTAAAATCCATCGCTTCAAGTGGTAAATGGACCATAAAATGATCTTGTAGCTGTGCCAATTTACCCGATTCAGGGTGTCTAGAGCTTGGAGGGAGAAAAGACATCACCAACGGCAACCCTGTCGATTGAATTGCTTTAACATCATGCGTATAAGAAACATCATCGATTATAATGACGAGTTTAGCACTTTTTGAATCAGCCGCTAAAGGACGTTTTGGAGCTGGAGGGGGCAATGCCGCCTTATCTTTAGGGGCGTATTCATGCTGAGGCTTAATCGCTTCAGGTTTACGAACCTCTTTTGCTTTCTCCGAAGCCTCTTTCTCTAAAAGCGATTGTAGCTCTTTTTTCAATCGGCGAATTTCAATATCTTGGCCATTTTCTTTGGGCTTAGGGGTAGGGATATAACTCTCATCAATCGCCGCAATCTCTTTGATTTGATTCACCAACATCTGCGTTTGAGCACGTTCAGCGGAGAGTTCCTCTTCTGCTTGTGAAAAACCGATGAGATAGCCGATTAAAAGAGCGATCAGAAATAGGAAGATTCCGACAATTCCCCATCCGAGTCGATGTAAAGAAAAGATATGATTGGGTCGAGGCCGTTTACTCATAAAAAATAAAACCTCTGTAGATAAAGTGGTTCAGAGCAAAAGCTCTGAAAAGGGAGAAATTAGTTTGTAGCTTGGTTAACAATTTTGTTTTTAGAGATCCACGGCATCATAGAGCGTAATTTAACACCCGTTTGCTCGATCAATGACGCACGCGCATTGGTACGCTCAGCGTTCATACGAGGATAACCCGCTTGACCTTCAAGGATGAAATCTTTTGCAAAACGGCCGTCTTGGATCTCTTTGAGGATCTCTTTCATTGCCGCTTTTGATTCTGCGTTGATAACACGTTTACCACTTACATAGTCACCGTATTCCGCTGTGTTAGAGATAGAATAACGCATATCCGCGATTCCGCCCTCGAACATCAAGTCAACGATCAATTTCAATTCGTGAAGACACTCGAAATATGCTAGTTCTGGTGCGTATCCCGCTTCAGTCAATGTTTCAAATCCCGCTTGAACCAATGAAGCCGTACCGCCGCAAAGAACTGCTTGTTCTCCGAAAAGGTCTGTTTCAGTTTCGTCTTTAAACGTGGTTTCGATGATTGCAGTACGTCCGCCACCGATAGCAGAAGCGTATGAAAGAGCAAGCTCTTTCGTTGTACCGCTTGGGTTTTGTCCTACCGCGATAAGATCGGGAATCCCGCCGCCGCGTACAAACTCTGAACGTACAGTATGACCCGGTGCTTTTGGTGCGATCATAGTAACGTTAATATCAGCCGCTGGTTTGATACGCCCGTAGTGGATGCTAAAACCGTGACCGAATGCGATAGTTGCACCTGATTTTAGGTTAGGAGCGATTTCGTTTTTGTAGATTTCTGCTTGGTTTTCATCCGGAAGAAGGATCATAACCATATCAGCGTATGCAGACGCTTCCGCAACGCTCATTACTTTGAACCCTTTTGCTTCCGCTTTAGCCCATGAGCTTCCCTCTTTGCGAAGACCGATAACCACTTCAACACCGCTGTCGCGAAGGTTTTCTGCGTGTGCATGACCTTGTGATCCAAATCCGATCATTGCCACTTTTTTGCTTTTGATGAGTTCGATATTACAATCTTTATCGTAGTAAACGCTTAATGCCATAAAGGTATCCTTGAGTAAGCTCATAGGCTTAAAATTTGGCGAATTATACCCCACTTTTGCATAAAAAAATATTAGTGCACCCTTATACCATTGTGCTAAATCGTAGTCTCAGGATGATGCAACGATCCCGTGCTACAATTCATCCAAAATTACAGGGGATTTTCATGAAAAAATTCAACCTTTTTAAAGAGATTGTTGTTGTTGCTAAAAACGATTTTTTAAATGCCGTAAACTCCGCAAAAACGTTTGCCATTACACTCAGCGGAGAGATTCGGTATGCACCGTTTTCTGAGGATACCATCTCAATATTCGAAGGACAAATTCCCCCTATTTCCCCTCTCTCGACAACCCTTTCACGCCCGATATCCGAAATGTTGGGAAAAGAGTATCGTGTCGTAGAGGATGACGATCGCATTTTGATTAAAGCCGCCGGTGCTTGGCAAAAGATCATTCAGATGAATCGGCTTCGTGCATTGTACGACGATACCACAGCCGATGGCATCGATAAATTTGCCGATAAAGAGCTAGAGCAAATCGGGTGGCATGCAACAGAGTTCAACATCACGTACCGTGAGATAGTTGAGACGTTTGAGAGCCAAGCAGAAGGAGTTGTTCTGTGCATTGAACAAGATGAACCCTATCAATTTAGCGGTTTAGGATTTGTTTCGGATATTGAGCAAACACGTAAAGCAGCCTTTGACTTTTGTATTTCAACGATCAAAGAAAAATTAGCCAATGATCCCGACTATGCAACACTGAGCGATGATGAAGAAGAAGCGGCAGAGTTTTTTAAAATTATTTAGTTTCACGCCATCAGAGCTAAGTTCCGATTGGCTGCGCTAACGCTAAGTTCTCTTCGGCAGAGTGCCGTGCACACTAGTGTGCTTGAAGATACCGCTCTAAAATAATCTTCGCCGAGAGGGAGTCAATCCGTCCGTCACGTTTGTAACGGATTTCACCCTTCATCAGATCTTCCGCCTCTTTGGAGCTGTGGGATTCGTCTTGATAAGCGATCTCTCCGCTAAATTCGACAAGATTCATAAAGTGAGCGACACGGCGGCGCATTTCGTCTTCGGTAGTACTTCCCATCGGAATACCGATCACCACCTTGGTCGCTTCATATTCGTCCAATACTTTTTTCACATCGCGGGCGGCTTGGTCTCGATTGCGGCGTTCTATTGCGGGAAGTGGGGTCACAAGAGTGTTACCATAGCTAAGCGCTAATCCGATCCGTTTCAGCCCTAAATCAATCGCAATAATAGCTCCCATCATTTCCCCAAACAAAACTGGCCGAACATTTTGTCGAACATCTCATCGAGTTCGTACGGACGGCTGATAGAAGCAACGGCACGAATAGCGGCATTAATATGAAATGAAAAGAACTCCAATTCACCATCCTGCAACGGCTCATACGCTTCATCGATAGCACGAACAGCATTTTCGGTAGCACTGATTTGACGCTGTGAAATCAGCATCATCTCCTCACTGTCGTTTTCATGATCCATCAACGCACTCAACGCATCAACGAGTAGTTGGGTATCTTGCTTGCAGCTCAGGCGGATCGGAGCGTATTGCCCAATCGCGGAAACGTCAAACACTTCTGTCAAATCGGATTTGTTGAGGATAGAGATAAACGGTTTTTCATTCCGATACCGCTCGATTAGATCGATGATGGCGCGATCTTCATCGTCCATCTCTCGACTTGAATCAAACAGCGAAATAACGACATCGGCATTTTCAATAGCGGATATAGAACGCTCAATTCCTATACGCTCAATCTCATCGTGCGCGTTCCGTATCCCTGCCGTATCAACGAGACGGATCAAATGGGTACCGATACGCACTTGCTCTTCGATCGTGTCGCGGGTCGTCCCTGCGATGTCACTGACGATGGCTCGTTCATAATCGAGAAGCGCGTTGAGAAGTGAACTTTTCCCGACATTGGGTTTGCCAATGATGGCGACCCTAAATCCCTGCATCAACCCGCTTCGACGTCGGCTCGATTCGAGAGTTCGAGAAAGGGTATGTTTAATACGTTCCAACTTCACTACAATCTGTTCTACAACATCCTGCGGTAAATCCTCTTCCGCGTAATCGATGACGACTTCGGAGTAGGCTAGGATTTCAAGAAGCGAATCACGAATCTGCTCGATGTATCCACGCAGTTCACCCTTCATTTGACGGGCTAATATTCGCGCGGCATCATCGCTTTTGGCTTCGATCAATGCGGCAGTTGCTTCGGCTTGGGTGAGATCAAGACGACCATTTAAAAAGGCTCGTTTGCTAAACTCCCCCGGTTCTGCCAATCGAGCACCCATCGATAAAACAGCACGCAACATTGACTCCGCAACGATAGTACCGCCGTGGCATTGAAATTCAATAATTTCTTCACCCGTAAAACTACGCGGTGCTTGAAAATAGATCACAACCGCTTCATCAATCAAGGTACCGTCATTATGGTGCAAAGCGCTGAGGGTAGCATGACGCGGTTGAAGATGAGTTTTTTGGGTAAGTTGTAATGCGATAGAGAGTGATCGATCTCCGCTAAGACGGAGAATCGAAATAGAACCTACGCCATTAGCCGTGGCGATAGCGGCAATGGTGTCGTTCATCAATATTCGTGATAACTGTTGATGATGATAAATTTACCGCCATCACGGGTAGAGCGAATCGCCACATAGCGATCAGGATAGCGATCACGAAGCTGTTTGAGGGCGATTTGAACCAATACGCCATCGAGTACTTTGGTTTGAGCACGCCCCTCTTGATCGATGATTTCACACACATTAATCAAATAGCGAGAGATTGACTCTTCTTGATTTTTCAAGAATTCCGCGATTTCGAGACGCAATTGCATCCCATAAACAGCATTGATCCAGTTGAAAAGCATATACGAGAGCGCTTTATAACGATATCCCTCTTTACCGATCATCAGCGCCGCATCAGCACCGGTAAATTCAACGAGCAACGTATTCTCATCGTAGACACTAACATCCACTGCATTGATATCAAAACAAATATCTTTAAAAAGGATATTGATCTGTTCTTTGACTTCATCAGCACACTCTTGGGCAGAGAGCTGGTAATAATCGCCTTCAACCTCACCTATCTCTTCAAAATCATCGGCTTGTTCGTAAAACTCATCCCCAAGAACCAACTCTTCAGGCTCAGAATATTGAGCTTCATCAAAGATCACATCATCATGTTCTTCGAGGATCTCTTCAACTTCTGGCGATGCAATATGTGGCAGGTTGGCAATAATGATCGCCGATTTTTTAAAAAGTCCTAATACCCCTTTGGATGGGAACTGAACGATCTCAACTTGCAGCGCAGTAACGGAGCATCCGAACTCTGCGGCTGCTTGTGCGTACGCTTGTTCTAATGTTGGTGCTTCAATCTTTTTCATGATGCTTTTCCGCAAGATGAGCTTCGTGACGGGCTGCACGTGCCGCTTCGAATTGTTTATTGACTAAATATTGCTGTGCGATCGAGAAAAGGTTATTAACGAACCAGTACAACACTAGACCTGCCGGGAACGTGATGAAAAAGAACATAAAAATCAATGGTAAAAATTTAAAGATTTTTTCCTGCAACGGATCAGTAAAGTTACTCGGAGTAATCTTTTGCTGATAGTACATCGTTGCACCCATCAAAATAGGGAGGATGTAATATGGATCCATACGTGATAGATCGGTTACCCACATGATCCAAGGAGCCCCTTGAAGTTCAACGGCATTCAAGAGAACACGATAGATAGCGAAGAATACAGGGATCTGAAGAATCAGCGGTAAACATCCACCAAGCGGGTTGGCACCGTGTTTTTTATACATCTCCATCACTGCCGCATTCATACGTGCAGGATCCCCTTTGTATTTCTCTTGAACCTCTTTGATACGTGGAGCGATATCTTTGATTTTTTGCATCGATACCATCCCTTTGTGGGTCAAAGGGTATAAGAAAATACGGATAAGAACGGTAAGGCCGATAATCGCCCAACCCCAGTTTCCGAGTAAACCGTGTAGCCACATCAATACTTTAAAAATCGGAGTCGCTACAAACGTAAACCATCCAAACTCGATTGCATTGACCAGTACTGGATTGATCGATTCAAGTGTTTTGTACTCTTTTGGCCCAATGTATCCGTTAAACGCAAAGTTATTGGTCCCTTCCAAAAACATTACCGGATTATTGTTCATATCGCGTTCCACGGTTACTTCCGTAGATTTATCAAATCCGTAAAAGATGGTCGCATAGTATTGGTCAAACGCCGATACCAAATGGACATCACTAAAGATTGATCGCCCTTCGACATCCCCATCTTCGAAAATTGTCGTAAGGTTATCACCAGAGTAAATCATCCCTCCAACAACCGTCATCATCTGTTCAATAATCTCTGGATGTTGGCCCAAATAGAGAGAATAGCGCTTTTCGCTCGAAAGAGATACTTTCGCATCATAGTGACCGTCAGCGTAAAATGTTAATGTTTTAGTTACCGTCAATTCAGGAAGGTTTTGACTAAGTACTAGCGTTGATTTACCGTTTTCACCCAAAGCTATGTTGGTAGCATCTGTCGTATACGGAGTTTTTGCCGCTACATCATTGAGTGCTGCATCGGCAAAACGGATTTGGAGCGGTTTTGCACCGGTTGAAGCGATAAGTTCTGAGAGCTTCCCATCTTTACCATTATGTTTTGCATTACTCAAAACAACCGAAGAAACACGCCCGAGTGTATCTATTTTGAGAGTAAACTCTTTTGCCGTAATAGTGGTTAACGTATCGGTGCTTACAGTTTTAATATCTGAAACAGTTGAACTATCCATCTCTTGCGTTGCAGTCGGTTTAAGTGCAACCTCTTTGGCTGCGCTCACTTCGGTCGTATTACTTTCACTGTTCGGTGCTTGTGGAGGAAAGAGCGTGGTATAGCCTAAAAAAAAGACAAAAGATAAAGCGACGGCAACGATTAGTCGCTGATTGGGAGTAAACTTTTCTAACACTGTGACCCTTTAAACTTAAAATTTTTAATCAGAAAATAATTCTGTTTGTATGGAACGAACCAGTATTTTATCGTATTTATGGAGAGTTCGGAGGGATTTAACACTGGTTTGTTGATAATTGGGTAATCTATACCGCCTGCAAAAAGCTGATTGAACCGTAAAATTCGTAAAAACGTGGAGGTAAATGCACGAGGAAGAGTGTTACGTTCAAACTGCCACAGGGCATATTCGGAGCATGAAGGATAGTGGCGGCACGCACCGCGTGTCACCAAAGAGAAAGAGTGCCGATAGAGCCAAAGGAGCTTAAGAAAGAAGCTTCTTATCATCACCTGCTCCACCCATGGCACCCGTCCGTTTTAAAACATATTTGCAGTCGCGTTGCACTGTATCAAAAGGGTTGTCAAATAACCCTCTCTTGGCAACGAAAACGTACCATCCGTCTTGTGCATTGGGTGAGAACTCATCGAAAAGAGCCCTTAGACGTCTTTTACACCGATTTCTCACTACTGCATTTCCGACTTTTTTACTGGCCGTATATCCGACTTTTTTTTCTCCCGCTACCGGGAGATAGAACAACGCGATCGAAGTGCTGTGCGCATTCTTTCCGCGTTGATAA
>ERZ1649853.1248-NODE-1248-length-10085-cov-5.676770_pt1 | contig 10085 bp, 7 predicted proteins | sample MGYA00575353_ERZ1649853 | MGnify/ENA primary metagenome ERZ1649853 (study PRJEB40853, sample SAMN11349654) | freshwater sediment metagenome | isolation source: river sediment | host: Sediment | place: India: Okhla Barrage, New Delhi | collected 2017-02-21 ...
CTGCGGTCCGTGACCAGGATGGACCCGTACCAGCTGCCTGACCCCACCATCCTGTTCGACCAGTGGCAGCTCGACCCGGGCCAGCGGGAGCTGGCCATGAAGATACTGGCCGAAGTGGCCATGATGCCGCCGGAGGCCATCAGCGCCCTGGATGAGGTCACCGTCCGGGAGTACCTGGAGCAGTACGAGGGCCTGCCCCCCCGGTTCTTCGGGTACTTCGCCTTCCTGTCCCATGCCTTCAACGTGGGTCTGATAGACCTGGTGCCGATGTCGGAGGTGGTGAAGGCCTTCCAGCGGCTGATGGGTCAGCCGCTGGGCTATCCCAAAGGCGGCTACGGCCGCATGTCCGAGGATTTCGCCCAGGTGGTGAAGGACTGCGGCAGCGAGATCCGGATGAGGTCAAGGGTAGACAGGATCCTGATAGAGGATGGCCGGGCGGCCGGCGTGGTCACCGAGGACGCCGTGTACCGGGCGCCTATCGTGGTCAGCAATGCTGGCCTGCAGCCCACCGTCCTGAAGCTGGTCGGCGAGCAGCACTTCGACAAGGGCTACGTCAGCTACGTCAAAAGCCTCCTGCCCAGCAACGGCTTTACGGGTTGCCACTGGGTCCTTGGTGAACCCGTCCTGGACTGTGGCCTCTACCAGGTGTGGGCTGATGATGCGTGGTGGGACCTGGACCGGCAGGACGAGGTCAAAAAGGGCAAGGTGCCGGCTGACCTCATCATCACCTTGCTCGTTCCGACCAACTACGATCCGGACATGGGGCCTCCCGGCAAGCAGCTGCTGGTGTTCGGCACCCCGTGCTCGTCCAGTCCCCAGGACAAGACCATAGAGGCCCTCTGGAGGAAGGCGGACCAGCAGATGGCTGAGATGTTCCCGGAGGTAGTGCCGGCGATCGACTCCAAGGGGCCGTACACCGGCCCGGCCCATGTGTCCTCACTGACCCGGGACCAGGTCCTGCCGGGGCAGGGTGGCGAGGCTTGCGGGCTCTGTGTCACCGTAGGGCAGTGCGGCAAGTACAAGCCCTCCGCCCGATCCCCCATCGCCGGACTGTTCTACGTCGGCTTCGACGCCGGCAGCACGGCCTTCATGGGCTCACAGCAGGCCGTCGACTCGGGGTTGAGGGTGGCGCCACTGGTCTACCGCCATCACCTCGAGAAGAGGCAGGCGGCCGCGTTCTGAGGAGCGCGCCGGGGCATGTAAGGGAAAACCCTGACTGCTGGGACACGATCCGATCAGATTGACGCCGCCGGTATAATGGTGTCACTGGTCCTGATGCGAGGGGAGTCATGCCTCGAAAGCTGAACAGGGTATCAACGTGGCCGCTGTTTGACCACCTGATGGAGGGCGCCGTCATCATCGGCGCCCGCGACACCAACGTGCTGCTGGCCAACCGGGCGGCGGCCGTCATGCTCGGCTATGACTCGGCAGAGGCCATGGCTGGTGCGGACCTGCTGGACCACTTTCCCCAGCCAGAGAGGGAGCGTGCCGCCAGCTTCGTGTCCGGCTGCCTGGCTGAGGAGGGACCGCCGGGGGGGATGGACAGCGACGCCGTCGCCCGTGACGGACGGCATCTCCGGGTGGCCGTGGCGGGGTTCCCCACGGAGCACGAGGGACGTCCCGCCCGGCTCATCCTGGTGGAGGACACGACCGCGCGGAGGGCCGCGGAGAAGGCGCTGGAAGCCAGCGAAGAACGGTTCCGCGCCCTCATCGAGAACTCCAGCGATGCCCTGGCCGTCGTCAACGCCGAGGGCCGGATAGTGTACGAAAGCCCCTCCTCACCGGCCGCTGGCGAAGAGACGATCAGTGGCCTGTTCGGCTCCCGGCTGATGGAGGTCCTCCACCCGGACGACGTTCAGAAGGTCCTGGAGCTGTTTGAGTGGTTGAGGGGCCGCCCGGGGGAGGCCGTCTCATCGGAGGTGCGGTACAGGCGGAAAGACGGCTCCTGGGGCCGGGCGGAGGGCGTGGGACGCAACCTGCTGAACGACCCCAGGGTGAACGCCATCGTCAACAACTACCGGGACATCACGGAGAAGAGGCGGGCCGAGGAGGCTCTGAAGGACAGCGAGGCCAATTACCGGGGCCTCTTTGAAGGTACCCAGACTGGCATCGAGGTGGTCAGCATGCAGACCGGCCGCGTGGTGCTGGCCAACGAAGCCGCCGGAAGGATGTGGGGCTTCCCTTCTGCCAACGATATCGTGGGCCTGGACCCGCTGGAGTTCCTCGAACCCGGGGACCGGGAATGGGTGACGCGCAGGATGATTGAGGCACTGGGAGGCCGCAGGCTGAATGAGGCCGTCGAAATGAGGGTCCGGGCGCAGGATGGACGGTGGGTCTGGATCAGCGGCACGGCCTGCAAGACCGAGTACCAGGGCCAGCCGGCCCTGCTCGTCTCCCTGGTGGATATCACTGAGAAGAGGAAGGCCGAGGACGCGCTCCGGGATAGCGAGAAGCGCTACCGCCTTCTGGCGGACAATGTGGAGGACGTCATCTTCCTGCTGAACATGGACTTCCTCCCGACCTACTTCAGCCCCTCCGTCACCCGCCTGACGGGATGGACCGTGGAAGAGGCGATGAGGGGCACCATGGAGAGGAGGCTGACTCCGCGGTCTTTCGAGGTGGCTACGACCCTTCTGGCCCGGGCCATCGCCGATGAGCAGAGGGAGCCGGGCAGCGTGACCTCCCGTGGTTTCGAAATGGAGCTGGTCTGCCGGGACGGTTCCACCAGGCTGGTGGATGCCACGGCCACCTTCCTGCGCGACGCGGAAGGAAAGGCCATGGGGATTGTGGGGACACTTCATGACATCACTGAGAGGCGGGTGGCCGAAGACGCCCTCATCGACAGCGAAAAGCGCTACCGGCTGCTGGCGGAGAATTTGTCCGATGTCATCTGGGTCGTGGACCTGAGCCTCAAGTTCACCTACGTCAGCCCCTCGGTGGAGCGCCTCCTGGGCTACACCGTTACGGAAGCCATGGCCATGCCGACGGACCGGGTAGTGGTCCCCGGCTCCTTTGAGAGGGCCATGAAGGTGATGGCCGAGGAACAGGAGAAGGAGAAGACGGGACAGTCGGACCTGGAGCGTTCGGTGATGCTGGAGCTGGAGCTGCCCCGCAAGGACGGTTCCACCGTGTGGACGGAGAACCGGGTCAGCTACCTCAGGGATGCGGCAGGGAAGGTGGTCGGCTTCCTGGGGGTGTCGCGGGACATCGGCGAACGCAAGAGGGCCCAGGATGCCTTGAAGATCAGCGAGGAGCGGTTCCGGACGATCTTCGAGGAGTCGCCTGTTGGCGCCGTGGTCTATGACGCGGCGGGGAGGCCGCTGACGGTCAACAAGGCATGTGCCCGGATATTCGGCGTGACCGATGCCGCGGAGCTCTCGGGGCCATCGCTTCTCGATGATCCTCTGCTGGGTGAGAAGGCCAGGAGGAAGCTGCAGGCGGGAAAGGTCGTCACCGGAGAGATGGAGATCGACCTGGATTCCGCCAAGAGAAAAGGCGGGTACAACATCGGGCGGGCGGGGGCCATGACGGTGCGCCTCTCAGTGAGTCCACTGGGGCCCAGACCCGACGGATCGCCCAGCGGCTACCTGGCCCTGGTGGAGGATGTCACGGAGAGAAGGAAGAGGGACGAAGCCCTGCGGGCCAGCGAAGAGCGCTTCCGCGGGCTGGTAGAGACCACCAGCGACTGGGTGTGGGAGGTTGACCGGCGGGGCGCCTACACGTATGTCAGCCCCAAGGTGGGCAACGTGCTGGGCTACGGCAGCCAGGAGATGGCCGGCAAGACGCCCTTCGATTTCATGCCCCTGGCGGAAGCGCGCCGCGGGTCCGCCGCCTTCAGCGCCAGTGTCGAGCAGGAGCAGCCCTTTGCCTTCCTGGAGAACGTTATGCGGCACAAGGACGGCCATCCCGTGGTGATGGAGACCAGCGGGGTGCCCTTCTTTGGCCCTGACGGGAAGCTGGCCGGATACCGGGGAGTCGGTCGTGACATAACGGAGCGCAAGGAGACGGCCAGGCGGTTGGAGCAGAGCCTCCGGAAGCTGGAGCGGACCATGGAGGCCGTCATACAGGCTATCTCCACCACCATGGAAACGAGGGACCCCTACACGGCCGGCCACCAGAAGAGGGTGACCCAGCTGGCCAGTCTCCTGGCGAAGGACTTGGGTCTGCCGGCCGCCCAGGTGGCGGGCATCCGCGTCGCCGGTCTGCTTCACGATATCGGGAAGATCTCCATACCCACCGAGATCCTCAGCAAGCCGGGGCAGCTGACGTCCACCGAGATGGCCATGATCAGGTTCCACCCCTCGGTGGGCTACGACATCCTTAAGAGCATCGAGTTCCAGTGGCCGGTGGCCGATATCATCCTGCAGCACCACGAACGGCTGAACGGGAGCGGCTATCCCTCGGGCTTGAGCGGCGACAAGATCCTGGTGGAAGCCAGGATTCTGGCGGTGGCCGACGTCGTCGAGGCCATGTCATCTCACCGGCCGTACCGGCCGGCGGTGGGCAGGGACAAGGCTCTGGAGGAGATCGCCCGCAACGGCGGTACGCTCTACGACCCGGTGGTGGTGGAGGCCTGCCTGATGGCCTTCAACGAGAAGGGCTTCACCTTCGAATAGACCGGAACCCCTGCCGAAAAACGCAACCGGACGGTTCCGCCAGCTCCGACCAGAGACAGCTCATCCCGAAAGATCGGCGCACCGGCACGCTGGAGTGCATCGACTGGCAGGGGAGGCCTCTACAGCGCGTAGATCTCGGGGCCGAAGGTGCGGACCCAGTTCTTCTTCAGGACGCTGACGGCTTCCTTGGTCTTGTCCACCGCCATTATCACTATGGCCTGGTCGCTCTCGCCCCGGCCCAGGTAGGGGTACAGGTAGAGGACGTTGATCTTGGCGGCCTTCAGGGGCTTCAGCACCGCCACCAGGCCGCCGGGGTGGTCGGGCACTTCCACCGCGATGACATCCCTCTCCATCACGGCCAGGCCGATGCTGCGCAGGACGTTGACGGTCTTGACGGGGTTGTCGGTGACGACCCTGACGGCGGCGGCTTCCTGGGTCTCCGCTACCGAAATAGCACGGATGTTGATGCCTTCCACTCCGAGACGCTCACTGATGTCCATCAGGGTGCCCGGCAGGTTCTCCAGGGTTATCGAAATCTGCTTGATAGCCATGCTCTACTCCTCACCTGATGCTGGCCCAGCCTGACTCGTTGGCGCTGGGGCCCCAGCCCGGCTCATCAGCGCTGGGGCTTCAGCCCGCCGCGCTGCGGGTGGAAGCCTCTCCCGGCCTCTTGGGCACGGCGAAATCATATCCGGCCATGAGGGCCTTCTTGTTGGTGGCGATCAGCTTGGTCTTGGTCTTGAAGGTCTCCTTCAGTGTCTCGAAGATGGTGTCCATGGACACCAGGTTAGTCTTCTTGATGAACGCCCCCAGCATAACCATGTTGGCCCCCCTGGGATTGCCTATCTCCTCTGCCATGCGCGTGGCCGGCACTCCCAGCAGCTCGATGTCGCCCCGGGGTATGTCGGCTGTGACCAGGGAGGAGTTGTAGAGCAGCGCGCCCCCGGACTCGACCTGGTTCTGAAACTTGGCCAGGGAGGGCTGGCTCATGACCACGATGAACTCGGGCGAGGACGCCACTGGCGACGCGATCTCCTCGTCGGAGATGGCCACGGTGCAGTTGGCCGTCCCTCCCCGCACCTCCACGCCATAGGATGGCAGGTAGGTCACGTGCTTGCCTTCGATCATGGCCGCCTGCGCCAGGTTGAGGCCCATGGAGAGGACCCCCTGGCCGCCGAAGCCGGCGAAGACAGTCTTAATGAGCATACCGGTCCCCTGTCGTGTCCTTGATGATTCCCAGCGGGAAGATTTTGACCATTTCCTTCTCCACCCACTGCCAGGACTCCAGCACGCTCATCTTCCAGTTGACGGGGCAGGGAGAGAGGACCTCGACCAGCGCATAGCCCAAGTCATCCATCTGAATTCGAAAGGCCTTCTCAATGGCCTTCTTGGTCTTCCTGATGCTGGCCGGAGAGCTAATGGCCGTGCGCTCGACATAGACCACCCCGTCCAGGAGTGCCAGCATCTCGCTTATCCGCAGCGGATGCCCCTCAATCCGGGAGTCGCGCCCGAAGGGGCTGGTGGTGGTGGTCTGGCCCAGCAGGGTGGTCGGCGCCATCTGCCCACCCGTCATGCCGTACACGGCGTTGTTCACAAAGACGGTGGTGATGCGCTCGCCTCTGTTGGCGCAGTGGATGGTCTCCGCGGTGCCGATGGCGGCCAGGTCGCCGTCGCCCTGGTAGTTGAGCACGACGGCCTCCGGGCAGGCCCTCTTGAGTCCGGTGGCCACCGCTGCCCCGCGGCCGTGGGCCGACTCGGCGAAGTCCACGTCTATGTAGTCGTAGGCGAAGACCGAGCAGCCGCACGGGGCCACGCCGACAGTCTTCTCCTTGATGCCCATCTCTTCGATGATCTCGCACACCAGGCGGTGGATGACGGAGTGGCCGCATCCGGCACAGTGATGGAAGGCCTTCCTCTTGAGCAGTGCGGGCCGGGTGTATACCTGGCTCATGGCCGGCTGCAGCCTCTCTGGTAGTAGTGCCGGGCGATGACCCGGAGGACCTCGGCCGGCGTGGGGACCACGCCGCCTGGCCGGCCGTAGAAGAAGACATCGGCCTTGTCCCCTACAGCCAGGCGCACGTCCTCCAGCATCTGGCCCATGTTCAGCTCGAAGACCATGAAGTTCTTCGAGGTCTCGCACAGGGCCGCCAAGGTCTCTGTGGGGAAAGGCCACAGGGTTATGGGCCGGAAGAGGCCCACCTTCAGGCCGTAGCCCCGGGCATTCTTGACGGCGCCCCGGGCGATGCGGGCCCCGATGCCGAAGGCGACCACCACCAGCTCTGCGTCATCCACCATGAAGGACTCACTGGTGGTCTCTTCCTCGGCGATCAGCTGGTACCTCCGGTACAGGCTCCAGTTGAGCTCCTCCACGTCCCGCGGATTGGAGGACAGTATCTTGACGATGCGGCTGGGCCGGCCGGCGGCCCCCCGCAGGGCATCCGGCCTGACGGGCAGCGCTTCCGGAGCCTCGTGCTTGAATTCGACCGGCTCCATCATCTGGCCCAGGATGGCATCAGCCAGGATCAGGACCGGGATGCGGTACTGGTCCGCCAGATCGAAGGCCCGGTGGGTGAGGTCGGCCAGCTCCTGGCCGGTGGAGGGGCCCAGCACGATGGTGCGGTAGTCGCCGTGTCCGCCCCCGCGCGTCGACTGGAAGTAGTCGGACTGCGAGGCGGAGATGCTGCCCAGCCCCGGACCCCCGCGGGTCACGTTCACGATGACCGCCGGAAGCTCGTTGGATGCCAGGTACGAGATGCCCTCCTGCTTCAGGCTGATCCCGGGGCTGGAGGAAGAGGTCATGGTCCTGACGCCGGCCAGGCTGGCCCCGTAGACCATGTTGATGGCGGAGATCTCGCTCTCGGCCTGGATGAAGGTGCACCCCTTCTTCCGTCCCAGGTGCTCCGCCATGTACTCGGTCAACTCGTTCTGGGGAGTGATGGGGTAGCCGAAGTAGCACTGGCAGCCGGCGCGGATGGCGGCCTCGCCGATTACGGCATTGCCGGCCATGAGGACTCTACTCACGCCACACCTCTATGGCAGCCTCGGGACACACCACCGCGCAGATAGCGCAGCCGGTGCAGCCGGAGCCATTGTCGAATGCAGCGGGGAAGTATCCTGCGGCGTTGACTTTGTCAGAAACGGATAGTGACTTCTTGGGGCAGAAGGCGATGCATACCTCGCATCCCTTGCACATTACCTGGTCTATTTCGATGTAACCCTTAGCTGCCATGTCTGATCGTTCTGCAGGCTCGATCTTCAATTTTATGCCTAAGGCGCCCCGGTTTACAAATCGGCGCTCTTACCGGCAGCGCCGGCCCTGGCCGGTGTCTAGTCCGGCATCTCCGGGGCCCACGAGACCCCATTGATATGGCTGCCACCGTCGGCGAAGATGGTGTTGCCCGTCACATAGCAAGAGTCGTCGGAGGCCAGAAAGAGGGCCGCTCCACCGATGTCGCGCTCCGGGTCGCCCATCCTTCCCATCGGGTTCTGCTTCAGCAGCTCGGCGGCGTTCTCCGGGCTGCTGCGCCGCCACGCCTCGTAAGCGGGGGTGGAGGCTGCCGGGCAGATGATGTTGGCCAGGATTCTGTGCCGGGCCCATTCGCGGGCCGCGGTGCGGGTAAGAGCCCGCATGGCCTCTTTGGCCAGGTTGTACTCGGCGGTGTACATGTGGGCGTTCACTCCGTTGAGCGAGCACATGGTGATGATGCGGCCTCCGCCAGTCTCCCGCATGTGAGGGAATACCGCCTGCATGGCCCAGAAGGTGCCGAACACGCCGATACGCAGGGCCTTCTCCACCCGGGCATCGGTCTTCTTCTCCAGCCGGGCATTGTTGCCCCCGCCCCAGGCGTTATTCACCAGGATGTCCACCCGTCCCAGCGACCGGATCGTGGTGTCGACCATGGCCAGGACGCTCTCCTTGTTGGATACGTCCGTGATCACGGGCAGGGCCCTGGTGCCGAAGTCCCGGGATATCTCCGCGGCGGTCCGCTGGCCGGCCTCGGCGTTGAGCTCGGCAATGACAGTCATGGCCCCCTCGGAAGCGAAGCGGCGGGCTATCCCCTTGCCGATCCCGTCTCCGGCGCCGGTAATGATGGCCACCTTGTCCAGCAGTCGATTCATCTTCCCCCTTTCGAAGCGTGCGGACCGCCATGCCGGCTAGACCTGTTTTGGCAGGCCCAGCCCCTCCCGGCCGGCGACATGGTTCTTGGAGGTCTCGGTGGTGCCGCCGGCCAGGGTGAACGACAGGGCGCTGATGTAGGTATGCTTGATCCGGCCGCCGATCCTGGCCCATTTGGATTCCTCGTCCAGGGGCCCGTAGAGGCCCATGATCTGCATGCCCACGTTGCCCACCCGCTGGCAGGTCTGGCCGCCCAGGATCTTGATCTGGGCGCTGGCCTTCACCGTCGGCTGGCCGTTGGCGGCCAGCCAGTTCAGCTCATGGCCCAGGTTCATGCACACCTCGATGTCGATGGCCAGCTGGGCCAGCCTGCTCCGCACCAGGGGGTCCTGGCACAGCGGCTGGCCGTCCACCATCGTCTCCCTGGCGTACTGGATCAGCTGCTCCAGGTAGCGCTGGGCGTTGTAGATGGTGAGCAGGCCGTAGGACCTCTCGATGCCGAAGGCGTGCAGCAGCAGGTGCATGCCGCCATTCTTCTGGCCGATGACGTTGTCCCTGGGCACCTTCACATTGTCGAAGAAGACCTCGCAGAAGGCCGGGATCCCGGTCGGCTGGGCGATCTGCCGCATGGTTATGCCCGGGCTCCGGGCATCGACCACGATGGCCGTCAACCCCATGTGCTTGTTGGGGTCGGTCCGGGAGAACACCATCAGGTAGTCGGCATGATGGGCGTTGCTGGTCCAGATCTTCTGCCCGTTCAGGACGTAGCCGTCCGCCTCCTCCACCGCCTTCAGCTGGATGTTGAAGGTGTCCGTGCCGGCGTTGGGCTCGCTCATGCCCGTGGCCCATTTCACCTGGCCCCTGGCTATGGGGACCACGAATCTCCTCTTCTGCTCCTCGGTCCCGAACTGCAGGATGAGCTCGGCCGATGCCGGGGCCATGTCCATGACCGGCGCGCCGCGGTAGGCTGCCTCCTGCATGAAGATGGCCTCCATCCACACCGATGCCCCGCGGCCCCCGTATTCCTTCGGCCACGTCAGGCCCAGGTAGTTCCGATCACCGGACTTGCGCCACATACTCAAGCCCAGCTGGCGGTATTCCTGGCTCCGGGACTCCTCCTCGGGTCCGGGGTCCACTCCCAGGAAGCCAGGCGGCAGCTCTTGGTCGAAGAAGTCCCTCACCTCCTGGCGGAAGGCCTCTTCTTCAGCGGTATACCGAAAGTCCATGGCGCTCCTTTCCCCGTCCCGCCTACATCCCCAGTTCCTGGGCCACCACCTCGCGCTGGAAGTCGGCATCACCGAAGTACAGCTCCGCCGCCTTCGCCCGCCGGTAGTACAGCTCCAGGTCATGGT
>ERZ1649853.1249-NODE-1249-length-10084-cov-6.445807_pt1 | contig 10084 bp, 8 predicted proteins | sample MGYA00575353_ERZ1649853 | MGnify/ENA primary metagenome ERZ1649853 (study PRJEB40853, sample SAMN11349654) | freshwater sediment metagenome | isolation source: river sediment | host: Sediment | place: India: Okhla Barrage, New Delhi | collected 2017-02-21 ...
CCAGTTCAGGTGCTTGCCCGAGCCGTTGATGCCCGCGAAGGGCTTCTCGTGGAGCAGGAGCCTGAGCTTGTGGCTCGCGGAGACCCGCTTCATGGTCTCCATGACGAGCTGGTTGTGGTCCGCGGCGAGGTTCGCCTCCTCGTAGATGGGGGCGATTTCGAACTGGCTGGGGGCCACCTCGTTGTGCCTGGTCTTGGCGGGGATGCCGAGCTTGTAGAGCTCCTCCTCCACGTCGTGCATGAAGGAAAGCACCCGCTCCTTGATGGCGCCGAAGTACTGGTCCTCGAGCTGCTGACCCTTGGGGGGCGTTGCGCCCAGGAGCGTCCGGCCGCCCAGGACCAGGTCCTGCCGGTTGAAAAAGTAGTCCTGGTCGATGAGGAAGTATTCCTGCTCGGCCCCGAGGGTGGCGAAGACCTTTTTGGGCTCGGTGTTGCCCAGGAGGCTCAGCAGGCCCATGGCGCTCTTGTTGATGGCGTTGATGGAGCGCAGGAGCGGCGTCTTCTTGTCCAGGGCCTCCCCGGTGTAGGAGATGAAGATCGAGGGGATGCACAGCGTGGTGCCCAGGCCGTTCTTAATGATGAAGGCGGGGCTCGTGGGGTCCCAGGCCGTGTAGCCCCGGGCCTCGAAGGTTGTCCGCAGACCGCCGCTGGGGAAGCTCGACGCGTCGGGCTCGCCCTGGATGAGCTGCTTGCCGGTGAACCGCTCGATGACTTCGCCCGTGTCGGTGAACTCGATGAAGGAATCGTGCTTTTCGGCCGTGGACCCGGTCATGGGCTGGAACCAGTGGCAGTAGTGCGTGGCGCCTTTCTCTATGGCCCACTCCTTGATGGCGTGGGCAACGGAGTTCGCGGTTTCCTCATCCAGCTTCCGCCCCTCGGTGATGGTCGCGAGGATACGCCGGTAGGTGCCCTTGGCGAGCTTTTCCTGCATGACCCTCAGGCTGAACGTGTCTTCGCCGAAGTACTTGGAGATCTGCACGTTCTTTTCTTTCAGGATGACGTAGCTCCTCTCGGAAGCGGTGATCGGGTTCTTGACCTTCATTTCTCCTCCATTCGGGTTCATGGCTCCCCTTGCGGACCGGAAGCGCTCCATTGTGTCCCGGCGCCGGTGCTCCGCGTGAATCTGTGCAAGATTAATAGCCCTGTCTGCACCGCTATTCAATACAAAATCCAGCACTTCGTATTTCCCCGGGCGCTTATGACAGCCTTTTGCCCCCGGGTCCGCCCGCGGGGAACCCTCCGTGTATTTTGTTGCGAGAGGCAAAGCAAGGAAGGTGCCAAGGAGGAGAGCAGATAATGACATGAAAATAGAAGAGAATATCTCCGGGCAGGGAGACATGATGATGCAAAAATGAAGCAACGAGGATTGATAGGGCTAATTTTGTACCATGATGTCCGAATCCTCTTTTTTGCGGCACGCCCCTCCCCGGGCGCGGGATGAAATATGGGGACTGGCCCCGTGCACGCACCCTGCGGGCGGAAAAGCTTCCGGCAGGGTTGTTCCCGTTCGGGGGCACCCGGTCGTGGGGCAGTGGCGCGGGGTGCTCACGGGACAACATTCTGGTTGACCTCGGGCGGGATTTGTGGCATTCGAGCACTGGATTATATGAATATAATGGAATGAACCGAGAGAATTTCCCCGCATCTTTGAGAGTGCCTCCGCCCGAGGACCGCCCTGACGGCCCAGGTGTGCGCGCGAACGGGCGGAAGCCCTGACAGGGCGCACGAAAAAGGATTCCTGTTCCGTTGTGCTTTGATTGATGTGCTGATGATGGAGGTCGGTTTGCACTGGGGGTTTCCCCGTGGCACCCGGTTGTCCCTGCCCGGCGGGCAGGTGCGCCGGGTGCTTTTTTTGGGGCCGGGGGTTGCGGGGGGACAAGCGCTTCTCCCGTGCTGCTTCTTCCAGTTCTCACGGTTGAGCGCGGTGATGACGCCGTCTTTCCCGGCCTGCCCCCCGGCGGCCCCTCTACTGACCGGCCAGGCGGCGGGTCCTGTCGTCGCTGCCCAGTGGCCTCAGGTCGTCGGACCTGAGCGTGGGCATGTCCCGGTCCTCGAGGAACTGCTTCATCTTCTGGAGCGACCTCACCTGGAGCTGACGCACCCGCTCCTGGCTCAGGCTCAGCTGGGAGCCGATCTCCACGAGGGTTGCCGGCGGGTCGGAGTAGAACCTCTTGAGGATGATGAACAGCTCCCTGCGCGTGAGCATGGTGAAGCCCTGCCGGAAGAGGGAGGACACCCGCCGGGAGATCTCCCTGCCGGAATAGAGCGACTCCAGGTCGAAGTCGTCCGTGAGGTAGTCCACCCACCGGTCAGTCTCGCCGGGGTCGCCCGTGATGGTCTCGTCCAGGGAGAGGAGATCCTTCGTGTGCTTCAGGGCGCCTGCCCTGATGGTGGAGCTCCTGCGGATGAAATCCTTGATGAAGGCCTCGATCCACCACACGGCATAGTAGATGAAATGGACCCCCCGGTCCGGGTCGAACCGGGTGAGCGCCTTCATGAGCCCGAGGTTCCCTTCCTGGACGATCTCGAGGTAGCTGTGGCCGCTGTTGAAATATTTCTGGCTGACCTTGACCACGAAGCGCAGGTTGGCGTGGACGATCTTCTGGCCCGCGGAAGCGTCCCCCTGCCGGTAGAGCTTCGCGAGGGGGTATTCCTCGTCGGGCAGCAGGAGGGGGTAGCGCCTGATTTTTCGAAGGTACCGCTGAAGCTCCGAGTAATCATGTCTGTTCGCCATAATTCATTCCCTTTCCCGAACCCTGTGTGATCGGTGTGGAGACGCCCGGAGCCCGGTTTTCGAAGGGCGGCGAGATCTGCCTGTCCACCGGCTCCGTGAGCTCGAAGAGGGTGGCGGTGATCTCGACCGCCGGGTTTCCTGGTCTCAGGGGGCCCGGGGATTCCGGTGTTGCCCCACCTGCATGCGGGGTGGGTTCTTGCCCCGCACCCGGCTTATTCAATTGGTGTGCCGTTTTGGTGTGGCAGAGAAAGGAAGAATATAACCGTGAAGTTGACGAGGCCACCCTGGATAATGCCGCGTGCCCGAAACGCGCGTGGAGTCCCATGAGACAGGACCGGTCCTCTTTGACGGGACTCCGGGGCGAAAGCGTTCAGGTGCCGAAGGAACAAAAAGGGGGCGCAGGCTCGCATACGGTGCCGCACCACGGTTCGAAAAAGAAGGCGTCCCGCCGGGTCCGGGGGACGCCTTCTTTCATTTCGGATGGATGGCTGCTACTCGATGAGGAAATTGAACATGACCGTGTCGCCGGTCTCTACGACGCCCCCCCAGTCGCGGGTCATGCCGTCGTACAGGGCGGAAGCGAAGTAGCTCACGCCGCCCGGCAGGGACACGGTGTCCACCGTGCTGGAAGCGTAGTTCACCGACTTGACGAGGATCATCTCCTCCGGGTCGAACCCCCACTCCTGCCTGAACTCCACCGTGGCCGCCCCCACCGGTTCTTCCGGCAGGGTCAGGTCCACGGTGACGAGGACCGGGAGGGCGTTGTCCAGGATGAAGTCCTCCGTCGCGTCGTCGTCGTAGTCGACCTCGATCTTCCTGCAGCTCGTGGCATACCCGTCTGCCGTGACCACGAGGTTGTAGGTCCCCGGTTCGAGGTACAGGAGGTAGTCGCCGACGTCGACGCCTTCGCGTTTGGTGACCGTGGACGCGGCCACGAAGATCTCGTCCGTGTCGGGGTCGTAGACCTGGACGCTCACCGCCGCGCCGGGGATGGGCAGCTGCGCGTCTTCCACCTGGTCCGCCACCGTCCCGGTGACGACGGCGAGATTCAGGGTGTCGATGATCTTGATGGTGGGCTTGAGGTGCCAGTTGCCGCTGTTGCCCGCCTTCACGACCGAGCGGCCGGCGTCGAAGTCAAGGATGAGGCCGACCGTGCGGCCCGCTTCGACCTCGAAGGTGTGCACGAGCTTGAGCCCCGACGTGTAGGCGCTGGGTACCTTGAGCTCGTGGTAGTCGCCCGCGCCGTCGATGAGGTAGTTCGCGTACGGGTGGTGCTCGTCCAAAATGTTCAGGGACGAGTCGCCATCCTCTTCGGCCAGGACGAGGCGCATCTGCGTGTAGGTGCCCGTGGGCAGGTCCGCCACGCCCAGGGGGGCGGCGTGCCCGTTGACGAGCTCCAGGAGGTTGAAGGTTTCGCCCGGGGTGAGGATGGTCTCCCACGCGCCTTCCTCGTCGCCAGAGCGGTGCACTTGGACCTCGGTGACGGTGACATAGACCGCCTGGTATTCGGAAGCCGGCGCATCGGCCAGGGAGAGGGAGAGTTTCCCGGTGTTTTCGCTGTCGCTGTCGGAATCCCCGCAGGATGCCAGCGCCAGGGCGAAAAGCGCCCCCAGGATCAGGACAAGATATGTGCAGGTATTCTTCATGGGTACCTCCTCCATGAGATTTTGGCGTACAGGCTTATCCGTGCACGCCGCACGTTTCTCTCGCGTGCAGCTCATTTTATACCACCGGAAAGTGAAAAATACAAGATATATGATGTAATAACAAGGTGTGAGCACGCCTGTACGCAGCGCGCCGGGGGACTGGACAGCCGTAATGGACGAACCGGGCCGTGCCGTCGCCTGTAGGCTGCGTGCCGGGGGCTAGGAGATCTCGTGCTTTTTGAGGAGCCCGTAAAGCCGTGAGCGGGAAAGGCCCGAGACCCTGCAGGCGCTCGGGATGTCAGAGCGGGTCTGGCGCAGGAGCTCCCTGAGGTACCGGGTCTCGATCTCGCTCACCGCCTCGTCGCGCACGTCCCTGATGCTGGGCAGGCCCGCGTCCCCCATGCCCCGGGCGCCCCCGGGCCGTCCCTGCTTTCTGGCCGCAGCGCTTTTCTTGACCTGGACGTGGATGTGGCAGGGCAGGTGCTTGGGCACCATGATGGGGCTGTCGTGCCCCACCGCCAGGGCGCTCTCGAGGGCATGGATGAGCTCCCGGACGTTGCCCGGCCACGAGTACTGCGCGAGGATCTCCCGGAAAGCCTCGCTGATGCGCTTGGGCTCCATGCCGTACTTCCTTGAGGTGCGCCCGATGTAGTGGTTCGCGAGCTCCTGGATGTCCTCGGGCCGCTCCCGCAGGGGCGGCAGGGCGATGGTGACGGACCGCAGCCGGAACAGGAGGTCCTTGCGGAACCGCTTGCCCTGCACCAGCTCGTCGAGGTCCCGGTTCGTCGCCGAGACGACGCGGAAGTCGCTCTCCACCTCGCTTGTCTTCCCGATGGGGCGGAAGCTTCCCCCCTGGAGCACGCGCAGGAACTTTTTCTGCACGGCCATGGGCAGCTCCCCCACCTCGTCCAGGAAGAGCGTGCCCTGGTGCGCCCGGGTCACCAGCCCCTGCCGGGCCCGGTCAGCACCGGTGTACGCCCCCTTCTCGTGGCCGAAGAGGATGCTCTCCGCCAGGGTGGGGGGAAGCGCTGCGCAGTCCACCACCACGAAGCCCTTCCCGGCGCGCAGGGAGTGGTTGTGGATGGCCCGGGCGAAGAGCTCTTTGCCCGTGCCTGTCTCGCCGGTGATGAGCACGCTCGCGTCGTTCGACAGCGTCTTGCCCAGGAGCGACAGGCACTTCTTCAGGCCGGCGCTGTGGCCGATGATCCCCTCCTTCTCGAAGTCGAGGCTCGCCTCGGGAGAGGCGCTGTTCTTGCGGGAAAGGAGCGCGTCATTCAGGAGCTGCGCCAGGTCGGCCTGCGAGAAGGGCTTCTCGATGTAGTCCCAGGCACCCCGGGCCAGGGCGAGGTCGACGGTTTCCGGGTCGCCGTAGGCCGTGATCACGATGACCTCCGGGGCCCCCCGGTTCCCGCACACCTCGGGCAGGATGTCGATGCCGCTGCCGTCGGGCATGCGCACGTCGAGGAGCACCACGTCGTAGGGGCCGGACCGGAGGGCGTCGAGCCCCTCCTTCAGGGTGTTCGCCTGGGTGCTCGCGTAGCCCAGCGCCTCTGAGACATTCGAGAGGGAGGAGCACACCAGCTTGTCGTCGTCGATCACCAGGATCCTTTTCCGTTCTTCCATGATTTCGCGCCTGCGCTCCTTTTATGGGCAGCCCCGGGCAGCCTCCTTATCCATGGCCTGCCCGGCGGCCCCTGCCGGAAGGCCCGGGGCAAAGTGTTCCGGCAGAGGCACCGCCGCCTTCGCCCCTTCGGGTGCGAGGCGCTGCCTGGGGAGATAAATTTCGAAGGACGTCCCCTCGCCCGGCCTGCTCGAAACGGCCACCGACCCGCCCGCGCTCCTGACCGCAGCCTGCACCACCCCCAGGCCCAGGCCGGACCCGGCGCTTTTCTTCCCGGCGGAAAAGAGCGGGTCGAAGAGGTGGCCCAGGGCCTCCGGGCTCATCCCGCAGCCCGTGTCGGACACCGTGAGCTTCACGTAATCACCGGGGTTCAGGAGGGAAACGAAGGCCGGCGTGGGGGTGTCCACCACGGCCTCGGCCAGCGCCACGGTCAGGATGCCGGGGCCGCCCGCCATGGCCTGCACCGCGTTGATGCAGAGGTTGGCCAGGAGCTGGTGGAACTGCGCCGGCGCGATCCCCGCCAGGGAGGCCATGGGCTCGATTGCCTGCCTCAGCTCGACACCGGGGGGCAGCGAACGGGAGATGATCCTCAGCGCGCCACGCAGCAGGGGCTCGATGGCCACCGGCCCGCGGGCCCCCTTTTCCCCGGAGCCGAACGTCTTTATCTGGCCGGTGATGTCCTTGCCCAGCCTGGCCGCCTCGATGATCTGGCCCAGGAGCTCCCGCTCGGGCGACCCCTCGGGCAGGGCTTCAAATACGAGCTCGGCATTGATGAGGATGGGCTGGAGGATGTTGTTGAGATCATGGGCGATCCCCCCGGCGAGCATGCCCAGGGCCTCCGCCCGGCGCTTCCTTTCCAGGGCGAGCCGCAGGGCCTCTTGCTCCGCGAGGTCGCAGGGTCCTGCCCCGCCATCGAGGAGGGAAAGCGCAGAGGCGACCCCCTCGCATTCCTCCGCCTTGCGGGGCAGCCCCCCCTGGTCCGGGGCCTCGCCGTAGACCAGACGGTCCCCGGGACTGTCCCCGACGAAGCGTATGCGAAATATTTCATTCTTTTCAGTCATCGCGCACACCAGTCCTGTTCTCACAGAAACAAACGTCTCCAGCCATCACCCGGGCACCACGCCCGCGCGTGGAGCCCGCGGGTCCGTTCCACGCCGCACCCCGGGCGCATGCCGCACGCGAGGGTGCGCCGACTCGTGTGGCGCACTCGCCGCCCTTTGGATGGTCTCATTGGTGAACGCTGGTTATGCAGGCATGCACCGCGCATGATGCGCGGAAAAGTTACATCGGCTTGCCCGATGAAGTACCATGGAACGCTCGTCGTGAAAAGGAAATTCTTGAAGGGCCTCAGGCCGTGCTTGCCTTCCCGGCGACCGGTCACGGCCCCGGGACGGTGCCGGAAACGGGCGTCGGGAGGAAAAGCGGGGCGCCCCGTCGCCGTGCAGGCCTGTAGAGACAAACCCTGGAAAGGGGGGGCCTGGGGCAGCCGGCACGGCTCATTGCCAGGGCTCCCGGGGCACAGGAGACCGCGGCAAAGACGAACACCCGGGTCCTGCTGACGAATGCCAGTGCGAGTGCCCGCTCAAGGCTTCCCTGCGTGCAGGGAATCCATTGTTGCCCTCATCCTGCCCGCCCAGAACTTGAAGGAGTCCCTGGCCGACCCGTACCTGGTGAATCTTTCCGTGAACCCCGCTGTCCGCTCGTCCTGGCCTGCGCCGATCACCTCGCCGCTCACGCTGTCGAGCACGAGGACCTCCATCCCCGTTGCGCCGGAGCCGGACCAGGAGTCCGTGACCCCTTTCTTTACAGCACTCACCGCCAGCCCCACGGGAATGACCGTCGTGACGCCGCTGACCACTGGCCTGCTCTGCCTGAGCCCTGTCAGCGCGTATTTCACGCGTGCCACGTCGGCACCCGGCTCGCCGACGACGGGGTACCGGTCCTTCACGGCGTTGACGAGCTCTTCGTGGAAGGCGTCGGAGAGCTCTTTCATCACCTCGGGGTCGATGCCCTTGTCCTCGGAATCAGGGGCGAAATAAAATACGACGCGGTCGATCATCAGCTTGTCGTACTTTGAAAAGTCCTGTCCCGGCTTTATCCAGCGCATCTTGACCCCGCCTTCCGGTCCCGGCTGCAGGTCCTGGTAATGGCCGCCCAGGAAACCGGACGGTCTGGGGGTCGATGCGCATGCAGCGACCGACACCGCGAGCGCCACGCTCAACACTGCCGCAAGGGCCGATCTTATCGATCCGTTCATAGGGTTCTCCTTTGGACACGCTCTGTCCCGAACAGGGATATCGCCTGCCATTCATCCCCGGGCCTTCCCTGCTCCTCAGAATTTTCTGCAGATGAGAATCTGCCCGTAGTCACCCTTCAAACGATGCTCGCAATGGGAGTCGAAGAGCCACTTGCCGATCACGGTGAGCTTGCCGTCGCAGAACGGCGGCAACCGCAAGGGCTGCCTGCTGTTTTCCATTGCACTTCAATGCGGTATTTTGCGGGAATAGTAACACACAAGCAGGTGCCGGGAAACAGATTTTGCACCATCGCCAGAGAAGTGCCCCTGGTGGCCGGCGTTTCCGAATCTTTTGCCCGCCCGGGTCCCGGGAGCCGGGCGGCCCCTGGTTCAGGAGCAGCCCCTGGTTCAGCAGCGGACCCGGGGAGAGGATGCGTGCCGGCTCACAGGCCCGCGGCCTTTTCCATGACGGTCCGGGCGGGCACCACGCCCTCCCGCAGGCACTTGGGGGGCCAGACGGTGAGGTCCACGAGGGTCGAGGGCTTTCCCCCCGGGGTTTTCCCCCCGTCGAGGACCGCGTCCAGGGCGAGCCCGAAGGAGACGACCTCCGCCGCTCCTGTCGCCGGGGGCAGGCCCGAGGGGTTGGCGGAGGTGGAGGTGACGGGGCCCGCTTCGCGCACCAGGGCCAGGGCGAGGGGGTGGGGCGAGATGCGCAGCGCCACGCGGCCGCCAGGCGCGAGCAGGGGGTGCATGCCGGGCCGGGCCTCGAGCAGGGCGCTCAGGGGGCCGGGCCAGAAAAGCCCCAGCAGGCCCTGCTGCCGGGCGTCGATCACGGCCAGGGCGAGGGCTTCTTCCATGCTCGACACGAGCACGATCATGCCCTTCGACGCTTCCCTGCCCTTGATGGCCACGATCCGCCCGATGCCCGCCCCGTCGGCTATGCGCGAGCCGAGGCCGTAGTAGGTCTCCGTGGGGTAGGCGATCACCGCCCCGGGCGTGCCGGCGAGGGCGGCCGCCGCCTCATGGGCGTCCTTCGTGACAAGCATCTCAGAGCTTCCTGACGCCCTCGTCCGCCTCGAGCACGGCCTTCTTCAGGTCGGACCGGTAGAGGTCGAGCTTTTCCCTGATGCCCGCGTCGGCGAGGGACAGGATGGACAAGGCAAGCAGGGCCGCGTTCTTCGCCCCGGCCTTGCCGATGCCCATGGTGGCCACCGGGATGCCCGGGGGCATCTGGACCATGGCGAGCAGGGCGTCGAGACCGCCCAGGGAGGAGGCGTCGATGGGCACGGCGATGACGGGCAGCGTCGTGTGGGCGGCGATGACGCCCGCCAGGTGGGCGGACATGCCCGCGCCCGCGATGATGGCGGACAATCCGTTTTCCCGCGCGGTGCGGGCGATGGAAGCCACCTCGTCCGGGGTCCTGTGGGCCGACAGGATGCGCATCTCGAAGGAAACGCCGAACTGGCGGAGGATGGCGGCGCTCTCCTCCATGACCGGCAGGTCCGACTTGCTCCCCATGAGCACCGCTACTTTCATGACAACCTCCTCAGGGCCTTGTGCCCGATGTCTTTCCGGTAATGGGCCCCCTCGAAGGAGATGAGGCCGGCCGCCCGGTAGGCCCTGCCCATGGCGGCCTCGAGGTCGGGGGCCTGGGCGGTGACGCCCAGCACCCTGCCGCCGGAGGTGACCACCCGGTCGTCCTGAAGCCTCGTGCCCGCGTGGAAGACCTTCACCCCCTCGACCCTGCCCGCATCCGCCAGGCCCGTGATGACCCTGCCCTTTTCGTAGGGGCCCGGGTACCCGCCGGAAGCCATGACCACGCACACGCTCGGGCCGTTTTCCCACGCG